>Ga0123342_1001648_pt1 | contig 37566 bp, 18 predicted proteins | sample Turbeawhitnodule_FD_89960 | JGI IMG/M metagenome (GOLD analysis project Ga0123342, IMG submission 89960) | Root nodule microbial communities of legume samples collected from Mexico - Turtle bean Mexico white nodule | ecosystem: Host-associated > Plants > Roots > Nodule | place: Mexico: Nepantla...
AAAAATAAAAAATATAAATATATATATATAAAAAATATATATATATATATATATATATATATATATATATATATATATATATATATACGAGTTTATTTGGATTATTGCGTACACAATGATTGAATTTGATTGGGGAGAAAATGGTTGAATTGGATCAAGGAGAAAAAGATAATTAAGATGGTATTCTAATTAGATTCTGGTTTATGGAATTAAGTAAACAATCCATTAAGGAAAGAAAATATCTTAAATTCATCGATAATTTAAATCACACATATTAAAATATCAGGTGACAAGGACTTAAAGTAGGTTCTTGCATAATATGAAACATCATTATGTCATAAGGAGTTGATGTTGAATTATCATAAGTGCTTTTGATGGGTCAGGTGTTACTCTCTAATGAGACATTTATAAGTCTTTCAAAGGCATTAAGTTGTAACAAATTATCCTAATGTCATAGGTTATACAATGGAGGATTTATGCAATCGTGGATCATGAATTAAGTGTAATTTAAAATTGTTATGAGTTCTCTAGATTGAGAATACATGTTAATATGGATAACAAACACATACACACACATTGAATTATATATCATGAGTGATATGGTTTGTTATGTTAGTTCATCCTTATACTCTTATGTTATGATTGTACTTGGTATAAAAATAGATGATGTCATAGGCAGGACTACAGTTCCAAGCAAGATTAGGAGTGTTTTATTTCAGTTTGATTTTTGAGATACTTTTATGTATTTCTGGGAACTTGATTTCTAGGATGATATGTAAAATAATTGTATGTTTAATTGTGTGTGAGTGTATTTAGGGCGTTATATTATAATATTAAAGGAGGTGATATCCTAAATAGACTTAAGGTAATAAGTTTGTTATGTTTTCTATGAGGGTAAATGTATATTTTAGTCATGTTAAAAGAATTTGGTTAGAAATTTATAAAGATTTTTTTATTACAATTTTTTTATGATAAAGAGATAACATTTAGGTTTCATAGTTCTCCTCCTTTCAAATGTGCCACACCTAATTTCTAAAAGAATTACAAAAAATATGACAAGACAAGATAATATGTTCTTGCTCAATAGGAGTGTCATTCTTTTTTCCTTATTTTATATTGTTTGAACTTATAATTTGTAGGATTTAATTCTTGTATTTTTAGGTGTAATTTGTAATGTTTACAATAGATTTAGTGAAACTTTCTCACCCTAATTACCATGAACCAAGGCAAATACATGCAAGAAGAAAAGAAGAAGGGAGCAACATTGATCCCAATTAGGAGTTTGTATCCTTCACCAAGGAAGAGATCAATAGAATCATGGAAAATAGCCTCCAAACCTTACCATCTCATGAGATTCTTTTTATTTCTTTATGAATTCTAAAAATTCAAATGTTCCCTCTTTTTCTTTTCTTTAATTTTTGGCCAAAGTTAAGAGGTTCTAGAATTTCATTTTTATCTTAAACTCGTTTAAGTGTTTTAGAAGGGAATTTTGGATGACAAATGTTATAAATAGTCATCTCCTTCTCTTATAAATCACTTTAAAATTTATTAGATATTAAGTTTGTGAAACATTTGTGAGACCGAATCATCTACTTTGAGTCTTATTTTCATGAAGCTTATTTTTTAAATGAATTCTTCAACTTCTAGAGGTGATCAAAGCTTTTTCCATCTTGTAGGTTTTTTCTATCTTCCCCTCTTTCTAAATTGTTGTTTGTTTAATCATTCTTCTTGTTTTTCATTGTTCCACCAATATCTCCATCCCAATAAATTTTTACTATTGTATTTAACTCTAACAAGTTTGGTCAATGGACAAGAGAATCTAACAAGTTTTTTTTTATTTGAAGAGAGAAATCAAACTACTTTCTTGCTTCTTGGTTTTTGGACAAGAAAACATAATCTCTGCCTGATAGTAAAAAAATAATTTAAATATTAATAATTTTTTAATTTTTAAAATAATATATAATTTAGTTAATATAACACTAATTCTATTTGTATCTCTAACATTAATTTTTAATTTGAGCTTTATTTCAATCCTGTAAAATCATGAACACAAAACTTTCAGGTTTTCTGTAAAAAAAAATAAAATTGTATGATAAAAAAGAAATAATATATATATTGTGAATTTCTGTAACACAAATAAAAAAAAAAAATCACTTTTCCATTGAGAGTTTGACATTTTATGTAATCTGTGTGTCTCTTTTGTGTATTAATTATTATATACTATTCTTTCTGAAGGTTACAAGCAGCTTGATATCTTCTACACTATAACTGGCATTTCATAAGATTATGCACTTCAACTTTCAGTGTCACTGCAAAGAAAAAATAGATGATCCTCATCTCGAATCACACTAATATCATCTATCTCTGCATTCTCTGTGGTGATTACCCTTGTAGGCTTGGGGCCTCCAAATTTTTCTCCTGCAATTTCACAAGTTCAAACTCAGAATGAGAAAAATATACTTTTCTGTGCATTTAATTAAAATGGAAACATCTTAATTCTTTTTCCTTGTTTTCAGGTAGTTTTTTTAAATCAATGTTTACCAGCAATATGGAGCAGCTCTTCTAATGAATCAGGTAGGATTATCAACTTTCCATGTTCCTGTAAGGTAGTTTTGTGTTTGCTAAGACAGTGGATGGTGACTCTTTTTTTGAAGAATTTTTCTGTTTCTCTCTGAGTTTTGTGGATAGAAGTACTTGAATAAGGGGTTGAGTATATTTTTCCTAAAGGGTAGTTGAAAGGGATTTCTGGCTCCAAAAAGTCTATGATATGTTCATCTAATATCTTCCTATTTTCATGGTTAATTGCAAGCTCAGAAAGGCTCTTGTTTTGTTGCTGATCTACAACAGACTTCTGTTTCCATCTTATAGGGCCTTGGTTCTTTTCATTTTCTTCCATTTCAGGATGATCTTTGTGAAAATTAGCATGAAGATCTCCTTTTCCATCCTCAGGAACCATGTTATGCAATCTGGTTTCCCCATCAGAATTATTTGTAGATGAATCAGGAAAACCTCCACCTGTGTTATCCATCTCTTGATGCATTTGGGGGTCTCTTGGTGAATATTCAAAATCCAAGCCTTCATGCCCCTTTAACCTCTGCCAACATGAATAACAAAGTTGTTAGCATCATAATAGTATTTGGATTCAATTAAAACACACCAACATTATAAAGTTTTTTACACTGTCATTCAATCATAAATAGCTATATAATTGAAAATTACCAACTTTCATAACAATTTCCTTTCAAGATTAAACCAGTAGTAGTGTACTTTTTAGGGTGGTTGTGTGATGAATGAAAATGAAGTTTTGTAATATCCTTATTACCATGAAGATGTTTTTCATTATGATCTGTGCAGCTTGTGGATATGCATGTAAGTAGTTCATTAAGGAAGTTCTGCTGAGTCTTAAAATTTGAGAAAGCTCAGTGGTCCGAACAGTGAAAGGCTGTGGTCTACAGTACAACACTCCAATCTCTCCAAATGTGTCCTCTGCCTTAGCCGTCTTCAGAACCTGAAATTCAATAACATGATCTATTAGGTTCAGGAGCTTTCAATGTGTACTAAAAGTATAAAGAAAAAAATAAAATGGAATGCTTGAATGTTACTTATGACAACGTACTTGTTCATTGCCATCAACACAGCGAATGAGATCCTGCAACAAATAATCATTTGAAAGCAAGTTTTGTCAATTAGGGAGCATTCTTTGAGATTCATTCAAGGCTAGTTTTTTACTCATGGTTTAGCTTACTCACCACTGCTCCTGAAACCAGTATGTAGAGGTCTGTGGGAGACTCATTTTGTAGTATCACATCTTCCTTTGGTGGGAAATACTCAGCATCCATCTCTGTAACCTTTTCACACAAAGTTACTTCCATCAGTTTAACTTTAATCAAGCAATTATTCAACAAGAAGCTTTCATACAAAGCCTTATTCATAAACTTCACTCAGAATCTCCTTAAAACAAGCTAGAAACAACTCAGAATTTAATCGAAATGCAACCACACACTACATCAAAAGTGAGTATATTTTCTAGTAGTAAGTATGATTAAGGTTATTTTGAAAAAGGGTAGTTTTTCTTTCTTATAGTCTTCACTAATATCCTTAATCAATGTGAGATCAGTTCTTTGACCCTAAGTGGTGGTAGAATAGTTTTATCTCTTGAAGAAGAAAGAAGTGGATGATGGAAAAGGGTTTTGACAAAATATAAAGGTACCAGTTGGAAGAGAAAATCATCTGAAACTCCTTGGAAGAGGTAGAGCCTCTGCAGAACAGGGAAAAACAGTTGGTGTGCAATGCTTGCACGAATTCCCTTTGGCATGCTATTCAGTGTCTCTTGCTGCTTCAGTCCTTCTGTCTTGAACTTCAAACACAAGTGTGACAACATCTGTTCCTGTATATGATGTGGCAGATGGTTTCTTGATGCAAATTCTGAAGCTGCTCTCACTGTGTCCCTCTGTGCAACCAAAAACATGCTTCTATTTGTTAGAACACCAAATTAGTACACTTCCTCCAACTTTTTTTCTGTCATTCTTCAAACTTTTTAGTTATACTATTCATATAATAATTTTCACACCAGAAGAACTATCATATCAGACCATTTTCTTAAAACTTTTGTACAAAAATTATATAAACATAATTACTCAAACAAAAATATGGTAAAGTTGAACAAGATATGTACCAGCAGACAAATTTAGGTGGCTATGGTGTGTGGTTGACACGTGTCCCCACTCAAATACTTTTCTGTTCTTATATTCATAAGCTTTACCACCTTTGCCATATTTTACAGATGTTTGCAACCACTAAACGACAATATATATATATATATATGTATATATATATATATATATATATATATTTATTTTTGTTACAAAGTTTTTTACATGCATCTTTGAAATGGTGCAGGGGTTTTTTTGAGATCAGCATCTAAATGCATGGTTTAGTGATAAGATACTTTTAGTGGGATATTAGAGCCACAAGATACTTTATGCAGAATTTTGTGGGTAAAGATTATGTGGAATGTTTTGGGCAAAGATTATGATGTGGAATTTAAATATATGATAAGGTATAACTCCCCATTATTGAATAAAATATTCAGAAAATTCTATGGCATGAAAGTATACAATAAATTTATATATAATTCCATTGCAAGATCAATTTCATAAAATTATTTTAAACTATACCAATGATAATTTGTGATTTGATTGACAGTACAAAAAGTTATCACCATTAAATCTAATAAATTGTTTAAAATTTTCAAAATATCACTTAATTAAAAATTTAAAAGATCAGTTAAACATTAAATTAAAAGTAGTAAATTAAATTAAAATATTTGATAAAATTAAATATTAATTTAATTGAAAAGTATGGAATTATAATGACATTATTATATATGTATATAATAAAAAAATCAATTTTTCACACGTCAATTTATTTAAAATATTTTTATATTAAAAATTGGAATAGTATTTTTTTAACTTTACTTTTCAGTGTTTTTTACTAAAAGAATAAATAAGATACCTTGGATAGATTTATATTATAACTTTGTACTACAACAATGATATTGATGAGAGTTATAAAGTCTTGTAAATATAATAAAGATAGATAAATAAATATTTTCATAAAATAAAATAAATTCATTTTACCAAATAAACTTTCAACCTCAAAAACTAAATTATATGTATACACTCATAATTATAAGGAGAGATAAACTTGGAAATCATAGTTTTTTTCTTATAAAAAAGAAGTTGATTTTACATCAACATAAAACTACAAGAAAACAACTATATTGAATTGATCTTTCAAAATTATTTTGATTATATTTTAAATATTTTTAATCATTTTTGTGTTTTGGTATTTATTTTTAATCTTTTTCTCACACTATCAACAGATATTGGTCGGCCAATAAACATTGAAGCACGAGGAAGATTGCGCGTGGTTTGATGCTAAAATTACTCGTGTTGAACACTGATTAAGGAATATTTATTAATTATTAAAAACAAATATATATATTAATATTTTTAATATTAAATATATATATTAAATAACTCTATTCCTGTTCTTATCTTCTACACATTTTTTTATCTATTTTTTTAAAGAGTATTTGAAATGACTTGTTAATATTTATCCAAAATTAAAATGTCAGAATCAAAACCTTTCGACTTTTGTTAAAGTACTTGTTAAGTGAATGATGATTAAGACTAAGGATTTATTCTAATTCATGTTCTATAAATTAAAATAACAGTGTTAGAGAAAGAAAGTAGGTTAACTTATGGAATAGTTTACTATTAGTCTTTTTTATCTTCTTTAAGTATTTATAAACAACTTTATTTAAACGGGTTCAATGTGATAAAAAAAACAAAAGTAAATTATGAGTCTAATAACTCTTTTTTTAATATCATAAAAACTTTTAAGCATTCTTAACTCAATTTTTTAATAAGATGTTAATGTAGTTTCTTATGTTAAATTGATGGTGAGAATGTAACAATAATAACATATGATTAATTAAAATTGTTTCATTACGAAACAATCATAATACAAGAAAAAAATGTTATTTAATCATTAAAAAACCATAAATATTTATTTAGTTTTTCTATTTATTTTCTGCTTTAAACTCAATATATTCTATAAGATTTATCAATATAGTTACTTAAGTTGTTTTAGTTGTTATTTTTTTTTTCTGTTTTAAACTCTCAATAAGTTACTTAGTTACTTTTTGTTATTTAGTTACTTTTGATTATTTAGTTATTTTTTAAGTTCATTTTTTTCTTTCTTTGATTTAGGTCTCTATATTTATTAGTTTTAGTTTTATTTTATTTGTCATGAGATGTTATATATGGTAACATGAATTTTCTTAAAAAAAAAAACATAAGTTTAAGAATAAGAAGACTTACAAAATTTCTGGTGCGGCTTGTCCAATGAACTACTATGTTTGTCATGTTTCCAATGATGTATGAAGTTAATCCCAAGTTGAACAACATGTAGAAGATGAAAAAGAGCATCTCCCTTGGGTTTTCAGCATGCAAATCTCCATAGCCAGTGGTAGTAAGAGTTACAATGGACCAATAAATGGCAGTCACATATCTGTCCCAGAGACTCATTTCTTTGAAATTTGGATACACAGAACCAATCCATGTTGATTTCGCATCTGGGTACCTATCTGCAATCAGATAGTTGAAGCATCCAGCACAGTGCACAACAAACAATGTCACCTGAAGTTTCATCACAAAATACCACCAAGACACCATATCAGAATCATAGCTGGTTAAAAAGTTTTCTACTAGGCCAAAACACATAGATTGAAGTGCTTCTGATAGAAAATTTCAATTGGAATCAGAGTTTTTCATGCATGAATAACTTGTATTGAATGTCACTATATGTTCAAATTTTGACATTCTTGTGTTGTTAAAAATTGAGAAGGAGAGAGAAACAAGTACACACCCTGTTCACTTTAAATAATGTGGCATAACATAAACAGTTGCATAGAACTTTTTCATCTAACGGTTTGTTTTGTGCCACAGCAATAAATGCATCTTATTTTGATCACATGAATCTGTGTCCACAAGATATAGTAGGCTTTAGAGGCTTACAGCAATGAGCTTGGAGCACCTGGTCCAGAAGTAATTGAAGCGAATGTCCTTCTCAAGTCTGAAGAAAATCAGAGGAGCTAATAAGCATTTTCAGTTTGTTAAGTGTTTGGAAAATCATAAGGTTCAGTGCATAACATAATGTTGGACCTTGCAAACAGAGAACTGACACGTCTCAGGCGCCACAACCGAAGCATGTTCAGAATTTTGAACCCAATTTCACTGCTGTGATCAGTGAATAGGAGGCTGATGGATTGAAATGGTGCAGTTGAGCAGATATCAAAGACAAACCAGGTAGATATGTACCTGTGTGTTTTGTAAGCAAAGTTTTTGAAATTCATTAGCCCAAGAGGAAGAAAATGTCAAGAGGGTCTATTGTCACTGATAAAGTTTCTTCAAATTGTTGTTTCATTAACAAAGAGAAACACTTTTGCACAAAATATTCATTTCACCTTCTCTTGAGAATACTTATAAGTTTGTTTAAGCAGTTTAAAGAAAGTGATTTGAATAAGAGTAGCAATTAGCACAGGGAGTGTAGATATTGAGTGTACCTTAATGCAATTTTCTTTGGTTCATCAACAAGAAGGTAGGAATGGTTATCAAGATATGCAACAAAGAATGTGAGAACGATGTCAATTGCAAAGAAGGCATTGACAATGTTGTCTATGATGAACAGTGTGCCTTGCTTTTCAGGGAGAAAGGCAAACTCAAAGGGGCAAATCCATGCAGAGTAAACAACAAGGACAATAAGTAGCATCTCCCATGCCCTGCAACAATAGCATGTGAGAAGAAGAAACACAAGCACAATAACATTGAGAGTAGTAATTGTATGCAAAAGGGTAAGGTAATCAAAGTCAAAAAAGCATCATCATTCATCACCTGTAACGTGGATCAAAAGGGGAAACTGTGCATCTTCTAAGCCTTGTTTCTTGGTTGATTCTGGCTCCAAGGGATGGCAAGAGATCATTAGACAGAAAGCTGCTATATGGAAGACTTGCCATTTGGAACTCATCAACGCAGAACCTCTTGAAAAACTTTTGGCCACGGCAAAATGGCATGGTGATGAGTTTGGTTTGAATCCTAAGGCTTAAGCAGCAGCAGCAGAAGTAGTTGTTATTGTTGGTGGTGGTGGTGCAAGGTCTTGTGGGGTTGAATTGAATTGCCCCTATAAGTGAGTGACCACATTTATAGTGTGGTTGGTTTGACTCAAACGCGTTGGTTTCAGAATTTGGACCTCTTTTCCCCTACCTTTTTGTTGAGATGCCTGTGACAATGCTTAAAGGAATAAGTAAGTTTATGGGCCAAGTTTGGAGGAAAAGGTAGAAAAGGGTGTGATAAAACTGATGGGGTAAAATGTTCCATCTTGTGTTGACAAATAAAGCCATGACAAAATAGAAGAACCGAAAGATCTTTCTGAAATGTTGCAGATAATTCCGTGTGTGAATTGTGTTTAAACCAAACTTTTTACTCATCAAAGATCAGATTTGTATCCAAATAATGATTACCACTGAAGTGATGCATGTTGGGGCCTGACAGTTAGCTATGATTATGTAAAAACCAGTTTGGTTGGTTATTCCATTCTCAATTCCTTGATAAACCAAAGAGCAAAGTAAAATGGTAAAAAAGCATGAAGATTCTATCTAAAAGAGTTGCAGGCACCAATTAAAACCAGTGACTCTTGGGTAAGGGGAATGAATCATGGATGAAAAAACATGAGATTCTTCACAATTCATTTGATCAAACTTTCATTCTATATACATTTTAAACCTGCTTATTTAAATTCTATAATCTTTTAAATTTCTATTTTATTTAAAAATGTAGATTTTTAAAGCATAAATAGCAGAGTTTTCTTGAAGGAGGTAGAAAAAGAATGAAATTTACATTAACCAGAGCACATGAACCCCTTCACTGTGAGTCCCAACTCGAAAGCTTTAGAAAGAAGGGAAGTTTACCTGCATAAAACTTTTCAATGCTTCAAGAACTTTGTTCATAATAATAATAAATAAGAGATAATTCATTGAGTTTAAGATTTTAGATATTTTATCAAATTAAATAACAATAAATGTATTCAGTTTAATATATATTTCATTAGATTTTCAGTTAGATTAATACGTAGTTGTTGAGTAACAAGTGTATTCAGTTTTAGTATTTATATCAATAAGAATATACTCCAAATATAAATACATGTAGATGTAAATGTAACATACTTGAAAGTAGAAAATATCATTGATTATATTTTTAATTAAAAAATATTTTAAAAAAAACTGCTAAAACAGTAACATATGAAATGTAGAATGAAGATATAATGTTTTTAATTTTGAAATAATTATATTCAATATAAAACTCAAGTATACATTTCTTTATGTACATATATTTAAAATAAATACTAAATATAAATAGTAAGAAATTATAATTGTAGTGACCTCATGCATATATATATCATAACGGTTTTGAATAGAGATTTAAAATAACTATTGCAAATGTTTTGATCATGGTAAAAAAATTGCAAAATTTCATAATAAAGTTATAATGCTTGTTATTCTGAAAAATTATAAAAGGATATTTTAAAAATATATATATATATATATAGTGTAATTAAAAATAATATATAATAATTTGATATCATAATGGTGCTTTTATAGTTTTAAAAAAAAGAGATTTGTTTTATTATGACCATACGTGAATACAAATGGCTAGTTTCAAAATGAAAAATAGTTTTAAAGTTAACAAATGTTACCTATAGAAGACGAAAGGTTAGAAGCTTTGTGTCTCGTATAAACGTGTTATATTATTTGTTTAACTTTACCAATAGATAGATTACAAATTTATAAATAATATAAAAACCTTAAGTTTATTTTTATATATGATACATATTTTTTATTTTTTTTCTAAACAATATATTTTTGAACTTTCACACCAAATTGATTTTTTTTATAGTTCAAATTTTAGATTTTTTGAATACTTATATTAAGAAACTATTTAAATAAGTGATTGTCAATTTTTTTTTACCTGTGACAAACGAACTTCCAGTATTGACTAAGAATTTTACTCTTAAAATTTCTTTGTTAGGTAAAAAAGTAGAGACTCGGTCTCAATAGTTTTCTTAATATAAATATTCAAAGATTTAAAGTCTAGACCTGGAATAAAGAACAATTTTATATTATAATACCCAGACGAAAAACATATTTAACATTATATTTTATCATTATTATAAAAAAAAACTTTTAGTTTAAAAAGTTTACCAAAATATGAAAACACTATCTGAGTTTATTGATTGGATATACTATATTTAGATTTAGTGATATTATGTGTTTTTTAAATAATATAAAATCATGTAAAAACAAGAAAATTATACCAAAATTAAAATTTCATCTTTTATCACAAGTTGTAAATATGAGAGATTTGAATCAATTATTAAAAAGAAAAACGAATATGAAGAATAAAATAAGAAGCTAAAAATTTAAGAACACGTGAACTTGTATATTAAGAATACGATAAGTAACTAAAAATAGTATATGGAATTGATTATGAACATGATAATCGAATAAGAAATAGAAGTAGGTGTGAATATAAAAAATAAACAAAAAAAAATTGAAAAAGAAAATTTATGATATAGAAGAATAAGTCACTTGAAAGTAAGAATCTATATTTAAAAGATCTTATTTTATATTTGTGTCACACCTTTCATATTTATTGCACGTTCTTTTTTCTTTTGGAGAATTTGAAAGCTTCAATTAGACTTTATTCAATCTTTATTTCGAAATCTAATTTTATATCTTGCAAAACTACAATTAAGTTCACAATTAAAAAAAATAAAATCTACAAATTATGAGCTCAGGAAATAAAAATAAAGAAAGTTTTGTGTGTGAATAAGATTATTGTCTTTAATCATGCTTCTTGTAATTTTTTAAATTATCATTATAAATTCTTTTTTTCTTACCCCTCTATTCATATATTCATTAATTATGTATATATAGAAATTTAATGTGTAAAGCTTGGAAATTATTAATTTTATTATAATATTTTAAATAATTGTTGTTTTATTTTATTTAAAATAAGAAAAGTGTAACATATTGAGAATTAAATTATAAGATTTTATTAATTAAAATTTAAAAACTTATATCATAAGTTGAATATATAACATGTACAAAATTAATTAAAATGTATATTATGTTAAATGTTACAAAAATTTTATGTGTTAAAAATATATATAATACATAATATGTATAAAATTATTATAATATTAAGTGTAGATATATGGAAATTAAATTACTGAATATTCATGTTAAGTAATTAAATAGCCTGGAGGTGTATAGATCAAATATCTATTAATGTTAAGTAATTAATTACATCAAATCACCCGTTATATATTATGAATTTTATATGTTGTAAAACATATAATTCTTCTTACATGTATATGATGGAAATGGTATGTTTCAAAATTAAATCTAGAAGGAAAAGTTCAAATCCCTTTTAATTTTTATATAGATATACAGATATATTTTATTAAAATTTATTTATGTCTAAAATCTCTCTCGATAAAAAGATGTTAAGGGAGATAATTATTGTCTAACTTAACTACTTTATAAATACATTAATAATATACAAAATGAGGAATGTTAAGAATGTCTTCTTTGACACATTTTTTCTATTACCTTTTTCCATGATTAATAGGAATCTATTAGAAACACTAAGTTTAGTGTGGCTAGTTTTTTATTCATTAATATTATTCTAATTTATAAGTGATTTTCTTAAAATAGAAGTATTTTTAAGAAAATAATGAAAAAAGTTAGTTTTAATAAATTTTAATCCACATTAAAAAGAAATTTATTTTGTGAAAAAAAATATAATAAAAAAGACAAAACATATATGACGAGAGCATGAAAAGAATCTTAGAAAGGCACAAACGTAGAAAGAAAATTTTGAAGAAGAAAACTTTATTTATTGTCAAGTGTGTCTCGTTACAAAAGAGAAAAACAAGATATGTATAAGAGAAATAAAGAAATAAAAGATGTTTAAAAGAGAAAGACGCAAAATAAATCGTCCAATTAGATGCGTAGAAACAGACGATCCAACGACACACACAATAAATAATCATGACAAGATCATCAGACGATCGAAAGAGAGAGTCTACAAAGGTCAAAAATCACCAAAACAAGAAAATTAGATGATTTAGCAAGATCATTCGATGATCTAAAAAGACCGTATGAACAAACAATTTAGATAGAAAAACACCCATAAATAAACATTTTATCAAAAGGTATTAAGAAGAATGTTATTGGAATTTATCATTCATTTTACAATGTGAAATATATTTGTTGTATATGTTAAATCAACAACTTTTTCTTTAACTATTGGGAGGAAACAAGTTTTTTTTTCTCTATCTTTGTTTTATTCTTATGAGTGATGGATGAACATTAGGGTTACATCTTTGAATGGTCCTCCATCTCTTAACCTATTGCGTGACAATGAGGCTAAATTTAACATTGGCTTTGTGTGAGAATGAAGCTGAAGTTTGTGTTGGCTTGAATCCTCATGAAAGGACAAAAAAACAAAATAAGCTTATTCTCATTTTATTCCATGAAGAAATCAGCAAGGTCGAGTCCCCACACACCATGTTATAGGACCATTCAACAAGTCTTTCAAAAAAAATAAAAAATTAATCTAATTAAATTATTATTATTTTTTTCTCAAATTAGGATTATTCTTTATCATTTTTATGATTTTGAAGTGTTTAAGTTATTGATAATTGAGTTTTGCTGAAAAAACCAACATAACACTTTAACATGATTTTTTTTTCACTTTTTTAACTATGAAGTTCTACTATTTTTTTTATCAACAATTAAATAAATAAATAAATAAATAGAAACCACTTTAGGGGTGGTCCAACCTTTATACATAAATATCTGACAATAAACTCCTATTAGAATGCCTGTCTACCAGTTTAGCAAAGGGGCTACCAGACCAACACTACCCAACATTACAGAATCAACCTCATACAATTCATAGGATTTAAAACCCAACTAGAATACGGAAAATAAGCAAAACGAGACTTTGCATGAATCCAAGACCATACCTTAACTTGCACTGAAGCAAACACTTCAGACACATCTGCTACTCCACTATTAAAGATGACCGAGTTCCTAAGATTCCAAATTTTGCTCACAATGTCAACCCAAATTGTACCCCAAACGTCGTTAATCGAAACAGAAGTCTGACTCATCCTGAATTGTGCAAAATTTGACTTAGGGTCCTTGTGAAATACAAACGACACTTCAAGCCACTCAAAACACAAACACCAAATATGTCAAACAAAGCTGCAAACAAAAAACAAGTGACACGACTCCTCCTCCTCCTCCACACACAAACAGAACAACAAGTGACACGATGAAGTTCTACTGTTATATCAACAAAATAATGGTAGATTTATTAGATTTTTTTCTTTTTCTATTTTAAAACTCAAATTATTATTTTTCTCTTTAAATGTTTGAAGGTTATAAAATGGACAAGAGATATAAAATAATTTTAAAAGTGTAGAAGTAATAGTAAAAAACTGTGGAAAAAATTATGGAAAATCAAATTTGATTAATTTTAAAAAAATAGATTGAAATCAGATTTTTTTTTTTTTTGAAACTAGACAAAGAAAGTGATCAAATTTAAACCTTTTTAATTATACAAGTTCAGTTTGACCAAGATATATGTAACTTGAGGGAGATTCTGTGGAAGGTAGATTAATCTTTTTCATGGTTATTTATTCTACTCATACTATGCTGCAAATAAATGGATTTAATTATTCATTTACTTATTATAGTTATGCATTTTTTTTGTTAGTTTTTATATTTATAAACATTTATTTTTAATTTTCTACTGGTGTGTTTTAATCCTTTTAGCTTTTACATGCATCGTTTTAATATATTTTAGTCGATGCAACAAGAGTTAAAAGAAATTAAAATAATGTCTTTTTCCATACCTTAGAATCACATTTTCTAAAAGTAATGCTTTTTTTAAATATTATAATTATATTTGGGATGTCTAAAGTACTTTCGTAAATGAGAAAAATAGTTTTAAGGAAACTCAAAACCCTTTTTAGAGAAAAACAAATTAGTGATTAATTTGATTAAATAAAACAATCACTACAGTTTTGATTAAAGGAATTGATGATTTTTAAAAATTCATATAATTCTAAGAATTAAACATTTAAGGTCTAACATTATTCAGAAAAATAAACTTTCCAAAGGGGATGCTTTTAAATATGCAAACTAAAATTAACTACTTTTTAATTATAGAAATTAAACAAGTAATTAACCCCTTTACTTACATAATATACATGCATATCCACAATTTCTTCACGCAACAAATTCTCATGCCAAATTTTGCTACAAATTCCTATGCCAATTTTTTTATGTTCATGACTTCTCTTATCAAATCCCCTTTTGAAGAACAAAACTGTTTTTTAGACTAGGTGTATAATCATTTTTTTCTCTAAGTAATTTTTATTATTATTTATTATTACTAATGTCATTATTGCTATTAATGTTATCAACAATCTATTTTTTTATTAATTTTTCTCTAAAAAATTTACTTGTATTTGTTTTTATCTGATAATTTTGCACAATTTTGGTAGTTCAATTCCAAATGAGATGAAGTTCTTGATGCCTTAGCAGCTTGGTTGACCAATATAGCCTCTGCTTTGAAAGCATAGATTCTGAAATGAAAATAGTGATGATTACCATTTCAAATCTGACCAAGGACCAAGAAGAAATTAATATAAATTTTAATATAATTTTAATTTTTTTTTTAAAATTTATCAAATAAAAAATTAAATATAATGTCTCACCATGTAGACTTAACACAAATGGCCATTTAATAATTCTATATTATAATTTCATTAGACTTTAAAAGTTCAAAATTAAAAACACTAATTGAGACTAAGTAAGTGGATTTAAATTCAGATTTTGTCAAACTCTCAGTGATATGAATTTTTTTTTATGGAAAAAGTAAATTAAAAAAATAGTACTTAGATGAGAGAGAATAAAATAAAATTGTTTTGAAGCGCCACGTGGACGAATAAAATTGTTACACTTGTAGAGACTCTTTCCCCCAAATTTAGGATCCGATTTTGAACTGGCAGATGTGTGAATGCTGCTGATTCTCACCGACCTTAGATTCGATGTGGCCCACTGATATGATTAGTTCATGATATATTGCTCATGGAATTAACATTTTTTTTTTCTTTGAAACTTTCTAGATTTTTTTTATTTGATGCCATCTTTTTTTTATTAGTAGATACAATTTGATTTCAATCAGATAAAATTATTATACGTGCTAAACTCTCCCTTTAATATTTTAACTCAATTTTATATTAAGGTTTGAACTTAAATATATATATATATATATATTTAATTCTAAAGTTTAAGTTTTTTTTATTTTATATTCTTTTTATCCTTTCAGTCTCATTCAAGTTATTCTCCTTTGGATTTGGATTAAGAAATCTCCAGTTCAATCGAACTTGAATGTCGTTAACTGATATTTTTTTTAGTGATGTCAATGATTGTTTCTTTCAAGTTAAAGTTGATTGTAGTGATCTTTATTTATTAATATCTAACACAATTTTTTCTATGAATGTCAACTATCAGTGATTGTTTTTTTTTTATCAATGTCGATCAGGACATGTGTCATGGTTATTTCTCAACTAAATAAGTTTTTTTACCAATGCTAATAGGACTATTTTTTAGTCATTTTCAGCCGAGACTTATTGACACTAATGAGACTACTTTATTGACGAATATAAGTAAAGATTCTTTTTTTTTAGCTCACATTAAAAGGAGTTATTTTCTAGTTAAATTTTTTGAGATTATTTATCGGTTAATGTATGGCAAGGTTATTTCTCGATTAATGTTTGTTAGATTTTATTGATCAATGTTGATGAAACTATTTTCTAATAGATTATTGTAATGTCTCATTTAATTACTTATATACTAGTGGGTATATAATAATATGCAAACATAAAACTAGTAATTTTTGTAAATAATATTTATACCACAATCAAACATAAAATTCTCAAGATAATATGTATGACATTTCTAAGAAATACATATCTAACTCCTCCATTACGTATGATCATATCAATTCATAAACATAGATGCAAAAGTGAACTAATTTAAATTAATCATCATACCATAGGATACATACATACACACGTGCACACAAAAGACATACATACATATCAAACTCATCACACTCTCAACAAATCATGCATAACAAATTACAACTAGAGCATTGTACATCAAGATGCAGAAATCCTCAATTGCATCCTAATGAAATAATGTAATTTTTCACTCAACACTTTCCAGAAACTCATATGAAGCATGTTCCACCAAAGAGTAGTGCGTAACCCATCAAAAATATCTTGAAAATCCACTATCATCTTTCTATGTTAGGGTATTTTGTGCACCTATTTTGTAACTAATGCACAAATTTCATTTAGCTTCTCAGTACCAAATGTCTTAATTTATATGATTACATAATCACTAAAGCATATGATATCATATTTTCTTAATGAGTTTCATGTTTAATACCTTTACTCTTTGGACCTAATACTATCCAAGTATCTCTCATCACACATTTATAAAGAAAAACACACACATGAGGGGTCACATATTACATAAATATAACTATATATATATATATATCACTAACGATTCATGTCACAATTCTCATCAATATACATATCAACATATATATAGCACATCAATCATATAGTCCAATTTATATAATTATCAACACGTATAATATTAGATCATCACCATTACAACAAATGTCGCTTAAGTGAGTTTCTCTCGCTTGAGCAACCTTCTCTTGCTGGAATGAACACACTTTATATAATTGAGAAAAACTTTCATACTTCAGCGATCTCACACTACTTGGGTAAGACACCTCTATATATATTTTTTTCTCCTTCTCGCTTAAACACTATCTTTGCTTGAGTGTGCTCATAACACTTGAGTGTTATACTTGTTGAACCTCTTCCGAGTAGTTCTAGAACATAAAACATATTGTTTTGCCAAAACTTGAGGCCTAAAACATAGTTCCATGATAATCATTACATACAACTTAAGTGTCTAAGTTATTGCTCGAATGATAAGGAGTGATTAAGGTAATTACATATGACTTGAACGTCCTTTGAGTAGTGCGCCACAACTTGAGTGATATTGAACTCAAGAGCAACATTTTTCAATTAACAAAGAAATCTCTAATATGAATTTGACACCCTCAACTTACTCCAACTCATCCAACTTATCAACTAAATTGATAATCATTTATAGAAGAATCACCAATATCATATACACTTAGTATTACTCATATATAAAAGTATACCTATGAACTTCCACATACATAATAATGAAATTATCAAACATTCACACGTATAAATAATCATTCTATTGATCAAATGCTAATATTAGTCTGTATTAGCATAGGATAATGTGCCTACTATCACCAAAAATCTTCCTTTGTCACTTTTCATAAATTCAAGAGAGCTCCAAATAAACCTCTAAAGATCAAATCCTACACCAAAAATAATTTTCTTTTTTATAAAATCTTTTATGTTAGACATCACTATGAAACTTGACATCTCAACTAAGTTGACACCTCAAGTGTCAACAATCATCTACCATAACATGAAAAAGGTATTATTAAAGAAAAGGAAAAAAAGAAAGAAAGAAAGGAAATACAAGCAAATATGGGGGGACTAGACCAAAACCCATATCTAAAAAACCTAAGAAAAGTGATACTTAGATAATCTATACCTATTAATAAAGAATTCTAAGAAAATACTATATGGAAGCCTGTTATACCAATGAAATTGTTCTCTATGAATAAACTCTAAGTTAGTAAGCTTGTCAGCACATGCATTGTCTTCACGAAAAATGTGAGAAATCTTAAACCTGATTTTTCCACAGTAATCAAGGCAAGTGTTCCACATAATCTAAGAAAAATTAGTCATACCAGTAAATGCAACACAAACCAAGATAGAAGCGCATTCAAGTCATAAACTAGTAAGACCCATCTTTTTAGCTTCTTCAATGCATGTATAACTCCATAAAACTCAGCAAACCAAAATAGTCCGAATATCAAGAAAAACAAAGAAACCACCAATAAACTCCTTTATACTCCCACGGAAAATATCACCACAAGCAGCAAGACAAGGAGAACCCGTAACAACACCATCAATATTAATTTTAACCCAACCTAGTAAAGGAAACTCTCATCTAACAAAAAGAAGATGAAAAACTTTGTCGCTACGAGTATTAATATAAAAGAACTTAAGCACATTGAAGTTAAACATATCATTCCTCGTACAAATTTTACACGAATTACCCATTAGACTAGTGAAATCTTTAATGGTGAAAATGACAACAATATTTTTTTTTACAAACACCTAAAAAATACTTAAAAAAAAGAATTATTAATAGAAATTTAACTACACATCACAATTACAACAACTTTAATAACCTAGTTTTAATCTTCAACTTGTTACCTTCTTAATTGTATAATATATAATGGAACACTACAACAAAATCTTTTATTGTTCTCTAAACTTAAAGAAAGTAAAAAAAAAAAAAATCATAAAAAATTTACTCCTTATTTATAAATTTAAAATTTTTCCCATTTAAAATGTATATAACCTAATTTCATTCTTAGATATGTCAACTAACCTTTTTTTAATTAAAGTCTATAGTAATTATTTTTAATATATCCATATATTGCTTTTTTTTTTTTTTTATCAACGTTGTGCAATGATAAAGGTTCCTATTCATTTTGCCTCTCCAATTGACCACTTAAGACAACATTGAATCGCTTTGACCTGCTTTAAAGGTTAAGAGACAGAGACTGTAACTGTAAATGACACGTGTACATGACAAAGATTGTAACTGTAAAATCACTTTACACACAAAAGAGGTATTTTGGTAAATCATTAGACATAAATATGATTTCTAATTACATTTTTTTTTATGCATTTCAAATCCTCTTTTAAAAGGAAAAACTTACTATGGTATTTCAACACAAATTTCGTATTTTTAAAAATTAGATTTGAATTACTTTTATTTCAAATTATTTGATATTTTTAATTTTTAATAAAATAATTTAGATTTATTCTATTTTAATATTTTAATAAAAAAATCTTAGTTATGATTGGTTAAAAATTTTCTTAGTCAATACTAGAAAAATAGCGCGATTAGCTTTGGAAAAAAAAATAACATTTGTGATATTGATAAAAAAAATGTGTAAATATTGACAAAAGAATAATTATGACTTATTTCAATTGAAAAATAGTTAACATCCATTAAAAAATAGTTTCACTGTATTGATTAAAAAAATCCTAATTAAATTTAACTAAAAAATAACTTGAACTTGCATCGATAAATACATAATATAAATAATATTCACTAAAAAAATAATCATTATCAATAGCAACTAAAAAAAATATTACATATCATATAAACATGATATTGGTTGGAAAAAACTAATGTAAAGAGAATAGAGTAACATTTTTGTAAATAATATAAAAAGTAAAATATTACATCAAATAAATTAGATGGATTTAGTTATCGATTGAATAATTTCTATTCATCTAATCTATCCATTAAAAAATTTAAAATTGATTAAATTAAATTCATTCATTTACTTTTATGAATATTAAATCATCTATTCACTATTTTTTAAAATCCAATAGATCTTATAATTAATACTTACTATTTTTTTCATGATTAAATTTTTTTTTTTAAAATATACTTTTAAAATTTGTTATACAAAATATATTTTCAACTTTTTAAAAAATAATTAATTTTTAATATATATTATTTTCGCTCTTTAATGTAAAATCGAAATATAAGAAATAACATTAATGATTAATTCATTTTGCTCATTTTTTTAGCTCATGGTGGGTGACATTTTTTATTTGAGCGATCTCTTTCTTGATATAATCTTTAGCTTTGTCATTTTATAACCACTATCATCAGGTGCACCGTGAGGATGTGGACTCATATGTTAAGCAAATGTAAGATGTCAACGTGTTTTATTCTTTGATTTGTGACTTTTCTGAGAATCGACATATAGGTTATCATTTTGTATTAGAGTTGAAGTATCTCTTAAATGCCAATTTTTTTTTCATTCACTATTTGTCTCTAAATCGTTAATATCAAACGAAGTTAAGTTAGTATAAGTTTTTTTTCCGCACATACTTTATACTCATTAATTATATCTTAATGATAATACTATTTGCCTTCATACTCATCTTGTTCCTTTAGTTCCATGGGAATTTTGCACAATTTTGTGATGTTTTGGTGAATAAAATTAATTTTTAATTGTATAGATAGAACTACTTCTATGTAATTATTATTATTTTTTAAAATGGCATCTTATGCCATATCTATTTCATGTATCGATACCATGTCCGAATCCGTGCGAATGTACATCTATAAAGTGTAAGTGGTACAACATAAAATGAAAATGAAGTAATGGTTGTGATGTGAAGTTTGAAGCAAAGTTACGAAAAAAGAATAATGCCAAAAAAGCTTTTTTACGATAAGAGAATTGAAATTCGATGGAAAAAGAAGAGGCATAAACACGAAGGTTGAACTTTGGTGAAAGGTCTTATTTGTTCTGCATTTACCAAAGATGGTCTCAATCACACTACTGGTCCCAATGAGTGTGTTCCAATCATATTTCCCAATCACCAACACTTTTGCTCTTCGGAATTGCTTTGAGTTATCTTCCTTTTCCTTTTTTGCCAAAATTAATATTTCATCTTTTGACTATTTTTTTTTTATCTCAGATTTTGTTGCTAAGGTTTAGATAAGTGATGGAGATCCCACATCAACTAAAGATGAAGACAATACATTGTATATAAGTGGGTGCAATCCTCAATCTTATGAGCTAGTTTTATGAGGTTGAGTTAGACTTCAAGTCCATTAAATGTGTTGTAAGTCTGATTCTGATTATTATAAAATAATAGTCTTTATGTTTTTTCTTTTAAGTTTAAAAAAGTATTGAGTTTAGTCCATTGTAACTTTGAAATTCAACTTATTCAACTTAAGAGATATTGTTTTAAATTAAATGGAAAAGAAAACATCTTTCGAGAAATGTTTTTAAATAGATTTAAAATAATTTATTTTTCATTTATTCTAAAATTTTATCTCCTAAATTTATATGTTATTCACACTCTTTCTAAGATTATTGAGATGTTATTAACTACCAATTATTTAGATTCTAAATCTGGTAGAAAAACCTTGGTTTCTAATTAGATACTAATTTAGAAATCATTTAACAATAATAAAAACTAATTTAGAAACCAAAATTTTAGTCTCTAAAATGGTTTATAATTTAGTCACTATAACAAATAATTATTTTTTATTTTTAAAATTGGTTTCTATTTCATGATTTTCTTGTAGTGTAGGAGTTGGAGTTGCTTTCTCTTGTAAATTTGACTAAATTAGATACTAAAAAATTATTTGTATATAAGGTGGTTTCTCTTATTAATAAAAATTTATAAAATAATATCTAAATTAGCTATCAAAATTTTAGTTATTAATATTTTAGATTTAAATTAGTCTCTGAAAGACTAGTAAAGAGAATATAAAGTAGTAAGTAACTAAAATTTTGGTAGGTATTGCTTAGAACCAATTAAGAAACTATTTTATAAATTTTTATTAATAATAGAAAATACTTTAAATACCAAATATTTTTTTAGTTTATAAAATGATCTTAAAAATTATTATATAAGTCTACAATATCACTAACTTCTTTTTCAAAACCTTAATTCTTTTATTTAATCTAAAATGGGTGTGTTTGTGTTCATTTCATAGTTTATAAAATAAATTACATTACCCCACTTTTTTTTTTTTAATTTATACAAACATTTTTTATTTATTTTAAAACATTGCATTGTCACTCATTTTGTTACTGCGTATATGCATACCTTAAAGTTTAAACACACTATCTTATGGTTATGATAAGAAAAGGTAAATATCAATAAAAGTTTTTTTTTCTCAACTATGAATAAAATGAAACATCAATAAAAGTGTTTCCTATTTGTAATTATAAATAAATATTACTGAGAATTTTCATACTTGGTAAGATTTTTCGGCGAATATTTTGTGAGACCTTACAACTTTTTTTATAGAAAAAATCACAAAAAAATATGAAAAAATCAATTAGTGAAAAAGTGTAAATGTAATTTAAATATAAGTGTCTTTATTGTTATTATGAGGTGTCCTGATTTGCCTTTTAGTTATTGATTAAAGAAAATGAAACTTTGTCTCTAAGAAAACTTTGTTTCTAAGAAAACTTTGTTTCTTGTGGTGCCAAGTAGATCCTAAAATTTGCATGGAAGTCCTCAATTCATGGAATGAAAGAAGGTACATATGAACCACAGATTGAGAAGTTCCAAAATTAAAGAATCAATCTCAGGGAAGCATCAAAGATGCACATGTAAATATAAAAAAAATTATTAAATAAAAATTAATTTTAAAAATGAAAAAAAAACTAATTATTATATTAACTAGATTAGATATTATTTTAAAAACTACAAAAATTATTTATATGTAATTAACTACCAACACTACTAGAAAATCATGAAATAAAAACTAATTTTAGAGACAAAAAATAATTGGTTGTTATAGTGACTAAATTAGAGACCATTTTAGAGACTAAAAATATTTTGGTTTCTAAATTAGTTTCTACTATTGTTAAATGGTTTTTGGTATCTAATTAACAACCAATGTTTTTGCTACCAAATTTAGAAACTAAATAATTGGTAGTTAAAACATTGGTTGCTAATTAGATACCAATTTAAAAAGAATTTAACAATAATAGAAACTAATTTAGAATTTTTTTTTTTTAGTTTCTAAAATTGTCTTTAATTTAGTTACTATAACAACTAATTATTTTTTGTCTCTAAAATTGGTTTCTATTTCATGTTTTTCTTGTAGCGTAATCTAAATAATTAGAAGTTAAAACCTTACTAACTAGTTAGATACCGATTCAAAAATTATTTACCAATAATAGAAATTAATTTATATACTAGTAGTGTTTTTAATCTTTAAAATAATATTTGATTTAATTAATAGAATAATTAATTATTTTTAATTTTTAAAATGAATTTTGATTGAATGATTAGGCACTGTGTGAGGTGGAATTATGAGTAGTGTTGAAGGTTTTGTTTGGTTGTGAAATTAGTGGTGACAAATTATTGTGTGAAACTTTTGAGTATGGTTTGGTAGCAGTCTGAGGAAGCTCGTGAAAAGAAAACCTAACTTCGAGAAATGTGTGAATGCATGCATGATTGAGCTTATGAAGTCTCAAAATAATGATGAGCACGCTGTGTTGGTCCAAAGTTGTGGTTCCAATTCCTTCATCTGCACTTCCACTAAAGCAAAAAAGTGAAGATGGGGCATGGATTTTGTGAAAAAGAACCAAATAATGCACCTAGCTCAACCAAAATTCTGGTTCTAGGGTTTCTTATTACGTGCTGTTCAAGTCATTAATAATGGAGGCTTTCAGAAAAAAACTCATTCCACATTAAATGCAATGAGAGGCATTTCAAAGAATTTGTTTATGGGGGAGAAAGAAGCTTTCTAGTTTATTGGGAATTTGATGTTGGTATATATATGTCTCATTTCAGAAAAACTCATTCCTCTTTTGTTTGCATTTTAAAAAAAAAATATTACTATAAATTATGTCTCGCAAGAATAATTTCTAGTTAAGTTTCTTATATATCATTGTGAAGAAATTTGAATATAATTTTCTTGAGTTAACTTTTTTATTTATTTAAATAATCTGTTTTTGTTAAATTATTTAAGGGGGCAACACATTTTAATAAAAATAACATATTCACTACAAAAAATATGTTTATTAGCATGGGTCAAAAAGAGACATTAATTATAATAAATGGACGCAAAAGTGTAGTTATCATTAAAATTTGGAAGCTAATCTCGACATAAAAATAGTGGCTAGTCTCGACATAAAAATAGTGGCGGGTGTGTGGGACATAAGTTGTGTGTTTTTTTTTCGTAGGCCTAGCTTACATGCTCCTCACACAAAATTATATTTTATATTGTTTATTTAAATAAGCATGAGCTTAGCCTACATGTTGGCCACATAATTTTTAAACAAGCGTGGACTTAGCCTACATGTTGCCCACACAAAATTATATTTTATATTGTTTATTCAAAGAAGCGTGGGTTTAGTCAACGGATTGACCACAATTTTTAAACAAGCGTGGGCTTAACCTTCATAATTTTATTACATATTTAAATTTAATTTAAAACTATATATATATATATATATATTATGTTTGTGTGGGCTTAACCTACAAAATTTTAAATTTTTATTATTATTTATTATTTATAGTTCCAGTTGTAACCGTTTGACCCACGCAATTTTTTTTTTAGTTTATGTCCATATAACTCATACTTTATTTTTATTTTTTTTTAATAATAAAGGCTTAGTGGACACTATTTATGATTCCTAGCATCACCTTCACTTTTTTTCAGCTAATTTTACTTTTTGGTGTAGTGATTATTTATATCCTTTGATTTCTAGAAAATTAATTTAATATTTTAGGTACTATATTTTTACCAATGAAACGAATTTTAATTATTTTTTAACAATCAGGACTCCTAGATATAGAAATTTCCACTATACGAAACTATCTCTGAGATACTTCTTTTGAGTATTTTATATTTCATTAAAAGTATTTAAATGATCTCTACACCAATTATATTTAAGCTATCTATAAATTTATTTAAATGAAAAAATATTTAGAAAATTCATAATTTTTTTGTTTAGGAAAGCTAGTTTTTGGCTTTGGAGGATAGTTATAGCTAGAGAAGGTTCATACAGATGACAATTGGCCTGACATGATGATCAAGACAATTTCAGCCAAGAAGTTAACAAACTGTTGTAGGGGAGTTGGTTTGTTGATACCCTTACTTAAGTTGGGAAGGGGAGATTTGTTGGGAATCTCTCCTTATTCTAATGGAGACCATGACCAAGGAATCTTGACGACTGATCCATTCATTGAATATATTCAATGATGGTCATTCCAAAAGTCTTAAAATTATAGCTTTAATTACCCACTATCTCTTTATGTCATAAGCCTTCCTCTCATTCTATATATAAAGAGAACTTGTGAGGAAGAGAAAAGTGAGAAGAACAATATAGAGAGTAAAAGGTAGAGCTAATATTCACCATAGTGTGATATTATAAATCCTAATGAAAGGCTAGAGAGACGCTGAATTCCATCTTTGTTGGGTGAGATTGAGTGTTGTCCTCATAGAGTGAGAGAAACAAATATTATAATCTTACTTTCACAGTGGAGACATTTTCTAAACTAGGTCCAGTGAGTTTTTATTTATAGGGTTGAGGAAGTTTCCTCACGTTAAAAATGCTCGGTGCCATTATTCTATTTGCTCAATTTTCTATTATTTACTTATTGTTTTCGTAAGTGCCTATTTTGTATTTACACCAAAGAGGAAGAATTAATTCTGATTTTCCCAACAGAAACTTTTTTAAATTATGTTCTTTTACAAAATAATTTCTATAGTTTCATTACATTAAAAAAAAATAGTTTTGAAAACTAATTTACTAGTCTTTAAAATAATAAAATTAGTCGTTAAAGATTAATTTAGAATATAGAGTATAAAAAGTTTAGCTTTGATAATTAATATTATATACTAGTTTAAAATTTATTTTATAAATTTTTATTAATAATAAAAAATATTATACCAATAATTTTTTAATTTATAAAATAATATTTAACTAAGTCAATATAGTGATTAATTATTTTTTTAAAATTAATTGATATTTAGTAAATTTTGTTATTGTTAAAGAGTTAAAAATTACAAAGAAGAGGTACTCGTTTTCGATCGATTGCTAAATAATAGATTTAAAAAAAATACTTTTTACACGAACTCTTAATACAAAATACAGAAAGTTTTCTAAACCGATCTAAAAAAGAGTTGGATGCAAAATATTCCTCTTAATGGATATTTTAAAATTATCATTATTTTATAATATAGATAACCTACCTAAATTTTCATGTTCCATGTTCGTATGTAACATATAGCTTATAACTTATATGCTTTCTATAACTATAATTTTGATTGAAATGATGACCTAATTTGTTGATAAGAATAAGTGTTATTCTGAATTGAAATTTGTTATTGAAGTTTCTAAGTTCATATGCTATAATCTTTGACTTTAATGAACCGAAAGTAAATTATTGGAGAGTGATCAATTTCTTGTACTTTTATCCTTTTGTAGTCTTCTATTCTCTTCTATACGACGTGACAGTTTATAACTGTCAAAAAAGAGTTTCAAGGTTCGTATAGACATAACATACCTCATGCTCAAATATTCAATATATTTAGGGTAAATGCTTACATTTTCATTAGCCAAAAATTAATTATGAAGTCATATTTGCTTGTAATTCTATTAGAAACACTTTCTATATGTATTAGAATTGCAGAGCTATACGATCGTGTATGTACCAATGTCATAATAAGAGATTTCATAATCTCGATTAAGCAATTGTACGTCCTTTTAATAATAATAGATTCTAGTTATCATGCTTAATTAATAAAATATATATGCTAATTAGTATGGATGATGAATCACAAGATTCGAGATATTGTTTGCTTTAGAGATTGATGTTTTGTCACGATTTTGTCCTTAAAAAGTGTTTCGGTGAGTTGGAAGAGAAAAGAGTATATAAACTGTCATTTATCTCGACTCCTAAGTGATACAAGACTATATTGGTGGTAGCAGAACAAAAAATATTTATTTATTACTAACAAACAAATTATGAAAAAATGTTAAAGTAGATCATGAAATAAAATATAGAGTCATACTTGCAAATATATATTAATAAAATAATAAATATTTAGTTATATTCAATATACAAATAATATTATATAATAATAAAATAAAAGGAGAAAAAAATTAATGTGGGTCGTGAGGGTGACAAATCGACCTGTGCGGACTGTATTATACAAGAGGGGCATATGTGAGTTGACGAATGTCTAACTCATCCTACATTTTTCTACAATAGGTTGTGGATCATCTCGTGTGACTTATCTGACATTATCATCTATTAAAGAATGTATCGGTTATCATATTATCATATGATATTATTAGTCATTATATGACTTAATTAGTTATTAAGAAAATTATATATCAGCTATCATATGATATAATTAGTTATTTTGTGACATAATTAGTTGATTGAATATGCATAATTATGTTTTATATTATTTTTCAATTGTTGCAATTTTGTTGGTATATACACATTACACTCTTTCAATGAGAAAACATCCCATTTGAAACCAATCTCTTTATTCTTGACATGGTATCAGAGCACGATTTTAGTATCAAGATTTCCATACTTTCAAAAACACCCATATTGCCATGTGAAACGATTTGAAGGGTTTTGGATCAGATATCAAAACCACTGATCTCTCACACCCGTTCTATATTCATCATTCAGATCAACCAGACCATGTCTTGGTTCTTATAAAATCAAATGACATCAACTATCAACCCACAACAAACATGACAAAATCCCAGGAAGTATCTGATTCAACTTCTTCTAGTGTAATACAATGATTCACTGCAAAGCAGATTCAAAAATCGACTCAAGAAATCAATGCATCAAATCAAAATAATTTTGGTAATGTTGACGTATATGCAAATGCCGCAGGTTTGATTCCATCAACTTTTGTGTCTGTTAATTCTAGTAGTGCAAGTTCTTGAATTTTGGATATTGACGCCACATATCACATTGTTTCTCATATGTCTCTTTTAACTAAACCCAAATCTTCCAATATTACAAGTGTCGATTTACCAAATGGTGCTACGACACAAGCCACACACATTGACACCGTTATTTTTAATCCCAAACTCACACTTAAAAATCTACGTGTCCCATCTTTTAACTTGAACTTGGTTTCAGCCAACAAACTCACAAACGACCTAGATTGTTACATTCTATTATTTTATGAATTTTTTATTTTGCAGGACTTGGTTTCGGGGAAGATGACTGGCTTAGGTAGACAGTGCGGTGGTCTATACTGCATGCATCCATCAAAGAATAGACACAATTCGTCAAAACTCAATTTCAAACAAATGTTCAAACAATAAGAGTGGATAATGACACAAAATTTATTCATTTTCACAGTTTTCTTCAAAATAAAGGGATCGAGCTCCAAAATTCTTTAATTCACACTCCACAAAAAAATGGAGTTGTAGAACTAAAACATCAGCACATTTTGAATGTTTCTCGTTCTCTCATGTTTCAATCAAATGTGCCACTTGAATTCTGGGGCAATGTGTCTTAACTACAATTTACCTCATAAATCGAATTCCAACACCATTGTTATCCAACAAATCTCCATTTAAGGTCTTGTATAACTGTCCTCCTGCTCTTGCACATTTATGGGTCTTTGGTTGTGAATGTTATGTGACCAATGTTCGCCCTAAACAAAAAATTGATCCTCGAGCATCTATTTGTGTCTTCATGGGGTATCCACATGGCTAAAAGGGGTATACAATTTTTGATTTACAAACCAAAAAAATATCCATCAATCGTGACGTATATTTTCAAAAAAATATTTCCCCTTTTCATTCCAAATCTTTTCAATTTCCTCAAAATTCATCACCATATTTTCCTCTACCTCGCAACATTTCCTTCAATACATCGGTTCAATCGATATCCTCTATTGATTTTTCTCTCAATTTCACGCTTCATTTACTTGATCACAATCCCGCATCATCTACACCTTCCTCTGATGTCACTATTCCAGAATCCTCATCCCATAAACCGCCATACCATTCTCATCTCATTCTCCATTGCCTAATCTGTCTTCTTCCTAATCTTTCGCGACATTAAAACCCTCCAATCTATCACTAATTTCGACCCTCGATGAACCTCCTGTCCACCGTTCCACTCGTAATATTCAACCTCTTGCATTGCAAAAAAAACTACGACATGTCTTCCCACATTAATCATTCTTCGTCACAATCAAGTTCTCGTAAAGGTACAAGGTATCCCTTTTCTTCTCATTTGTCTGTTTTTTATTTTTCTCCTTATCACTGTGCCTTTTTAGCCCTCTTAACAACACAAAAAGAACCATCTTCTTTCGAGCAAGCTAACTGTGATCCACTTCGGCATCAAACCATGTATGCTGAACTTCAAGCTCTAGAATGGAACAAACACATGGTAGATGGTTTCTCTTCCACCAGGGCACAAACCAATCGGTTGTCGCTGGGTATATAAAATCAAATATAACTCTTATCGGACCATTGAACAATATAAAGCTCGTTTAGTTGCTAAGGGCTGCACCAAGGTTGAAGGTATAAATTATAAAGAAACTTTTTCTCCTACTTCCAAGTTTACCACTCTTCATTGTTGATTAACTGTCGCTCCTTCCCACAACTGGTATACCCATCAACTTGATGTGCACAATACATTTCTTCACGAGACATTACAAGAAGAAGTGTATATGAATCCACCTCTTGGCGCCGACGGGGGAAGAATCTAGTATGTTGGCTTCACAAATATATTTATGGTTTAAAACAAGCATCACGAAATTGGTTATCAACTTTTGCAACTACTGTTAAATCTACTGGTTACATTCAATCAAAGGCAGATTATTCACTTTTTACTAAATCTCAAGGTAAAAAGTTTACTGTTATTCTCATTTACGTTGATGACATCATGTTGACTGATAATGATTTACATGAAATCAAGTTGCTCAAAAGTCATATGCTCAAACATTTTCTTATTAAAGACCTTGGTGAATTGAAATATTTTTTGGGGATAGAATTCGCCCGTTCCAAAAGAAGGATCTTTATGTCTCACAGAAAATATGCATTGGATATTTTACAAGGCACGAGATTATTAGGTGTGAAGCCAGAAAAATTTCCAATGGAGCAAAACTTGAAACTGAGAGATGAAGATGACGAAATACTTCATGATCTGAGCAAGTATCGGAGACTGGTTGAGAGATTAATATATTGGACAGTTACCAGACCTGACATAGTATATTCAGTACGTTCCCTTAGTCAATTCATGAACACACCATAAAAGTCACATTGGGAAGCAGCGTTGCGGGTTCTTATATATATTAAAGGGACGCAGGTCAAGGTATTTTTCTACCATCTGAAAATAATTTAATGCATATTGTGATTCAGATTAGGGAGGATGTCGTACTACAAGGCGTTCTGTTTCTGGTTACTGTGTTTTTCTCGGATCATCCCTCATCTCTTGGAAATCGAAGAAAAAAACGAATGTATCACGTTCTTCAGCAGAAGCAGAATACAGAGTATAGAGCAATGACAAATACTTGTCTAGAATTGGCTTAGTTGAGATATATACTTTGGGATTTGAAGGTTGAATTTCAAAAACCAGCTTCGTTATTTTGTGATAATCAAGCAACTTTACATGTTGTAGCTAATCCAGTTTTTCACGAATGTACAAAACACATTGAGATTGATTGTCACGTAATTAGGGAAAAACTTCAAGCAGGTGAGATTCATCCATGTTATGTATATACAAATATGCAGTTGACAGACATTTATACAAAAGCGCTTGGCAAAGAGTAATTTGAATTTTTATGCAACAAGTTGGGAGTACTTGATTTGCACTCTCCAACTTGAGAGGGAGTATTAAGGAATATGTGAGTTATCATATGGTATTATTAGTCATTATATGACTTAATTAATTATTAAGAAAATTATATATCAGTTATCATATGATATAATTAGTTATTATGTGACATAATTAGTTGATTGAATATGCATAATTAGGTTTTATATTATTTTTCAGTATTTACAATCTTATTTGTATAAATATACTACACTCCTTCAATGAGAAATCATCCCATTTGAAACCAATCTCTTCATTCTTGACATCATCCCCACTAATTAGTACTAATTAGTGCTAATTAACAATGGACACATGGATCATTGGTAGAACCCTATTCCTGACATCAGTTTAGAGAAAAAAGTGATCAAATCCAAGATTTAATTAACAGAGAACAATCAGGGATCATATCCCCTAATTATGGTTAATAGAACAAAGTCAAGTATAAACAAACGGTTTCGACACTATGAAAAGACAAAATATATAACTTTAAATGCTCTAAACTTTGAGGTCAATGTCATACTTTTTTATGATAAAAAATACGTCATAGTAGTGTGAATTTCGAAGGAACTAGCTTCTACGGTAATATTTATTGGTTCTTCAAGAAAAAAATATAATTTTTTTCGATAAAAATCATAAAAAAACGAAAATAGAATTTTTAACTTAAAAATTTTAAGATAATATATTTGTAATTTATTTTATATTATATTAATCTTCAATCTTACTTATTTTCCCTAAATGTAAGATTTTAACACTAGTGTACTTCTATTTCTTACAGATTAGTATTAAAATTTGACGTCATTGATTGCATAGACATGAAAGAGATTTTTAGCATATAGCACAATTGATTATTGAAATTACGTGCAAAAATGAATTGCTATGGGAATAAAAAACTTGTCTAAGAAAAAGAATAAACAATTTAAAAAATTGAAGTGAAATTGGTTGATTGTTAAGAATCCCACTAGTTGGATCTTTGTACAGTTTATTTTCTGAGCCTCCCATAAAGTCCTATCATTCTTCATATGTGGTTCTCCACGTTTGATTCTCAGGGCTAGCCGCATACTGTTATTGTCATCAAATTTGAATCTTATCACACAATATCTATTCTTTAATTTTCATCTTTTTCTTTCTTATATCAAACTCTAATTTATAAAAAAAAATCAATAAATAATAATCAAATTTAGAAATAAAAAATAATTAATCACTATTTTAATTAAATTAAATACTATTATGGAAATTAAAAATGATTTATATATAAAATATTTTTATTATTAATAAAAATTTATAAAATAGATTTTAAATTGATATCTAAATTAACTACCAAGATTTTAGCTATTAATATTTTATATTTTTTATTAATCCCTAAAAGACTAATAGAGACTAGTTTAGAATATAGAGTAATAAGTAACTAAAATCTTGGTAGCTGATGGTTAGATATCAATTTAAAAATTATTTTATAAATTTTTATTAATAATAAAAATTACTTTAGATATCAATAATTTTTATATCCACATATGAGGAAGAGCAGGGATAATCGTAGACTAAGAAGAGAGGACGTAAACACATTTTATAAAATGGTATAGCCAAATAATAATGAATTATTTTGGTTTCTAAAATTAGTTTATATTTAATGATAACTTAAAAATGTATGGTTTCTTATATTTTGATTAATACTGAATTTATTATGCTTTTTTTTTATCTATAATAAAAAAAATTAAATTAATAAAAGTATTATAAATATTTTAATTTTTATTAAAAAAACTTAATAGTAAAATATAGCAAAGTCCATAACATTTACTTCATGACTCCACCTCAGAGTCGAACATTTAACATTCCAAAACACAGAAAAGAGAGATTATTTTAAAATTTAAGTAATTTTTTAAATGTATATATGAGATAAAAGTATGATCTTTCTTATACCTAGATGAATATTATCATTATTATATGAAGATAAAGTTATATTTTTAAAGAAGTATAATAGTATACGTTTTATTTTATAATCAATAACTATACGCATTAATAAAGTAGATGATTTTTTATAAATAAAATCAAATAATTATATAGTTACTATTAGTACATATTTAAATAAAATATAAAAAAGAAATTAATGGTTACTGATTTTTCATGAAAAAGTTAACAATCATATTGAATGTTAATGCTAGAGGTATCGTGTAATTTTCATTGCATAAGAGATTCTCAGAAAAAATAAGCACATTGTTCACTACAAAATCATTGGTCCAAAATCTCACATGTCTTTATCAACACTTTAATTGTTGTTAACAACAATAGAAAAACTCCTATAGAATTTCCTACAGAATATAATAATAATAATAAATAAAAATAAAATAATAATAATAATAATAAAATAATAAAAAGAGGATGATAATAATAATATTATTTTGTACAGTATAAATAGTGTAGAATTTGTCTTATTGATGGAGCAACTAAATTTGTTTGGTGCGAGGCTTTTCCAATGTAAATATTATATACATGTCAGGTAATTTTTTTAATTAATTTATTAAAATATGATAAAAAAAACATAATAAACTTGAGAAAATTAAAAAGCTTTTTTGAAATTATATTATATTATAAAAAAACTTAAAGTGAATGAAAAAAATATAATATACGTGCTAAAGTCTAAATGTGTCAATTTAACTCAAGTTAAAAAATAGATGATTGAGTGGTCATGTATGTTAATTTAGAAAAATAAATAAACATGTAAACTAAACCTGTTATAATTTATCTAACTCATTAGAAGTGAAAAAAAAAATATTAATAACCAAAATAATTGAATTTCGATTGTCCCTATTTTGTTTATTTATAATATAGGGAATCATCAAATGGGAAAAATGACAAAATAAATTCGTAATAATCTATAAATCGTATTTAAATTAATAACAAAAGTACCTTTGTGAGAAATAAAATAATATGTAGAGTTAAGTTTATTAATTTTTTTTAAATATATAAACTGTACTAAATAACAACAATTATACAAATATTTGTAATATGTATACAACTAGTAATTACTTGAAAGTTTTACAACTAGTAGTTCAACCGATTCAACCTGATCCAATGCATTAAGTTTTTTTTTTTAAAAAATTGGATAGTTGTAATATCCCAAAAATAACATCAAAAGATATAAACTTTATTAACTTACTAATATATGTATAAATTCATCTATTTAGATGAAGAAAAAAAAAATTATGATTTCTATATTTATTTCCAAATTTTGCACATGCACAAATATATGTTCATTATATTTATGTAGATAGTATAATTATTGCAGTTCATACACAAACTAATATATGTAAGGGTAAGCTATCGAAATAAAGTTCTGTCATTCGAAAATATAAGTAAAAGAACTAATTTGATTAGTAATTCATAACTAATTTAGTTTCAGTTTTACTCAAACACAGTCATACAAAATCCAAATATCAATCACAATAATTCAATTTCATTTCAATCCACATTACTTTGATTTCATTTCAATCATATTGACTTGACATATATTTAATTGCATCATAGTATCTTGATTTCCTTTCAACCCTTTTTGGACATTCCTCAAGTTCTATTACTGCTACACTCCCTTTCTGAACGAGATGTCTCTCGTTTGATGCTTCCTCAAAACCCTAATCTCGTGGCTTTTTGTTTCTTCCTGCACCTCCATTATCATTCTTCCTGATTTCCTTTCAACCCTCAAGTACCTTTGATTTCATGCCAATCATAGTGATTGTATATGAATCTAGTATCTTTCAGAAGACTGATTAATCATATTGTGGCCACATAAATTCATTTGTCTCACGGTACCTTGATTTCCTTTCAATCGTGAGTACCCTTCTGATTTCATTTCAATTAGCGATGGCATATGGATTGGCATATGAATTTATTCTCTTCCGGAAGACTCATTAAGTATGTCCCTACCAGATACTAACATCTAATTCACTCCAATCGGATCAGGGTAACTCCAATCATCCATACCGTGTGACTAGAAGCGTTCACCGTGTTTTTGAACTCCCTTTTCAGCTTCTCACAAACTGATACCTTAGTCTATGTGACTTAGATCATCAGTAAAGTAAGAGGATCTCTGCTTGTAGACTTTTCATACTTAATGTACCAAAACACAACATCTCATACATTACCATGAATGTATGACATCAAGTTCATGCAAGTTTTCATCACTCACATACAACACATATCATTTACATAAAATACATATCAATCACTCATACATCATTTAAGATTTCTCAAATCAATTACATATATACCTCAAATTCATCCTCACATAAACTCATAATTGATGACTTTTTTTACGTCAAGTGTACCGAGTCATAAGTAATAATTTGTCCCTAAGGACGAATATCGAACTCACAAGGAACAATTATTTAAAATCCTAATAGTAGCATTCACTAAGTATAAGAATATGTACAATAATTTGATTTGATATTGATAATAGTTTGCATGAAAACTAAATAAAAGTAAAGTAAATCAGTAAAAGATTTCAATTAAGAAAATTGAGAATGAAGTTAATCCTTCTCACTCGAGGTTGAATTATAACTATTATCAATTAAAGTCCATAAATGTCTATCTTTTTGTATGAAATATTATTGAATTATGACACTTATAAATAATCAAATTCAGTTTAACTAACTTTGTAACCTAACATGCATACAATTACTAGATTAAATTATTATTTAAATCAACTATCTAAACTTCTCTTATATGAAATTCTTTATTCTAGTGGAAACTTCAACTCCAACAGGGAAACTACTCCAGAATCTAGGGAGCTAAAGCATATTATCCAAACGACACAAAAATTCAGTATGCGGTAAAAATAGTTGAGAGAAACACTTTTCTCTACTGTCCCATCAATACTGATGGTTAAATCCTAAAGAAAAACAGAGAATAAATTATCTTTAGTGTAAAAAAGAACTTATTCTATTTGAAAATTTGATCAAATAGAAATGTACCGGACTCCTCAGCTATAACATAGTGTGATCAGATTTTGAAATAGATGAAACAAGAGAGAGAAAATGAAAAAAGAAAAGTGAAAGAAGAGAGAAAAAAGTGAAAGAGAGGAAAAATGAAAAAAAGTGAAGAGGAACTATAGTGTTGTTTTACGGGATTACAATAGTAATTTTTAGGTTTAATATGACCTTTTATATTTTCAGGCTAATGAATCACTCAACTTAAATGTAAAAAAAAAATCACCATTATACATAAAATAACAACAACAAAAAAAGTGTCCGATACAATTCAAGGTCCATTACAAAATATTTAGTAAAAAAGTTTGAACTATCAATATTTTAATTTTAATTTTAAATTAATCTTTAATAAATTAATAAAAATTAATTTAAAATATAAAATAATTAGTAACTAAAACATAGTAAAAAAAATTTAATTAATAATAGAAAAATATCAATAATTTTTTTAGTTCATAAAATAATTTATAATTTAATTAATATCTTTCAATATCTTTTTATATTCATATTTGTGTCCACACACCTTTTTTATTTTCAAGTAGAAACTAAATCAATTTTTTTTAAATAAAACAAAAACACTCAGTGTACTTAAATAAAAATAAATAAATATTCCAATGGAACCTTCTCTTTTACTGTAAAAATTGGCCGTTGATAAAAAAATATTGGACCATTTTTTCTATTTAACTATGATTATTTTATTCATTATATCTCTTTTATATATAAAAATAATTAATTATTTTAATCTTTAAAATTAGTTTCTATTTTATATTTTTTTAATAAAAAAACTCTAATTAAAAATATTTCAGTCACATTACTTCAAAACAAATACAAAAAGGTGGTAATGGTTTAATTTCTTTTTAAAGGAAAAAAGGCATTACTTATAATATTTCTTTACAACAAAAGTTAACATAAACTTTCTTAACCATAAAATATCTACATCAGTTTATTCTTCCAATAAGGAAAAGAAATACCAATTTAATTTCTTAATTGAAAGTAACATCAATTAAGTTAAAAAATCAAATGCTTTATCCACTAAGGAAATATGGAAATATAATGATATGCCTGATAGAGTGAATTATACTGTTTGCAACCAGACAAAGGTTCCTTTCTCCACTTGCCCCTGTTACTACTTTTATAGTATCATTCTTCTTATTATCTCTTTATGTTTTCCACCCTTAATTTTTCTAAATATACCTCTTTTTTTTTTTTTTTTATTTTTTTTATAACATACTTATTATTTAAAAAATTTTTTTTTTTTTTCCCAACATTTATTATTATAATAATTTTTTATTTTTATATATAT
>Ga0123342_1001649_pt1 | contig 37551 bp, 21 predicted proteins | sample Turbeawhitnodule_FD_89960 | JGI IMG/M metagenome (GOLD analysis project Ga0123342, IMG submission 89960) | Root nodule microbial communities of legume samples collected from Mexico - Turtle bean Mexico white nodule | ecosystem: Host-associated > Plants > Roots > Nodule | place: Mexico: Nepantla...
TTTGTTTCCAAATTGTACATCGAATATATAGAAATATCAATCATCATGCCTAACACCTGGAAGACAAAAGATACTAATTAATGGTGAATTACAATCAAACATAATTTTCCAGATATACAATTATATTACTATAAAAGAAAAAACACTTAAGCAAACATTATTGAAAAAACAACTATATGAATAAGTGAAACCCCATGATTGATCTAATACTAAATATAAAATAAGATAATAATAATGATTTAATATGACAACAAGAGTGATTACAGTTCTAATTGAGACATTCTCTCTAAACTCATCCAAAAAAACTGCTAAATATCGAAATAATTGTTTTACCTTGCATATACTGGAAAAAAACAAAAATCCTGCCAAAACTCAAACAAAACACATGAATAAGCAAACAAACAAATCAGTGTTACATTAATAATCATTTTTCCCCAATTAAAGGGAGTGAATATGAAGGAATATAGTAGAATGAGAAAAAAAAGAATAAAAGTGAAACCTGCTCCTGGATGGTTCAAGCAAGCGAGATTAGTGAAAGGGGTCGCAAAAGATTGGGAAGAGCAGTTGATTCTCCTTCACCTAGATCAGCTTCTCCATTTTCTACTTCTTCCACCTCCACTTGCTCTTCCAACAATTAAATAATCAAAATTATATAGACTTCTTTTGTGCTTCTTTTATACTCCCGCGAGAGAGCATTTTGAAAGAGTGGAGGCCAATGAAAAGGCGGAATGGATGTAGTGGACGTGAGACGGGTGAGAGTAGGAGAAGAACACGGAGCGTGAAGGAAGAGAGTTCAAGATGTGTCAAAATTTATGAGCATTTTTTTCTTTTGAGTCGAAATATAAAAGAGAAAATGAAGTGGATGTAACGGGTGAAAACTGCTCCTTCCAAAGTGGATGTAACTGGTCCTTTTCAACTACTCCTGAAACCCACTACTTCTATGTAACCGCTCAATAATAATGGAAAATGACAAAATGACAATATACTCACGAATTTTCAAAATTGCTCGCATTCGGCCACTACTCACTACTCACGTTTCCTAATATTTATTTATCTCTCATCAAAGAGACACTCCTCTCATTATGCAATTAATTTTCAAAATAAATTATCACTTTCAATTCAAAACAGTTGCTCGATTTATTTCAAATATTTTTAAAAAGAAGGAAATGACACAATACCCAAAATAATGAAATAAAACGAAATATTAATCTAAGGATACAATAGGAAGAAATTTGAGAGCAGTTAAAGAAGGAATCCCCTTTATATATAGGTATATATTAGATATCAATTTATAAACTATTTATCAATAATAATAATAATAAGTAATTTTGATATTAATATTTTTTAATTTCTAAAATAATATCTCATTAATTAATATAACAACTAAGTATTTTTAATCTCTAATTTTTTTATTTAATTATTTTCTTGTAATAAACTTATCTAAAATAAGATAGTTTATTGAACATTTATTATACAAAATAACTGTAAAAAAAATTAGAAAAATTTGGACCACTTCATATTTTCATATATGTTCTTTCAACCTTCAGTAAAACCTATATATATCATGTATTTAATCCCTATTCAATATTACCATAATTATAATTAAATTACCTTATTAGTAAGTTTATCTCACCCCACACAAAAAAAAAATATTAAATTAAAATTAATTTTGGAGATAAAAATTACTTAATTACTATATTGATTAAATTATATGTTATTTTAGATACTAAAATAATTATTAATATATAAAATAGTTTATATTATTAATAAAAATTATAAACTAATTTTTAAATTAATATTTAATTAATTATCAAAGTTTAACTAACAACTATCACCTTAATAATTATACATAATTGGAAAAAAAATGTTATCTTATAATCTTTCATACACATCAACAAATAGAAAATTTATTCAACAAGTGTAATGTATCAAATTTTAATAACGGAATCAATTATACCATCAAATCTGTAATATTTATAAATACATTCATATAATTGTTTAAATAGATTAAAACTATATAAAATACAACTATCCAAAACATAAAACTAAATAATACAAATTAAGTTCTTTTAGGAACTCTCAAATCTAATCCGTTGAACAAAATTTCATTTTGTTGAGTAATTTAAATTTTCTTATCTTATTTCTCTCGAGGAATTTTCACATAGCAAGACTCTTAAGATTTTCCTTTAAATTTACTAAGCGGATAAGAAAACAATAGACCAGCAAATATATAAAAAAAATCAACCAAAATCAATAATCTCATGTACCATTAACCATAACACTTTAATTTTTCACTTATAAACAAAAATTTGGTTAATAACAACACCAATTAAATTTCCATATCATATCATATCATATCATCTCTACACTTTTTATACTTAAAACAAATATTTTTAAAATAAATAGTTCCAAAAAAACTCAAATTTTGAGTCAAAACAATTATGATGTGATACAATTCCAATTCAACATATGTACAATGTACCCAATCACAATAATAATAACATAGAAGAATTTTGGTTTTTAAAGTCATAATGGTAGTCAATTTTCAAATCATTATAAGTAATTTGATAAATTCATAGACCAACTATATTATTAATCAAATTTTAATATTAAAAAGCATACATATTCAGAAACCCAGTCCAATACATAACCTCAAATTCATATATAAGAGTTTCCTCCAATTTAAGTTATTTTCTTAATTTATATTCTAATTTAAATCAAGACTAATTTTAACTTTTTTTAATCTGAAAAATGATACTCAATTGTTCTTATATAAATTTCAAAGAGTCAAACTTAACAATAACAAATAAACACATCACAATTATATGAGTATTATATAGACATACATACAAAAAAAATATCAAATAAAAATTAATTATTAAGAAGAAATAATAAATTACTATATTAATTAATTTAAATATTATTTTATAAATTAAAAAATTATTAATATCTAAAATAATTTTTATTATTAATAAAATTTATAAAATAATTTTAAATTGATATATAATATTCGTTATCAATATTTTAAACACTAATTACTTTAAATTTTAAATTAATATTTAATTAATTAGTGATTAATTTATAAATTTTTATTCTAATAAAAACTGATTTTTTTGTGATATATCTTCTGACACCCAATAAAACATATTTTCTCAATCTAAACCTCCCACACCACCCAAAAGGAGAAAACTTGAGATTGAAAGAGGAAAACAAAACTTAACTTATTCTTACCAGTTGTTCTATGTTTGCTATAAATTAAATCTTTCTCTTGAGAAACACTAAAGAAATGAAGAGAAGTAAGATAAAAAAAACTTTAAATAAATCATGAATCAAGAAAAATAAAATAATGAAACTATTATATTTTTTCTATTTTATACCGTCAAAACTAAATTTATAATATAAATAATATTATTCATCAAACCTCTTAATCTTCTCCCCTAATATTCATTTAAACAACTCTTTTACTTTGATTAAAATAATTGATTTTATTTTGTAGATAATTTAGATTATAAGATTTTTAATCTCAATTAATCTTATACGTTGAATTTAATTTCTGAAGTTTTAATTTTTGCACACACTATATAGAATAGTCGGTATCTCTCTTCAGTTTATTTTTACATTTTTCTTTTCAATTTGAGAAATTTATATATTTAATATTGTTGTTTTTTTAACTTTTGGAATATTGTATTATTACACTTATAGAAATTTATTATATGTTATTTTTACTATGTTTAAGTTGTTTTATTTTCTTTTATATTTTTTACTTCATTTTTTATTTATAAACTGTTAAATTTTATTAATGTAGTTATATATATAATTTTTTTTATGTTATATGTATATTTAATGTAGATTTTATGTGAGTTCATCCCAGATTAAAAATTAATCTTATAGTGAAATAACTTATTTTTCCGAACATATGATGTTCACATGAAAAGTTTTCGGTGGAGAGAATTTAGCATAAAAAAAATGTAATTTTTACATGAAAAGTAGGAATATACATGACACCTTTCTCTTTTTTATTAGAGAATTTTATTTTGAATTTTTAAATTTTGATTTCAAAATGTTCAAGCTTTTACACAATAAATAAGAGGAGAGATTACATGTAATAAATTAAATTTGAAAATATGAGTATGTTATAAATAAATGAGCAAATTATCTCTTGTGAAAAAAAAAAACTTATTTTTCCTATTTTGAATGGTTATATGTAAATTATGAAATTGATTAGATATTAATATTCATTTGATGGTTTTAAAAGGAGATGTATTTGGTTGAGTGGGTAGGATTTTGAATGGTTTTAAAAGGAGATGATGGCATTGATGTTTGTTATTTGAGTGTCTGTTTTTGTTTGTGTTATTTAGGTTGGAAATGTGTGTAATAAAGAGGGTGGGGCGAAGGGATGGTTTTGTTAAGACACGTGTTTAGAGAAGACAGTGTTTTGGAAGTATAGAATGGAAAGTTGTGTGTCCTTCTCTTGTCTCCGCCATTAATTTGTTGTTCCTTCAAATTTCAAAACCACACTGGGGGGCCACCCCACCTCACACCTGCACCCTGTCTCTCAACTTTTTAATCATTTTCTGTTCATAATTACTACCTTATTATCTGATTTTAATCATTATCTAAATTTTTCACTAAATTTTATTCATCAATTTTTAGTCAATTACTTTATAAAATTTAAACACTTCAAATCATTCCTTTTTGCATGTTTTTTTTCTTCAAAAAATCATGCATTTACTTATGGGTGTTGAAATGTTGACCACATTCAAACTCAAAATATTTTTATTTTAATCATATTTATTTTATATTTTAATATAAATTAAAAATATATATTATTATATTATTAAAATAAGTTGTAAGATGAGAGTTTTTTTATTGAATGTGATTTTGTCTTGTTTAGTGGGACATTTATTGTTAGAATTATGATTCCCTGAATGCTTCGCAATTGGTAGAACACTTGTCTCAATTACTGTGGGAAAATAAGGTTTAATATTACTCATATTTTTTTTTCTTGAAGGGAATGTATGTGCGGATAAACTGTCTAACTTAAGATTTATTCATAGAGACTCATTTCATTGGTGTAATAGGTTTCCACCTAGGTATAATTTATCTATGTTTCGTTTTTGTTAACATATGAGTTTTGGTCTAACCCCCCATAATTTTTTATTTTTTTTTATGTGATAATAGATGATTGTTGTTTCTTGGAGCTGAGATGCCAAGTTGCATAATAATGCCTAATATAAAAGCTTTATATATAAAAGAAGGATGAGAGTCTTTTATTTTGTATGATGTCATGTAATTTGTTTTGTACTTAAAAAGGAAAAGTTTATCTTACATCTAATTTCATTCATAACTATAATCATTATAATAGCTAATAAATGAATCGTACGTTGTATTAATGTAATTATTTATTATAACTTTTGTGTAATTATTTTGGTGTTATTTTTAATTATTCAATTTTATCTTTTATTTAACTAAAATAAAACAAATTCATTATTTGATAACATACGTAAATATCTCAATCTAAAAGTTAGATAAAGAATCCATCAACTTAAAAATAACTATATAACTTTTCAAAAAATTTTATAAAACTATTATCTTATTTTAATTTAAAATTTGTAATATTTTAATTTAAAATTTGTATATATTTTAATATAATAGAAATGTAGATACACATACGTGACTTTCTACTAGTTTAGTTTAACGTGAATATACTTTTGCAAACAAATTATAAATAACATTGTAATTTATAATGGTATAAAGTTTATAAACAAATTTAAAATAAGCTAAATTAAGTCATAATAAAACATTCCCTAACCAAAATTTTCAAAAGTTTTCATTAAAATAATTATTATTATCCATAAGAAAATAAATATTGTGGAAAATATATCGCATTAGAAGTATAAAACTTTTCACCAACATTGCTTTCTTCGAGAACATTTTTACTAATGTTTACATGATTGATGTTGTTCGATTGCAAAATATAAAAGACTGATGCATTTAATGCTATATGATAGAGTTATAAACAGTGATACTTTTTTTTTTTTGGCAATCTTAATACCAATAATTATATTTCATCGTTAGAAATACTAAAAAAAGGGTAAAAATAAGTTTAAGGAAATTTGAAAAGATTAATTTATTGTCTATTAATGTAGTACTATTAAGTAAATTAATTAATATTTAACTAGTACAGTAGATATAAAATAATTTATTTTTTTATAAAATATTAATTATGGATTAAATTATGAAATTGCTGACAATTTTATGTTGTAGCAAAATGGTATATTTTTATTAAACATATAATGTAATTAAATATATAAATAATATTAAGAGTTGTTTATTATAAGTCATATCAAACATTTAAATTGAATAAAAAATCATTATTGTTAGATGACTGATATATTAATTTTGTTAATATCTCTAAAACTTTTTAGAAGCCCCAACAAGCTACCTAATTATGGTAGATTCTTTTGTCAATATCTAATGATAAGACAAAATTTGTTAATTTTAAAGTTTGAATAAATGTTTTGTTTCGATGAGAGAGGACGTGAAGGAATGAATTTGAGATTATTTACTAGATATATTATTAAAAAAAATATTAAATAAAAATTAATTTTATAGATAAAAATAATTAATTGTTATATTAATTAAATTAGGGATATTTTAGATATTAACATTTTTTTTAAATTAGTTTTTATTAATATTAAATAATTTTTAAATTGGTAGTTAAAATCAAAAAATTTGTTAATATATAAAATGTCTTTAATTTAATCAATTAATTATTTTTTATTTTTAAAATTTATTTTTATTTAATGACTTTCTTGCAGTGAATATGAAGAAAATAAAATTATTTAAATTAGGTAAATAGAGTAGAAAGTGTAAGAAAATTTATGAAAGTTTGTTATTGATGTAATAAGTGTGATTGAAATTGTATTTTTTTAATTGATAAAAATGTAAGTTTAAAAATTTATCCTTATATTTAAAAATATTTATTTATAAATTATAAAATTTTAAAAATATTTATTTATAAATTATAAAATTTTAAAAATATTTATTTATAAATTATAATTATTTTAATTAAAATATTATTTCCAGTGGTTGAAATATTATTTTATAAGGGCTAACTTTGAAATAAATTTAAAATGATATAAAATATGATAAAAAATATTTAAATATTTATAATTATAAATATTGGATAAAAAATTATTTTTATAATTAATAAAATTATTATATAATTTTTTTATTATTAAAAGATATATTTATTATTACTATTTATATTTATAATTTATTATATGTATATAATATGATTAATTATGTTATTTTATAATAATTATTTTTTTATAATTTGATTATATTTTTATATTTGGATTGTAATTCTATTTTAAATAAAAATGAATAGTAATTTGAGTTTAAAATTAAAAATATAACAAAATCAATTATAAATAATTAATTTTATATATATATATAACTTTCTTCCCAAATTTTTTAAAACGAGAAAAAAGTTTTAATGAATAACGATTTTCATTTTTTTTGTTTTGTATAATTTATTTGATTGTTTCTTTGTATTTTCCTTGTGTACAGTGAAAACTTTTCTTTCTTTGCAGAAGATAAACAGGTCATAGGTTTCAAAGTATTAGTAGAACGTCTTTAGTAATTAACTATTGACATATACAAAACATCACATCAACACGGTTCCTATTAACATTCACTTCATATAATCAATATAATCAATTGTAGTAAGTGATTCACAATTTATCATCTATCACCACTTAATCATAAATAAAACATTGTATCATAAATATTCTCTTTAAACCTTTTCATTATCAATGCTTCAAAACTCAGGTAACACTAATCTAACTCAAAATGAATATCACAATCCATTATTATAACTTGTTTACACTTCAAATGCGACCACTTCAAACATGTACTTGATTAACAACAATTTCAAAATTGAAAAAGAAAATTTTCATCATAAGCTATATAAAATAAGTTAATATTTATCATAGTAGTATAGGTATTTCATCTCTTATTCAATTTACACCATAATTAATCTTTATTAATTCTCATTCAAAGTAATTATCCACGTCAATTCAATTTACATATTGAAAAAAAAATTCCAAAATCAAAACAAATGGATGGATCAATTTGCATCATAGATTAGACAAAACATTAATTTGATAACTTCTGCATGTAATAACATTATTAAAAAAAATACAACTAACTCAAATGTGCATTTAGTTGAGTATTAATCCTACACAATATAGCTATCATTAGTGCAAAAAATACTTTTTATACCGGATCTTTTATGACGATTATGATGGCGATATAAAATTAGGAGTTATAAAAACTTTGCAATTTCTATGTTGGTTGAAAAACTGACATAGCAAGTTGACTTACTATGACTAAAAATTGTCATAAAATATACAAAATACATGTCATAATATATTAAGACAAAACTTTCCATGACTAGTATTTCTACAACCGTCATATTAAGTAGTTTTATATGACAAATATTCTTACACCTGTCATAGTAAATAAGACTTTTTATGTCATCTATTGCAATAAACATAGTAAGTTTGTTTTTTTAGAAAAACGATTGCTTTATCAATTTTCCAGCATTCATTAGTAATAATCATTTGCATATAAATTTCAGACAAACTCATTCATTGATTAATTTCCCTTCATTAATAATCACTTGCATATCAATATTATCTCAGACAATTGCATATAATTTACCGACAAATTCATTCATTGATCAAATTTTCCCCATCTGCATATCAATGTTTCCAAACAATTGCATATAATTTCTAGACAAACCTAATCATTGATCAATTTTACTCTATTCATTGATAACATATTCCTAGACTTAAGGTAAAATGAAACGATAAATAAAAATTATACGGCTTATGATACAAAGTGTCTTAGAAAAAATGTGGAAAAAATATTTTCCCTAGTGAGGTCTCATAATGAGCTAGGGTCACATTTATCATCACCAACCACAAAGAAAAAGAACGAGAAAAGATAATTGAAACTGACCTTAACCAAGAGCTTGAGATAGATATCATTGGACTTTGGTGTTGTTCTTTTGGTCTTTTTGCTCTTACCTCCAACCTTCATATCGATCCCCTGTGTGTCCAATTCAAATGAAAATCGTCAAAGACAAAGGAAGAACAATGGTGTAGATGCAAAACAATAAGACAGAGAGAGACAAACAACCATTATTGCTTCATGTCTCGGAATGAATTGCCTTCACTCTCTGTCGTTGCACCTATAATTTACGATAACAAGCAAATTAGGTTTTAATCTAGGGTATGCCTTCACTTGCCATACCCTTCACTCTCAAACTGTATAATGCACCACAAGAATAATAATAATTCACCACTTTGAAACAACACAATCATCATTGAATACTACTACTAAAAATCCAAGAACGCAACAATGATTTAAGATATATGAAAGTTGTATCATACAAAACATAGGGAAAAATCGATTATCCCCAATTTATTGGATTTGATGGTCATCCCCAATTTCAAATAATTGTTATAATATAAGGATTGCATTGAATAATACAAGTAGAACAAATAGTAGTACTTAGATTAAAGCATCCATGGTGATCAGACTAACCTCGTCATGAACCATGATGAACCACGAGCAACGAACACAAACACGAACATGAACGATGAATGATGAACCATTGAGAATAAGCTATAGAAGCAACACATACCATAGTCACAAGCACAAATGCGTAACATGAACTTCTATGGGAGGAGAATGATGAGAACTCCAAACTAGGGTTCAAAATTAGGGTGAGATTTTGATGTTGGAGAAGAGAGAGTACAGAAGAGTTTAGGATCAATACAGAAGGATAACACAAACCATTTTAATGTTACAAAGAATAACTTATTATGTCAATTGAAATTAAAACTCATATAATAAATAATTTATTATGATGGTTCTACACTCAACAGATATAATAAATACTTAATATGATAGTTTTAATTTTAATTGACATAATAAATTTCATGTTTATTACAAAATTGTCATGACACTACTTTTTTTATGACAAATCGACTATACCTGTCATAATAAGTCGTCATTGTTTCTTAATTTTGTACTAGTGTATTCCAATTTTCTAGAATTTGACTAATTTTTAATGTACTAATTTATCCAATTTAACTAAAAATCAAACTTCATATCAAATCTAAAATCAATTGAAAATACAACAAAATAACCAATTCCTCTTACTTTAATTTTTTTTTATTAAATAATTTGTTCTAAAATGTTTAAAATATTTGGAGAAATTATAACCAATATATTTGATTCACAAACAAAACATATTACTACAAATCTAGTATCCAAATTTAATCTTACGCATAATAACAAAAATCCTTACATATAACTGGAAAAAAAACCTGGAGATATAAGTGAAGAGAAAAAAATACTTTACTTTCATCAGTCAAAATTTATCCTCACCTCACCACTGTCTTACTGAAATTTTTAATTGAAAAAGGTAAAAAAATATAAATTAGAAAGATAATAGTGTTTAAAAATAAATATCTAAATAGTTAAATTTGTAATTTATATACTTAACATAAAATAAAACTTTAAAATTTATTTGATTTTTAAGATAAACTTCTTTTCTACATTAAAATCGAGTTTCGATTAAGATGATATTAATATAACAAGGATTAATAATATTTTCCATCACACTTAATAATTTTCTAAAATTGATTGAAAATCATGGTTTTTGTGTGTCGCTTATTATTTATAAAATGTTTCTTAATTTTAAATTTTTAACAAATTATAATAAATAAGAGAGTTTGTGTTGAAAATACTATTGATAAGTGTGAGGGTAATAATATAGGCCTTTTGAATTACAGCATGCATGAGCGATGAATGGGAAAAATTAGTACAAGGTCATGAATGGTATGAATTAGATGTTTGTTCAAAATTCGACATTCTTGATGGTGATGTGATGGCTCTAAAAGTCCTTGGTAGCAGTTTGCAAGAGGACAAATTTTTTTTTGGAGCAGCACAAGGATCAAGTAACATTGGTCAACGGAGGCTTCAATACCATCTATGTCCCTGCTTTCAAGTACATTTATACTATATGTTTGTTTTTAGGTATCTCAAATTGAGGAAGGAGTTAAAGAGTGGATGTTTTTTCTTTTTGTTTTAGATTTTGTTTCGACTTATAGAGAATTTGAGAAAGTCGATTTGTAGTGATTTGAAAGGAAAGTGTAAAGAAAGTAAAGTTGTTTGGATTATGATATATTATTGTGGATTTATCAGGAAAGTTTATTGAAGTTTGTGTGAGTCATATGATGATTGTAAGATTTTTTTTTAAAATATATAAAATGTAAGTTTATAAATTTACCCTTTTTAAAAAAAATTTAAATAATAAAATATGAGATGTTTTTCTGTAAATTTCAGTTAATTAAAATTTTCTAAATACATATAAAAATATTTTCATAAAATCAAATCAAATCAAAATTAATTTTTAATATTGTTAATATTATTATTTAATAAACTTATTTTAATTATTATTAAGTATTAATTTATATTATTATTATTATTTTAGTTACTATTATTATTTATAATTTTATTATTTTTTATATATTATTCCTATTTTAAATTTTAAAAATCAAAGGTGATTTAGACTTTTGTAATGGTATGATGTATTTTTTTTTAATGTTTCCTTGTCTTTCTTCGCTTGGCAGAGCAAATGACTTTTATCTCCCTCCCGCATATCAGCGCCCTCCAATCCTTGCAATTGAGTGGAAACAAACAAAAATAATTTGTGCATTTCTATTGAGTGAATAGTGTTTACTCCGATACAAACAGAGCATTAGTGATTTTGACGAGAGAAAGAGAGTGAGTGAGAATCTTTTTATTCTTCAGATAAATGATGAGATTTGTGTTAATTTCATGTAAAATTCTTGCAATTTATCCATATATTATTGTGCATGTAATTTATTACAATTATAATATACAAAATTAAATATTACCTAAATTTATTTTAAAAATTTAAAAATATTTAATTATAAATAATGGAAATAATAAAATAAAATTATAATATCAACAAAATATATATAATTATATAAAATAACAAATGTATATAATAATAAATATTATTTTCATAAATTTTAATATATTTAATAAATTTATTTCAATTTAATTCAAAGATATTTTCTATTATATTTTTTATTAAAAATACAAGTAATTATGGATGTGGTGCATTCTTTTCTTAAATCACAATTTTAGATAAAAAAAAATATTAAGATAATGGAAAAATCGTGAATCTTGACACAAATTCTATGACTTCATAGACAAAATGATTTTGCTAAATTTTGCATAAAAAAATTATATGTCACTCTCATAATTTTAATTAAATTAGAAATTATATATTAAGTAAATTTGTACTTAGTCTATACGATTTGAATATAAAATATTATAATTGAAATTGTGTCATTTCTGTATGAATTTAATTATATTATTTTACACTAAAATCGTATCAGTTAGGTATTTATGATTTTTTTTTCATGTAATCATTCTAACACGATTTCTTCATTCTTATATAAAATTATTTTGTCCAAAACCACAATATATGAAAGGAATTGCACTATATCCATGCAAGAATCAGTTATTAACACACTTGTAAGCATTATATACAGTACATTCTTAATTATGTCTTTATTTAGTGGAATCAAATTAAAAGTGTATTGTTAATTTTTGTTGTTTGTTTATAACACAAAATTCAACTATTCTGAGAGAGTTCACACTTAATACCTTATAATAGGTGTCTAGTTAATTAAATTAATAACAAACTTTATATTAGTAGAGAACAATAAAAAAATATCTAGTTAACAAACTTTATATTAGTAGAGAACATTAAAAATATATATAGTTAATTAAATTAATAACAAACTTTATACTAGTAGAGAATAATAAAAAGATATGTTAGATAAATTACAATATTGATAATATCATTATAAGAAAATTATTAAATAAAAATTAATTTTGAAAATAAAAAATAATTAATCACTATATTTACTAAATTAGATATTATTTTAAATATTAAAAAATTATTAGTATCTAAAGTAGTATATATTATTAATAAAATTTATAAATTAGTTTCTAAATTAATATATGATTAGCAATAAGGTTTTAACTGTTAACTATTTTATATTCTAAAATTGATAGCTAAAAACCTTAGTTACTAATTAGATATTAATTAACTAATTATATACTAATTTAGAAACTAATATATAAATTTAAAAATTCATTTAAATACTGATAATTTTTTAATTTATAAAATAATATTTAATTTAATTAATATAATAATTAATTATTTTTTTTTTCTAATATTAATTTATGTTTAATGATTTTTTAATAATTTATAATGATGATGATCTAAAATATATGTATGGTCTAATTTCTCCATCTATTTTCTTAAAAAAAATCATGTTGTCTAAAATAACATAAATTAAAATTTCAAAATATGATAAATAAATATACATGTATATTAATTAGAAATTTGATTATTTTGTTTCACTTATAAAATTTCGCAATTTTTCTAAACTTTTTTTTAGCTCTCTACCTTCTCACTTATATTATAAATTCATCTCTCAGCTTTTATTTAATTATAAGTTGTAATTTTAAAGATAATAAATATTATGACCGTTTAAATTTTTAAGAAAGTGTTTTTTTATATTTATAATTTTATTCTTCTTCTATAATTTACATCTGTATAAGTTTTCTTCATGCATGTGAAATTCGAGCCAGATAAATTAATTTCTATTAGTATAAAATTATAATAATATGTTATATTTGTGAATTAGGATTTTTGAGACCAAATCGGGATTTTCTTAACTTTACTAGGCTTTTTTTATGTTTTTATTATTGAAATTCATGTTAAGTGAATGATGTATTTAAGTTGTTATAATTGGATAGGATATGTATGTTGTTAATGTTATCATAGTTTTAAAGTATTGATGTGGTGTTAATGGTTGATTTAAACTTGTTAAAAATAGCCTAATTGGTAAGAGAAAACCTGGGTAAGTTTTGGAAAGATTTTGAGTTGTTAATAATTTGGTTTTTAATATATTTTTACTTTATGGAGATATTTTCTCTCAAGCAAAATTTTTACTAAAGAGAGAATAAGACATAAATGTTTAATTGAAAATTAGTTCTTAAATGACATTTCCTTGATGAGCTTTTATATATATATATATATTTAGTTTATATGTATTTAAGTTTGGGATATTTATATATATGTATATATATCACATGTATGAAGATATGTATGGAATAATGTGATGATAGTAAATAATATATGTTTATTATATTATCTTTTGCCATGGAGATATATAGGAATGTATGATGCTCTTTATGTTTAGGGATTAGGTATTAAGCATAAAAATCATTAAATAAATAAGATATTCTAACTTCACTAATCATCTAATTGCATAAATAAAGACTATCAGGTGATATTGCATAAATAAAGACTATCAGGTGATGATAAAAAAATTTGATTTTGAATGATATTATAATATAGTTGGTGCATTATATTATCCTCAAAATAAGGCAATTGAGGAAATATTTCAAAATGATTTTAACAAGTTAGGTATTAATATAAGTAGAGACATATGTAATATTAATATTTCAAAAGAAAAAAAAAAGAGTTGTGTGTGCACACACATTAGTTTTACAAATGTTAAATCTTATAATTTGATTTTTGAATGTGATTGTGGGTTAAAATGGGTTGTTTATATATATCCATAAGTTTTGCAAATAAATGTTCAATCTTATAATATTAGGGTAGAAAGTAAAATTATTTACAAGTTTCGGTATATTTGGAAAAAGTCGTGTTGGTGTAAGACGAATTCAACTTTGATAAGGTGAAACATCAAGGTCGTGTCATGGTAGGATGACTTTGGTTCAAAATTTTCACAGGAAAGGTTGTGTAGAGTCGACACAACTTTAATTAACATTTTGATTAGGGTTTAACTAAAGTCGTGGATGAGTGACACAACTTATTTAGTGTTAAATTTTTTTATAAGATAGTTTGTATTTGTTTTTTTTGGTTGTGTAATGAAAATACTTAAAAGATGTTATATTTATTTAGGTTTTAATGTAATGTATCTGATAAAGTTTTGAATTGTAGTGATAAATATTTGAGATATTCATGAATTTGAAATTTAGAATGATTGATTTACTTATTTTATTTTATTTTATGTGTGTTATAGGAATACAAAATTTAAGGTGCCTAAATTATATGTACAAAATATGTTGTTAAAAAAAAAGGCTTAAGTAAAAGAAATAAACATGTTGTGTTAAATAATGATATTGAATTAAAATAAATACAAAAATGTTACAAATAAAAATATTTTATTTTTATATGGACATTATGATCTTTATTTTGATAATAAGAGATTTTTTTATTTATTTAAAATAGATTATCCATTTTATTATAACCTTTATGTTGTAAATATTGTAGACTATATGCAACCTCTATTGTAACCATTGTTTATTATATCTAACCTCTATTTACTATGTGTAAGCCCTCTTTACTTTATGCAACTAATATTTACTATAGGCAATCCACTTTTACTAATTTTCTATACGCAATGCCTATTTACTATATGCTACCATTGATATACAACCTCTGTGTATAGGTTTGAACAACAATCACTTATAATCAATAACTTCCAATCGATAAGTCTCTCTTGCATCTCTAACAAAAACAAAAGCATGTCATTATATTTAAAAAGAATGCGAGTACTCAAATTTAATAAATAAAGCTATCTTTATAATGTAAGAAACAAGAAATCAAGAACTTAAACTTGTATAAACTATAAAGAAATCTGTAACAACTTACTTTTGTAATAAACATTGAAACTTTTTTAGTAAAGTATCTTTACTTTTACTTTTTAATATAATAATAAATATTTTTTTATAACTTAAAGTGCATCTTTCATTTTAGATTAGTACTTGACTTTTCGTTAAAAAAAATACGTAATTTTTTTATGCACGCACAAGTAGCATTTTTGATGGAATCCGACAAAATACTCTTGCTGGTTAAAGACATTAATTGAGATAATAGTTTATTCCCTTAAAAAAAAAATTAATGAAATTTGGGATTATGTAATCCGAAAGTTTTTTTAATTAGTTTATGGATTATATAATTTGGAAGTCTTTTCTATAAGATTAGTTTCTGGATTAGGTAATCCATCAATCTTTTTTTCATATGTGTGATTAACTTCCGGATTACATATTTCATAGGCTTATTTTAAATTCAAAAAAGAGTTCTGGAATTTATAAATTTAAAGAACACTTCTGAATTATGTATGGGGTGGCAAAAAAAAAGGATAAAATGGTATTTTTACATTTAGTATGGGTGGCACAAAAGGTTGTATCTCATCTTCACATAGTAACCGTTGGATTGTAAAAATTATAAAAACTCCCTAAAATTTTCTATGGGTTGCTTCTGTTTGTGGCCCAACATAAAGTAAAAGACAAAATTACGGCTTCCAATGAATGGCCCCAGATTTAAGAGTCCAGACAAAAATAGTCAATCTGCATCCAATCAATTTAAAATTTTTCAAATTTTCAAAATGTGAAATTGAAAAATAGATTCTAGAAAGAAAAATCGGAATAGTTTTTCTACATTCCAGAAATAAAATTTCAAAAAACAAAATCCAATTGAAAAAAAAAAATTCAGAAAAAATTTCTAAAACTCCAAATCTTAATCCAGAGTATACTATGTGGTCCACCCTCCATTCCTATCCAAAAGCTAAAAAAAAATATTTGTATCATTCAAAAACATTGAATGGAGGAAGCAATTGTTAAACAAAATTATGAATATAAATAGTTTGTCCAATGACAAATTAGTAAAAAAAAAAAGGTTACGAATAACTTAGTAAATAGTGATTAAGAGTAAGTGCATGAGTTGATATGAGGACACATGAATAATTCTAAATTTTTTTTACAACTGTTACTTACAAAATCATCAATGATATTAAAATAAAAACAAGAGTAGGTAGAGAAGCCGAATCCTTTATATTTAAAACATAAGTTTTGATTTTGGACGGTTTGAGTACATCTTTTTGGCCCATTCCCCTAGAAAGAATATGCTTTTGTAGAAAATTTTATTATTAGGCTTTTAAGTTTGATCCATAGTTTTATCAATCCTCAATTTCACCACTATTCTATCTCATTTCATTGTGGTAGAAATAGCCCTGAGTTTAGAACCATGGAAGATGGCATGTTGAAAACTATGGCATGGTGTTTTGCCTTGCTACTTTTCTATGTTATGATCAGATTTGTGAATATCATATGGTGGAGACCCAGAAATAGTGAGAAACTGTTGAGAAAGCAAGGGATCAGAGGATCTTCATACAAGCTTTTTACTGGAGACACTTCAGACATGAAACACTCTGTCCAAAAGGCATTATCAAAACCCATCTCCCTCCACCACCAAATCGTCCCTCGTGTCATCCCTTTTCTGCACAACATGGTTCAGCAACATGGTAAATTACTTTAGAAAACCATTTCTAACACGTTTCTTCTACTGAAATAAATTAGTTTTATTGCTTTTGCACTGAATGATCAATCAAATATACTTGTAGGAAATATTTCACTGTGCTGGTTTGGAAGAAGACCAAGACTCATAATAGCAGATGCAGAGCTTACACGATTGATTTTGACAAATAAGAATGGGCACTTTTTGAAGCCACCACGTAACCCTCTCATCAATTTTCTATCGTTGGGATTGTCTTCATTAGAAGGCGAAACTTGGACCAAACGCAGAAGGGTGGTAACATCAGCTTTCCACATTGAGAAGTTGAAGGTATCACAAACACTAATTTAGTTCATTGTTTTATTCAATTATCCAACCAAATAATTCAATCTTACACAATATCCTAGTGAAGATGATGCAAGAATCTTGCAAGCAATAATATGGTTTATGTTATAGACAATGGTGCCAGGCTTTTCAAGCAGCTGTTACAACATGATTCAGCGATGGGAAAAATATGTGGAAGCTGATGGATGGTATGAATTGAATGTTTGTTCAGAATTCGAAATTCTTACTGGTGATGTGATAGCTCGAACAGCCTTTGGAAGTAGCTATGCAGAGGGAAAGAAAATTTTTGAACTGCAAAAGGAGCAAGCAATCTTGGTCAACGAAGCCTTGAACACCGTCTATATCCCAGGTTTCAGGTACAATACATATACCATTATGTTTATTTATGCAAACTTAATAATACCTCATCAACAATCACAAGGATACATATTCATGATGAATCTTTCAAAGCTTGATTTTTTGTAGCTAATTCGGTCAAAAAACAATATCACTTTTATTTACTTCAACACAGTTCCGTGACTGAATGCTTTGACTCTTCCACTTTGATAGCTACTTGAATTATAAACACTAAAATAACTAATAATTGCTTCAGTAATTATTGGAGTTGTATATTCGAAATTGACATTAATCAGTGGCTATTTTAATCACGATTTACGAATAGTTTATTTTCATGTATGTTTTTAGTTTTCAAACAATACCTTTATAGCAACTCTAAAGTCTAACATATGACACTTTAAGCTAAATATGAACTTCATAAAGATGTTTGGAGGATTTGAACTTACTTCACCTTTTATGATGGCATGTGAACCTGCTAGATTTTTACCAACTACAAAGAACAAGCGCAGGTACAACCTAGATATCCAAATCAAAGCTATATTAAGAGATATTATACAGAGGAAAGAGCAAGCAATGAAAGAGAATAAAGAAAAAGAGCATGATTTATTAAGTATACTACTACAGTGCAGAGAACAGACTAATTCTTTAACAACAGATGATGTTATTGAGGAATGCAAGTTGTTTTACTTTGCTGGCCAAGTGACCACGGCCAACCTACTTGCATGGACTATGATTGTTTTATCTATGCATCCAAATTGGCAAGAAAAGGCAAGAACAGAGGTGTTGGAGATTTTTGGCAAAACAAGTAGTGCACTTGACTATGAAGCCATTAATCACCTCAAGATAGTAAGTTCAATTACACAATCAATAATCATTAGCTTGAAGTGAGAAAAAACATGATCCTGAAATGTTTCACTGTATGCAGGTGACAATGATATTGTATGAAGTATTGAGATTATATCCTCCTATAGTAGTCATTAACAAGTACAATTGGTGTGAAACAAGGGTAGGAAACATGTCCATTCCAGCAGGCGTTGAATTGAGTTTACCCTTGTTACTTCTTCATTATGACAGCAAGTACTGGGAGAAGCCTGAAGAGTTCAACCCAGGTAGATTTAATGAAGGGATTTCAAAAGCTTCAAAGGACCATGCTGCTTTCTATCCATTTGGTTGGGGCCCAAGAATTTGTCCTGGCCAAAACTTTGCCTTCTTAGAAGCAAAGATTGCTCTGGCTTTCATTCTTCAACATTTCTCTTTCCAACTCTCACCCTCTTATGCTCATGCTCCAACTGCTTCTCTTGGTCTTACTCTTCAGCCACAACATGGAGCTCCCATTATTATTCGTCCCACTTAGTCTCCAATAACACCACTTCTCCAATAATATATGGAGCTGCTACATCATTCTCTTCAAATAACCTCTTGTTTCTTTCTCTCATTCTCTTTAAATGTAAAGGTTAAACATGTTGAGGATTCTAAGTTGAACAAAAATAATACTTCATCATCTTATATAATTAAGGATAATTTTCTCATTATAATTTGGTTATAACCCTGTAATAAAATCATGAGATAGAAACTAATTTTAGAGTAAAAAAAATAATTAGTTGTTATACTGACTAAATTAGAGACATTTTTATAAACTAAATCAAAATTGGTTTCTAAATTAGTTTTTATTATTGTTAAATAGTTTATAAATTGATATCTAATTAGCTATAAAGGTTTTAACTACCAATTATTTAGATTGTAAATTTGGTAGCAAAAAGCTTGATAGAAACCATTTAACAATAATAGAAATTAATTTAGAAATAAATAAAAAATTAGTCTTTAAAATGGTCTCTAATTTAATTACTATATCAACTAATTATTTTTTGTCTCTAAAATTAATTTTTATTTCATGATTTTACATAGTGTAAGTCGATTTTAAGATTTAGAGTTTAAGTTCATGATTTTACAAGTTGATTTTAAGATTTAGAGTTTAAAATTTAAGGTTAAGATGAGTTATATTAACAATCATATAAATGTATAGAGAAAAAAATTTTGATGCCTAAGAGAATTGATGATGAATGGATGACAACAAGAAAAAAAAGAGTAATATTTGTAACATAGAAACCCATTTAGTAAACTTTTGGGTTTGCTTATCAATTTGAGAATCGATCTCACGTGAAGAGAATAAATAATATGCTTAACTTTTGTAAAAGATACCTATGGTCCTCTCTTTATCTATTTCTCTTATAAAAATAGTTACCTATATTAGAATAACTGTATTGACTAAAATCTAAATAAATAAAAATATGCTAATTATGTAAGAAACGAAATCTTAAAACAGGAAATCTACTTTGTTACTCTCTCTTCTAAAAAGAAATATTTACTATAGATAACATGAAGTGCCTGGTTCAATTTAGATTATACCCTCAAATAACTTTTGATGAATAATTTGTATTATTATCAAATTAAAAAAAATACTTTTTAATTTAAATTAGTCTTTAAATTTTATAAAATAAAATAAAATTTTACAAACAGGTTTTGTTTAAGTTTTTTTATGAAAGTTATTTATAAATATATTTTTTTCTAAGCAATAAAACAAACAATATATATATATAAATGATTTTTTTGCTAAATAAATTTTGATTTGCAAGTTGATGAAAGTCACCTCCAATTTATCTAGTAAAAATAGTTGAATGGAAATTAACTTAAATATTGAAGTTAGGTGCAATTTTTAGAAAATATAACAACTTGTTATATTTTCCATGTGGGGCTTCCTTTTCCTCTTGGCATATAACGTTTTTTTTTCAATATATAATACTTTCGGGACATTATAATAAAAACATGAAATAAAAACCTATTTTAAAGATAAAAAATAATTAATTATTATAATAATTAAATTAAAGATATTTTAAAAATTAAAAAAAATATTTATAAATTAATTTCTATTATTGTTAAATGGTTTTTAAATTGATATCTAATTAATAATTAAGATTTTAATTATAAATTATTTAGTTTCTAAATTTGATAGTAAAAATCTTGATGGCTAATTAAATAGAAATAAAAAAATTTAGTTTTTAAAATAATTTCTAATTTAGTCACTATAACAACTAATTACTTTTTGTCACTAAAAATTAATTTTTGTTTTATGATTTTTTTTGTGAAATTTTATTCTGTAATCCCCTACTTTTATTTTTTTTTAATATTTTTTTCCCATAAATATCTACTGCAATTTTTTTACCAAAAGAAATTTGCTGGGATGTTTATTTTATGAAAAAGAATTGGGTGAAGGACCCATATTACGGACGGTGCTACTTTTGCCTATCACGATCATACAATTATGTATAAAGCCTTTTTTTCATGAAATGTCCCTGAAAATGACTTAAAAAACTCGTATAAAGAATGTGGTGTGTGTGTGGATGGTATTGAGGAAAAGAATATTAAAGAACTAAATCAAGTTCCGTAAATAAAAAAATGGTAAAAATAACCTTTTTAGTTCGTATACTGAATTTAACGTTGAAACGTTTTTAATATTTTAAAAAAATTACTTTATTTATGATTTGTTAACTCTATATAAACAACCAAAAATTATTGAAATAGTCTCAACTTTCAATTTATATACTAGTCACTATAGTTATTTTTATAAAATTTTCAATAAATTCATTTAGATTATTGAATATAGAAGATGATATAATAAATTCATAAATCTAACTGATATTCCTCTTCTCGGTAAACTCTCATATCATATTATATTATGAAATTTAACTGATATTCCTTTTTTTTTAAACTCTCATATTATATTATGAAAGTAAACTTTAAATTTAACTTAATTTTATAAAATTAGATTTGGAAAATGAAGTTTACATTTTGCTGAAACCTTACTTTACAAACCGATTTTGTAAGGTTAAAGTCCATTTCTTCTTTTAAGACAGGATAAAAGTCTTTTAGAGTCTATCATAAAGAGAGTTTGTTGGACTATATGACTCGCTATTAGATCACCCATAAATATATTGTCTCACACACGACTTAGTCCTCAACGTGAAGGCAAACAATATAAATCTCCAAAAAATAACATAAAAAATGGACTTAAAAACTGTAATACAATTTGTTCAAAAATGAGATGAACACATGGTGTTAAAAAATTGATAAAAATGAGATGAAGAGGTCACAATATCATATGGAAACAATATAAATCTTCAAAAAATAACATAGAAAAATGGAGTTACAAATGCAAAAGAGAAGAACAAAAATAACGTTAACAAACTTTAATAACATAGAAAAAAATAAACTTAAAAACTAGAATACCAATTGATAAAAATGAGATGAAGAAATGAAAATATCAGAAAGTTATAATACAAACTCAACATAAATTAGATAAACAAACAACATTAAAATAATGGAATACCAAGTCATAAAAATCATATGAAAAAATCACAATATCATATACAAACAATATAAATCTACAAAGAATAACATAAAAAAAAGTTGTAATACAAACTCAATAGAAATGAAATGAACATATGACGTTAAAAAAGTAGAACACGAATGATAAAAATTATATAAATCTCCACAAAACAACGTATAGAAATGGAGTACAAATGCAAATAAGAATATCAAAAATAACATTAATAAACTTTAATAACATAGAAAAATGAACTAAAAAACCTTAACACAAAGTGATAAAAATAAAAATATCAGAAAGTCAACATAAATGAGATAAACACATGGCCTTAAAAAACTGGAGGATGAACTAATAAAAATGAGATGAAGAAAAAACAATATAAAAGTTACCTAGTTCATGGAGAATGAAAAGAACAAAACTGACATGAAATGAATGAATGACTCAATACAACACCATATATATAGTGAAATATCATCGTCATTACCATTTCAAAAGCAAGCGCCAATTATATAGATGTCTAATATTGTTATTGGAAAAAACAACTTTTGAATATGTCATCTTCAGAGTTGCCGAAATTGTGAAAAACAATAAGGATAGTTCGTAGAGCTCTGTAGAGAGGAGAGAAGAGTGAGGGTTTCAAAGAGAATATTAAAGTTTGACAGAGATGAGAGGCATGATGAGTTTAGAGAGAAAAAAAAAACGAAGTGAGCATGAAAGAGAAAAATCATACCTTTAAAAATCGTTATGTAACGTGTTTTGAATTGTCCACGTGGTGTGTTTTTATTAGTGAACACTTTGTTATTTTTTGTATTAAACTATTTTAAAAATTCATGGACATGAACAATTGGTACTTGTTATTACAATTTTTTTTTCTTATACCTACATTAATAACTTCTAGTATTTCTAAATGTACGTTCAAAAAATCAAAAAGGGGATTATTTGGCATTGACTTGTATAATAAAAATAATCAATAATTACAAGTGAATATATCTTCAAACTTTTGAAAGATAAATTATACTAAAACATATCCAAGGAACAAAGCTAAACAAATTGAAATTTTTAGTAACTAAATGCTACTTCACTTAACTCAAAGATAAATAGTTTTGTAATTGAGTATTCTACAAATAACCATGACTTGTGTGGTGGATATGAAGAATTCTTTTGGATCGACATGGCTAAGTGACAAAGGTAGAAAAGAAGAAAGATGTATAGGGAAATGTGAAATATTAAAATAGGTACCTATGATTCTATAAAGACTAACAAATCATAGCATGAAGCAATAGGTGTGCATATATCTATTTTGATCATACACGAGTACGACAAATTGCAAAACAAAAGGCACTTATTTAAGAAGACATATAGGAAACAAAAGATAAGTTGAGAGTTGAGTTAAAAGTTTGAGTGGAAAGCATGCATCAATAGATCGAACCTGACGTGACTGAGATCCTTTAAGAATATCAAACATGCCTCATATTACATCACAACTCAATCTTTGGAACGTGCTAAATCATATAACTTGCTTAGCTCCCATGTTAAGTGCAGATAAGAACACACGTTAATTCGAGAAGACAACAAAACTCATGAAAATGTGAAATTGCATTTAATCATATCAATGCTTCAAATGAATATGTGAAAGCACAAGCACACAATATAAACTAATATTGATGTCATTTGTAATCACCAGCACTAGAATTGGTGTGATCTTAATTTTATTTTATGTTGGATCCATGTAGCCCACACTTTTTTCGATTGTGGGTAACCATTTTTTTCAAGAAATGGCATAATGAGTTGAGTTCAGGTCATAATAAGGGTTTTGATTTGCGAAACTTAGCTTATATGAAAGACAAAGAGATCAAATATTAAAACAATTCCACAGCACAAGAGTGCTGTATGCGCAGGCGCATAACCTTTGATTTGAAACCGAATTGATTTTGTCTCTATCTTTTCTCAGCTATTTATTAAAATCCAGATAAGATAGAAGAGTACACTTTATTTAATTCCAAAAAGTTCATATATTGTATCATTAGCTAGCAATGCCATATTTTAATAACACCCTCTTAATATCTTTTCGTATTTGTAGTAAAAAATTATTAAAATATATTTTTTTGTCAATTTTTGTTTATATAATATGAAGTGTGGATTAGGCTGTTGATGGATGAAGTGGATTAGGAGGTCTAAAATCTTACTAAAAATAAAAATCAATTTTATAAGACAAAAACATATTTAGTTCTTACAAAAAATATAATTGTTTTAATTGATGAGTTATATATTAGAAGTAGTGTGTATCTTCTATCAGAATTAATAATATATGAAAAGACATGACACTATACAAAATATATTTATGTGATAGACACGTTACAAAATGTTATTTGAGAAAAATAAAAAATTGGCATATAATTGTTTAACATATGTGATGAGCATATATTTATTCACACAATAGCCTTAATCATAGATTATAGGACTATAATAATAAATAAATTCATTATTTTAATTAATATTCATATAATTGGGTTTATTTGGGTCTTAACTATTATCTTTGGTAATTTTGTGTTTTTAGGGTAAATTATCTGAAGCATCTATCTTTGTGAATGGGCCAAACATGCAAAAGTCCAACTTGCTTCTTTGAATCAAAACAGAAAACAAATTCTGAGGGAAAGAAAGAGAAAATAAAAGCTACAAGATTCCAGAAACAGAATTGGAAACAAATCTTCTGCAAAATAAAAAGAAAAGATTAATCTTTAGAGAACCTGTGAAGAATTCAATGGTGGAAGAACTAGGGATCAACCGCTTTTTATTTACTATTTTAATCTCTTGTATATTTTTTGCACAACTATCTCAAACTCCCTTTTCATCTTTATTGTTATTGCTAACTTTTATTACTTGCCGATAAATTTTAAACCCTGATCAACTGATTTTACTATTGGATTCGTTGAAAGACGACTTGGAGTCATCTTACCACAATTATACTATCATCTCTCTAATGTTAGACAAGTTTACGCTAGATTCATATTAATTTGACAGCAAAACGAATATGAAAAGCTGAATACCACATTGAAGCCATTGTGTTAATGACATATGTGCTTTGTGCGTAGATGTAAAAGTTCTGGTAAAATTTTAGTTTTGGGTGTTACTGTGGATTAAACCTGATACGTTATTCAAAGACTACAGTAACAGAAAAAAGAAATTAATAAAGAGTAAAATAATTAAAAAATATGCATTCGGGCAGACAACATGGCCTTTATTGATAATTGATTACAAACATCGTAACAGGATTTCAATAATTGATATGGTAATTGATTACAGCTTGATACTAGGAGTAATTGGAGTGTGACCTAATTTCTTATCTAAAAACAATAAATATGTGGATTTAATATTCTTTTTTATTTATTTTTCTTCTTCTTACACTTGCAATCTTAACATTAGTTTACATAAAAGTAGTATTAAATTTAATTTCTTCCTTACTTCTTGCCATGTCACACAACTTGAGAGCCTTCACCTAATTTTCTGCTCATTCCACCATTAAACAGATGGCATTGATGCAGTTCCCTTTTACATTCTTTCAAAAACATATCATTATACTTTGTCTTTATAACTTATTCTATGGTATGCTTTATTAAATAGGTCAATATTATTATCTCTAAATAAATTAATGAATTTAACGAAACTTTTAAGCATTAATTCGCATATAATTTACACTTTATTATTAATGTTGCATTATATCATATCTATTTAAATAATTTAAATAAGCTACATTACTAAATTAAAAAAAAAATGTTAAATGATATTCTACTGGTATGGTCGACTGACACGCTGACGTGGCTCGGTCTCCCTGACCGAGCTGACTGAGACACATGCTAACGTGACTCAGGCTCCCTGACCGAGTTGGCCGAGACACATGCGGACGGCCTGGCCGACCGACACATATAACCATTAACAGTCAAATCAAGGTCAGTGAAACTAAACTATTCATTCCACTAATCAGACCCAATAAAGTAAGCTCATTAAAATAATATAAATAACACACATTCCAAGGAGTAAGGTACGTCATTATTACTCTGCACCTACCAGAGTACCAAACACCCTTTACTAACTTGAGCATTAGAGTGTTTTATGCAGGTACATCTCCCATTTGACATTCACTCAAAACCGAGAACCAAAGGAGTAGCACGAAGGTGAAAAGGACCTCCAATGAAGTCCTAGCAACTTATCCGAAAGAAGGAGGAAATAGTTCTTTAACTCCTATCTCCCATATATAACTTTTAATAAATTAAAAGTAAATATATTTTCTTTAATTCTTAACACACGCGATTTGTTTAATGAATAATTTTACAACATATCGGATAAATTTACCCGACTAATTTCCATTTTGAGTGAGTAACTTTTCTCCAATGCAATGATTGTAGATAATGACGATATATGAAGGATAGTGGAGTTAAATAACATGCATTTAGGCATTGAATAATGTTTATATTACACTCTTTACTCTTTTTGATTATTTTATTTATCATGGGATGAGATATAGTAATTGTTCATCAACAGTTTACAAAAGAAGCTGAGTGGAAGTGCATGAAACTGGATTCACACTACAACATCTCAGGGAATAATATAATAATAACTCAGGAATTCAAAAACTTGCACAAGTGGCAGACAATTGATGTGGAAGGGATCATAGCGTCAACGGAATATTGAAAGGGGTAAATGACGTCATAATTCTAATGAATCCAAAAAAACCCACTAGTGCTTTTTTAATTATTATTAAGAAATTCCAAATAAATCCAAATCAGCCACTATTTAATGCCGAACTTCACCTGGAAGAAGAAACAGCAGAAGAACTACACTCATCAGCTTATGCGAATTTTGTTTCCTCACAACAAATAACTTCCTCAGTGCCCAAGATGCTAGCTTATTTGGAACACTTCGTTCACGAAAAAGATGCTGAATCGAGGCAAGACGACGAAGTTGCCAGCCTCTCCAGGGCGCTTGAACTTCAAGCCAGTATCGACGAATTGGGTCCAGCCGGAATCGCTAGTAAGGATTTCGGCGGCATAAAGTCCGTCAAACCCTTGGCCATGATCAGGCCTTCCTCGGCCGTTGATGTGGCCAGAGTGGTGAAAGCCGTGGCGGCGTCTCCGAGTCTGACGGTGGCGGCGCGGGGGAACGGGCACTCGGTGAACGGGCAGGCCATGGCGGAGAAGGGACTGGTCCTCGACATGCGTGCCTTGGAGGAGCCTTTTGAGATTCTCTGGATAGAAGGCACGGCCTACTTGGAAGTTTCGGGAGGGGCATTATGGGAAGACGTTCTTAAACGCTGCGTTTCGGAGGTTGGACTGGCCCCGAGGTCGTGGACGGATTATCTCGGTTTAACAGTTGGTGGAACGCTGTCCTACGCAGGCGTCAGCGGCCAAACCTTCCGTTACGGTCCTCAGACATCCAACGTAACGGAATTGGAAGTTGTAACAGGCAAAGGCGAAACGCTGTGCTGCTCCCTGACACAAAACTCTGAACTTTTCTTTGGTGCGCTCGGTGGCTTAGGACAGTTCGGTATTATTACAAGGGCCAGGGTGGTTCTCCAACAGGCTCCAGAAATGGTGGAAAAAAATTTACTTATTATTCATTTTAACCACTCCGTTACACTTTATGTTTACTTTTTTTTAAAAAAAATTTTGTTTGGTGTGAGTTGATTAATTAGGTGAGGTGGATAAGAGTGGTTTACTCTGAATTTGAGGAGTATGCTGGCGATGCAGAGTTGCTGGTGGAGGAAGTAGAGGAATGTTTTGATTACGTGGAAGGGTTCGTTCTGGTGAACAGTGATGACCCGGCCAATGGATGGCCCACCGTGCCATTGGAACCGGAACAGGTGTTCGACCCGGTTCATATTCCTTCCACTGCTGGCCCTGTTTTGTATTGCTTGGAGCTGGGTCTTCACTATGGTAACGCGGATCATCCTTACCGTTCCCGTGTTGATATGGTAAGTAACTAACTAATATCCTCTTTTCGTTATTTTCTGATCTGCTGTATGCGGGTTCCTTGTTGATGGAATAGGCTTAGCAGTAGCCATTTCTGATAGTTGAGAGGGCCCCCCAGAGTTTTGACCTAGGTGGTTGCTAAGTGGTTCTGTGGTTAAAAGCATGCACAACAACCATAGAGTACTGTTATAGGTGGGGCCTGTGTAAAAAGTCAATGTAAGCTGAGTTAACCATCACTGACTCGCACATGAAATTTAGCAACGGAGGGGAGTGTTGGTTAAGATCCAGAAAGCATGTGTTTTGTCCGGGGGTTTGTGGTTCTAATCCTTTTTGTTTAGGAATGTTATGATTATAAATTTGTCTCACAAGCTGAAGGTGAAATGGTTGCTGAAAACTGACGATACCGCAATGATGTATCTTCCATTGGATTTTCTGACGAAGAATATAAAAAAGCACTACCACCATAGTTTAAATTACCGTAGGAACCGAGTGTACTTCACCTGTGGGTATTGTCCCATTGTGGCTAAAATGGTAATGTAACATCACTAGCTGCTCCATAGCGCTGATCATTGAGATCTCGCTGACGTTTGGGTCCCCACACTTCCACAAATAGCCAAAAACCCATCATTTTCTGGAATATCAAAATGTCAATTACTATATCATCCCTTAAATACAGTACAATACACTAAATCCAACTCAATATTCCATCTTGGGTATGCGTTATGTTGTTGTTGCGTTGCTCTAACTAAAACTAATTCACCACTTAACTCCGCTGTAGGATGTGGATCGATTGCTCGGACGGCTGCGATTCATTCAGGGTCTCAAGTTCCAGACGGATGTGACCTACACAGAGTTTTTGCTACGTGTAAAGCGTGTGGAGGAGGACGCAAAAGCCAGCGGCACCTGGGATGCACCTCACCCTTGGCTCAACCTCTTTGTATCCAAGTCCAACATTGTTGATTTTGATCGTGAGGTGTTCAAGAAGATTCTCAAGGACGGGGTCGATGGCCCCATTTTAGTCTACCCTCTCTTGCGAACCAAGTACGTTCCTGCTTCCCTTCCTACCCCTTCATCACCTACACTATATATATTCACAAACAATTTCATATTTAGTTACATAAAAACAACCTTTACTCCGTTATTTTTGTATATCCTAAAAAGCTTGGGATTGAACTGAACGTAAGATCATGATGAGGTGATGAGATGAGTGATTGAGAGGACGAAAATATTCAAAGGTTCTTATGCAAAACACGTGCGAAGGACATGGACCAGGTCCCACCGTGTGACATTTGGCCACGAAAATCAATAACTTGAGCCCTTCTTTCTTTAATTTTGCACGATATGTGTGATGTGTGAGCTTGCTGAACCGTGATTCAAACAGGGTGGTTAAGATTTTGAGGGTGAGTATCAAATATTTGTTACTACTTGAGGTCAGCCATAATGGGACCCTAGAGGTAACCATCAACTGTACCATATTTTGGTCGTCAATAGGAAATCATAAGCTCTTCATTGTCATGGTTGTACCATCTTACTCTCTGCTTGTCCGTACCCTATGACACTCCTTCTTCTTGTCTCGATGATGCATACGTTTTTCCCGTATGTACATCCACCCTTAGTTTGTTGTTGTTGCAGCCCTGTTAGGTTGCCGAATAAGCAAGCTATACACCTGTACGGATGTACCTCTGCATGGAGCAAAGATACAGTGGGGCCCGCCTGACAACAATCCTGCCTTTTTTATTTGAATTTTTTTCTGAACGATGTATTCATCTGTTGCATCAAGAATGTGTATGTATTCTTGTGGCTGATCTGAGAGGGTAAAATGGGAAGTGTAAATTGAAATATCAATCGATTCCAAGCAGTGTAGCTATCATGGTGAGTGTTACTAATAGACAGTGATTCCGGAATTGTATGGGTTCTATATAGGAGATTTAAAGTTTGATGGGGCTCTTGGTGGGGGAGGAATTTGGTTCTTCGATCGAGGGTCCCCATGAACAATCTGGGTGGGGATTAGTAGGATGCATAATCATAGGTTGAAGTCAATTGACCTCATGCATTAATTGAGCATACAAATTTATTTATGTATGTTGTCTAAATATTGATTTCAACAGAGAGGAAGAGCAATAACAAAAAAATTATGGCCTTTTTGTTATTGTTTTTGAAATGAAACAGGTGGGATAATCGTCACTCAGTGGTGGTGCCTGACAGTGACATCTTCTACATAGTAGCGTTGCTCCGATTCAGCCCACCACCTCCAAAGGGTCCACCAGCTGAACTCTTGGTGGCGCAAAATAATGAGATTATTCAATTCTGCACAAGCAGAGGCCTTGATTTCAAGCTATACTTTCCCAATTACCAGTCACGGGAGGATTGGATGAAACACTTTGGGAAACAATGGAGCAGATTTGTGGAACGAAAGGCCAGTTTTGATCCCATGGCTATCCTTGCACCAGGACAGAGAATTTTCTCCAGAACCTCTCAACCTCCTTCTATCCCATAACTAGATATCATTTACTAATACTTGTCATCACTGTAATTTGTAACCTTCTTTCCCTTTATTATTTTTCTTCTTTACTTTAATTTGGTGGCAGTGTATTGTTATGGAAAATATGTAGGGCAAATTATTTTGGAGTTTGGTATTTGACGCAGGTATTAATGATTTGATGGTCGATCAGATTTACATATATATAAAGTACCCAAAAAAAGATGAAAAGTATAATGTGGGTGATGCATGAGACGTAAATGCAAAGCTTAATTGGTTAGCGTCATTTTCATGTTAGCTATTATGTGAAGGAAATTAGCAAAGTAGCAAAGTGCAATTGTGAACCAGTCCTTTTTCCTTTGGTCCAGTAGGAATTTTCTCTTGGAGAACCTTTAACAATCATCAATATGGACCGTCCACATATATATATGCATGCCTCTTATTTGGGACAATTTTAACTGATGTTGATGTTTCACTTCCAACCTTTTGTCTCTCCTTAATTTGTTCCCTCCATCACACGCTTTTTAGATATATTATACCATAATTACGTTTTCTCTTCCCACAAAGTAATTAATATATAATATCATTTTAAATCACATTTACCTAGCATCTTTGCATAATAAAACTACACAATTTCATAAATAAACCTTCAAATGCACTATCAACAATAAATATTTATTATTTCCTTATATCTCGATATTAGATCATTAAAAAACACTTTACCCATTTGCGTTTGGATGGAATATTTTAAGCTTTAAAATGTTTGAAATTTAAATTGTTTTATCTTTAAAATGTTGTGTTACGATAAACCAAATCAATTTTCTTAAGTTTAAATCTATATTTAGGTAATATAATATACTACATAAAAATATTGAAGAATGATATTTTAATGATAAAATATATATTTAAAAATATTAGTTATTTTTAAATACAAAATCGTTACAATATTTAATATAAAATAATTATTAATAATTAAAATATATATCAACAATTTTCAATCAAACTTTTTACATCGATATTAATATATAAGAGATAGAAGAGACGCAAAGAAAGGAAAAAAAAATGCATTTCCAGTCCCTACAAAATATCTAAATAGGCTTGTTTTTTATTGTGATCTAAAAAGAATTTACATTTAGCCTGTCTGAAATTCAACATTCTTTTTTAATCTTATGTTACACTGATTAAGCAAGTGATTTAAAAAAAATTATATATTACATGTTATTTACCTATTGTAAAATATATATACTGGAGAAAAATTAATATTGAAAAACATAATTCACATTATGAGGGATGAAAACAAAAAAAAAAAAAAATTGTCCAAAGATTAAAACCCAAATTAATGATTTTGTTAGGATTAAAAATAATGTCTTCAAATTTTACAATGACAAGAAATAAAGGAAAAAAAATATTGGTGTTTATAGGACTTTCACAAATATTTCAACACTTTACGTTATTTCTCTCTTTTTTACTTACCCGTGCAACACACGGGAATATTTTAAATATTTAATATTTAAATGATAATATTATAATATTATAATAATAAATCTATACACGAGGAATTACAATTATAAATCAAAATTATATGAATTATTAGTAAACAATTTAAAAATATATCAAATGGATAAAAATAAAAATATTATGACTCAAATTAAAAATAAGTGTTTGATCTTAACTTTTATTTATTTTCATAGCAAAGCAAAAAGATATTGTGAAGTTATCACTAATATTTTTTCCAGTAATAACTTTGGCACCAATAACATTCTTTCCCAAGTGAATTACTTGTAATCTTGTTTCATTGCAAAGTCCATTGGCTTGATCAATATTCCTTAGAAGCATTATTGGAACTCCAACTTTTAATTTAACACAATTATTAGGAATTCCCGAGCATTTGATATTATTCAAAAATTCAGTTGTAAACCACTTAGCTTGAGCATTTTTTTTTCATCAGATTGGCAAGGGGTGTTTGAACTTAAATAACTAACTTCTTCTCTGGGATTAAAGATAAAATGAACTCATTCACTTCGTCCACACATTCTATAATAGGACATAGTATTGCACCATCATCAAAAAATCCATCAGAGTAAGATTCTACATGTAGCCTAGATAAACAAATTTAACCAAGTGTAATAAAGGTTGTTCAACATGTAGAATTAAAGTGTCTTCTAGTATTTCAATAGTTACTTATCTCAACTCATTTAAGTCCATATCTCAATCAACAAACTCTTTTATTTCTCTGTAAGTTTCAAGACTTTGCAATGTTTCCATAATTTCACGTAATATCTTGATCCACTTTTTTACAACCGTCAATATTGTCTAAAATCTTCTCAACAGTGTAAGAAACAATCTTCTCAACTGAATTCCTGAAGCAAGGTTGTTGGCCTCTATAATGGCATCAGTACATTTTTTATCATCTTCCAATAGTCTCATCGCATAACAAGCCTCTTTATATGTTTAGGAATTTTATTGATTTTCAATTTTTATTTAAGAATGACATTATAAAATTTGTGGATTTTATTTATTTCAGATTTTGAATAATTTAAAAAATTAATTTATTTTATATTTTCATTTATGTAGAACATTAAATTATTTAGATTTGGTATTTATTTTAGATTATTATTTAAGTAGGAATGTTAAAAAATTATGGATTAATATTTATTTAAGATTTTGAAATTTTATAAATTTTATTTATTTATATTTTTTAAATTAAAAATAAAGTAATTTAAGATTTTTATTTATTTAAAATTTTGAAAAACTTATAAATTTTATTTATTATACGATTATGACAGGATGTGCTAACAGATTATTTTATTATTATTATTATTTTATTATTATTATTATTGTTATTTTTTTATTTACCTATACCTATACCTTAATTAATTTACCTATACCTATAGCTTTATTTTACAATTTTTTCTGAATACCAATACACATATAGATATACATATACATAAACATTACACATACCAATACACATATAGATATACATATACATAAACATTACACATACCAATACACGTCATAATCATAACCATAACAATTATGATTTCAATCAATTTCAATTCAAATGTCCATTCATACACTGCTTATTTAATATTTCATATTTAATTTAATATTTAATCTAACTGATTTTAATTATTTAATTTATTTAATTCTTTAATATTTATATTTATATCTTGATATTTATTTATTTCTTTTATATCTTTATCTTTATATTTAATATTCATTTAATTTAAAATTTATTTGTTTTATTTATTATACTATTGTGCTAAGAAAATATGTAGTAAGAGATTATTATTTTTATTATTACTATTATTAATATTTTACTATTATTATTATTATTATTATTATTATTATTATTATTATTATTATTATTATTATTCTACATAAAAGAAAGACTTTACGTATAAAATAGTTGACGTAATAATTATTCACAAATATGTTTGACATTTATAAATTAAATAAATTATAATAGTCCAATAGAATAATTATAAAATAATATATTAAAATAAAAAATACAAAATAACATTTAAATTACATAACTTTAGCATGTAGGTTAACAAAACTTCATAATTAAACAAATATAAATGGAATTCATTTTCTCTAGTGAAGATTACAATAATTTCCAAATGCCGCATGTACTATTTAATTAAATTGTTCCAAAAAAAATAATAGAATTATATTCATCTCTTAGCAAGCAAGTACGTCCAGTACATTTATATCAGGGTTTAATATATCTTATAGTACTTCCTGCAATATAATCTTATAATGTTAGTGTAAAATAAATAATATTAATGTAAAATTAAAATTAAATACATTAAATTAAATTGAATGAATAAAATGTATGTTTCTTTATTTTTTATGAATCTTATTTCAGATTTTTATTTAAGTAAAACATTAAATCATTTAGATTTTATATTTATTTTACATTTTTATTTAAGTAGAGAATAAAATAAATTAGGATTTTTATTTATTTAAAAATTTGAAAAATTTAGAAATTTAATTAATTTAAATTTTTAGTTAATAATGACATTAAATAATTTAGGATAAGTATTTAGTTAAAATTTGAATAATTTAGAAATTTTATTGATTTTTTATTTTTATTTAAGAATGACATTATAAAATTCATATTTATTTAAGATTTTGAAAATTTTATAAATTTTATTCATTTAATATTTTTATATATTAAAAATAAATTAATTTAACATTTTGTATTTATTTAAAATTTTGAAAAACTTATAAGTTTTATTTATTTAAAATTTTATTTATTATACATTGTGCTAAGATATATGTGCTACGAGATTATTATTTTTATTATTACTATTATTAATATTTTTATTTTTTTTATTATTATTACTATTGTTATTTTTTATTTTATACTGTGTGTAATTATTTTATCTATACCTATACCTATAGTTTTATTTTACAATTTTTTCTAAATACCAATACACATTAATAATCACTGTCATTTCAATTAATTCCAATTCAAATATCCATTGATACCCTGCTTATTAATATTTCATATTTAATTTAATATTTAATCTAATTGATTTTAGTTATTTAATATTTATATTTAAATTTATTTTTATATCTTGATATTTAATATTTATTTATTTATTTTAAATTTTTCCTTTATATTTAATATTTATTTGTTGATTACTGTAATTAAATTTGTTTCAATGGGCAAAATCCTAAACGCATACATAAAAGATTATACTGGCAATACTTTCAGAAATAGAAGAAAAATGAAGTAATTACCTTAAACAACTATAAGAATAAAAAACTAATTATTACATTATTTTAACGTAAACATTAAATTATAATTTCATATTATTATAAGTATAATTTCTGTACATGTATTTTAAAAGTATAGATTATTAACATGTGTATTTCTATATTTTTTTATCATTATTTTATATCTCTATTTTTTTATTACTATCATGTGTATTTTTATTTTTATTTTTTAAAGCCTAAATCCTAAACTAAAATACATAATACACAAATTAATTTTATCATTTCTTTAATTCTATTAAAATAATTGATTTTTTAATGTGTTTATTTAATGAACTAATTACTTAATATTTAATGAAAAATGAATGCGGCCCTAATATTTCTATAATCAGAACGAACTTCTATTTTATTATTATTGTATTGTACATTAAAAATAATTACAATAAAAAAATTCTTATATATAAGTATAGGTATAAATGTTATGAAATTATTATTAAATTATATACTTCAATAAAATTAATATTATATGTATAAATAGTATAAGAATCAGAACACACAACTTCAAACCAAAAGAGAACGAAACTTAAAATAGTAAAAGAAACAAAACATTGTCTTAGCAAAAATATATTGTCAAATTACATTTAGAAAAAAAAAATCTTGAGTATTACAACACTAACAATACCCTAATATTATTAGGGATTACTCTGACCTCAAAGATCAACTTATTACCTTTGTGAAATACATGAATTTGACAGAACTCTCTCCATCCACATCCGAATTTTACCGAAGGCTTCGGAGGTGCTCTTATGAGATCTTTGTAATTTACTTCACTTTTATGGAGGTAAGATGTGTGGTTGTAGTTTGACATAGTAGAAGAACACACTAAAATAAGAGAATTGTTAGAATGCAAAAGACCACAGAAAAAAATAAAAGAATGGTATTAATAATGATATTGGAATTGCAAATGAAGTCTGCACAGTCAAAATCTACTTCAGACGTCATGAGAATATATGAATCAGAAAGATAATTAATGATTTTGGAATTGTAAATTTAGAAAATCTGAAAAATTAAATATTTGAAGAGTAATAATAATAATAATAATATTGGAATTGGAAATAAGTGTGCAGCAAAAGTCAGAAAAAAAATATATAAATCAGAAAGTAATTAAAAATCTTGGAATTGTAAATTTTGAAAATATAAAAGAATAAATAATAATAATTAATAATAAATAATAATAATTAAAATAATAATAAAATGAAAGCTAATAATACACCAACACATTCACCTCTCAAACCTTTTCAAACTTTAATCAAAAGCACAAAACTGGATTGGAAACCTGCAGATGAAATGGTTGAAAAAAAGTATGAGATAAACAGAAAAACAAATGAGATGAAAAATTTAAAATATCAAAAGCAAGAAATAAATAGAAATTTCATGAACATATGTCTTACAAAACTGGAACACAACTGGTACAAATGAAAAAGAGCAAAAGAGATGTACAGAATGAGTAACCATCTTGAACAGAAAATACAAAAAGAAAAATGCAATAGAAAACACTTGAGATAAAAGAGATGTACAAAATGAGCAAGAATCTTGAACAAAAAAATACAAAAAAAAACTGCAATAGAAAACACAAAAAACACTTGAGAAAAAAGAGATGTACAGAATGAAAGAATCTTGAACAAAAAATACAAAAAAAAAAAAAAAAGAAAAAAAAAAAAAAAAAAAAAAAAAAAAAAAAAAAAAAAAAAAAAAAAAAAAAAAAAAAAAAAAAAAAAAAAAAAAAAAAAAAAAAAAAAAA
>Ga0123342_1001650_pt1 | contig 37544 bp, 13 predicted proteins | sample Turbeawhitnodule_FD_89960 | JGI IMG/M metagenome (GOLD analysis project Ga0123342, IMG submission 89960) | Root nodule microbial communities of legume samples collected from Mexico - Turtle bean Mexico white nodule | ecosystem: Host-associated > Plants > Roots > Nodule | place: Mexico: Nepantla...
AGTCGCGAAACACCAATCACAAAAATAGTTGTGAAAGTATAACATCAAAACCATATGTTAAAGCATAACAATAAAACTTCTGCCTTCATTCATCAAATCGGTCCACCTATCTTTTATGGATTATGAGTTTGGAGGAATTTTTATACTTATCCTTTTATAATATATAGAAAGAAAATGTATGATGATAATATAAAATCCCAAAAAAACTAGATCTGTTGTTGGAAATCCCACATCGACTAGAGATAAGGACATTTCATAATATATAAATGGGTGCAGACCTCACCTTATTGAGCCGGTTTTATGAGGTTGAGTTAGGCTTAAAGTCCACTTCGTAATATGGTATCAGAGTCATTTAAAACCTATCCTAGCGAGTATTTGTTGGGCTTATCAGGCCACCCGCTATCGGGCCGCTATCGGACCACCCAAAATATATAGTCCCACGCACGAGCTTCTATCTATCACTCTCGACGTGAGGGGGGTGTATTGGAGATCCCACATCGACTAGAGATAAGGACATTTCATAATATATAAATGGGTGCAGACCTCACCTTATCGAGCCGGTTTTATGGGATTGAGTTAGACTTAAAGTCCACTTCATAATATATGTGAATATAATATATATATATATATATATAATTATAATTGATTAAATAACAAATAATCAAATTTTTTAAAATATCTTTTAGAAGTTCAATAACCTATAAATACAGATGAATTCCACAATAAATACTCATCTATTTATCTTATATATTTTTTATATACACATATATTTTATAATTCTTTTAACTCTTATTTATTAAATATTGAAGAATATTTTGTATGTAATTTTTTTCTGAGACGTCATCACCAACTTAAACTTTGAGGTATAAACTCAACATTTTATAAATATTGTTTTTTTTTCCTATCTCGGAGGAGTGAAACTCATTTCCGGTAGAAAAAAATTTTAAGATATTAAATATAATATATATATATATATAAAGGATTCTTCTTTTTAACTATTTTTTTTTGTTTTTATGAATTTTACTCTTATATTAATATTTATTTTATTGTTTTATCTTAGACAATTTATTATTTTTTAAGTATTTAATAAATAACTAATTATTCTTATAATTAATTGGAAATTATTTTTTCTTTTTTTAAATTAATATTCTATCATTTTGTAAAAACTAGATACCAATTTTAAATTTTGAACATATAGATCAGTTTATTAAACCTTTTGTACGACGATCAGTTTTTTGTCCATATCTTCATCTCTCTTAAAAATCATAGTTATTATTTCTTCTTATCATTTGGTTTCTTATTCTTTCTTTGCAAAAAAATATGAATGAAGGACATCAACAGTTTCTTCATCGATGACTCAATATGTGACTGTGACCTTCGTCAGCAACATTTGGTAGATGACCATCTTCGAATGCCTCGTGTGGACGATAAGGATGGAGATGTGAACGAGGAGCAAAACAACTTACTCTTCTTCACTCCAATTACATCCTTCTTCACATATAACATATTCTTCTCCTCACATTGAAGCTTCTCCAAATTCGCCAATAGAATTTTGAGTCCATGATTTATGACACGATCTTTTTCGCACGAGGCAGAGAAGATGTTCGTTGCATTACGGAGAAACGACTATTACGGAATTGGGTCTTCGTAACTTGTATTTGTAATGGTAAACAGTTGTTTGTCTTACCTTTCGCAACCAAACCTTTAAAGTAGTCATTCCTTGACAAGCGAGGCTCACATTCTTTTCTTGACAAATTCGTTTTTTATTTTTTTTATCAAATTGATCATTCTTTTTTTTTTCATTTATTCGTTTCATTAAATTAAAATTTATTATTAAATATAAAATATTGAATCGTTTATTGTTATAGGAATATTATAACTTTAGAAATATTAATAAAAAAAATAAAAAAAATGCAGACATGCATCCCTAGTATATATAAATAATATATATAAAGAGATAAAAAGTGTCTGCGTTTTTTCTACACGTTTTATATAATTCAGAAAAATTTGGCTACTTTGTTTTTTTCCTTATACTTTTATGATGACCTTAGCAAGCGTCAGTGTCGCGGTGTAGTTGGTTATCACGTTCATACACCTTCGATGTCGTGGTGTTGTCTTTTAACTATTTTAAAGCAAATTGAAAGATATATTCACAAGAAATAAAAAGAAAATTCTTTTTTTCAATATATTTTATAATTAATTAAATTAAATTGGGAATTAATTCAAATGTTGGACTAAATGAGTTATTCAACAATTTTGACCCTCCCAAAATAACTTAGAATTGAAAGTATATTCACAATTTGCTATGAAACATAAAGATAATTAATTTTTTATTATATTTTATAATTAATTAGATTAGAATAAATTTGATATTAATCTAATTTTTGGGATAATACCTTGTATTGGAGATCCCACATCGACTAGAGATAAGAACATTTCATAATATATAAGTGGGTGCAAACCTCAACCCTATGAGCCGGTTTTATGGGGTTGAGTTAGACTTAAAGTCCACTTCGTAATATGGTATCAAAGCCATTTCGAGCTTATCCTAGCGAGTATTTGTGTTGGGCTTATCGTGCCATAATATATAAGTGGGTGCAAATCTCAACCCTATGAACCGGTTTTATGGGGTTGACTTAGGCTTAAAGTTCACTTCGTAATACCTTGTTTGGATTGAAGAATAAATTTAAAAAGAGTAAAATGATAAATTCAAGAATAAAAGAGTCCAAAGTGAAATTGTATTAATTAAAGAAAAAATAATATAAATAAATGAAGATTTTTTTATAAAAAGTTATGAATCAATGTGATAAGTATGATTTATAATTTTTTAATTGATAAAATTATAAGATAATATTTTTATAATTATGATTAAAAATAGTTTAAAATAGAATATGATTAATTGTTTATGCATAAAACTTGTGTGTAATTAAACTACTATTTCTATTATTATTCCTTAACTCAGTTAAAATAAAATACATGTAACAATTGTTAAAAATATATTATAACAAAATTAAATAAAATTAGAAAATACATAATTATAAAAGATTTAACTGATATAAATTTTGTAAAATTTAATAAAATAAAATAAAGATTAGTGTAAGACTTCATAAATATTAAGCATAGAATAATATAATATAATATAATATAATATAATATAATATAATATGAAGACTGAAATTACAATAATTATAAAAAAAAACAACATATAATAAGCAAAATCTAATACTGTCAACAAAATCTAAAAATATATAAAAACTATTTTTATATACTATATTATATTATTAATTTATATTTTGTTTCTACTAGGGGATGAGATCTAGAGAACTATTGAAGTCTTCGTCTCCTTCCTTCGGTCGGGCAGGTTGCTGGGTGATGAACTGGAGTTCCTTTCATCTTCGCGCTTCTGTCTCAGCACTCGGTCTCGGGTGAACACCGGATGGTGGGGTACCTGTGAAGGCACTCCGATGCTCAAGTCAGTAAAGCGGGTGATAGTGTTCTGGTATGTGAGTAGTAATAAATGACGTACCTTACTCCTTGGGATGCGCGCTATTTATATTATTCTAATGGGCCTACCTTGTTGGGCTTGTTTATCGAAGTGGATACCGCTTAGGATTGTATTACCTAATTCTTAATGACGGATTAACTTTACTGACCTTGGTTTGAGCATTAACGGTAATATGGGTCGGCCGTCGGCCAAAATTTCTGGCCTCAGTCGGCCAAGTCCTTGAGATCTCGGGCAGGTTTCCCTGGTCTTGATCAGGTAGACCGTCGGCCTCGTCCTCCCGGCCAAGTCTCTTAGGTCTCGGTCAAGGTTCCCTAATCTCGGCCAGGTAGATGAGGCCTCGGGCAGCCAGGTGGGTCTCGGTCAGGGAGATGAGGAGTCGGTCTCGCCCATACCGGTACATATTTATTATTATTATATTAGTGGGAACACATAATTTTCGTGTATCTGCATATTTTATTTTTATTATGTATATTTATATTTATATTTATTTAAATGAAATATGGATTTATGTATATTAGTATGTATGAGAGATACGGAGAGCATGAGAAACATAGAGAGAACATCATAGTCATGATATTGGGTTTTAAGAGAAGAAGAGAGATAAAGTGAGAAAGAGTAAAAATGAAAAGAAATAAAGTGAGAAAGAGCCAATTGAGAAAAAATAGTAATAAAATTCAAAAAATTCAAAAATTCAAATTATAAAACAGCAACTGTGTGAGTAAAAATTGAAGAAATTGAGATATATTTAAAAAAATTAAATTAAAAAAAAACTATTTTATATTTAGAACTACTTATGATAACAGTTTTAATATGTTTTAAAAAAATTAAAAAATATACCATGAACATAATATATTAATAACATTAAATATTAATATAAAAAAAATTAAGAGCATGAGAAAAATCTTCTTTAAATATATAAGTATAGATTATATTATATAATCGATTATTTATTTATAATATCTTCAATTATGTTAAAACTTTTTTATAACATAAGTTATTATTGTTTTCAGTTTTTTTTTATTCATGAGTATTTTTAAAAAATAAAATAGATAGTAGATAACTACCTATATCTCTGGTGTGACATTATCATTGTTTATTAGGGAGACACGTGCTGGTATTGGATTGTTTCACTAATTATGATGTCATAAGACAAGAGTGGGGACTTTGCCATATATAGTTTACTTAGCTAAAGTGGTCTTGCTATACAAGGAATCATAAATTATCAAACTTTTTTATTACATATATTAAACTAAGTTTCTTTAATTAATGGTTTGTTTTCTTCAGCATGGTTTATGAAATGCTATTTGTTGGGATTGCTAATTATTGTTTTTTTCTTTCTATAATTGGTATATAGTTGTTTGTGTTATGCATGTCATGAAACTTATTGTCTCAATAAATTGTATTTTTAGCACTTCTCAATTCATACATGGATCAGAAACTAATTTTCATTTATCTATAATCATGAAAATTAATTTAAAAACAATTAGTTTTATGAAAAGTTATTTAGAATAATAACTTGTTATACCCGTAACAAAGTTAGCAAAAAATAACTGTAGCCAGGCTTGTAGAAAATGTGTGAAATCAATAAACGACGTCGTTGCGCTGCCCTAAAAAATGTATAGAAGTAAGGTTTATTCTAAAGATATTTCTTGCCCTTATTAATTACCACTCCTATTATTTACGAGTAAAAATCAATTTTAGCATTGAATTTCAATTCCTCCACACGCCATCCACCATCCTTGATATTTTAATCAGAGAGAGAGAGAGAGAGGGAGAGAGAAGGAGAAGGAGAAGGAGAAAAAGAGAGAAAGAAAGAAAGAAAGAGAAGAGGGTGTGTTTCTGGGTTTTGAAATTTTGAGGCCCCATCAATCAAAGCCCCATCGAATCATCCAAGCATTTGAAAGGTGGAGACTTTTGCATCTGGGATCGTGTAATTGGGGTTTTGCGTCAGAAGGGTATCTATCAATCTATCTTCGGTTTGATGGCAAATCTGTACGTGAAGGCGGTGCCACCGGCGGATCTGAACAGGAACACGGAGTGGTTCACTTACCCTGGCGTCTGGACCACCTACATCCTCATCCTTTTCTTTTCTTGGATCCTCGTTCTCTCCGTCTTCGGTTGCTCCCCTGGCATCGCATGGACCATCGTTAATCTCGTACATTTTGCTGTATCTTCCTCTATCTACCTTCTATCAATTAATTTAATTTCTGCCTTTTATTTTGAGAAAATGAAGTCCAGTTCTGGGTCCTTGATTTGTTGCCTGATTTATCTCATGACTTTGCAGTTTAAGGCTTTTTAGGGTATGCGTATCTTAGAGGGATTTTAACTTGTTGTTCATTCGTGGTTATTAATTAGTTGATTATAATCCATTTGACATAATATATGGTTTTAATATGGGGAAGGGAATTATCATTATCATGCACATGCAAATCAGAGGTTCTGGCAAGATCACGGACAATATGCATGTACCAATTCCTAGTTTATGTTACACCAGTTTTCTCTTGTTAAGGATGGGGGTGGCCCTAATTCCTAGTTTATGTTACCATCAATTCGTATGCTCTTTCTCTTATTCTCTCATGGCTGAAGTTAGTTGCTCTGCAATTTGTTCTTATTCTCGCTTGGCTAGGAAGTTAGTTATTGGGTGGAAGTTTGAGTACTCAAAGAATGTTCCATAGACACATATAAGATTATGAAAATTCTACGTGTTAGCCAATATACAAAAATTTAAGATTATCCCAATAATCTTTTGGCATTGGTCATTGGATTTTGCTCTTCTTACTACTCTACTTCATTTTTTTAATACAGTTAGATATCACTGATTGTCTTTTCACTCCTATCTCCATGGGCCCACCATGTTCTAAACTTTGATAAATATTTACTATATCAGATATATACACAGCCCCACCTCTTCCTAAGTCATTATCTGCCTCTCTTAGTTGAGAAAGGCATTTATGCAGTTATACAATTTGCTTGAAAATGTCCGAGGTTTTCTGTGCTTCTCTTAATCTCTGTCTGCTGATAATTATGACGATGGTCTGGCGTTGCTCCAAATTGCTGGCCATAAAAGTTCATTTTGCGTCTTATTTGTGAACCTTGCCCTTCTGCATTCTGGATGATGTTTGGAGATACATTTTTATTTTTTAGAAAGTTGACTGCCAACTGTTTTAGAAATTGTCAAAAAAGTTGAATGGAGTTATGGGAAGTGGAAATGCCGCAGAGCTTGGAGTTGTTCGGTTCTTTATTTCCTCTTGACATAGAACTAGATGTGCTTCCTCTTAATTGTTGTGAATCTTGAACTAGATGTGCTTTTATTTTACTGTATTTGCACAGTAGCATCTTTCAGTATTCGTTTTTTGCTCCTGCTTCTCCTCTGTTTGATTTAGAAATAAGCCATTTCGAGTTTCACGGTATCTTTTAAGGTGTAGTCGTTCTTTTAAAGTATACTATTAACTTATTTGATAGTGCTTTCTCATAGAACCTAATATTTATCATCATCAAATATTTTTCTTACATATTGGTTTGGAATGAACAGTCTATCACGTTTGTTTTGTCCTTTTGTTTTATGGAGTGGAGATTATGTCTTCTAATCAAACACATTAAACATAATACTTGGAAAACTCATTTTTTATCATTTATTACTTGACGTGATGGAGCAGGTCATTTTCTTTTTTCTTCTCTTTTTGCAATCAAAATTGAATGATTTTTTTGGTCTATAAATTAATATTGTTTATAAATTATTGCTAAATTAATATTGAAAATAATTTAATATCTCTAAATGGCTTAGTTGATTATGCTGTGTCCATCAGGTAACATATCACTTTTTTCACTGGAAGAAAGGAACTCCATTTGCAGAGGACCAAGGTATCTACAATAGATTGACATGGTGGGAGCAGGTAGACAATGGAAAGCAGCTTACCCGTAACAGGAAGTTTCTAACGGTTGTCCCTTTGGTCTTGTAAGTTTTCTAATATGCAAGCCATAATTGGTATCTGCTTATGGTGATGTTATAGGAACTGTGAATGTGTTTGTGTGTGTGCGCTCATGCTATGTAAATTTAAACAGTATTCATTAAAATATTGTCTACACACTGATGTGGGCAAATGTATGTGTCATTATGCATTAACTTGTTGTGCTAGAACTTGCAAATAAGTTTTATGCTTGTGCGGAAACCATGAATAAAAACTTATCCAATTCATAATTGCTAATAATACCAAATAGTGTCACAATTGCACATGCTACAGACATTGAATAGAATCACATTTTTAAGTAGTGTCCATTAACCTGTGGTAGATGCCAAAATTGCAGAAAATCACTGTCGGAATGTGTTATTATTGGACTGTGCAGCTAGAAAACAAAACCTATTTTTGAGACATCAGCGGTTAGGGTGTACTGGGGTCAATTATGGTTTTCGCTGCATCTTTTGATCAGAACTGAAACACTACTTTCTCTGTGATTTGCATGTTATGAAGTAGCACCCACCATTCTCCTTACCAACAAACTCCCACCACTATCCAACCACATTTTCCAGTATTTCTGGTTAGCTGAGACAGCTTTTGGCCTTCCATAACCTCTGTAGTCTCTGTCCCATAGTTTTCAGTCATCCCAGATCCCTGCAGCCATTTTCTGGGAAACCTGTCACTTGCTCTGGCAAACCATGACCTTCTGCCTTAGTTCAGTTTTGTCTGTGTTTTGTTTTTTAAATCTCTCTAAAACAGGTTTATCATCCTGTGTTGTTATCTCTTCTAATCTTACTTACCCATTAATTTTTTTTTGTTCTAATTGGTTAGAATGATAGCCATCACACTATCCTGTTCTAGCATGTTCAGGGTCATCCACTCTGCACACTGTTTTTTGGGATTGACTACTACAAGCCAATATTTTTTTTTTTTCTTTTTCAAAACATGTTTTCTTAGGTGGTATGTATAGACTACTGATCAAATTAGACTCCCTTTTCACTCATTTTGTGTACTGATTCTCTTCTGTGTATGAGAAGATGTCACTCAGCTGTGATGTAACATAATAAGTTGCATGCATCTGGAATTATGATTGTTTGCTTAGAAGTTCACAGTACTTGAAGGGTTATATCTGCACACTGTACACTACATAACAATTATATTATCATAATTCCATTAGTAATTACAAAAAAAAGAAAACTAATTTTTTTTTTGAGAAAAAAAAAAAGAAATATAAGAAAAGAAAAAGGAAAGTAAAATGACCACTCATGAAAGTTTCTGCACAGTTCCATATCAATCAATGAACTTGATGGGTTATATCTGCATAATGTACACTACATAAAAATTGTATTATCATAATTCCATTAACAATTACTAGAAAAAAGAAAACAAAAATGTTTATTTTTTTGAAAAAAAAAAATAATATAAGAAAAAGTAAAGTAAAATGACCACTCATGAAAGTTTCTGCACAGTTCCATATCAATCAATTAACATTATTAATGTTATTGGATTGTGTCTGAAATCAAGATTTATTTCAGGAAGAGTGAGAATTTTATTAGCTTGTAAAATCAATTAGATAGCTGAATACCAAATGTTGTTTCAATAGATAGATCGTAAGTCATACGCAGTGTGAAAGTGATCACTGATAGCAACGCTATTTACATGAGCTTCTGGTGAGGAACTTTCAAAGTAATTTGAAGTTAGTTTATGATCTTCTCTGTGTGTGCCTAGCCTATTATTAATACTATGACCTACAAATCGGCTGTTATGGGCGTCCAAGCTTTATTGGAAGTGTAGGAGAGAAATATTGGGTCAAATATAATTTAAGAAGCCCAAGAGCATTTTCAAATGAGTACTAATGTTTGCTAAAAGAATTATATAAAACAAATAAAAGTTAGGTTGTGATCTGGAGGTTTATATTCTTCATGGTGTTTGGGGTTTGACTTGATCTATTATCTACCTTGATTTTTGGGTGAAATTTTGAGGGGTTTACATGGCAGTGTTTTCCCTGAAAATTCTTTTGATAGAAGAAATATTGTTTGATCTAAAAACATTGTGACTCTGCTGAAACGAATGGTTCATTTATTGGCACTATATGTTTAGTGTAAAATCAATGAACTGAGTTTTGGCATGATTTATTACTTTTGTTGATTTATATTTTATCACAGTATCAATCATTGGTTTTCCACTCTGTTAGAACTGTACATTTTCTAGCTAAAGAACCCCTTTACTTAGAGAAACCAAATCTTGTTGAAAAACAAAAAACTACTCGAAGATAAGAAATCCGCCTAAAGTGCAGAAGAGAAATAAAGTAAACTTCAAAACAAAACCCTCTCAAAGATTCAGTGCTGTAAGGTGGTTGTCCAATGACAGATTTATTTTCCCTGAAGATATTTTTGAAAATGAAGCATTTTTGCATGCCAAAAACATTGCACATAGACTTTTTCATTCCACCACCAAAATCCATGATTACCATAACAGAATACCAATCCAGATCAAGTGCGCATTTGGTTCAGTTTATTATGAAGAAATCATTTGGTGGTGATTGGTAGCACGTGGAGAGCATTTGAGGTAAAAAAACTTCCTAGAATTTTTCATATCCAAACATGTACTAAAATGGTACACCAATCTTGGTTTTCAACAACTGAGAATTTCAATAGCTGGAGTTAATGTTTGTGGAAATGATTTTGGCTTCAGCATGAGAATTGCATGTCTGTAGCTTTGATGTGATTCAGATTCTTGTGGAAACTTTCCTGAACTTTAAGAAAAAATCTACTGCAGAGGTATAAAAGTCGCAGTGCATTACTGCAAAGGTGAGGAAGGATGCTATAGTGGAGGAGTAGAGCATAATATTTGTTATAGAGAAAGTAAAGTTTAACATATATTGATGAAAATATGGTGGAATCTTACCTAAGGTGGTTTGACCTTGAGAGAGAAAAACACCTAGTGGGGGAAGTGGTGCTAACATCTTATGAGGTTATCAGGGTTGAATATGACCTAAGGTAGATTTGATTGGACTTGCTGAGGATTTAGTTCTTGACATAACACAATGGTTTTATTTTAATCCATGGCTGACCCTACTTGGTGGGGAATTGTTTAGGTAGTTAGTTGTTGTAAGGTTGTCTAATTTGAGAGGTTAGGTAAAGCTAAACAAACATTCTTTTAAAGATTATTTAAAAACATATGAATAAGAATAAAACCTGTCATAATTAAATAACATTTGCATTATTAATATTCACATTTATGAATTTTAACAAAGTAAAAGCATTATTACCTCAACTAGACAACTAATCTTTTATATCTTGAAGATGATGCACCGCAATACTTGATATTATGATGTAAATTTGTACAGTTTGATGTGTCTCTTTTTTATGACCTTGTTAGAATTTTAAAAATGACTAGTTATTTACTGTTTTGTTTTTGTATTGTTTGTCATTGTCAGGTACTTGATAGCCTCCCACACAACCGACTATCAGAATCCAATGCTCTTCTTCAACACTGTTGCGGTGATTGTGCTTGTTGTTGCAAAGTTCCCCCACATGCACAAGGTGAGGATATTTGGAATCAATGCTGATAAGTGAAATGTTGCTGTGTCCCTGAAAACCTGGTCTCCTGCTCAAGAGCCTCTTGTCCTTTTGTTCTGGAAAAAGGTCACACCTTTGTATAGAAGGCAGAAGTGGAAGGATACTCAAGTAATGTTTTGTTGCCAACTGCTTTTTAAGCTGCTTCTAAAGTATTAGTAAACAAATAAATATGTTGAGTTATTTCTGTACAATAGAGAAGTATATGTATCGGATTATAATGGTGCTTTCAAAATGTACCTTTCTTTTATTCATGCCTCCGAACTCAAATATACAAAAATATGATCCTTTGCGTTGGTATTCAAGTTTATTGCCATAACCTTTTCTTTTGGAAATAAAGGTCTTACTTTATCATCATGACCATGAGTTGAATACTTACCTTGGACGTCACCTGAAATTTGACAAGTCAAATGCTGAATATAAGCCGAAAAAAAATAAAGACATTGTTGTGGAAATTTGAAAACCCAAGTCACACTATGTTGAAAAGTTCAAGCATGTTTTTGTTTTTACGCAAGCTGAGTACTTTTATATGCTTCTGTTTACTTACTCTAAATTTCCTTTTATAATAATTAGTATTTTTATTATAGATTAACAAGTTAATCTGACTTCTGTTGTGAAAAGTAATAATCTACAGTATGCAGATATCTCTTAGTTCTGAACATTCAACCAGAATCTGAAACCTAGGGCAGAAAAAATAAATATAAATATACATAAGTTCAACTTATAGACAACACATAAAAATAAGTTTATTTTGTATTATGGTAGGAATTTAATATATATTTAATAAAAATAACCTTTACGTTTATATTTTTTATATTGCTTGTATTTATAAATTACTTGTATAGTGTATGAACTACTTATTAATTTGGATACAACATTTGTTAACAAATAATATATTTTTAACAAATAAGTTTTTGATAGCTTTTTTAAAAGTTTTACGCGCATTTATAAATTTTTATGGATGTAGAGAATATTTTCTTGTTTTATACAGTATTTACTTTGAGCAAATATATTGTTGCATGCTTCTTCTAGTACTCTAAATTGAAAAAAAATGGTGAAGAAATGAATGGATATATTATTTTAATAAAAATCGAAGTAGAAATAAATTCAGTGTATAAGAAATGTAATTGATCTAAGGTACATTTTAAAGTGGTGTGACACTCTCTCTAGTTTGTCTCTCACTCCTAACACTTTAATTTGAGTTGAAATAGAATATCCCATTATTTCTAAATTTATGTGTTGTTCCTATCTTAAAATTAAAGATAAAGTTCGTATATCTATTTGAGTAAACTTTTTGTAAGTATTTATATAAGATGAAAATTTAAGAAAAAAAATTAAATAATTTTTCATAAGCTAAAACTAACTTATGTGTAAGTAAAAAAAAAAAATCAAATTTTTAAGAAACTAATATATAATATTTTTTTAAAATTAGTTATTCATTAGTTGATATATTAGTATATTGATAAACATATTTCCTTTTTTCTTCCCCCTAAAATATTTATGAACAAGTTCATCTAAATAAACCTTTAATCTATTTGAATTTCACATTTTTCAAACTTGGTTATTTTGTCAAAATAAAAGTTTTAAAATAAAGAATGAGTTGCTTATCCAAACATAAAATCTTGAAAATAAAAGATTTCACTCATCAAAATGTTGCTGGTAATTTTTAAAACAATATAAAAATTAAGGATCAATTAAAATTTAAACGTATATTTGTAAAGGGTTTTAATAAGAAGATGCTTTTTTTCATTATAAATTATTTGGGAGTGCATTAAAAAGAAAAATCACTTTTAATTTCATATAACACACTTTTGTATATGAGTGGACTCTACAAATTCTTAGCATTTGTAAAAGAGATCATGTGACATCCTTACCTCTCTATGTTTATATCACTACAAGAAAAATACCAATTAGTTGTCACAATTAACTACAAGAAAAATATCAATTAGTTGTCACAATTAAGTGTTGACCAAGTACGAGATGCAAATAGTCGATCAAACCGAAGTTAGAAGGAGATGAAATCTTTTGTAGGTCAAACCCACTTTAAGAGGAAACTAACCCAAAAAATAAAAAATAAAGTTCTCTATGTCATGGACGTAAAAGAAACTATTCTTTTAATTATTTGGAATGAGTAGCATTGAGATTAATAAAATTTTATATTTGAAATGTGCATAACTATTTATGGTTTTATTTTGTATATGTTTGTTTAATTATCATATTAGTTAACTTTATCATGACTTTGATCGATGTTGAGTAAAATAAAATAATTTTTTATTATTGTGTTATGCATCAGCCTGGCTGACACTAAGGATTAGGTGAGGTGCGTTGGCCTCTGCATGGACTAGGTCGACACTAATAATTTAAAAAATAGCTATCTACCTTCAATATTTTCACTTATGCAAACTTACTCCCTTTTCTTTCTCTGACATCCCTAAGTTTCACCTTTCTATTTTTGTTGTTGCAATGTCATTTCTTCGTGCAATGCCTTCTTCTCTATAGTTGTTGGTTTGTTTTGTAAGTAGCTTCATTTTGGTTGCTCTGGTTCCTTAATTTTAGTTGTTTTGATTCAATAATTTTTTCCCTTAAATTTTATTTTGGCAGATACTTATTTAACCAACATTTACTGGTGAGTTGTATTGGACTTTTGATAGTTATTTGTGTTAAGGGTTTAGGGTTTAGGAGTGTTACTTAATTAATTTATGTTGTGATTGATTTCAAAAATGAGTTAGAAATTGAAATTTGGATGAATTTGGAAAATCATACAGGTTTATAGGTTTACTTTTTTCCTGCAAATTAAAATGTTTGTTTTTAATTATGTGAGCTTTAACATCAACCTAGTCAATACATAGTTTTTCTTTTTAATTTGCGTGGGATTTTGCATTGATCTAGTCCACACACATAACTTTTTCTATTTTTTTTTTTGTTGCCATTAGCGTCGGCCTAGCTTACATTTTTCATAAATATTAAAATATTTTGTGTCATCTAGCATCAGTTTGGCCCACGCTACTTGAGTGTCTTACAAGGTCAACACTAAGTGAACTAACTTCTAGGATTTTAATGTTTGTCATTAGATCGATACACTGTCCACGCTTAAGTGGTGATTTTATCACTTTTGTGTATGTTTTTGGCTGACTCTAATATTTTACTCAGGGTTATGGGAATTTAAAGAATTTTAATTAACTTTATGATTTTTAAAAGATACATATTGAGAACTTTCACTAAAAGACTAATATCTCATTCAAGATTTGAACCTACCCACTCATATGATAATTCACAAGGAGTTAGGATACTTTCGTGTATGTACCTAACTAGTATCTATGTAGGAACCTCCATCAACTTCTACAACAACTAAAATTCTTATATATTTGAAAGAAAGATTTGAATTTCTTTCATGAATTAATCCACTACTAACTTTAGTTAGATTATAGAAAAATATTGAATGAAAATAAAATTCATAAAGTGAAATTTAGGAAATAGATTGCATTTTTTTTATCTAATTTATTGATCAAATTGTCATAATATTTTTTTTATTCTCAACCCATTCAACAAAATCCTAAAAATATAATCTCTTTTTAAGCACAATCTCAAATATATTTAATGCTTTTGAGAATATTAAGTGGAATATTATGCAGAAATTCTGCAAGTAAAAATTGTGTAAATAGAATGTCAAAACCATTTCAAATGGGCTATGTAATACTTTTTAAACAATTAATCATGTATACATATCAAATAAAATACTAAATTTTACTTCTCACATATCAAATTACATAACAAGAAAATCATGAAATATAAACCAATTTTTAGAGACCAAAATAATTAGTTGCAATAGTAACTAAATTAGAGACCATTCTAGTAACTAAAAATAAAATTGGTTTCTAAATTAGTTTCCTTTTATTGTTAAATAGTTTCTAAATTGGTATCTAATTAGTCACTAAGGTTTTAACTACCAATTATTTAGTTTCTAAATTTGGTCTCTAAAACTTTGGTTGCTAATTAGATACCAATTTAGAAACTATCTAATAATAATAAAAACTAATTTAGAAGCCAAATTGTTTTTTAGTTTCTAAAATGGTTTCTAATTTAGTTTCTATTGCAACTCATTATTTTGGTTTCTAAAAATTGGTTTCTATTTCAATGATTTTTTTGTAGTGTTAATTCAATTCAATACTTTTTATATATACAATGTAACAAAACCCCACAAATTATATTTCACTATAATTTCTCAAAATCAAAGTCTTAAATAAGTTATTTTTACAAACTTTCCTTACCTAGCTTTTGTGTATGATTGATCGGATTTTTTTATCTTTTGAACAGGGGATCGAATTCTAGAATCCCTAAGTTATAATGACTTTTGAATTGTAAAATTTGAAATAAAAATTTAAAAAGGTATTTTTGAAATTTCAATAATTATGGAAATGCAGATAAAAATTGTCGAGAAATAAATTGATAAAGCCAACAATTAGAATCTAGAACTCAAAATTCCAAAAACTAAATGCAATACTTTTAGGTCAGTCATCAATCAAAGCTCATATTTCTAAAAAGAAGTGAAAGAAGGGCATGAAGAGGATAAATCTTACTAAAGAGATTTTGGTTCAAGATTGGCACTAAAACCTTATTCTTGCTAGCTTGAATCTACAATTTTATATAAGAGTTTTGTTTGGAGTGAAAAAAAGAGAAAATGAGGAAGGGTTGTCTTTGAAAATAATTTTTTTCTTTCTTAAATTTGTATTTTAACAGACACCCCTTGATTTTAGAAGTTCACCCCTTTATTCTTTATTATTTCAATTCTACCATAATGGTTTATGTAAGCTTACTCAAAACCTCAACAACAACTATCTAAAATTATGTTTTGGTATCCCATCTCTAAATTCATTTCACATAATAAATATATAATTTAAATGTACAAATCACAAATCACACACACTTTTTTTATTTAGTAAAATTTTGTCGATGTTCCTACACCATTTCATTTCATCAGAGTGTCTAGTAGAGCGTATGTTTTTTTTACCATGAGTAAATAGTCTCAATAGAATATCTAGTATTTTTGTATCTACTAAAACTAGTGTGTTTGTTGAAGGTGTCATTTTGTAATGTTTTTGTTCAAAAGTGGGAAACTCTATTCACATGTATTCTTCGCATGTTTAGTTGCATTTCATAAAAGTTAGTTCTAATAGTTATGTTATTATATATAGGAACATGTAACAATATTTGAGTAATAGTTCACTTTAAGAAAAACTTTGAATATTTTAATCTTTAGTTCATAGTAAATTTTTTCATTGATTGATAGAAATTGAAGTTCGTTAATACTTCAACTGAATTATGTTATTTATATGTATTGATTCTTTCTTGTTTCTTTCATTATTTACTTTCTATCAATCTTTTGCCACTTCTTTTATATTATTATATTTGCATCTATGTTTATAAAATCTCTTATAATCTAGTTCATAGGAAATTCTATCATGAATGTAAATTGAAGTTTATTAATACTTCAATTAAATTATGTTACTAATGTATAATTAATTCTTTCTTACTAATGTATAATTAATTCTTTCTTACTACTTCCATTATTTACTTTCTATCAATCTTTTAAATTAATTTCTATCATTGAATTTGCATTTGTGTTATGTTTGTAAAATATCTTACAAAATAAGTTGTTCAATTATTTCGCAACACAACCAATATAAACATACTTAAAAATTTAGATCCTTACCTATCAAGCTTAGGAAGCTTCAATTATCTTTTTTTCTTTTAAATAATTTGAGGACAAAACTGCACCCCTATATGTTTTTAAAATTTTCTTAAGTGATATTCAATTTTTTATACTTTTTAAAATATATTTTCATTTTCTTTATATTTTTAATAAAACAACATTCACCTTCTTATTTTATTTAATAAAGGGATACAAACATCCGTTCTTTATTGCTCTAAGTATCATGTTATCTTTTTCTAGAGAACTTTCATTCCCTTTTCTTTATTATTTTTAAAATTTAAGACCATTTAATTTTATTAAACCTTATAACTATTTTGATAAGAAAGACGATATTTCTTTATCAGATAGAAAACCTTAAACAGCATTAAAAAAAAGAAAATGAATATGGTTTTCCTCATATTCAGAGAAAAATTACACCAACAAACAACATTAAACTAGGTTTTCTAAACAATATCTGATGTGATACTTAAATTTGAATGGAACATTTTTAAACCGATGATATTATTAAACATATGCTTAGTTAGTCAACAAAGAAAAAACATGATTTAGGTAAGGAAAGCAGCTTTATATAATTAAAAGGATATGAGAATTCAGGGAAACATAGAAGGAGACAGGTGCAGTTGGTCGAATTGTTATTTTAATTGATGAGTTTGAAGATATGAACAGTGGAAAGAGAAGATTTGGAATTTGAAAGATGAATTTATGCCCTGAGAAGATTGAAAGGGAATAATGAAGAGTGAAGGTGAAAAACACAACAGAAGAACATAAAATGATGAAAAATAGTTGTTAATGAATCGTCCACATGTGAAGGCAATCCATTGACCTAACCAGTGGAAGAAAGAGTTTCCACTTGCCCCAAGGGAATGTTTGAGGAGCCCACTAAAATACCGAACGAAGTTGTGCTTTTGAGAAATTTCTGAGTCCTTGCAAATACTATAATTAACAGCAGGTGGATGGATGACATAGGCCACACTCATGGAATTATAAAATTAATGCAACTCTTCCAATTCAATTAAACTGCAAGTGGATCACAATTATAATGTTATTAGGTTAGTATATTTAGTTGGGGCAGGTAATCCAATTTTCAAGATTTCTCTAATTATATTATTATATGCTCATACACATATCTAATTCATTCATTCATTCATTCATTAGTTAATTAATTAACTGTTTGTTTTATTCATCCTAGCTTGCATTAAAAGTGGGTGTGACATTAATTCCTGAATCAGCTAAAACACTGAGATCATAGAACACTCCCTTGTCCTTCCTTTTCAGATTTCTTTTACTATAATTCCTCCGAATAATTCCACCAAAGTGCTTTCATAGTTGGAAGAATCTCAGATGTGATAATGAAGACAACAAAGCTGACAACCCACTAATTTTTGCACAGACAGAGATAGAAAGAGTAGCTGGAAAGAGCACAAAGCAACTCAACCAAATTTATAATTATGGTTACACTTACAAACTTGGAACACCTACTTCTCTCTCTCTCTCTTTCCTTCATCACCCCAAAACTCCTTTCAACCAAACATTTGAAACCCCATACGTACATAATGAACAAGATCTGCTTCATTCCCATAGAAGAATTCAATGAACACAGGAATTGCATGTGCCATGGAGAAAAACAGGCCCAATATTCACCTCTTTCTTCTGCTATGTCTATATATATAATATATAAAAATTAAAAGCAACCGAGATGAGAAGTAAAACCCTCACGTTCTCTCAGATGAACAAAGAAGGTGTGTACAAAACAAAGTAATAATTAACCTTGTGTGTCCTATTTGTTAGTTCTGAACAACAACTTCAGGCCAACGATATCCATATTGTGGAAAGAGAAAAATAGGGAAGATCAAAATAAAGATATATATATATATAATGTTATTTATTGCATGTTCTCTTGATTTTTACTTTGTCCTTCCGTTTTTCTTTCTTACCATGTCCCTTCACCAATCATTCCAGTCCAATATCCAGTTGAGTTCCCTTGCTGTTGTTGTTGTTCTTTATTGTGTTCCACTTCAGCTGATCCTGCAGCAGAAAGCTGCTTATTGACATCTCCAAAAGGGAACAAAACTCTGCCACCCCTCTCTTGGACATGGTGATCATATGATCTATTTCCCATCCCATCAACCGAGGAAAAGCTAAGGCTTGGTTTAACCTCTTGCATGGGAAACCCTGATGGGTAGAGAGCATTGTTATTTGCTGAGTTTGGCATCAAGGAAGAAGGAGCATAAGGGTTCAAACCCCTAGATGCCATGCTGGACCTTAGCAGCTCAAGAGCTGAAAGAGTAGTTGGAGGAGCAGAACAAGAAGTGGAGTTTTGGTGATGAGTGGTGGTGTCACTGTTTTGCATCTCAACATAAGGGGAGATGCCATGATGATACTTGTCCATAGCTGGGAAAGCCAGGTTGAGATCTTGGCCACCATGTATTATTTTAGGGTTTTGAGAAGAGAGAGCCGAGACTGAGACTGAGAGGTTTGGGGGATTTAGGTCAGGAACCTTTGGTGATGATGATGATGAAGCTGTGGCTCCTGCTCCTGAAGAGACCTTCTTGTTCTTTCTTGAACCACCTCCAACCGGAACGTTTCTCAGAGACCCTCCTTCTGTCCAATACCTTCTACAAGTCTTACAGAAGTATCTTGGTTGTGTGAGGCTGTAGTTGTTGTAATAACAGAACTTTGTGTTAGTTGAATTGCACCTTGGACAATTCAGTTGCTCTTGTGGTCTTGCTTTCTTCTCTAAAACTAGCCTTGAACATGAATTGGGAGTCATTCCCTCCATGACTCTCACAGCTCCAATGTCCTGAGAAACCCCAAAAGAGAGAGAATGGACACCTACAGTTACAACTGTTCATATGTGACAACAATCTACACTCTACAACATCAATACCATAAAAAGTTTCAAGAGGTGTAGCTGGTGGCGATGATTTGAAGTTTACAAAAAGATGTTTGAAGATAGTTAACAACAAAATCTAAAAGAAATAAGGCGGCAAGGCTTCCTACTAAGACAGATATAAAGTTTAAAAAAATGTAAAGGAATCAATAATCAATACTAATAACAAATAGTATCTTTTTTATTTTTTGTTTGCTTTAACAAATGATCGCACACGAGCAAAAAGGATAAGAGAAGGAAAAGGAAAAGCAGTGCTTTTGTATGTAGGATTTGATCAAAAACTTGCTTTGGTAGAAAAAGATAGAAGATGGAATGTCCATATATGTGGACCTTGCAGTTACCAAGAATCGTCTCCTAGATATATATATATATATATATATATGTATATATATCCATCTACAAAAATTGAGTTAAATCAAAGATACAAACAACTCTCAAATCTAGTGGAAGTTGATATTTTGTGTCAGCTTTTGAACAAACCCAAAACCCAGAATAAATAACTCAGAATTGTGGTTCATAGAAAAGACATGAGAAAAATCCACACCACCTTTGGGCAGTGAGTAGCTACAGCCATGAAATTCAAAGAAAAGAAAGAGAAAAGCAAAGGGTGATTTGAGAGAGAGAGAGAGAGAGTTCACCTTGTTTGTCTGGAACTGCTCCTTAGTGCAAGAAAGAATGTTTTGGTTGGTTTGTGGGGTGGCTTTATGCGTAGGCTTACTTTATGAATGCAACAAAGGAAAAGGAGAAAGCGAGAAGAGAGAAGAGAAGTGTCTGGTTTGACTACATTATCAATATCTCTTCACCAATGATCCATGTTTTAGCCTTTAAGGGACTCACTTTTTTTTATAATCACACCTATTTTTCTTAGGATACTTATGAACATACACTTTATTATCATCACCTTATACTTCACTTTCATTTATACCTTTTTTTATTTATTTCTTTTTTACATCACTTATTATTATTATTATTATTATTTATCTTCTCTCTATTTCTTTTATCCTTTAACCTAAAATCCAACTATTTTATAAATCTAAAAATGGTCTTAAACATTTATCCATTCTAGATTGGTTTCTTTTTATCTTCTTATTTTTCGGAATAATGAGAATGTACTGTGGTGTGTTTCAACTTTTCAAAAAATATAGACTCTTATTGGCTGTTCAAATAGTCAAACTTTCTTTTTCTCTAATCAAGTACTTTTCATTTTGGGCCAGAATCAAGGACTATATTCTTAATATTGAGTATTTTTTATTCAATTATCTCTTAGCGGAAAAATATGTTCAATTTATTTCTTTTATGCTTAAGTATATATAGGTTTCAGTTTGCTTCAATTCACCATGCTTTCCTTTAAATTAATTTGTGATGAGATTTATAATATTATATATATAGATTATTCCGTAATAACGTTATGTATAGAATTTTTTTTGCATATAATATGTATCTACACTTTATTTTACATGAATTTTTTTCGTATGTAATCTATGAGTAATGAGGCATTTATATACAATTTCAAAAGTAAAAATTCATAAATGTGCTGATGCTATCCATTAATTGTAAACAGGGATATCACCAATGCTAACAGCTAATTAAAATGTGCTTGCATGCTTTTGATATAGCTAAATAATTTTCTTTACAGCTTAATGTTATTATCTATATGAGATTCTCAATAATTTTTTTTTTCCAGAAAAAAAAATTGGTATTACGACTATAATATAATATATTGATAGAGTTGAATATGCTTTTACTTCCTTAAAAAAAATAAAAAAATAAAATAAAGAGGTTTTGGTTTTTGATTCCTCTGTTTCTGTTTCTCTCATGTGGTAAAAAACTTAAAATCATATTAAGAAATGTAAATTAAATACTCGTTATTCTAACGTCACTCTGATCCAATATTAAAATAGTGAATTTTAAATTTAACTTAATCTCATAAAACTATATTATAAAGTTAGCGGTTTATAAATTATAAAATGTTTTCATCTATAGTTAATGTAGGATTTAGGGTTTAGGATTTAGGATTTAGGGTTTAGGGTTTAGGGTTTAGATAATGTAGGATCTTTAGTAAATAAAATTATAAATTTTGGTTTTCACTTTCGAAAAATATTTTTCTTTACTTTTTATTCTTCCAAAATTTAAAATCATTAGTTTTGGTTTATAATATCTATTTCAGGATAAACAAATAATATATATTTTATACATTTTAAATTTCTTTTGAAGAGCACTACTTACTAATATCTTATCATAATATTAGTGGGTATTCTTTGAAAACATCACTTAACTTTTCTTTCAACACCTACAATTATCAAATGACATAATATTGGGAAAAAAAAAAAATAGTTTTTAATTTTAGAGCAACTAAAAAAAATAAAAAAAAATTACAGAAACAAAAACCAAAACATACTTATTTTAATTAAAAAAATATTTAATTTTAATATTATTTCCTCTTACAAGTATTTTCATAATGTGTACATTCATCTATTTAATTTTATGGATGGCTAATGATCTATCATTATTTCTTAAAATCCAATAAATCTTGTTATCAATATAAGATGGATCAAATTTAATTTAACCAATTTTTTTAATACTTATTCTTTCTTTAAATTTATTATTTTGAAAAATTTTCAAAAATTTTTTTTTTTTAAATTGTTTTCAAATTTTTTTAAAATAAATTCAATTTTAAAATTTATTTATAATTTTTAAAATATTTTTTTATGAATAGATTGAATATTCATTTATAAAAAATGTTAATAATGGATTTAAATAAGTTTATATTAAAAGGGATAAGACTAAATCAATTTTGGAATTAAATTTTTCAATCATTAAAAAATGTATTTAAGCCATAATAATGTAAAATAATTTTTTTTCTGATTTATTAATTTTTATCCATATTTTATTTTAGATGAATATATAACACAGGTTTCTTTCGAATAAAATATTATTCCAATTTAAAGTTGGGGTCCACTTGGACCATTGGTCTGTCCTAAACATGATGGTTGTTTTCAACTTTTAATGACTCGCCCAGGTTTCAGTCTGCACTAAGCACTATTCTTATTTATTTTGTTAATCCTTCAGTTATATTAAACCTTGCTCACTGCTTGTTGGAACATTCTGAATACATATGGATAAAATAATTTTATTCCTTTATTTATATATATATATATATTAAAATAAAATAATAATAAAGAGTATTTCATGAATATCTCGACCCTTATACATAATATCCTAAAACAAATGTAGTGTACTTCTAATTATCCAACTTAATAAAACATTAGAAAAAGATAATTTTTCTACAACCTACAAAACTAATATTTTATAAGGACATTATATAACATTCAAAATCTTACTCTATTTTTCAAAAGAAAATATGCAAACAAAAACCAAAATAACATCACTAAAACGTCACGATCTGCACTTTACGTTTTCTTCAATCTTTTATCTTTGAATTTCGACAAGGTTTCATTCCTTCATAGTGATTCTTCTCTCATATCAAACCAACCCAAGAAATTTGACCATGCAAACACTGCACATCCTTTCCATGCTAAAACAATGACAAATTTTGCAAATTACAAACTGAAGAAATGAACCCTCTCCAAACAACAAAACACAAACCATAAACCTTCCACAAACAACCTACAAGAAAAAAAGTCAACAACAATCTTATCTACAACATGTCAAAAAAAATTAATACATAAATCATAGCAGAAGAATAACATCTCAATTACCTTTTATAATATATCTCATGCACTCCAAAGGTTTCAAGCACCAATCTAAATAAGAAAAATCAATTACATGTTCCTTTGCCAGTATCCACGACCAAGCCTTCATTTGTGCAATAGTGAAAACTTCCACATGATTGACTCTATCATTTTTAAATATACATTTATTCCTATGTTTCCAAATCTCCCCTATTATTGGTATTTAAATACACCCCCAAATTTTATTGCTCGTAGCATTCAAAAAAGAAATTATGTTATGCATAAAAGGTGATTTCGCATCATAATGATTAAACGTCGACACCCCAACCAATTGTAACACATCCCCCAAATAAGCCAAACAATTTTGCAATTAAAAAATAAATGATTTATAGACTCATCTTCCACACCCCAAATAACACATAAATTATTTAGTAAAACAACACCATGTTTAGACAATTTATCCTTTGTTGCTAATTCCTTTTGTAACACTCTCCAACAGTAATCTATGCAGATGAGATAAACTTTATCTTCCAAAATTGTTCAATGATTAAACAATCTTCTCCTTGAAATTCTCTCCTTGAAATTATATAAGCAAACTTAACCGTATACCTCCTAGATTCCCCCTCCCTCCAAATCCAATTATCAACTTTTTCAAAATCAATATCTTCCTTGACCACTTCCTTATTGACCAACAGAGACAACAATTGATTTACTTGATCTGACTCCCAAACAAGCAGGTTCCTTCTCCAGTTCAACTTCCATCTCCAACTAACTCCAGACCACTCCCCAACTTGATTCAATGTATTATATTTATTTAAAGATAAACCATACAACCTTGGAAATTCCTTCCTTAACTCAAATCTCTCCAACCACTTATCTTTCCAAAATCTTACATTTTTCCCCGTACCCAAATTCCACGTGCCATTATCGTTAAATTCATTTTCCCATTCCTCTAACCTTCGTATCCTTTTCAAATCTCTCCACCACAACGAATCCTTATTTCTAATTCTATTCACCTTTAGATCTCTCCAATCCCCGTATTTAGACTCAAGAATATCCTTCCATAATATTTTGTACTACCATGTCGTTGAATAACCATGAGACTGATAACACTTAATCGACACATTCTTTGTGAATTTTGTTGCTCGATATGTGTTCCTATTTGGCATCTCAGTATTTTTTTTTATAATCATTTTCATTGGTAACATAAAGTGATTAACAACATCATCATTAAAAATTATCACATACTAAATATTCACAAATCACAATTAAGGAGTAATTGAGTTCTATTGGACCCAATTTAACCATCTCTATAATTGAAGATTGAGTGTTATCGCTATAAATAAGCGAACATCCAAGGTTAAAGGTAATATGTAACTTTGATCCTAAGACATGTACTTTCAATTTGAACTCATACTTAAGTAGTGGAGTATAGTTGCAAGTACCCCTGTCGACATCGAGAAAATATTAGAAGATGAAGACCTAAAAATTTGAGAAATCGAGGACCAAGAAGAAGACGAGTAGGGATCATCCAGTCTTATAAAAAAAATCAAAAATCATTTTAATGTTTATATTTTAAATTAATATATAAAATTTAATTTGTGTTGTCATACATATAGTGATTTTCATTCGTATAGTAAAAATCAACTTTTTAGTTTTTTATTACGAAGTGGACTTTAAGCCTAACTCAACCCCATAAAACTGGCTCATGAGGTTGAGGTTTGCACCTACATATATACAATGAAATGTCCTTATCTCTAGTCAATGTGGGATCTCCATCATTGTTTGAAATTGTAGAAACTCAAGTAAACCTTTTAAGTTAAATATTATCCAATGTGATATTTACTTTTCAAATTTTAGATATCCATTTCAGTTAATGCAATATGCATCTTTTGCACAAGTGAATCCATGATGAACTTGAAAGAGGGTTAAAATAACTATATACTCCGCTAAGTTACGTTGTTGCACTATCTACATGATAATGAACGTCAGAATGCCTTTAAGCATTGTACTAGACACAAACATCAATCTGAATATGAGAAAATAGTTCCTAAGTGCTTATATTTCAGTCAAGATCACGAGGTCAATTGTGTCAGGCACCATATTTCATCTCTATCTACTTTCTCTTACCTAAATATGACTATGTTTCCTTTGTTTTCATATATACACATAAAGCATAAATGATAAACTTGATATTAATGTTACCAAATACATTTTGTTGTAAGGATCTATAAATTAACCCTAGAGTAGAAGTGATATATTTTAAATGACACCTGAGTATTTTATTATTAAAATGAAAAGAACATATAAATAGAAAATTTAGTTATTCAAGTTTCATTTCAAAAGAACCACCATCTCTCTAGAAGATTCCTTTTTTCCTTTCCTCACCCTTGTATGTAAGATTCTGACCTCCTTGCTCATCAGTTTGACGATCGGAGTCCGCCATTAGACTTCTGACAACGAAGAAGACAAGACTGCCCGATCAGAATCTCTGATAGAGTAAGTTCATTTTTTCTATTTTCCTTAATTCAAATTTTGAACTCGTAGGTTTGTCTCAATTTAGATTTTTGCATGTGACTCTTTTAGCTTCAGGACTAATCTCTGTTAGCTCATAGTCTTAGTGATATAATTAGATTGTTGATTACAACTATGTGGTGCAGGTTAAGCTACTCTTAAGCTTTTCGTAGAATTGGAGCTCTTAGTGAGCATTTGCTCAAGTAAAGGTATGAGAAGCTAGTTTAAATTGCCAATAGAACCCTAGGCTAGAAGATTTGGATGTGGGGGTGATGTGGTCACCAGTCTCAAATTTTCTCGTAGGATTTCTTTGTTTTTAGTAGATTGGAATTTGTTTGAGATTGAAATGTGAAATTGTAGATATAGAAGATGTTGTAGAATGTATATGAGTTTGGAATTGAATGAGTTAATGAATGTATTTGAATAGTTTGTTGAATTAATTCAAATGAAATGTTTGATGAGAATTGGTTGTTTGATTTTAAATAATCTTGGTTTAGAAATCATATATATGTATAGATTGACATAACAGTTCATGACTCAATACGAGTGCTTGTATAATGTTGAGCAGGATCTGTCAATGTAATGTGTAGATTTGTAAAATTATGTGATTGGTTTATTTCTTTCTATATAGTTTCTACTTATAAATTATGTAGACTTTTATTTTATGTAAATTTAATTGAAAAAAATCCTTTAACTAGATATTTATGTGATTATTGGATGAAATTTTATGTGATCTGAAATTCAAGAAAGAAAATATCATGTTAAGATTGTTTAGGAAGTGCATTGACTAGGGATTCGTCTAAAAGGAGATATCCTGACTCTCCTAAGATAATGGAATCATATAGATGAAGTTATTCAGGTGGTGAAAGTCGAAGGAGGTTCATATGAATGGGTAAGTTGTTTGAAAGATAACTAACTTGACATGTTATATGAGTTAACTTTGTCATACTATGAGAGATGATATTGAGATTATTTATGTGTATAGTTGTGTGGATTTCACAGCGAGATAATATGACAGGTGCAGATCTCTGAGTCTAAGTCAATGCACGAGTCTTCCGAAAGTAGAGTCAAGTGTTTATGTGTTGTGAGTCATTAGAAGTCTGACATGTGAATGAATTATGAGTTTTAATATACTCTTGATGGTTTGAGAAGTTTTATGATACTTGATGAATTGTGTTTATTAATTTAAAATTGAAATTATATAGAAATTTTTATATAGCTAGCTTACCTTGTTCTTTGTTTGCGTTTGTTTTCTTTAATTTGTGATGATTGTGTAATTACATGGGAGCATATGAAGTTGCAGGTAATAGAGTTCATCATTGAACAATTAGAAGATGAAATGATTTTATTTTGGATGTTTTGTTTTAAAACTTTTATGTATATATTAAATCCCTATGAAAAGTGATATCTGTTTGAGATACAATTACGAGATAGTTGTATATATTCATATGTTAATTAGATATTGTTTGTTTTACTTTTATTTTATTAAATATAGGTAAAATTAAGGATGTTACGTTCTTCACATAAGCACTACAATAAAATCATTAAATAGCAACAAACTTTAAAGAGAAAAAAAAATTAGTTACTACATTTATTAAATTAGATACTATTTTAAAGACTAATTTAGAATCTAAAATATTAGTAGATAAAACCTTGGTAACTAATTTAAATACCAATTTAGAAATCATAAAAAGACTAATAGAGATTAATTTAGAATATAAAGTAGTTAGTAACTAATGATTAAATACTAATTTAAAAACTATTTTATAAAATTTTATTAATAATAGAAATTATTTCAAATACTAATATTTTTTTTAATTTATAAAATATCTCTAATTTAGTAATATAATAACTAATTACTTTAGTCTCTAAAATTAATTTTTATTTAATAATTTTATTAATTTTTAATGATTTTTTTATTGTGAAGTTATTAGATGATTTTTTAGTCATGAACTTCCATTGGATTGTGTAATGAATTTTCCACTATCTTTCTCAATTGATTTTTTACACTTTTAACAGTTTTAATTAGTGATTAAAGATTTTAATTAAGTTGATTGGACTCATGGTAAAAAAAGTACCCAATCCGCTCCCCACGAATTTTTTTTAATCTAACTAGCCCATTTAAAATTATTGGGTTAATAATGATAAAATACTAGAACTTACAAAATCTTAAAACCCTAATTGTAATTAACCCCTAATTGAGGGGCATTTCCTCACCTTATATATGAATGAGTTATGGTAGATCAAGACAAAATTATAGCTTATGTACTTAATTAGTTGGAAGAAAAAAAAAATGACCAGTTAACTATCACTATGAAAAATGTCATATGTTAATAATTAAGCGTTAAACTTTTCTTTATTGATATAATTTAATTTGGATGTGTTTAATAACTCATTCCAATAATTCAAGTTGGTTAGCTACAGTATAATTACAGTATAATTTAGTGTGACTAAAAAAAGCTCATATTACTAACACTAACTTATTTTATTCATTTTTTATTTTTTAATAAACTATTTTATTATTATTTGTATTTTCACTTTGTAATATTAATTTTAATATCACCAAACGTTTTCAATTTACTCAGTTTGGTTACGGACCTTTTTCCAACAGTTTATTATTAATAAGTTTTCAACATGCTTAGAAGCTAACTATACCCATGCTTTAATAAGAACTACAACTTTATATGACTATGAATTGATGTTTTTTCCTTTAATATATTTCATAGTATATAAGTAACCACAAATCGCATAATTAATTTTACAAGGTTGAGTTAGACTTAAAGTTTATTTCTTGATATTATATCAGAGTCACTTGAAATCTATCATAACTAGAATTAGTTGGACTTATCTAACCACCTGCTATCAAATCACACACGAATATATGATTTCACGCATGAGTTGAAGGTTTTCGACGTGAAGAGTGTGAGTTAGTGATCCTACCTTAATTTGAAATAAGAATATTGCATAGTATAAAAATGGAAACAAGAAACAAATGAATCAATTTTATAAGATTGAATTACACTATAATAAATCTTGATTTATATCAATGAAAAATTTTAATATCTGATATTCTGGTTTTAGTTAAAGGACAGTTTTTCAATATATTTCATTTTTAAAAAGACTAATAAGTGAGTTAATAGTTTAAAAAGATAAAATAGAATTGAGAAAAACAATTTGTTTTTTTATTGGTATGTCTTTTGTTACTTTGTTACTATGTTATCCAGAAGTTCCATGTAAAGTTTTATTAAAAACTAAAACTTGAATCATGCCTTGATCTTGAAAGGAGTCAAGGGTATAAAGTTGTTACCAAAATAAGTCGGGGAAGAAGAAAAGAATTGATGTGTTATTCTTTCGTCTTTTTGGTCAAGAATACTAATAACTGTGTCCTTAACTCTGCTACAACATTGCTTTATGTGCTATCATTGTGTTGCTTTCTAATCCATGGAGATGACATTACTACAAAAAGGACAATCATAATACCAAAACATAAAGAGAACAAATGATGGAACCTCTTTTTAATGTTTTTTTAATTTCATTTCTTTTCCAAAAACACTGAGAGACCCGACAAAAGGTGACTAAAGAGACTAAGGTGGGCCAAAATAATGTTAATGGATACATTTTTTAATTAACCAATTAAGTTAATACTTATGTTTAATGATTTTAATTAGACTGCGTTACAACTTTAAAATTATAAAAAAAATTATGAGGAATTTGATTATAAAGTCAGGTATGTATCACATGTATTGATACGACACGGACACGAACATGAAAATATATATAATATCTAAAATGTAGGATACGGAAACACGGATTTATATATTATATAATTATGAATTATATAAATTGACAATAAATATTTATGTGCATAAGTATGTTTTAGATTATTTTTTGGAGCAGAAAAATGTTTTTCATGACGGGTTGAAAATGTTTTGTTTCTTATTTTTATAATCATAATAAAAATTTATATAATAAATTTGAGTTTTTAGAAAATTAATTTTTTTTTTTAAAATTGTGTTAGAACCGACTTGTCAAAAATCCAACAAATACTTTTTGAATTGAACACTTCAAGAATACGTGTTTTACAAGTGTCGGTGTCCGATATGAGTATCCGACACCGACATACCATTTAAGAGAAGTGTTTGATCATCATCATACGAGTCTCAAGATTTGTTTTTTACAAATTTGTTATTTTTTATGTTTTTTTTATTGAAAGTGATCTTTTATATATGAATTAAATCACGGTTTGAAACTCATCAAATTCATGTATACGGATTTAGTCGCAGGTTTGAGACTAATCAAATTTATACCTATCGAGTTATCTTGAAAAACTCAACCCTTTACAAAAGATCACAAAAAGAAATAGATTTTTTTTTTCTCAAAAGGAACCACCTCTTTGAAATGTTTTTTTTTTGAAAAATAAATACTATTAACTATTAAATATATAGTTATGTTCAAAATTATTTTATTAATATAAAAAATAATACATGAAAATTGAAAAAAAATCAATTACTATAATGTAAACAATTTAATACTTTTATTAAAACATTTTCTTTATAAAACTCTCAGGTTAGATATCACTATAAAACTTAATATCTCAGTTAAACTGCCACTCAAATAACAGCAATCATTTGTCACTATATAAAAAATATTATTATAAAAAAATATGAAAAATTAGACCAAAACTTATATATTTAATAAAAATAGTACATAAATAATCTATATATATTAATAAAAAAAATAAAAAAAAAATATGAAAGCTTATCATACTAATAAAAATATTCTTTAATATTAAAATATAATTAAAGAGGTTTAACTTTTATAATGATCAATTTGAAAAAATGAATAAGGTTTAGCATAGTAGTTGGTTTGTTTATTTAAGTATTTTTTTTCCGGAGTGTGGAGAAATTTTTATTAGAAGAAAAAAAAAAAACTAATTTTGATAATATTTACGAAACGTTTAGGGAAAAAAAAAACGAAAATGTAAGATTGTGAATATGTTAGTAGAATGAAAAAGAGAAAATAAAAATGTGAAATTTATTGATTATTTTTATGTTATTATTATCTACTTTGATTATTACTTTATTTTATTTCCTTTAAATTAAACACTTTTATTTTACTTTATTTCTCACTCATTTTCATTTATCTTTCTTATTTTTATTCACTCTAATTGTTTTTCTTTCAAACAAACTCTTATTCCTCCTAGGTTTTTATAAATTTTAATTTATCAAAAAGGGCTTATAGAAGCACGTGTAACTTTTTTCCATTTTGTTTTATTTATTTATTTATTTATTATTTTTTAAAGCAGTGCATCAATTCACACCTTGCATCATAATGACAAGACATGGACACTCCTGTTTAAATCATTCCTTTGGTTAAAGTATTTTTTTTTCTAGTAATTAATTTTTTCAAATATTGAAATCCTTTTAAGAAAAAGTATTTTTTAGTAGTTCTTTTTCTGTTTATAGATAATAAACTAAAATTAAGTCATACATAAGTTAAAACAAACTGATTTAAATATTTTATATAAACTACTTATGCATAAGTTATTTTTTCTTTTATTTTTTTCTTAAAAAATATTCAGGAAGAAGTTACACATAACTTACATATTTTCACAACGGGTTACATAAATTTGAATAAATCACGTTGGCAATGATTGCATATTAAAATTTTGAGGCCTTCATCTTAAAAGGGTCAATAAAAAACAAAACCTAGCCTCTGTGATTTAGGTTTTTTATTTTTATTTTAATTATTCATTTTTAAGTTTCATTTCCTTAAAATGATTTATTTAAGAAACTAAACTCGCTGATTTGAAAATCAAAGGTTAACATTAAAGATATGATACTTTCTAAATAGAAAAATATGCATAACTAATATAAAATATGTGATAAAAAAAAAAACTCTAGGAAAATATGCATTTAATTATTCTTTATTTTGGGTTGTTGATCATTATAAATAGATATTCCTTTGTGTGTCCTGAGATACATTCAGAAAATGCTCAATTAAAAATATGATGAAACATATGTAGTGTAAAATAAATTGTAAGTTGATTAAATTAGTTTTCTTAATTTAGTTAATTAATGTATTAACCTTTTCCCTTGACTTACTTTAGAAGGGTTAAATCCATTAGTTTTAATTTAGTTAAAAGAAACCTGGAAGAATATAATTTTGATAAAAGATTAATTTCAGCTAAACAACATCTCAATTGACACAGCAACTTTTATTCTTTTTTAACTATTTTTACCTTTTTTTTCCACTTTTTTAAGATGCTTATTAGTTTTTTTTTTTCTTAGTGGGAGAAAGCTTATAAGCCCATTAACGGTACTTTATAATTGCTATTCTTCCTGCACCTCCATATATTCTTCTCCCACCTCTATAAATTTTTATATTTCCAAAAATACCCCTCTACTATCATCTGGAAGCCTTTTTTTAGATGCATAATTAGTTTCCGAATTATGTAATCTGAAAGTCTTTTTTAGCTTCCAGATTACCTAATCTGAAATTCTTTTTTCAAATGTGTGTTCGAATTATATAATCCAGAAACTACTCTACGGGGGTGGCACAAGAAAAATAAAAATATATTTTTACGTTTTGTATGGGAGTGATAGAAGAACTATGGATGTGCAGAAGAAACAGTCCTTTATAATTTATCCCCACACCTTCATATGTTTTTAATTCAAATCCTACTTTTCTTAGTATATGTTAGGGTTTTTTTTTTTTTTTTATAGATTTTTTTCATTTTCAAGTGGTCTTGGTTGTTGTTGGTGTTTTTATCACTCATTATTCATTCGCTTATTTTTTTTTTAATATTGGGTTGTAAAATCCGTAACACCTTCTGGAAGATAATTCAAGATCCGAAAATCCGAAATATATTTTAAAATTACATTCTGGATGGTACAATTCAAAAGATATTTCTAGATCTGAAAAATATCTTCTGAATTCTACAATCCATAATATATATTATAGTAAAGAGTGTTACAGATTCAACCGTTCAGAGACTATTACCGAATGTAAGAATTTCTTCTCGATTTTGTAATCCATAATGGATTCTTTTTAAAGAAAAAATATTATTCCAAATTTTACAATTTGGGAGGCGTAAATAGGAAAAAATTAACTTTTGCAGATTATAGAATATGAAATATATTTTTTAAGGAAAAAGTGGTCTTTTCGCCTAATCTATGGGAGTGTTTGGAGAAGCTATGGAGGTGTAGAAAGAAAAATAGAATGTAATCAGCCCAAAGCTCTTAGAAAATCAAACCTGCTACTTACAAAATTAGAAAAAACCCCAATTCTCCAATACTTACGAGGCTGATGGACTTTTTTGCCTTTTGCACTCTTATAATTATTAACTATAATATCGTAATTTTTAAAATAATTATTTTATTTTTTGTAACGGTGATTTTTGAATGAGTTTTTAGAACAAATGTTTTAAAATAAGTTTTCAATTATTGTGTAAGGAAGATTTTCTTATAAGTTAGTTTATAAACTTTATATAAAAAAAAATAATTAATTTAAAGTCCATCCATGTAAAAATCTAGACTTTTTAAATAATTTTTTGTATGGCTAATGCAAATCTTTCTACATTAATCATGGAACTAATGTAAGAAGGTTAATTTTATTTTAAGGCTTGGCTTCCTAACTTACTACAAGTTCTTATTTCATCGTTTAGTTATTAATTCGGTGCATGGTTTATTTGAATATTTAATAATTCTATCATAATTTTATGATGACACCTTTATAGATAATTAAAAAATATATTTATAAATAAGCATTGACACACTTGTCTTAACTATCGTGAAAAATCAGGTTTAGGATTTTTCACATTTTTCGTGAAATGAATGTATGTGCGGATAAGTTTATTTATATAGAGTATTTTCATTGGTATAATAGATTTTCATCTAGTCTTTTCTTAGAATTCTTTATTAATAGATATAGATTACTTATATAACTTTTTTGTTAATATATAAGTTTTGGTTTAGTCTCCATGTTTTCTTGATTTTTTTTAATAATATTTATTTTTTCATATGGTAACAGATGATTGTAGTTACTTTAGTTCTCAGCTTAGTTGAGATGTCAAGTTTTGTAATGATGTCTATTTTAAAAACTACTATTGATGTAGATTCTAAACACTTTATTTGTATAAGAATAATTTAGAAAAATTAAAAGAAAGAGTTAAAATTTAGGAAAAATAAACAGAAGAGATTGGAAATGTTATATATATTATCAAAATAATTGATTTAAATTATAAATATTTCACTCCATCACTTTTCTAACAAGCGTGGAGAAAGTCTAATGTGACGACTTTTTTAACCAAGTTATTACTAATATTTGTTATTCATTATTAATTAATCAAATAGCGGTCTCATTCTTGCATATCTCATTTCATTATTCAAAATTATGAATAAAAAAATGTAGCCTATCTTCTATATCATTCAAAATTATTGAATCATATTTATCCTACTCGATAGATACTTTTAAATGATTAAACTTAATTATAAAGAACTATTTTGAAATATAATAATCTATACATTATATTATAATTAAATTCATAATAAATATATTCAGAAATCTTCACTTTGGCTCAGCTGAAGGCTTGGTTCTGGTAACTTCTAAAATATCCTCTGTTTGCTTTTCCTTTTCTGACTGGTGCCTAGTTCCTTTATCTTGTTTGAATTCGATTTATTAGGCCCGGTCCGGTTTAGGGTGATAGGTATCTTTATCTTGTTGGTGGTTGGTTCTTGTGTGGCTAAGGTCTGTTGCTCTATTTTGTCCTTGTTATGGTTGTAGTGGTTCTTATTATTTAATTCTTATTGCTGATAAAAAAAAGTAACTAGTTTCCGTTAAAAGAAAATATATATGTAGAGAGAGAAAAGTACCTAAACCCATATATAGTTGTATCTATTAATATAAGGATAAAACATCAAAACTAAATAGAAGATCATTATTGTCTAAAATATAAGGATACACGTTGTTCTTGGATTCCTAGTGTCACAGAGATACATAAAGAAACCAAGTGACAACATAAAAGAAACCAAGTTTATTACTACTATAATTTTTCATTTATTATTGTTCTTGGATTCCTAGTATCATAGAGATACATAAAAGAAACCAAGTTTATTATTACTATAATTTTTCATTTATTATTGTTGGAGATCTCACATCAACTAGAAATTAAGACACCTCAACATATATAAGTAGATACAAATCTCATCTTATAAGTAGATTTTATGAGGTTGAGTTTAACTTAAAATTCACTCATTAGTTAATTAATTAATATGGTATCATGGTCATTTTGATTTTCTCCTAGCGATTTTTGTTAGACTTATTAGGTTATCTGCTATCCGATTGTTATCGAACCACCTATAATATATAGTCACACGTATAAATTGACCGATTTTATGAGATTAAGTTAGATTTAAAGTTCATCTCTTAATAATTGTTTTTTTAGAAAATATCATAAAATATTTCTAATAAATATGAAAATTATAAAAATGTTACTCAAACGAAACAATAAATTAAGACAGCTAACAAGCTCCCAATGCCATAACCATATAGGTTCATGGAAACTAAGTATTAAAGTTAGAAAAGTTCATTTTATTTTAAAATCCAACAATTTTTTTTTTCAGTTTATATATAGAAACACGTAATTTTGTATTAAAACTCACAATTTTTTTATTAACGTTAAACCACAGAGTAATCTAACCACTCGATGTGATTCTGCATGTCTTGGTACATCACTTTCAGCATGGCTGCGGGGAGGTTTGTTATTATGTTCCTTCCAACATAAATGACCTTGAACGGCACAACATTTTCAACACTGAACTTATGTTAATTCAGACATTCTAGTGAACTTTTTATATATTTTTTTTGTATGAAGTGATCTGGTATAGAGTGTTCAGTGACAATGAGTTATTGTCACTTATTTTGGCTACAACATTTTTTTAAAAAAAGGAAAGAATAATAGAAAATGAATGTTAAGTACATGCATGTGACCTTGGTATGAAAGGTAGAATCTTGATTACATGCCATGCCAGATAGTGGCCCTGCAAATTAGTTCCACCAACTCGAATGTAAAAAAAAACACACTAACACACTTATGTGGACCAGTGAATGGAACAGAATCAGAGGATGTTTCATGGAAGAAGGGGATGAACACACGGAACGTTGTTTGGAGAACATTTTTTTTTTTTAATTTAAAACAAGTCTTAACCCTTAATAATGGAGTGCTATCACTTTTTACAGTATTGGTCGGGATTCGGAGGAATATAGACCAATATCATTAGTAGGTGTTTACAAATAATTGCAAGTTTTATTCAGTATAATGCTTCTGGTCTGGTTAATGATTTATGGGAAATAATTTGGGTTGGCGTTATGAGCAAAATTTGGAAACACAAGAACAATATCATTTTTAACAGGGGAAAGGACGATGTGACTAAAGTGTTTCAAGTCAAATTTTGGATCTATTCTAAATTTCGTTTTAGGATGTTTTCTTTTTTTTTATTGGTGTTTGGATCCGACGACTTGTATGAGGGATGACTGTTTGAAATCTTATGTGAACATGTTTTTACTAATTTAGTGGTCTTGTTTGTTCTGCAGGAACATTTAGGGAAGGAGGAAGAGTTTTTCTTTAAAGTGTTGTTTGTATAACGGTTGAATCACCCCTTAAATGATACATTTTATTTATTAATTTTTTTTGTTGATAAAAAAAAACAAATAATTACAAAAGAATTAGGGGATAGAATCAACATCATTTTTTGTAAATGGGAGCATAGTGAAAGAGTTTAAATTGGAAAAAAATTTAAGACAAGGAGACTCATTAACCCATTTTGTTCTTTATTGTGGTAGAAGAATTAGATTAAGCAGTTAGGCAAGAGAAAATAAGAAGTATTAATGATGAAATAAGAATTAACAAGCTATACAATAATTCACAGATGACACATTATTCTTATGAAAATTTAAGCTAGAAAATGTTTTGGTTATCGAAAGTATTGGGTGTTTTGAATTTACTTAAGATTAGCTTTCATAAAAGCAACATACAAAGAACTATATTATTGCTCCTCTTAATTAATATAATTAGAAAATCTATGGAGAAAGATTAAGATAAGATGAATTCTCATATTTTATTGGTTTGACTATATAACACAAATATAATACTAAGCAACAAATCTAAGCCCTTATTAAAATTAAGAAATAAAAAAAATAAGATTCCAACATTTAATCTCATTCTATAAAATCTTTAAATCTTTACTTCCTGGGCCTCTCCAGACTCAGTCAATCAAATTGCTTTACTTTTAATATAAAAAAAAATTTATTAGTTATGTCATTATCTAAACATGCATGCATGAGTTTATGTGTGCATGCAATAGAAAATTTAAAATAAGATGAATTGTTGCTATTACAGGAAGCAAAAGAAGATATTGAAATAGCTTCTTACGAAATGAATCTTTTACATAATTTTTTCTCAAACATATATTTATACTGGTCAGGTTCATTTCCATGACCATTACCATGTAGTGGTAATGCTGCAGGTCAAGATTGTTAGGGCAATACTGAATTCATTTTTTCTTTTAAATAACCACTGCTGAAGTTGTTATAGACTTACGAAACCACATTAATTAATCAATTAATATATATATATATATATATATATATATATATATATATATATATATATATATATATATATATATATATATATATAT
>Ga0123342_1001651_pt1 | contig 37537 bp, 18 predicted proteins | sample Turbeawhitnodule_FD_89960 | JGI IMG/M metagenome (GOLD analysis project Ga0123342, IMG submission 89960) | Root nodule microbial communities of legume samples collected from Mexico - Turtle bean Mexico white nodule | ecosystem: Host-associated > Plants > Roots > Nodule | place: Mexico: Nepantla...
AAACTCAGCAACCAAAGCAGTCTGAACTTCAAGAAACCCTGAAAAAGCACCAATAAATTCTCTCATACTCCCACGAAAAATACCTCCACAAGTAGCAAGACCAGGATACCCCCTAGCAGCCCCATCCGTGTTAATTTTAACCCAACCTGGTGAAGGAAATTCCCATCTAACAGGAATGATCATTTTTAATATATCATATCTTTAAATAAAGTAAGTTCATATTTACTCTAAAGATTTCATCTTCCCTTCTTTTCGGTATGGTTTGATCATCAATTTTAATGGGATCCGTTGAGAAAAGTGATCTCAACTTATTTTACCGTATATTGAAATTTGACTATGTTTGAATAGTTGGTTTTAAGTAGATCTTGGAGTAACCTTACTGCTTAGTATTAGGAATTGTTTTGAAGACAAACAATTTGGGTAAAAAAAAACTAGTTGTATATTGATCGATTTTTAGGATAGTTGAGCAAGACCATAAGTTAATTCATAAACTAGAATATGCATCTTAGAGTATAAAGTTGAGTTTGATGGATGTATGAGTTTGAACTGAAAAATGATTGTATGATATCATGTTGGTGTTGGATTGTTGCATTTGATGCTTATACTAATTGAATTGGTCTTAAATACAAATTTAAAAATAGATTTGAGCAGTTGGGGATTTAGTGTGCAACTTCTATTAAGCTGCGGGTTTTGGGGTATTCTTTGTCCCATATTTGTTCAACACCTAAGCTTTGGACTCCTAATTTGTTCAACGCATCTCAAATCCACTCAGCATATTTTTTTCCTATACCCAAGTATATTAAAATTACTTATTTGAGGGTGCTCTCGGCTTCAAATTTGCTCAGTGAAATTTTCTTGTGCTAAGCAGATTTGAGTTGTAGGTTTTCGGGTGCTCTCTTCCAGAAATATGCTAAAAAAAATTTCTTGCGTTAAACATATTTCCCCTAAGCTTAAGCCCCAGTTTCATGGGCTCGAGCCATTTTGACAATATTTGTCTTTGTTGCTTAACTACCTTTTTGTTTGTTTTTTATAGGTCATAAAATTAAATTAAATCTTTATTTGAAAATTTATTATTTTGTAAATTATAAGTGATTACAACTTTCTAATGTCAATATTTTTTAATCAATTTCATGCAACATGTGTTTAAAATAAGTAAATTTAACATTTACCAAAATGTAAGGAACATACTAGTTATATATTCAATTGATTTGCAAACTGATTACATGGTAGATATGATATTGTATGATGAAACTTGTATGAAGTATGAAATTAATATAATACATGTGGGATAATGTATGAGATTTTATTTGATGGTACATTAAGAATGAAAAAACTATGTTTTAACAAATATATATCCTCAAACTTCACTAATGATATAAGTCACAAAGAGTAAGATATCAGGTTCTGAGAAGCTCATAAGAGAGTTCATATACATTGTGACCCATTGTAGATACACCGTATTAGATTTTAGAACTTATCCTGATCCTTGATGTATGAATTAAATATGTATGAATTAGATGTTAGTCTCTGGTAGGGGCATACTTAATGAGTCTTCCGGAAGACGATGAATCTATGTGTAGTCAATATGATTGAAATGAAATCAAAGTACTTAGGATTAAAAGGAGATCAAGGTACTATGATTGCAAATGGATCTATGTGTAGACAATATGATTAAAATGAAATCAAAGTATGATGGATTGAAATGAAATTCAATGATTGTGATTAAAAATAGATCTATGTGTGGTCTATATATAAATGAAAATGATGCAATTGATATTGAAATTTTATATTACAACATTTGAAAGAATTCTTATTGATGACTAATCTGATTTTTCTTTTCTTTCATGTATTAGTATGTTATGAAATTTATTTTCATTAACTTGCCCTTATTTTTTCTATGTTGTGAACTACGATGACAATATACAAGCAGATGCTAATACAAAAGTTTTAGAAAAAAATATTTTAGACTTTAATTTTATAAATATTTATATTTTATAAGTTTTATTCATTAATTAAAAATATTTTAAAAAACTCTTAAGTTTTATACAACTATGTGTAGAATTGTATTGTAGTAAGCATTGTGTAGGATGTTAGGATGTTATAATAATGGCAAAACTACTACTACTATATTAAAATAATAAATTAATTTGATTCACTTTAATAAAAATTATATATCAATGACTGCATTAATATTATTTAATACATTTTTTACGGTAAGGGGTTACAAGCAATATTATCTTCTAAAACTTAACATTTTTTAATTTAAAAAATGTATGAGTTAAATTTTTGTAAAACTCTTTTAACTAATTTTGAGTGAAACCTCTTTAGTTATAGATGAATGTTTTTGTAATTAATTATTATTATTCACCAATAAATTATCAATTAAATGTATAAATTGTATATTAAATAGTATTAAAGCAATTATTAAAATACAATTATTATTTAAGTGAATCATCTTAGTTTATTATTATTAATTTATTATTCTTAGTTGTATCACCATCCTTATCTTCTAAAACTTAGCATTTATAATTTGAAATTTCTGTTTTAAGTACTTTAAAATAATCATCTTTATGTATAATTAAAATATATTTTATTATGAGAATTAATTATTATTTTTAATGTAAAATCCTTCTAACTAGTCTTGAGTGAAACTCTATTGGAATATTATAAAAATATAATTTTTTTATAGTTTTCTTTCTTTTTCTTAAAATAAAAAATATACAAAATGTAAAGCTCTTATAATAATCCATGTAAATTTGTTATTTTTTTATTATTAAAATACATCACTATGTATATGATTATAACTATTTAAAAGATACAGTTTCAAACGAAGTTATTATTTATATATCAATATATAATAAGAAATATTCACTTTAATAATATATAAACTATTTTTCTATGTTACTTTTAATAATATTTTAAGTTACAGTACGAAATTTACAATGAAAAATACCGATATAAAAAATGAAAAAAAAAACATAATAGAACAAAAGAAAAAGAAAACTAAAATATGAAAAAATAATCTCACATATATTTAAAAAAAAGGTATTATTCACATTCTATCCAATTAAGTTCTAAGTATTTAAAATATTAAATTCTATATAATTATTAGTTTTATTGATGAATGATAAATAATATATTTAGTTGTTTTGTTTTTATATAAAAAAAATTATAGAAAACAAAAAATAATAATATATAATTATAAAAAAAATTATAAAACAACATAATAAAAAATGGATATGATATGTTTACATTTATGTTAGTAAATTACTAATTAAAAGATGTATGCCGTGTTTTTGTATGTTTCAAGAAAAAAATAATATTAATAGGAGTGGTTATATAAAAAAACATATTAATAGTCAATGGTTAGACAAAGATGTGGTGACTTATAATGTATTTGTTGAGATATACATATTTACCTCTAAGATTTGGATAATTTATTTATATTTTTATATTTTCTTAATTTTAAAATATAATTAAAGATAAAATATTAATATAAAAATATATATATATATATACTTAAAAAAATTCTTATTAAATATTTATGAAACAAATAATTTAAGTTTATTATATATATATATATAAATAAATAAAGTAATAAATTAAATGTTATAAAGTGGGAAAAAGTACCTACAAGTTGTGTTTTTAATATTATAAAATAAATAAAATAGATAATAAATATAGATTCAAGCACCTGCTTAAATTGCACTATACAACTTCATTTGCTTAAGTTTTTATTTGCCAGAAAATAAGATAAAGTAAGAAAATAGTAACATACTATTTTTTTTCATTAATTACTATTAAAGTGTGTTTATTGGCCTGTCATTATGAATGAAAAATGGTATGGTGTTTCTTTAAATATTTGTTTCTTAGTTCTTGCATATATGAGTTTATGTCCTTATATATTTCTGGCATCTTTATTGTCTTTATTGTAAATTAATTCATTCACATGATTTGTAAATCCATTCAAAATATATAGTTTCATATTTTATAAATCCTTTAAAATTTAAATTACAAAATTTTAATAAAAAAGTATTTTAAAAAATAATTTCATCCTTACAAAATCTTCTAAAATTTGCATGACTTTTTTAGTAAGAATCTTTTAAATTCACAGTTGAATATACTCCTGAATTACCTTAACTTCTACCTTCTGATTTGTTTTCCCTGTGAAATTAGTGGTTTAAACGGGTATTCAAATAAAAGAAAACAATGATCAGAGTGTGACATTAAATTGATACCAAAAATGAAATCATGGTGCAATGCAATCATGAATGTGACTTCATGTCACTTACTATTTTTTGTTTTTTTATGATCAGAGTGAAACAACTGTTTAAGGGATGCAATTAATACAATACAAATAGAATCCCAAGCATGATGACCACACTTGCATTTTACCACAGTATTGAAGGCTTACGTGTATAATAGACAATATATTGAAATAGTTATTTTGGTGTTTAATTGTTTTTATTTGAACATCGATTTCTACAATTCAGTAGTTGAAATTGGATTTGAGTTTGTATATTAGATTATACAAATTGGTTTGTTTTTGTCATTTACAAATGGAATTATACAATCTGATATATAATCTAGATCTGATTTCAATTATTAGATTGTATAAGTCAGTATTTAAAATAATAAAGAATCCAATATATTACTAAAATTATATTTAATATTTAAAATTATATGGAGGTGCGGAAAGGAGCAACTAGGGTGCAAAGAGAATTTTCCAAAAAAGAATAATCCAATAGGTGGATTGCAATTGTTCACGCGTTTGAATTTTGTTATTCAACACTCTTTAGACAAACATAGTATTTTTTAACACTTTCATTTCTCCTAAACCATCCCATTAACAAATGATTTTATTGTTATAAAATAATTTTAGAGAATTAAATTTTTAGCATAAATGGTGTATAATATTATTAATAAGTACATACCAATTATTTCTTAGTTTACAATACTATCAGAGCAAATAAACATCCTTGTTTGGGGTTGAGGAAAAGACTTAAGAAAATGAAAATGAAAATTGTTTAGATTAAGAAAAAAAGAATAGAAAGTAAAATAATTTTCTTTATTATTAATAACTTTATGTCTTATCTTTAATTATTTTAATATTGTATTTAAATTCGTATTATTATTATTATTATTATTATTATTATAAAAATATATTATTAAAAGTTGTAATAATTAAATATTTCTTCTAATTTATATATTGTGTATCTCCTCATATTTTTTCCATGGTTTATCAATTTCTTAGTCTGAATACAAAGACATTAATGTGACAGTTGACAGAAGTTTAAGTATGTTTTTTAAATGGGTTTAGATATTTCACACAATAAGTATTTATACAACTTAAAAAGGAAATTCATAGTTAAGGTTGTTTTTAAAACAATAAATAAGACAAAACATTTAAATTGATTCTCGTATAAATGATTAGGTGAACTTCGAATTTACTTGGCATAAATAAGAAACTATTATCTCATCAACCTCGGTAGTACCAAGAATTGGGATGCAAAAAAGGACAATTTCTTCTTAAACCATATCAATTTCAAATGCATTCGTTTTTTAAATGAAAAAAAAAATTACCTTAAATAAAAATAAGATGTAGATAAAAAAAAAGTACTTTTGGAATTTTTTTAGAATTCATTTCTGAATTTGGATTTCCAAAACATATTTTTAAATTTCAGAAATTCTTTTTCAGAACGCATTTTGTGTTTGAGATTTTCTTTTAAAAAATACATTTTTAGAACAAAATTTTGAATCCCGAAAATTCTTTTCCAGAATGATTTTTCAGATTGTGTTCTGATTTTTTTTTTCAAAATGTATTTTTGGTATTTTTAATTTTCTTTTCCGAAATAAAATTTTGACTTTTAAATTATACTTTTTGAATTCCAGATTTTCTAATCCAAATAAGAGAATAATTTTGAAAATTTTAAAAATGATAAGATTTATGTTGAAATTGATATAGTGCAGGAAAAACTAATAAGTGCAACATAGATATGAATATATTTTACGTTTGGGTTTTTTAATATTATAGTTTTAGATTATTTAGTATGTTTTCACACATTTCTTAATACATTAATATTAAAATTAATAAAATAGTTTATTAAATTTTTAATTGAATAAATATTGTTTTGAAAATATTAAACTAGTTAAATTTTATACGCAAATAATAATTATATTACCTCCATTCAACACATATGCTATACATGTACAATAAAATATTACATCCCTAATATATACCATTCTATAACATAATTTTTAATAATCAAAACCATTAAAATCATAGAATAGATCATTTATAAATGTATTCATATATATGTTAAGTTAAATTAAAACTTTATACAACACAGCTATTTGGAATTATAAGATTAAGTAATTAAAATTCAGTTTTTTTTAGAAAATAAATCATTGAAATTAAAATTTGTTTTGCTAGTTTGACCAATATGCATAATTTTCCTCTCAAGGAAAACATTTTCATTTTGTTGAACAATTTAGAAAGAAAAAAAAAACTTGTTCATCCGCAGCTATATATAATTTCCAGGCTTATGCTATAATACTTACCAGCAGCATGGAGAAGCAGTTTGTTCATTTATTTGTTTCCGAGCAGTTTATTTTGTATGACAATTATGACAAGGTATCAAATGCCTGAGAGTCACGTGCTACCTTAATGAATACATCTTCCAATGTGGTGTCAACTAAACCCCATGCAGAAACAGTGAACTTTCTCTTTGCAGCATCAACAGCTTGGAACACATCTGATATTCTAACATCCTCTTTTGGCAGCTCAAACTTCTGAGTACCAGAGAGATGGTATATCTTATTAGCATTTGGGGTGAGTTTCTGCACCATGTTCTCCACATCTTTTTCATGCTCCGACGATGTTGTCACTGTGAACACGTATGTTCTTCCATATCTTGCTTTAAGCTATGAGAAACCAACAGAAATAGCTAGTGTTATAAGAAAATCAAAGTCTACAGCAATCTGCATTTCCTACGTTACACTTAAAGAATAAACACTAAAAAGTATTTGAATAGTTACAATCAAAGCTGCCTCCATGAATCATGTAACGAAAAATGAAAGTAAAATGCCTTGCGCAGTCTATGGGTTTCCTATAAATTGCATGGATTTAACAGATTTATTTTGCAAAAATTGAAGCAGCAAATTATTTGAGAACCAATTTTACCTCCTTCGCATTTCCTACACACTGCAAGCTGCCATTTACAAATATGCCCAATCGATCACACAAGGCCTCTGCCTCTTCCATGGAATGTGCTGAGAACATCAACCAATATTTGTCAATATATATGAAGAAAGATAATGTTATTGTGAGACAAAAACAAGTTGAGCATTCTATATCATTTACAACAAGCAGAGTAATCTGAAAATCAAAATCCATAGAAGAGTGAGAGAATACTGGTGAGAATGATTGCACGGTTCTGTTTTGCATGCTTGACAACATTCCATAAGCTTTTTCTTGAGGCAGGGTCTAACCCGGAACTTGGTTCATCCATGTAAACAACCTTAACAAAAAAATTTGCCCATACAGAATTAAGGAAACATGACTTCAATCTTCTTCAAAGAAAAATTATCAGAATGGATTGATATCTAAAACATACTTTAGGATCCCCAATCAATGAAATTGCAACACTAAGCCTCCTCTTCATCCCTCCACTGTACTTTCCAACTTGTTTATCAGCAACTCCTCCGTGAAAAAGGTTTAAACCCTTCAAAGAGTCCTCTACTGCCTGCAGAAATAGATTGGTAGCTAAATTTACTCAAGCTTTTTGTTTAGACAAAGAGAAAGATATAAGGTTATTGTTTAAATTTAGAAAGTTAAGATTGAGATATTTTTAGTATTTGAATTTTGTTATATTTTTGTTCTATACATATAGAGTTCATAAGTAAAATATGGTTCAAGCTCGTCAACATAATACATCTCTTACCCTTCTAAAATATATTTTCTAACCATAAAAACAAAGTGGTAACAAGAGCAATCTTGGGAGGGACTTTCACAAGATTGAGTGAGTCTACGCATGATTCCTAAACCTACACACAAACCTAATATTGTTTGATCAAATCTAAAGGTTCATCAATTCCAATTGCACTTTCATTGTTTGACGCTAAATACTATCACCAATGGGCTATTACAATTGAAGCCTATCTTGATGCTTGCGATCAATAGGAAGTTGTTGAAGGTCTGTATGAAGCTCCAATCTTATGAGATAAATTATAATCCAGCGATTGCTCAAAGTCAAAATTCAGAAAGAGAGGGAGTACAAAAAGTCAAAAGCAAGAGCAACTTTGTTTGCTGCAGTACAATCCACTATGTTGATCAGAAAAATGTTGCTAAAAAATATCCAATGAGAATTGGGAGTTTTGAAGCAAGAGTACGATAGAAATGAAAAGATGAAAGGGATGCAAGTGTTGAACTAGATCCGAGAATTTGAGATAGAAATAATGAAGGAATCACAAACAACTAAGAAATACTCCAACAAGCTTCGTGGCACACTAAACAATGTAAGATTCCTTGGTAATGAATTTTCAGATGATGATAGAATATCAAGCATTACTCTAGCATAGTTGTTGAATGCACCACATGCACAAGAACGAAGGAGGCTTATGACGAAAGAAAGATCGGTAGAGGAAGGTTTCCAAGCCAACAACTAAAAAGGTAGCAAATACAACCAAACCAACAATACCTGTGTCATTTTGCCTTGTGCCTATTGCAAGAAAACAATCACTCACATAACAAGTGTTGGTAGAGGTCAAATGTGAAATGCCAAAGTGTAGGCTGTTGGGACACATGAAGCAGATATGCCAGCATCAACATCAACAATAAGTTTTTTAAGGTTGCGAAGGACAAATAAGAAGAGGGAAAACTCTTTGCAACATCATGCTTTACAACCAATAAATCCAAAAAAAATTGACTTGTAGATAGTGGTTAAACCACCTAACTTCTGACCAAAAGTTCTTGAAAGAGCTCATAGAATCTATAATTTCTAAAGAATTTGGAACGAAGTATATATTGCCGTGTAGAAACAATTGCAATTAAAAGTCATTTGGGTCTCAATTTAATTTCTAATGTCATATATGTTCTTGAAACTAATTAAAATTTGTTAGGTTCAACTCAATTATTAAAGAAATATTATAAAATGTCTTTTAAATACAAATTTTGTACAATTAAAAATGCAAGCAAGTTAGAACTGTTCAAAGTTATATGAAAGACACAAGTTTTGTTTTAGAATTGATAAAAGGGAATTAACTATAAATAAAGAAGATATAAAAGAATGATTAAAATCAAAAGAACATCATGAAGATATGTATTATAAATTTTAATTACTATATACCTTATATATTAAATATATTTATCTATTATAAATTTTAGTTATTTGAAAAAAAAAATCATCTTGTGTATTGCACAAAATAAACTACTAGAGTTTAAATATTTAGAAAGCAAATAGGCACAAGGACTGGCCTTTGACTATCCTAAAACAATCCTAAAAGTACGGCATGCACTTTAGGAGGTAAAATGTATAAATCTTAACCACACACACATATATATGTGTGTGATATTTAGATGATGACACCTCATTTAAATTGCCACACAAATTTTCATAGAAGCTTGATAACTTAAATATATGTAATGTGACTAAATGAGGTGTCATGATATGAACCATTCATTAGTATATATGGTTAAGATTTATGCACTTTAACTCCTAATTTGCAAGCTGAACTTTAAAGGAGGTGTCATGATCTGAATTTTCATTGATATATACGATTAAGATCTGTGCACTTTACCTCCTATAATTGATATTACATGCTGCACTTTAGAGGATCCCACTCCTTCTAATTGACATTTTGGGAATTATAATATAAGAGTAGTGCAACTAAATACTCTGTAAGTCCTAAATAATAATAATAATAATAATAATAATAATAATAATAATAATAATAATAATAATAATAATAATCTTATTGTAATAACAACATAATTTCTCTCAAATTAACTTACTTGCGTTAAGACTGAGCAACTAAGATATTTAAGTCTGCCATAAAAAAGTTGGTGCTCTCTAATAATTGACATGTCTAAATAATAATAATAATAATTATAAAATAATCTTATTATAATAAGAACATAAAATTAACTTACTTGCGTTAAGACTGAGCCTCTAAGATTTTTAAGTCTGCCATAAAAAAGGAGGTGCTCTCTACCTGTCAACCTGTCCCACAGCAAGCTACATATTGAGAAATAACAAGTTAAAAAAAAATTCACTTGTTATAAGTTTGATTGTAGAGGGAAAAAATAGAGGAATTTCCAGCTTACTCATGCTGTGGGCATACACCCATGGTAGTATATATTCCATCCATTTGAGTTCTTATGTCCAAGCCTTGAACAAATGCCGTACCAGAGGTTGGTTTTGTGAGACCAATCATCTATAAACACTGAAAAGCTCATTACATTTATGACTTCAAGAGAAAAAAAAATAATGAATTTAGCCCATTAGAGGGTTGGTTTTGTAAGACCAATCATCTATAAACACAGAAAAGCTCATTATATTTATGACTTCAAGAGAAAAAAATAATGAATTTAACCCATCAGAGGTCTATTGGTAAGGTGGTTTTAAACTGAACAGAACCTCTTTGCATTTATTTTGGGAATGCAAGCAAATTCCAATGTACATATCAGTTGGACAATTATAACTGACCATGTTGATAAAAGAGGTCTTCCCAGCTCCATTGGGACCAAGCATACCAAAGCATTCCCCTTGAGGCACAGAAAGGAACAACCCTCTTACTGCAAATTTATCCGGATTTCCATCCCTCCCGGGATAGACTTTTTTTAGATCATCACTTAAAATTGCATGATTAATAGTTGGTTCAAGTAGCAGCTCCTCCACCTTCTCCTTCTGAAGAGAAAAAGAAGAAAACTATTAACACTTTATGCATGCAACTCAGTCTCAACATATGGAGTGCATCAGTACAACCAAACTTGTAACACATACATGAATGATACATGAGTTCTTTAAGTGAAAATACAAGATTTTATTTTGTGTGCATCAGTTACATTTACGAGACAAATACAATCTTTATTGTGTGTATAATAGTATTATCATGGTTCAAATCTAGGACCTTGTACAATCTATCCACCAATTGAGACAAGTTATTTGGTTCTCTACAAAATCTGCAACTAATTAAAGTTCCACCTACTTTACAAAGTTTTTGAAATATTTTGTGGAGTTATGAAAAGATATTATTGAGTTATGAGAAGTTATCAAACATTGTAGTTGTAATTATGAAAATTAAGATATAGGAGATATTGTAATCATTATTCTAGGGAGGTAGAGCTCTATATATACTCTCTTGTACTGGTTTACTATCAATGAATCAATTTTCATCTCCCAAGTGTTCAAGTATTTTCAAGTTTGTGCAACACAATACTATATGTTACTGAGGTGGCCCAGTTACATCAATTTCTAAAAACTAATATATGAAAGGCACCTCTTGATAGACCTTAGTTTCCTCAATTTAATAATCCAGGTGAACACATAATGTAAGTACATTATAAATTTATTTAATATGAAATAATATTCACCTCTTGGATGACATCAGGTTTCTCCATTTGAGAGAATACTTTTGACACCTGCATTTGGGTATCAAGCTTTTTGAAAGAAGATTTTTTCTGAAATCCTTTCAAGAAGAAAAGAGGATTTTTTCTACTTCCTGCCGATAAAACTTGGTCAATGTAGAAGGCAGCAAGAAGTATCACCATCCACTCAGCAAACATGATAATTAAGACCTCTTTCATGCCATTAGTGCTTTCACTCAGATTATGCCACTTCATACCACCAGTCCCCGATGTATCCCCTAGAAGGGAAAATTGTGCTAACTCATATAACCCACGGTATAAAGCAAACCCAGGATACAACTCCATAAGAATTATCCACCCTCCTGAAGAAATATCACAGAAAATCAATAGGCTAGAATATTAGAAACTTACAACAAGTACACATTTAATTCATAAACATGACTAATTTGAAATCTTAGTTATAAGTTATAATGACAAATTTGCAGTATAAGTGATCCCATCAGTCCATTATTTACACTTCATAGATAACAAAAACAATATCTGAATTCGGTATTGAAACAGGAGATTTCCTCCCAATTCAACTATGCAGCTTCAAATGCTAAATCATTATTCTGTTAGGAACAATTGGAGATTTCATAGACTCACAATATGACCAAAACATGGATATAGTGGAGGACATCCCTCATTTCATAAGCTAAATTTTGAGGTTAAGTTGGGATGACAAATAACATAGTGATGCCTTAGCATCCTCATTTCTAACATAAAAAAAAAGTCAACAATGTAAGCAAGTCATTTAGATAATCTGGCCATTGTACCCCCAAGGATCCCATATAGAGAATCTTTTAGAGATGCACATAAAATTATGTATGAAAACCAATAGAATAACCTGAAATGGATATGATTCACCGACCATTAACTTACTTGGAAATGATGTATTTTGAACAAAGAATTGGAAAAGAAAGCCACCTAATAACCCGGTTCCAAAGACACCTATATACGCAGTTACTGCAATTATCAAGAACACCAGTTAATAATTACTAATTAGATCTAGGAAAAGAAAATAGTAATTATTATGAACTACATAAACTAATAAAAGTGGCTATTATGAAACCTGTAGCAGTCTTGACATTTGAAAACATGGAAGCCACCAAAAATGCTAGCGCAATTTGTAAGTTTATATAGATAAAATAAAATACAAATTGGATGCTGTACTCATTGATTGTGAAGAATTTTAATCCTGAAAATAAAGTCAAAAGCATTAAAGAAAATGGGAAAATCCAAAGAGGAATCAATTCAATAGTTATATTCTTACCTAAAAGTGAGCCAAATATCACAAAGCACAACATGTAGATTATTGATGTGACAAGAAAATAACCATATGAAATCATCCAATATGGCCCATCACCAAGACCATGCATTTTCATCATGATTCTTAATTTTTGTTGCCTCTCATATACTAGTGATGTCAAAATAACCTACACAAACATAGAGAGCTTATCAAATTGAACATTTAAATGTATTATAGATGGAAAGATCTAAGAGTACAGATATTCAATTTTCAACATAAAGCATTTATCATTTACGAGGGTTGATGTAAAGGTATCAAAGCAAAGAAAAAGACTTACATATGGTTTATATTGACATGGGAAAGGCATGTTGCTTATGAGAAATACTGCAAAAAGGCTCTAAGGTGATTGCCTTAATTATATTCAAACCATACAAGACATATACGATGGGGTCACTATTGGTGTAAGAACACTAGAAAAAGGTGTTATATGGGCTCAAGCAATATTACTTATGAGAAATATTGCAAAAAAGATATGAGGTGATTGCATTACTTATATTCAAACCATACAAGACCTTTTTATTTCATTAATTCGTTGCTGATAAAAAAAAAACCATACAAGACATATATGATGGGGTAACTATTGGTGTAAGAACAATAAAAAAGGTGTTGTATGGGTTCAAGCAATCTCCCTATGCTTGATTTTGGCAATTCTCTTAGGCCATGGTTTATGTGGGTTACATACAAAGTCAAGGAGATCGTACCCTCTTCATAAAACATTTGCATGGTGGCAAGCTGACACTACCTTTGATCTTTGTGGATTATATGATTATTGTAAGGAATGATGATGGTGAAAAACAAATGTTAAAGGAGAAATTGGCAACTCAATTTAAGTTAAAAAGATCTTTGAAGATTGAAATACTTCTTAGGGATTGAAGATGTTTATTCAAAACTGGTCATCTTCATAACTCAAAGAAAATGTCCTTGACTTCCTCCTTAAAGAAACTAGCAAGTTGGGATGCAAAGTTGTTGGAACTCCCATTTAACAAAACCAAATTGGAAATGAAGAAAGAAGTCCATTTGTAGATAAAGTCCAACATCATAGACTTGTGGGTAAACTCATTCATATATCTCATACTTGACCTGACATTACCTATGTTGTTAGTGTGATCAGTCAATTCATGCATGACCCTTAAGAGAGAGACATGCAATTCGTCAATAGAATTCTTCAATACTTAATAGTTAGCCCAAGAAGAGGATTATTTTTAAGAGAAAGGGAAAATTATCACTTGAAGCATGCACATATGTGATTATGTTGGATCAGTTGTTGACAAAAGATCCATGGCAGGATTATATGTTCTTGAGAGGAAACTTGGTGACATGGAGGAGTAAGAAACAAAGTGTTCAAGTGCAAAAACTGAATACAGATCTATGGTCTAAGGGATATGTGAGTTGTGGAAGAAATCTTGTTCGCATCTACCACCGGTCGCTGTCGCTTGCACTCGCCGCTGATCGTTACCACTCGCCAACCACATCACTCTCGCTCATAAGTTCTCCCTGTTTTTCTTTTCTTTGTTCTGCTCTACTCTTCTACTGTTGGGTGAGTGCCTTGTTTTACAATGGCAGCAAGTGACGATGCAAGAAAAGGAAGTGGAAGGATGTTAGGAAAACAAAAGACTATAACATTGATGATCTTGCTTATGATGATGAATGGATTGTGAAGGATAATGAAGAAAAATCATGTTTAGATGCTTCACATAAAGACGTCTTAGTCAAAGTTGGAGAAGTTGAAGATGCTAGTAGAGGTGTTGTTTGTGCACCTATGGATGATTTAGAGGTTCTTCCAATTGTTGATGATGAAGGTCATGGAGAGATAACATTAATGAAAATGAAGATCTTGTGGAGTCTAAAGGAGGACAATGATTATCCTGCAATTAATATAAAGGATTTCTTTGGATAGTTTACTTGTATTAAACATTTATGAATTTATTAGTTGTTTTATGCATGAATATATATCAATTATGAACTTGTTTTTAATTGTGTTTTGTATTGAATATTATTTTTTATATACTAGTAACTCTTACAAGTCAAGTTACGATCCTCGAGTTATGATCTCTTATCTCCTTTTTTATCCTCTTACAATCCTCAAGTTTAACCACATTGTTTGAGATGATCAATAGTACCATCAAGACCATATTTGATAGCAAAAATTCACCTACAACCAACAACAAATCTCCCAGAAGGTAAAGGAACGAGTTCCCAAGTTTCATTATTCTAAAGTACACTCATTTCATAAAGCATGGCCTGACGTCAATCAGGATAGGCTAAGGCATCACCTACAAATTTAGATAGAAGAAAAGCAAGTATAAAAAGGTTGAGTTAGTCTATGATAGCCAATGTTATCACTTTTCAGTTATGGCGGCACCATGGCAGAAGGCAGTGGTGGATTTTCTGACCACCGCCAACACAAGGTGATGGCAATGCAGTTTTCCCATGGTGGCCGCATTTGGCATTTCAGGTGCTAACAGGAAACGGAAATATCCAAAAAGATGGTGGCAGCGACGCAAGGTGAGCTAGTGCAGTGGTAGCGATGACGGCGCACACTATGAGGCAGCGAAAAAAGAAGGGACTGTTGTGTGCAGCGCATGAAGAAGATAGAAGACCCTAAACCTAATTTTGAAAAAACCCTAATATGTTTGGGCCTCTTGCCTATTTCAACTTTTAACTAATAAAACCCTAAAACCCTAATTAATCAAATATTATTTTTCTTTGGACCACAATGCTTTCGCCATAACCCATTATGGTTTTCGTTATAACTTTGTAAAGGATTTTTGGGATCTCCGATATGATCCGTTATCTGATATCGATAACACTGATGATAACTCAAAGTAGGATAATGTGAAGAGGGATTACAGGTACGACGTATACCTTTACATATGGCAATGGAAAGATCAGGTTCAACTATCGGAACCGGGGGGAGTGGAGGCGTTGGCACCAGAAGAGTTGGTGGAGGCGGTGAATCTGTAGGTGCAGTAGGCACAACAAGAAGATCACAAACAACAAAAATATTAACTTGATTAGATGAAGACACAATCAAGGGAACAAGTGAGACGACTAATAGATATTAAGTTAAATGGAGATCGAGGGACATAAAAAACATTATCAATAGATAAAGAAGGAAAAAGATTAATGGTACTAACACCATGCAATGATACCATAGATCCATTGGTCATGATAACCGAAGGTAAATAACCTGTAGTAGATAGGGAAGAGAAAAAAAAAATTATTACCAGGAATGTGATTTGTGGCACTTGAGTTTAGAACCTAAGGGCCAAGGGAAGTAGAGTAAGTGAAGCCAGCAAAAGATGTACTTGTGAGTGCAACAGGAAGAGTAGAAATAAAGATCTAACGGTCCTCATACCATTTGAGAAATTCATTGAAAATAGCAGGTTGTTTTGATTATCATATGAAGGAGGACCCACAATGGACGTTTGTGAGGGAGCAGTTTGGAGAAGAGGCATAGTGGCACCAGAAGAAGTCATAGATGACAAGGGCAGATCCAATTGTCGGCCAATTGGCGACAACGACAGCTCCGGCTCTAGCAGCAAGAAGGCAGTGGGGCGACGGCTGGAAAACACCAGTGATCTCTCCAGAAAAAATTGAACCCTAACCATATACTCTAGATACAATATTAAAAATAAGATAAATCTCTTGTGTATATTGAACAGATAAGGTTATTTTTATATAGAGAAAATACATACAGAAAACCTGGGCTAAGCCCATTACATAGATAAAAATATTTAACAATATCTAATAATATATAATAATATCTAACAGACCAAAACTTCATTAAGAAATTAGATAGCGAGCTTGTCAAGAGAGCATATGTATGATCAGGAAGTTAGTTGGAAAATGTTCTTACTAAGGAACTACCTACAAAACAATAGCTGGGAATGATAAGTTCACTAAGGACCTTGATTGCCCTAATGCAAAAGGTTGCAATCACAACTCATTGAGCTTGATAAGGAAGAGGTTATTGATATATAGTGGAAGCCAAGAGTGATGATGAAGATAATTCTTGTTTTTCCTTTAACACGATTAAAGGTGTGGAAGGAACAACCTCTATAAGAATACATGGGCAACTGGAACAAAAAACATTAAAAATCCTCATGAACAATGGAAGCACCCATGATTTCTTGGACTATGATTTTGCAAGAGGTTTGGAAGGAAGGATAATGGGATCGAATTGTCAACAATGGAGGTAGCTTGAGAAAGAAGCTTAAACTTTGACCCAAGACACCAAATAAATGTCAATTGATGGAATCTAAGAAGTTACAATCTGAAGATTGTAGTAGGGCAACTGCTGATGTTGCAACTAGTAAAGTGTAGGGACAAACCAATTCAGTGTTTTTTGTTCACAAAAAGGTATTGATTGTATGAGCAAGTACGTAAATTTTGTGGCCTTGCACGTCCATATTCAGCATCAACACATGTTCAACATTTCTTGAATCAAATTTATAGGCTGCAAGGTGCATCAATGGAGATAATCAACTATAGGAATCCTCTTTTTGTGAGTAGTTTTTCGAAGGAATTCTTTAAAACTCTAGGGAGGGATTGTACAGAAATTATCTTCCTCTTACCATCCTTCATGAGCTCTTGTATAGGGAAAAACCAACACTGCATACTCCCAATCTCCCAATTAATTTGGTGGTAGATTCACTTCACATAATATTTGTAGCAAGGAAAGCAATGGTGAGGGTTCTTAAACATCATTTACATCATGTTTTTCAAGGTCCAATAGAGAATTTCATATTGACGAGTGGGTGTTTTTCAAGCTTCCAGCAAGAAGCTTTCGTAAACTTGCTCCTAATACCTACAAAATTTTGGAAAACATAGTCCAACTGCCTACAAGTTACAACATTCTAAAAGATCTCAATGCCACTCGACATTTCATGTTACAAGAAACCTCTGTTAAACAGCGGCATCCTGCCATTGATTGCCGACCCATACCTAGTACTATATTTCCTGAAAATTTCTCAACAAACGCATGCAAAGGAAGAAGGGTCATATCATCACAACAATTTTGATGCATTGGCCAGTTTACCTAATGCGGAGGCAACATGGGTTCTTGTATTCAATTTTCAGCAATCACCCCCTCCCGTTTGAAACGCAAGACCCTTGAGGGCAAGATCTTTTTTGGGGGAGGGGGTATTGTAAATAAAGAAAAGATGTCAATTAGTCAGTCAGCTAGTTAGATTGGATGTTATGGCTATTGGGTAGCAGCCTATAAATAAGGTAGCGTTGTTGTATTTTAGACAGACTAAATATAAAATGAGATTGAATGATAATAACAGAAGTGTAGTGCACAGTTGTTTGGTCTCTTTGTTCCTCTCATCTTTCCTCCCTCAATTTGGTTCTCTTTCCCCACCTAAATTCTTTATCATATTTCAAAAGTTAAAATTAGCTAATAGCAACTAAATATGCAATAAATGATGGTATCATCCTCATATTGCTGTTAACTTCTCTTAGTTGTTATAGACAACTCAATTCATAGCTCATATGTATAGATATATCTTCACCTACAGGAAAAAGTTGCAAGATGACCCATGTAAAGAACAGAGTGCCCACAATAGAAGATATGTCAAGCCTAAAGATGGTCTCGGGCTTTGGCATTTCCTTTACAAACTCAAAAATTATTTTGGCTCCGGGTCCAAGCATAAACTGCAGGTAGGAATTGGAAATCTGCATGCATATATAATAATGTCAGATGCCTATAATAACCTGTCAAAGACCAAATACTATTAAAATAAAACAATGGAAAAATGTGTATTTCTTGAAATTACCATCATTACGTTAGATCAATAAAATTTACTGAAGAAATTGTTTCGAAATTTTCAATACAGATACAACCAGTGCATTATGAACATAGTTCCACTTCTTTTATTCAAATCATGCATTTTAAAAAAATGTAACGGTTAAGCAATTGTTTTCTTCTTTAGAATGTATGCAGTTCCTTAGTCCAAATGTATTCTATCAATAATGAATCAAATGTGTTTTGATTTTAAAACTAATACTATTGTTGGTAAGCCAACATAGTTGGAGTCACGGTAGGTCATACTACTTTGAAAAGGACTACTACCTATAAAGGAGTTGACCAGAAAGGCTGAGTGAAGAATCCTAGAGTGAAGCCACAATGAAATTGCCTCTTAGCAAGCAGAGATTCAAGACTGACTAGAGAAGTGGCCTAAGTAATGCCTTATAATGTATGGGAAGTCCTAACCTTATAAGTAGATTTTGTGGTGTTGAATTAGACTTTAAGTTCAAATTCTAAGAACTATGATAAAGAAAAATTTAAGACCATTACAAGCTAGCAAGTTGCACATTTTTTTAATTTTATAAGCTGAGATTAAGCTTTCTGTTTCATTATATTGAATCAATGGTTAGGATAACTGCAAAGAGGATGAAGCAATTAAAACAAGTTATACATACCAGATTTACAGAGCGAGGAATCCGCAACAATGCATTAGCAGTAAATCCTCTGTCTTGATTGTAGGTTGAGTTGTACCATATACTGACATTATATCTATTCCCATTTGAATTTAGAAAATCAAAAGCTGCCAAAATAATAAAAATAAGTATTGTCTTCCACAAATTGCATGAATTGAAATATAATGGTAGTTAAGTACCTGAAACTATCTCATTGACTTGTCCCTCTAAGTTACCTCTTTGATAACCTTTGTATAGCTCACTGTTGATCTCATAAGAACTATTACGCCATAAATTTATAGCCTGAGCACATGTGATCTCTAGATTCAGGGGAAATAAATACAATTAGTAAAAATACTCTGCATGTCAGATGCAGGCCCTAGTCAACTCTAGAGATAAATAAGATTGTGTATATAAAGCGCCAGTTTACTCCATGCAACAAATATTCAAATAATTTCTGTGAGCATTTATTTGAAAAAACTGATCATAAGATTATTATTATCATTGTGCAACTGTTTCAAATGCATCATGAAGGTTGCAGTTGTGGTTTTATACTGAACTTTACACATTTTTTATTACCCATTTGATGGTTCCCCAAGCTTTTCCAAAATCATGGAAGGTTCAAGCAAATAGCTATAGAATAAAATAAATAAAAACACTACCCCCACCCTCTCCAAAAGAAAAAAAAGAGATGCAAAACATAAGAACATATGATACCTACATCTGCACAATCCGAGGGAACCATCAAGAGTGGCACAATGGATTGCAAATTGACATTATAAAATAGCCATGAAGTGTGCACAGAAATGCCTAACGATTTAATTTCCTGTTAACACAAGGTACACCGACAATACAAGGATGTTCCATACCATTGTTTGTTCCTATCGTCGAGGGGAAGGAGAGTCCAGAATTCTCTGTTCCTGTGCAGTTTGTTTGTAAATAATAAATGGGGAGATCCGAAGTTAAAGCAGGTTCAATAAAATTGTTCCTCCCAGGTTTTGATTCAGATCCCTATATCAATATCATTTTTACACCAACAAACATCACACACAAAAAAACACTTAAATTAAGAATAAATAATACATAACACTTACATTAACAGTTTACTCTGCCATCCAATCACAAAATAAATTTGTTTATAAATTTCTAATCACTTGACAATGTAAAAGCTCTTATTGGTTATCAGAGTAAAACCTTCCACACTAACAGAAGATGTTTGTAAATCTCTAAAATTAAAAAAATCAGTGTAAACAGTACATAATGCACCAATTGTGTGACATCATCAATCAATCAAAAACGGCCACACATGGAAACTTTGCTGATTTTTCAACAATTATCTTGAACGTCACTTCTAGCATGCTTCCTTATTGATATACTGTGTAAAACTCTTCATATTCTTCGAGGCATAGGAATTATTAAACTAAACTGAAAAGTATACAACAAACTCACCAGTACATTCACGGCCAAACCAGCAAATAAATTACCATCAAACTCACTTATACGCAGGGCACTCCCAAACATCTTCTCAGACACGCCTGTAAATAAATGAATAAACACGTCATGAAAGAAAATCAGCAAACAGAGCGAGAAACACAATGTGAACGGATCCATTACACCATACTTTGCGCAAAGGAGTGATTCTCTGCGGTGAAGAGCAGAGAAAGAGGACACGAGTCGGTTCTCCTGCACGATGCATCGGGCAAATCGAAAAAGGGAAGAAAACCGGTTCGCACGGCCCGGTTCGGGGGAGCCGGAAGTTGCAAGAGCGGTGGCCATTCGACGGGGTTGGGAATGGAGCACAGGGCGGCTTGAAAGGAATTGGAATACTGGACCCCGCACCGCTTCTCTGAGTCAGGGCACCGAGAGATTTCGGTCCTGTTGTCGGCACACGCGCAGCCGCATTTGAAGATGCTTTTATCGAATTGCGTGTCGAATAAGAGTTGGAGCACGAAAAGCAACAAGCATAGCACCACCGGGAAGAGAATCAGCCGAACGTTGGTTTTCACGTTCCGTTTCTTTGAAAGATGAGAAAATTAAACATCAAGGTGATTTCATGCAATGGAGTAATCATCGAAAGTAAAAAAGGAGAAGCGAGTGGAACCTGGAAGGTAAAGTTCTTGCGAAGAAGCGCGTTTGCTTGAGTGGAGAAGTGCGCGGGAGCAGAATTTGCCATTTGTTTTGTGTGTGAACAGTGGAGACTGAGTAATGGAAGCGTGTCTGTTTCTGTCTCACTGTGTCACACTGTCAGTGCCTGTCTTTGTTGGGAGGCAAATTCGACAATGACATGCATACAGTTGCATACGTATGTACAAGTGAACGCTTGGTATCTAAGCTCAATTATCCTTCCATTTCTTTTTATTTAATTAAATATGTTTTTGTTGGGTTTTAAGTGGATATTTAATCTAAGATATTTTTTAAATATTATAACATTTTTTTTCTTTGGTCCTACTGTATCACATAAATTTATTCTAAATAAATTTTATTTTGAAATTTTAAGTAAATTTATAAGATTTGGAGATTTGGAGAGTTCTTTATATTTACTAGTGGAGGGCGATTTTTATTATAAATTTATACATATCTATATTGTATACAAAATATTTGTATAAAGGTGTAAATAATTCAATTGGTATTCATTTTCAATTTTTCTATTAACAAGAAGAAGTGAATTTTTAATAAATATATTTATTAAATTATAATAATAATTAAGTAAATTTATATTAATTTAAGTAAAAAATATATAACTTCGACGAAATATATAACACGTCATCCATATTTCTTGAGTTCTAAACAGTTATATAAAAATTAATATAATGTATTTATGAGTTATTAATAATTATTAATGTATAATATATAATAAAAATTGAATAAATATTAAAAGAGTTATAAATGTATATATTTTATTTTAAGGGAAGGTTCTCATCGTATCATATGAATAGTGTTTTATTTTCTTTTTTAATAAATTAAATTATTCTTCTCCTATTTAGGTTATTATTTGTTTTCTATTTGTAGCATTTAGTTTTGAAGTTTTTCTTTATTAGTTTAATCTATATTTATATATAAAAGACATTCCTTTATAACTGTTTTTTTTCTATTAATTTTCCTCTTATATTTGTTTTATTGTTTTATCTTGGATATTTTAGTTATTTTATTATTTTTTAAACATTTAATAAATAACTAATTATTTTTATAATTAATTAAAAAAATTCTTTTAAAACAAAACTAATATTCTATTATTTTGTAAAAAAGCATTTACCAATCTTAATTTTTTTTGAATGTGGAGCAGTTTATTAAAAGTTTTGTTTTGAATCTTAGTTTTGTTTTGTATGTAAAGTAGTTTTTTCTCATATTTTCATTTCTCTTAAAAATCATAGTTGTTATTCTTTCTTATCATTTGGTTTCTTATTCTTTACTTGCAAAAAAAATATGAATGAATGACAACAACGGTTTCTTCATCGATGACTCAATTTGTGAGTGTGACCTCTGTCAATAGTCTTTAACGGACGACCATCTTCGAATGTCTCGCGTAAGTGATCTGGATGGAGATATGAACGAGAAGCAAAGCAACTTATTATTCTTAACTCCAATTACATATTTCTTCACAGATCACTTATTATTATCATCACAAATGTTGCATCGAAACTTCTCCAAATTCGCCAATCGAATTTTGAGTCTATAATGGAACGGGAATGGGTTCGTTCCATTATAGAAAAAACGATTATTACGGAAGATTGGATCTTTGTAACTTAGATTTGCAATAGTAACATGTTGTTTGTCCCGCCTTTAGCAACCAGATCTTTAAAGTCATTGTTTGGAGGTGATGCTCACATTCTCTTATTGACACGTTTGTTTTTTATTCCTCTTCATCAAATTGATCATCCTTTCATTTTTTTTAAAACCCCATTCCATTAAATTAAGAATTATTAATAAATATAAAATATTGAATATTTTTTCTTTATTATTATAATAATATTATGACTTTGAAAATATTAATAATAAAAAAAAATACGGACACTGAAACCCGTTAGTATTGATAAATACATTTTATGATTTAAATTAATTAAGATAACTATGATTAATATTTATTCATTAAATTATGCCCAAAAAGAAGTAACGGCAAGCAAGTAAACTTGAAAGAGAAAAAAATAAATCAAAGAGAAAATGAGAAACACGAATGGTACATCAACAGCGAGAAAAGGAGCAGGTGTCAAATGCAAAAATGACAATTTATTTTTACTTAAATTCAAAAAATCAAATTAAATACTGTTTCGTGGCAAGCAATTGTCCAATGAAAAATAACGAAATGACAATTTGATTTATAATCACTCCACCTTTGGCAATCGCTCTTTGACAAATGGAATTTCTATTTTCATATATCTATTAACAACTAATATTTATGAAAACAAGTATGGTGCCACGTGCATGAAAACAAAAAAAAGACAAAAAGACAAAATTGAAAAAAATACAATGTTGAGTTGGCTTTCACGAACTTCTCTTCATTATAAGGCAAAAATGACATTTACTTTTCACATATTTACTTTTTACATATATATCTTTTTTTTTCTTTTTCTCAAAACCATAAATCTAAATAAGTGATATATCCTCCAGTTTTTTCTGGTGAAGAAATATGTTTGTATTTTGTTCGTATCTTATTTTTAGTAGAGTAAATTTCTATTTTATTACGTGTGTTTACATCTCTATAATACTAAAGTAATAAATGATGTAATTTAAAAAATATAAAAAAATAGATTATCTCTATTAATAAAGATGATATAATTAAATAATATTAATATAAATTAACGATATTACATTATCATCGAGTGAAATTAGTGATATTGCTTTCCAATTAAAATATAAAATAAAATCTGCTAATCGTTTGCTTACGGGGCAAGAAACTTCCCTCTGAAACTTGGAAACCACCAATCTGCAATTAAATGCAAAAATGCAAATCACAAATAAAACAGAAGAATCTGCCATGTGACGTGATTTTATTCCCACTCAAAATATATCCAAATAAAGGAAAAATTTATAAAACGCCAAAATCACGTCAAAGGATTTTTTACAAAATAATTAAAAAAAAATAATGTTACGAATATAATATATTTTAACCTAAATTTAGGTTCAGTTACTTCATTTGATATAAAAAATAGAATACTATTTTTGAAAGTAGAATAGCACATTACCTAATACATTTTTTTTTTAAATGACTTATCGGAAGCTACAGCAAGCAATATTAAGGAGAATTTAAAAAAGGTTGATTATATTAGTAGTACTGCAATCTGTGTTGTGTAGGGTTCTGGTTTAAATTCGAGGTAATTAAGTTTTTATTTATTAAACTTAGTCTCAGAACTTTTTTTTATCTAAAATCTTACATTGCCATTTTTTTACCTAAGTTTAATTAATTAATTTATCTTGTACTTTAAATTTAGTAGGCTTCAAATTTCTTAAGGACTCAAAACACTATTTAACCTGCTTTTACTCTTTTCATTCTTCATCAACATGTGGATTAGACTAATATTTCAGCGAACCTTGGAAGAAAGTTAAATAATTTGGGAAATATTTAAAAAAAAACAAAATAAAGGGACAAAAGTAGCAACAGGAACAAAGAGTATTTATTATGTGTGTTTGTCTCTTCCTCGTTATGGGTTTCTCTCTGTAAAGGCTTATGACACATTCTTTAAACTCATTCAAATCATGGAAGCTTGCAAATATTTTGTGTTCTTGTTGTCTTTCTGCCACTCAGTTTGTGAAGAAGTGTCCAAAACTACATAGCATAATTCAATCAAACTCATCTCCACATATCAACAACAAAATTCCATCAAGAAATATTTCAGGAAAGCCAGTGACCTTCATTTTCTAACCTTAGTAACATTTGACCATCCTCCAAGAAACACCAAAAAACTTTTGTCAATCCATCAATACCATCTCCTGTCATAGTCACAACCTAACCCAAACCTTACTTCCACCAACCTTCTTTGAGTTTGTCTCCAAAAAACTCAAAAAATCCTCTCAAAACTAAGAGTTCATCCAAAATAGTTTTAGATCAAAATAATTTTAGATGGTTATAATATTCTGACATTATATTTCATCTTATATTTACAACAAAATATTAATATTTATAATAAAAAAAATATTTATTTTTTAATAAAAATATAAAAAAAATACGAAACGTTAAAATAATTTTTAAAATTAAAAAGTTATAAATTTTTATAATAATTAAAATATTAATATTTATTGTGGATGAAAAACTTTGGAAGCTTAACTTTGTTTTAAACTATCCTCACTCTCAAAAAGTCATCTCACAAGATTTCCTTTCTTTTGAAATCTGACAACCCCTTCTTGGTAACCTACCAACATTATCCCACTGTTTATTCATGCACCTCCATACCTTCTTCTCTCATTTCAAAATTTCAAAAATGCCCCTTTATAATATTTCGGATTACGTAATTTGAAATTCATTTTTTAAATTTGTAATTAGCTATGGATTACATAATATGGAAGCCATTTTTCCAATGCATGATTATTCTCTGAATTACATAATCCGGAAGTCTTATTTAACTTCCGGATTATGTAATCTGGAAGTCTTTTTCAAATGAGTTTCTGAATTACATAATCCGGAAACTACTCTATGGGGGTGATATAAGAAGGACAAAAATATATTTTCATGTTGAGTATGGAGGTGACAGAAGAAGATATGGAGGTGCAAGAAGAAACAGTCACATTATTCATATTGTCGAAGACAACTTTCAGGCCATTGTATTCACACCTCATATATTGATGTTTATACCCCCATTAAATTTGAATTTCTAATTTTATCTTTTAAAAATATATATTTCAAATTATCAATTTTAAAATATATTTATAGAATACGAATTCTAAAATGTATTTTCAAATTATATAGTTCAAAATATATTAATACATTATCAATTACAATTTTAAATACATTTCCGGATCCAAATATACACTCTAAAATGTGTATTCTGACATAAAATAGACTTCAGAATGCACATTAAAAAGTGTATTTCCAAATCCACACATGCTTTCAGAATATATGAAAAACTTCATAACAGTTTCAGATTGTAAAATCCAAAACCTTCACCGATTAACACCCAAACCAGAATAGACTTGTTTTATAAACATGAACAAGGATGTTTTTGACATTTCACCACTTCCATATATTTTCTCCCACCTCCATAATTTTTTTATTTCCAAAAATACCCTTACATAATTTGAAAGTCTTTTTCAAATTCGTAATTAGCTTCTGGATTATATAATTTGGAAGTCTTTTTTCAGATACATGATTAATTTCTGAATTATGTAACTTAGAAGTTTTTTTAAAATTCTGGATTAAGTAATCTGGAAGTCTTTTTCAAATGCATGTTCAGATTACATAATTAAAAAATTACTCTATGGGAGTAAAAAAAAATAAAAATGTATTTTTACATTTTGTATGAAGGTAACGAAAGAACCTATGAGGTGCAGAAAGAAACAGCCCCTCTGCTCCCTTTCATTTCCTCCCGCTATATCAATTTTAATCGCACCCTATCATCTTTTTAATTTTCTAAAATTACCCTCTTTTATCTTCATCAAAATCACCTTCCACCTCATTGTTGGATCTCACTCAACACCGCCCAACTTCCATCGCAATGGAAACCTCTAACTTGCACCTCCTCGGACTGTTTCTTCGTGCACTTCTATGTTCTTCTCTCATAAATTTTCGTATTTTCAAAAATATCTTTATATAATATTCTGAATTACACTGGAAGTCATTTTCCAAATTCATAATTAACATCCAAATTATATTTTTTAAATACATGATTAGTTTCTATACTACATAATTCAGAAGAAGTTTTTGAATTCTTTTCTAATATGAGATTAACTTTCAGATTATGTAATTCAAAATCCTTTTACCAAATACATATTCTGATAAAAATACATATTCTGATTAAATAATCCAGAAACTACTCTCAAATCTAGAAATATATACTCTGAAATCTAGATCTAGAAATATAGACTTCTTATATAATGGGGTGAGACCAGAAGAATAAAATAAAGTAAAAAACAATCCCTCTATTAACACATCCAACATAAGAAAAAGAAAAACAGATTTGAAAAAATACAAACAGATAAAGCCCCAACTCAGAAAGAAATATTATTTGAACTGCTAAATATGGTCTCTGATTTGTTAACAGAAATTAAAGGAAAGAAAAATGTTATCGTGTAATAAACCTATAATTAAACTATATATCCATATTATTGACTAGTGATTTTGGTACATTGTAAATAACAAATTATAATCCTCCACCCTAATATTCACTTTGTCTAGAGTTATAGATCCTTACTTTTGAAGTAAATTATCCATCCTGATAATAAATACCATCAAAATTTCTTTATGACTTTCAATTAAAATCACAACTACTTCGATAATTAACATAGTAAAAGTTTACATTGGAAGGTAACTTAATTTACAGAAGTAAAATTCTAATTTTATCTTATGTACTACATAAATACTTAGAAATTATGACTAAATTTTGTCCATAGTTGTATCTTAACTAAAAGGATCATATATTTTTTAAAAATACCACAAATAGATATTCTAATAAACATTGAAAATCATCAATTCAGTATGCAAATTGTTTTATCCCCTAGAGTATGCAATGTGTAAATTGTTGTAACCGCCTTATATGTTCAGCTCCTAGAAATAAAAAAATAATAGTGGAATTTTTATGGGATGTGCTAATAAAATGAATGCAAAGGATGCAATTCAATGCCCAATCCTAGACGTAACAAGCGCAGTTCCATTACCCATTCATCCACCGTTCCTATTTCCAACATCAAGCGTTTGACACGAAAGCGTGAAAAAAAACATAACCTTTTCAAGATTTTGTCATCCTAGGTTGGTGAGAAATCAACATAACAGAACAATATGCTATATGACTGACGATGGGCAGTTAAAATCCTAAAAAACCAAATTCGCAAAAAAATCTCGCACGGCCATATTCTGGTTACCAGACCACACTTCAGTCCGGAACAGAGAAGTTCTGGTAACACCAAATACATGTTAAGGTACGTGCTAATGAGAATTGGACATTCCAGAAATCATGCCGAAAACATAATTAACTTTAGGTATAGTTGCATCATGCAAAACTAGAAACCTATAATGTACAAATCACCTTCAAAGCCCAAAATGCAGCAAGTGAAGAAATAACCTGAATTCAAGCACACCTATAGTCCTATCGATTCAACAATTCTCATCAAAGATACACATAAACCACACACGAGTTTCGGCCTCCTTATACTCCACTCTAGAACATCGGTCTTCCTCGAATTACCTCTTCCACTCTGCTTGAATTACCTTTCCTGCAAGCGAACAGACCCATTGATGATTATCATTCACAATAAAAAGAAGACATACTAGATTCAGATTGAAATTTGGGAGTTCACATCTGCTAAGTTGTTTAATTGTTAATAAAAGGAACTATACCGTTTCGGAATTTGCAATCTAGATATGTTTGGCATGATTAAGTTAATCTGGCAACTTAGCTAACAAAGTAATTTGAAATAGGTGAAATTATTTCGCAATATATTTAAAGCATTATACTTTTTGGGTGAATTTTCCAAATCACTATAGGAAAAACTATCTCATACCATTTCCATCTCTAGAAGTTGTTGATACAGTTCTGTCACTTCTGTTGCCCCCTTTGCCACCTGACTGACCTGATTGAACTGGTCTGTGTGTCCTAGGTGAATGCGAACTAATTTTGCTGTTAGTTGAGGACGGCAAAGAATGTCGCCGGGTCTGGTTGTTTCTTTCACTTCCATCTTGTCCAAATCTTGGGGATCCTTGTGCCCTCAACTTTGCCTTTGCAGATTCAGTTGCTGCCATGTAACTTGGCAATGTTGGACTATTCTGTATACCATTCTCTGCACGTTCCTGCTTTGCTACAATAGAGGCTTTTCGGTTTGGTTTCTGGTTTTCACTGCCTATTGGATCTTCCTTGTGACTCAAATCTCCATTTGTGAAGTGAGAATTTTCATCTTTAAAATTAGACTCTGGCAAATCTATGGGCTCATGTTTTACTTCATCAGAAATATTTTTATCTTTGGTTGTAATTTCAGTCAAGGGCTTCGATTCCACAGCCACTTGAATACTGCTTGGTGTGTCAAGGATTTCGTTACTAGCTGAAAGTCTAGGAGTAGTTTCTATATCCAGCACACTGGAAGCAGTTAATGATGCTTCCTTCTTGATCTTCTCATTAAAACTAACAACCTCTTGTTCCGAAACAGTAAGGGATGAGGTAACTGTGGCCTTTTCCAAATGTTCCTTTGGCATCTCTGTTTCAACTTCTGAAGGAACAACATTCTCAACAACAGGATTATGAACCTTTCTCAAGTTACGTTTAACCTTTTCAAACTCATTTTGTGTGTTTTCCTGCACGGGATCTGAGGGTTGACTTGGAATTTTCCTTGTGTTTCGTTTAGGTTTTTCAAATTCATGACTTGCTTGCACTGGGACTGAGTCAAAATTCGGAGTAGGAAGCTTCCTGTTAGTACGTTTTGACTTACTCGTTTGAGTATCGCCAACTGAAATACTGCCATGCTTTCTTTGAGCCTTAATATCCTGAATTTTCTTGGGTTGGGGAACTGGTTTCCAAAATTGAGATGCTGACCAGCGCTCCAACCAACTTAGGACTGAATTTGGATCACCAGGAACATATTGCAAACGCAGTGCCATTATTGTAGTTGACGAAGTAAAAAGCTGGAACAACAAACAACATTATCATGTCCAAGCTAACTGAGATCATAAAAGACAAATTCTAATAGAACTACAGAATTATAATACAGAAAAAAAACTATATTCACCCATAAATTTTAGTGTTAAGACAGGCACACAAGATTAGAAGGATTGCTTGTAATTGTGTAATGTACACACGAGTATTCTTATTTATAATAAAGAAGAGATGTAGTAATAAGGAACAAAATCAATAGTTAATAATGAGCAATATTTGCTTAGATATTTCCTTATTTGATGTAATAAAATCAAATCATATTTTTTCTATTTAATGTAACCAAATCATTTCTTTAACAGGGGGAATGGGAAACAGCAGGCCCTTATAATCATTTTTAGGCCCAATTTCATGTTGAAGGCCATGATGCTCAAACTGATAGTGTACAGAATTGTTTATAGTTGTAATCACTTCAGTATATATAGTAACTAACTGCAGTCAGTTTATGCTAAGCTGTCAGTTACTTAGATTAGCTGTAGTTTAGTCAGCATAGCTTGCTGTGCAAGCTATTCTGTTAGTTATGCTGAGCTCTAGTCTAGTCAGCATATCTTGCTGTGCAACCTACCGAGTCCATATAATTACATTTACATTACATGTACTTTAAAATTGGCAATGCAAATTCATTTTTAGTTAAGCAAACCTTTCTCTTTCAGCTTAGCTTTAGTTTCTTCACATACAGTCAGTTTTATACATCTACAAATAAAATACATGCCATTTGAAATCCTGAGGAACCACAAAAGAAAATATAGATCTTTGATCCATACTATAAATCCTGTTCATTCAGGACTTAAAATTGCAGTTGTTACAGGATCATTTTACATGAAGACTAGGTAAGCATTAATTGAAGATTATTTACCTGATGAAACCAATAGCATTAGTGTAGCAAAAAATAACATTTTTTTTGGAATTGGTCCCTGTTTAGAGAAATTAATGGGGTGTTTCGTTGTCTCTCTAACAATGTTATTTACTCACTACATAGATTCAACTTCTTACATTTTTAAAAAAAAAAAACTCTGTAATTAACTAATTTACAAGGAGAAACTAATTAGTATAATTAATAACATTAAATTTGTCCTACATTTATAAGTTCTTTCCAAATCTACCCTCAATATTAATGAGACATGGTTTCATATTTATTTGAAATACTTTTATTATATCCAATTCTCTTAATCTCTCTCATCATATTATATTTATTGCTCTTATTGCATGTGAAGAGACAAAATAAAGTTGTCAAAGTACATACAAGGCAAATTAGACTCCTAAAAAGCCTAAAGAACTAATGTTTTCCACCTACTATTTATTGAACTTGGAGAAATAACTCATAATTAAGGGTATTTTGTAAAAAAAATTATGTATGATACATTTTAGATTGGTTCTCATAAAAAGCATATTATTGTACATTCAAGAATGAAACTTACACAGAATAAGTAGCCAAAACAGAAAAACAAAAAAAGAACTTAACATGAACATGGTGTAATGTAAGTTACCTTAAGAATGAACGCATTTGCTGACAGCTTTGTAACTTTCGTGGATATAGCAATTGGCTTGACAAATTTTCCATCCTAAAGGTAAATGACATTGAGAAGGAAAACCATTAGCAATAGTTAAAAATATTTACCGAGAATTCAATTTTTGAAAAATTACCAGAGGGTTCAATATATTGCACTTCTCATGGATTTCAGATCCAACATTAGACTGCCTAACTCTTCCTCCACGAACAAGTGCTTGAAACTTGACAATACCATACATAGAGCATAATGTAACAACAGCTTGCCTCCTAACCAAGTGCCCGCGAATGAGTGCTTGCAACCTTATTATGCCTTTGAGGGCCCTAAATGCTCTCCGTGCCTTCATGAAAGAACTCCCATTAGTTGAGGAACAATGCCAAAAATTACAACTTATAACAAGCCATACAATCAAAACTTGATAAAGATTGTTTTGATAGGTCAAGAAATTCTTTGTACGCCAGCCTTTCATGAACATATTTATCAATTATCAAATTGTAAGTGAAGAATTGAAGAACTTAAGAAAGTCAAAGATTTCACTGATGAAATACGGTTTTCTATAAAGTGTCATAGCAGCGGGAACCACCAAATCAGGCAGAGCTTATCTTCATTAAGAAAACAATTTCCCAAATAAGGATAAAATAAAAGATAATATAAACTTTATTTTAGAGAAAATTATTCAAATTGCAACATGGACTTGACAGCTACTCTTGACAAATAAACACGTCAGTCTCATAAAATTTATAAAATAAGGTCTCAAATTTGAAAAGAAAAATGGGAAGGGGGGAAGACAAATTACAAACGCCCAGGGATTATAACTCTAAATATCACACTAAGAGTCAATGTTGAGTTCTAATAATAATAAATAACACTGAATCCTCTAAACCTCTTAATTTCTTGATCCACCAAAGCCTCCAAATCAGATGTTAAGATAATTTACAATAATAGCAGAAAATTAATTCCACTCATTTACTATCCTTTTGCAGTATAGATTAAAACATAGTTTTCATATTTACAGTTCAGTTTTTCTTCATGATTAAAAGACGTTAGCAATTTAATCAGTAAATTATTCTATTAAACAGGAGTGGTGGATTGCATGAGTACTGATGGGACTTGGGTTTGATTCCTTGCTGCTCCAAAATGTTAATGACAATAATAACAACCTTAATAAATAAATAATACTTTATTTTAAGAGCTTGTTACATATAAGTTACTACTGTAAGTATTTGGTAAACTAGTTAATACATGTAATTTGTAAATGATATATATAAAAGATATAAATTTTTCTATGTCTACTCATAGGACCTGTGTTTGATTCCCTCTAAGAACAGATTAATGGAATTGTATTCTATAAAACAGTGAATTGCTTACCAAATAACCCCTGAAAGCAGCTTGTGCCTTTGTTGCTGCTTCCTCCAGCCTCATTTTCTCTGGATCTAGTACATCCTCTTCATTAGTAGATCCCACTATGTCTATTTCTTGATTGCCAGGTAAAACATTTTCTGCTTCTTTGTTTTCCAGCTCCTGGACTTCATCATGATTGGGAATAATATTGGAGGCTGGTTCTAAGGTCAAACTCGTTTCTGGCACTTTGGAGGTAACTATTACTCCTTCTTTTTTATTAACAAGCTTCTAAATGAAATTATAGTAAACTAAATCAGGTATTGAATTACAGATGGGGAAGATCATATTAAATACTATTACTGTGTCGAAAAAAATAAGTTTAAGTGATACTTTCAACAATATAACAGAATCTATAATTCCTAGCAATATATGACTAATCCTAGGTTGTTTGCAAATTCAGATAAGTGTTAAGAAAGGTCAGCACAGTGCAAAAATAGCAACAAAAGTTAAGTCCCACGACACAACATCAACACCAAACCAGAATGTATTATTTAAAGGAGAACAGAATTTGTGTTCTCTACTTCCTGCTGACATTCTCTCTATCCATGACAACATTTGATTAACAGTACTGATGATGCCATTTGCAACAAAATTTAAAGGAAAAAGAGTGCTACCAACAAGCTCTCCAACACATCTCGCTTCTTATTTAATGAACCTCGCTCATGATTTTGTAGTTTTCAATACATTTTATCAAATCAAAAAGTGTAAAAAAGAGTGTTTTAGTGTCTTGCATTTTTCTTGAAGAAAAATAGATTTGGCTATTTATGTCATGAAAAAATTAATGTAATTTGAAAGAATGTGTGAATGCATTCGTGAAATATGAATACAGATTAACAATTAACAGAGAGGTGAAGTTGCCTTAACTATCACAAATATTACCTCTCTGCCTTTTGAAATATTTGATTTGGATGACTTTTTCCCAAACAGTACGGTTTTGATCCATTTTCCTGGTGACTTACCCATTGTGACCCGGGGACCTGTAAAAGAAGGTAAAACTGATCTCTCAATTGATCTCCACGATAGTTGCTTTATATTTGTAAATTTTAAAGTACATAATTATTCTGAAATCATGCAAAATGCCTGCTTGGCTTAACTAGATCACCAAATTCAATTAACTTAGAGCAACTAAAAAAATTTACAGTGAACTCATCAATTCCTTTAGTTAGCCAAGCATATAGGTGGGATAAATCTTGAAACTGGCATGCCCTCCATTTGATACGGGAAAGTATTCAGAAAAAAAAAAAAAACAGCAAAATGTTATGATTTTCAGAAAGAAACAAATTGTAGGATCTCAGGCAACGAAATCACATTAAATTTATAGTAATATTCAAACAATATCTGAAGAAACATGTCAAAGATAATATTGAAGTTAATAGACCTTTAAACAAAAAATAACAAGTCCCCCTTTATAAAAGGGCATCTGGCGATGGGTTCTCAAGAAAATTTAATTATGCAAAGAAAATAACTTATATACTAATAACTTTTTTCCATTTCTGCAATATTTTTAGGTCAAACAGAACAGCAGGTTTTTCTTCCATGAGGATGTTAGTCTCAGAATAAATACCTTTCCTTATCAATAAAAAAAAATAATCAATGAACATGTAATCAACAATATCCTTTCAAACAAATGAAAACAACAATAGAAAAATATAACTTCCCAAATCAAAATCAAGTATTATCAACAATTTGGGATGACATAATTAATGACCAATCAACTATCAACAGTAAATAGACATAGACATCATGCACAATTAGTACCATCTTTTTATCTGATGCAATAATACAGCACCAAAAAAATGGTATCATGTCTATATCCTTTTTAATAAGATGCACCGTCACTCTTTGACTTTTCCCTAACCTCCACCGCTAAACCTCGACTAAAAAAACAAAAGCGCTATAAGCCACCGACAATCATAGCGTACGGAAAGGAAATGATGAAACAAAATACAATGCAAACTACGTTTGATCTCTCGAGCTCGAAGCTCCTGCCTGCTGAGTTTCGATTGAGCAGTACAAATCTAAAAAATTACAACTTAGACAGTAATCAATAAATAACACATAAGCACAAAACAAAAAGAGTTACTGACGCACAGCAAAATATGTAATTTAAAATGCAAAAATTGAATTCACCAAAAATCAAATATTGAACATATTTCACTAGAAATGCCGCAACACTGATAATGTATTAACGGACAGCAAAAGAGGTAATTTGAAATGCACCCATACAGAAACCCTAGAATCCACAAGATCTGCTACGTGCGAGAACTAGGAGGCACAGGACACTTCTCGGTCCTTGAATCAGTGTCTAAAATTGGTGCTAACAAGTTAGAATGAGGCTAGATCTGATGATTACCTGACCAATGTGGAACCTTTTCACTTCAAATCTACCATTCCTATGAACCACAACCAAACAATGAGAATACAAAAATAAAATAATAATTTATTTCCTCGTTTGTTTAGAATATATTCTAGAGCAAGAGGAGAAATATATACAGTGGAGTGCACGAGAGAAGAGAGAGAACACAAATTGTTTACCAATGGAAAGGACAGAGAGAGAAGAATGATCTAACGCTGCGTAAATTTTGTGGTTGCTTTGTTTGTTGCTGCTGCTCTCTGTAAACTGTGCTAGCTGGATGAGTGAAATTTGAAATAACAAAAATGTCTGAAAGAAAGCTGAAAAGCTTGGATAAGTTGTAGGGAAGTCGCCACGTGTCACTCATGCACATGCTATACCCTTGTTATAACCATCCGATTCAAAGACTTGGTGGGTTTGAATCGTTGACAATAGGGAATGGTTTAATCAAAGGGTGGAAATGAGAGTTTGTGCTGCACACGAGGACACACTATGAAAAAGTAGTGGCTGTGATTTAATAGAAGGTTGTTTCTGGGAGTCCCAGTACAGTTACTTCAAAACGAAGTGTTCCAGTTTCTTTAATCTTTATCCCGAAGCATTGGTAAATGACTTTATGGCCCCTGCATCTCGAAGTATGGTTCACGCGGGGAGGCGCGTCTGGGAGAGTTAAACCGTTAGTTGAATGAGGTGGATGGCAGAGATGAAAGCGCGTGGCGTGTACTGAAGGTGGTTTGCGTGGTGCGAGGTTTGAAAGCCACGGTGGCAGGAACAGTGTGGGAGATTGCGTGGAGCATGCGACAAAGAGAAAGAGGAGGATGTAAGGGAGGGTGGTGCAGTGAAGTTAACGACCCCACCTTATCACTGTCCGTAATAAACGCACCATATACATGCTGGTTTTGTATTTAAGGGCTGGCATAGGTGATTTTAAGTAAAATTTATTATTTGTCTCTTTACAATCAAAATAATAACTTGGATCTTATCAAGTTCACCACTATTATTTAGAAGTAGTGCGAACACAGTCACTGCTTATTAATATCCATATTTTTATTTTTTATTATTATTATTATATATATATATTTATTTAAATAAAATATAGATTTAAGTGTATATGTATGTACGAGAGACACACAAAATATGAAAGATAAAAAAAAGTATGAAAATCATGTTATTGGGTTAAAGAGATTTAAAAAAAAAAACTGTAATAAAATTCTAAAAATTCAAATTGAAAAACAACATGTTCTAAAAATTATAGAAATGATGATAGATTTCATAAAATTAAATTAAAAAAAATTGTTCTACATTCGAAACTGCTTCTCATAATTTAATTGTGTAAAACTAATTTAATTGAAAATCTGAAAATTTTGATCATTGAACGAGAGATTTTCTTTTTATAAAAAATTCTCATTGATGTAGTTGTTGGCTAAGTATTTTGTTCATTAGACAACTAAAAGTTGTTAAGTGTGTTGATGACTTTGGTTGGGTGAAAGTAATGGTAACCGGGTGAATTACAATATATGTTTGATTTGATCAGTGAGCCAAATGCTAGCTAAGTGATAAGGGGTTTTTTTAAACTTTGAAGAAACTTGACTTTAAATTTTTATAAATTTTAAAATGTATTTATCTTCTTACCAATATATTGTATTTGAACATTTTATAACGTAGTGTATGATGATTTTTCAATTTATTGACATTTGATTTAAGTTGGATGTATATAATGAAAATTTATGATAAAATGTTTGTATGTGATGTGAAGTATGATGTATATATAATTATTTGTTGTGAAGGGGATATTGTGTTAAGATGTTTAAGATATATATTGAATTTGAGATTTGTACTAATGAGATATTCAAACTCTACTAAGATATTAGAATCATAGATGAAGATTATAAAGTGATTAGAGTCAATTGAGATTTATATGACTTAGTTTACAGTGTGAAAATAAAATAAAATTGGTTTGACACATCATAGAAATTTATCCTTTCATATGAGAAGACTTAGCTCTTATTGATGTAGTTTGTGTTGAAGAAACAACATAACGAATGTAATATGACAAATGCAGATCTCTTAGTCAAATTCAATACATGTATAAGTGTTTTGACATGAGTTGTAATATATATATATATATATATATAT
>Ga0123342_1001652_pt1 | contig 37520 bp, 25 predicted proteins | sample Turbeawhitnodule_FD_89960 | JGI IMG/M metagenome (GOLD analysis project Ga0123342, IMG submission 89960) | Root nodule microbial communities of legume samples collected from Mexico - Turtle bean Mexico white nodule | ecosystem: Host-associated > Plants > Roots > Nodule | place: Mexico: Nepantla...
ATACTTAATTTAAAAATATAAAAAAAAAATATTAAAAAAAAAAAAAAAACAAAAAATTTTAAGTTGGAAGTTTTTTTTTTTTTTTTTTTGGTCGGCAACGCGTGAAGTGTAAAATTAGTAAATATACACCAAGGAGTAATGACTTACAAGGGCATTCCATAAATCAACCCATTGCCAAGTTCCTTCACCAGGTGTCTTATAGGGGACTTTAGGAGTACCTATGGGCATCATTCGAATACACGGCCTTGATGATTTGTGGTTAGCATACCTGAAAACATGAAAAATCATTAGTTTGCATCAGTCTGATTCAAACTATATAAACTACAAATCGTGACATATCATGCACCCCCAAGTACCACATTGTATCCATAATTTTGCTAGGCAAAAGATTATTAAGAATGCTCTTCACAATTCACATTTGAATCGAGAAAATTAATTAACAAATTTTGATAGAATACAAATTGATATATTGAAGAACATGATTATTTAAATCACAGAATATATAGAAAATACAACAGAATTTGCTGTCCCAGAGTCACCAAAAAAGTAACTCACCAATCCCCCTACATGCCTATGACATACCTATATCCAAACATTCTGGCCTTATCTGTCAGCATGGCAGTTACTATTCAACATATTCTAATAATACATAAACTCCTAATGATAGTTATTATGGAATATGTTTCAATATATAATAACTGCTAAAAATATTACTTACTGCTACTAATAACTATCCCATATGTCACCAAGGCTGAAAGTAAGAAACTGGCTCTTCCACGTTATCTTAGTCCACTTCAAATAGAAATTACTTTTCCATCTTCACTTAGCTCTTATTATTTCACACAATTAACAATCTTAATTGCTTCTATACACATGAATATAAGGGTTGAAACTCTCCAAACCTGAAGCATAAAACCCTTGCTTTTCCTTTCTATCAATTTGTGAGTTGTTAAATGGAGCGAGTCTCCCCTTTTCTAAACCTGACACCAAGGTTGCAGTAAATTTTCCCAAAGTTAAATGTGCCACAAATTGTCTTAAAAAATTGAACCAACGAATACTTGAGCCTTCGTACTTAGTTTTTCAAATTTAATTTTGACACCCTGACTTGCACTTTGAACTTCAAAATAGGTTTTAGCCCTTGTGATCCATTCAATGGGGTCTTCTTCACTAAAAGTTGGCAGTTCCACCTATTTTACTGCCATAATATCTTCATCAAAACTGTGATGATAATCCAAATTAGACCCATTTCCTTCCTAATCTCTATCATTGCATTTAGAAGTTTCATTTTTCTCCACTGGATGTTTGGCCACTACCTTAGTTAACAGCTTTTCAGTCATGAAATTTCCATAGATCCTATCTTTTCTTCGGAAGGAAGAATCGATTTTGGTCTCCAACGAACCCAATAGCTAGGTCACATTGGTCATTGTGAAATGATGAATTCAATTGCTACATAACCTCCACTTTTGAATCCGGCAAGGACCAAAGAAATAGAATGCCAGATGTTAAATTGAAGAACAGTATTATTAAATGGCACAAAATAAGTAGAATACAACAGAAATTGCTGTCCAGAGTCTTGAGATGCCTTCGGAAAAGAATTCCATATCCAAACAAATTACCAAAAAATAACACACCTATCCCCCCCTTTTTTTATAGGTGTTATATGATGTTATGTGACCAGCATGAACTCCGTTGCTGTTTAAAATTACTTACTAACCAATAATAATAACAAGAAAATAAGTAGGATTTGCTTCCTGCAGAAAGAAAAACTGTACGGGGGTGGAAGTGCTGCGTTTGCATATTTAGGGAATCAGAGTCTATACATATACCAGGCACAGTAGCAAAACAATATAGCAGAAATCAAGCACGTCAAACGGCAGAAACATTACAAATACATTATTTACTTCTCATAAAACAATGAGCAGCGGAGAGGATAAAAAGGAAATAGAGCCGATTTCTTGTTTGTTATCCATATATAAGACAGAAGAAACGAAGATGAGTTGGAAATGGAGAGTGAAGGATTACCGACACTGAAGAAGAGTCTTGTGTACTTTTCCATAAAATTCAGCGGTTACGTTAGGTTTTACCGCTCCAAAAGAATCTGCAATGGAAAACGATGAGCCAAGCAAGTAAAGAAATAAAAAGATTGAAAGATAACAAGAAAAAGATGGAATGAGACGCACTCGCAGATTGAAGTTTCAACCCGGAGTAGAGTTTTGTGGCAACACTGCAACGGCAAAAGAGAGAACACAAGAACCATCAGTTACATTACAGAGTGAATTATATAATTTTGGAGGAGAGAGAGAAAGAGAGAGAGACTGCGACCTAAAATCGGAAGAAAGGCGAGGTGCAGAACCGGTGGTGTAGGGTGCAACCGCCATGTTGAAATGACTATGAGCGGATAGGAACGCACTTTTTGTGCTCCAAGAACCAAGAATGAGTTACTTGAAGAGAAACGAAGATGAATGAAATCACAGACGATGCCGTTTCGATCCTTTAGGTAAACTAGTGAGTATCCGTGAGGCCTTTCATACAATATATATTATTTGTTTAGAATTAAATTATTAATAATTTTTTCTTTACCTAATTAATTATTAAAATTTTAAGCAACAATTTTTATCTCACATCTTGAATCACATTTGAGCTAAATGATCTTTTTGGAATAACTTTTACATGTAAAGAGCAAAATCACTAGACTAAAATTTATATCAAAGTTATGTTTATTATTAATTGATGTGCAAATAGATGTAATAACATATGATCAAAATCATGTTAATGAAATTTGAAGTATGGTTTATAGATTATCTAAATAAAGTATGTGGATTATATAAATCATCGAGATGAACATTACATTTTTTATGAAATTATTTTAAAAAAAAAAATTGTAGCAACGTATCCTCTGTATTAGACATGATAAAAAAAATTAGTCATGTTATAAATGTTATCCTCAATACTAAGTACATATAAATAAATGTTTCATACCACAACAAATAAAAAAACTATTGGACTATAAATTCAAATTTCAAAACAAATAAATAACACTTACATATAATAACATAAAATAAAATAAAAATACATATATATAAATTATAACAATGCATATAAAAAAAAGTCAAAGGTTTTCGCTATTATTAGATAATAACAAATTCATTATTTTATTCATAGAAAACTGGTAATAATACCAATTAATATATTGAAATAAAATTTAGAAAAAATCAATAATATTATGTTATTGTTATTATGAACAAAAACATAAGGTTGTCCCTTGTGTCCAAATTTTAAAAATTTAATAAAATAATGAGTTATAATTAAAAAAATAAAAAGTAAACTCTTTGAAACATATTTTAAATTATTTTTTCTATTTATCCTATATGAGAAATAATAAAAAGAAAATTTTAATAAACAGGAAAATTATGTGTTTATACATGGAGAAAGTAGTCATGTTTAAGAGTACAGTAAATATCACGTACATAAGATCACACATACCCACCCACCCAGAAAGAGAGAGGAAATATAAATTATGATAACATATATACTGTATAGTTGGTAGTGTAAAAGTTAGGATAATTAAAATGATTTTTCATATTATACATAAACAATGCTTAATTTTAAAATAATTAATTGTTATTTTGGCGTCTCAATTTTGCTCTTACCGGTTTTTTATTTGTAAAAATTAAATAAGTATTACAAAATTTACAACTACTCATGCATCATATTCAACCAATTGACACGTTATTTTCTTATCTAAGGCTTCCTAAAAGTACCACACATTTTACCGGTTAGATCAATACAAAAAGATAAAAGACCATTTAAATCCCTAAAACTGTAATTGTAATTATTGATATTTTCTATTCGAGACTTATTTTCTATTTCCTTAGTTTTTTAGACATTAAAGTTACAGTTTTATTCAAAATACTAAAATTGTGTTTCACCCACACGAAGTAACCTAATAAAAAGTAACTGGTCTTTTAATGAATGTGAGTTTTTAAATAACTTAAAATTTTAAGCGTACAGCAAGGTTATAAGGGAAGATTTTGCAATTTGAATTTACTACAACAAGCATGAATCGAAAAGCAAAGTAAAACTGCTTTGAAATGTGTTATACAGAACCAGATATCCCATTGTCAATGTCCAACAATGAAACAAGCCAGCATCTTATATGGGTCGTAATTTGTGCCCTCAAGCTGCATTGGAGACTCCAGAAAGCCTCCACAAAAGAAGCCATCAATCATCATGATCATCCAAAGATGTATAGATCATCCTGCACCAAAAACCACTAGTAAGAATAATAACTTAACAGCAATTCTTTTTAATGAATGTTGGCCCTTTCTCTGCTAGTCACCATACCAAAATAAGGATAGGAAAAGGATTAAAACAAGATAGAAGAGTTTGACAAGCCGTTGCTTCTTTTCCTTGGAGAGCAAATTGAATATCTCTGTAACATCAATCAGATGCTTTCCTTGTCTATACCTGATCAAAGGGAATAAAATATGTAATTAGCAACACCATACCAAGCACATTCCAGAGCATACTAAGATATTAAGGATGATTAAAGCATGAAAAGAAGCCATCCCTTTAATCCCCTTTAACTACAAGAAACCATTAACTAAACAAAAATGGTAGCTGGACACACAAATGCTACAAGCTGATGTCGATGAGAAACTGATACTGAACTCTACAACAGGAAACTCCTGCTTTATTTGACAGACAAGGGGCATCCAACAGGTAACTTTTAACTTGAGTTACTAATTTGGATACCAAATCATTCCCTTAAGTAACATGGAAGAGATTTAAGCAGCAAACACATAAAAATGGAGCCTGATTATCAATTATATGAATGGATAAAGCAAGCTTCAAGTACTGAGTTCCTTTTTGTGTGGTGCATCATGCCTATATCACTCCTTTGGCTGATTTACAATATTAGGGATGTTAGGGGCTATTTTCAAGTTTGGTTCGGTTTGAGAATCAAAACTACATTAAATTAGCCTTCACTAATCCTTAAAAATTAGAAACCAAACTGAACCGCTTGTCCCTATTTCATTTGGATTTTTTGAATTCCAACAAAAACTAAACCAACTATAATGACCTTTTACAATAAACGGATTAAAGAAGATAATAACATAAAGTTCACAGTTCTACATCTAGAGTGAGATTCAACAATGAGGCCTATTGGCTTCATCATACAAGAAAAATTGCCAATCCCCCAGCCCTTTTTTTAAGCGAACCAAAACCATGAAAAAGAATGAACAAACTTGCCATATAGTAAAAGATTTGGTTAACCCGTTGGTTTGATTCTCTTAACACTCTTATACTCAAATGAAAGTGCAGAATAATGCAAAGAACCCAAAATCCAAACCCTCACCCAAACTACTGCACTTGCACAAAATATTACACTTCGTAACATATAGGCTGCTTAGCAACTCCATGAAGTGTAAACTGAAAGGTACATTATATCAATCAAATTGACTTATTTCATGCCATGAAAGTGACTCTTTTCCTGGGTAGTCACACTACTTCAATGCCAAAGAATGCAAAGATTAAAATTTCTAACTCAATCTATCATCCACTCTTAGTGTACAGACATGGATCGTTTTCACTTAAATGTTTTCTTAAAACCATAATATACATTAACCAGTATATTCCGTAAACAATAAACTTGGATTATTTCTAAATTTGATAGAAAACATACAGTCTCACATTGTAGTAGAGGTAAGGAGCACAGAGCAATGACATTATCCAATGCCCTGTGACAAGGTAGAAGCCGCATAGAACACCTACTATAATATATTCAGGCAATACCACCTTGTTTATTCGAGATGAGGAATCATATGGATTTATATAATCAAACTCTAGGTCTGCCAGGCACATCAACTGCAACAAATGTTAAACAATATTACAAGTCAGATTATACCAACAATTAAAAAAAAATGAAAGCCACCAAACGCAATCAAATTCATTAGACTCCTGGAGAAAATATCAATGACAAAACACATTTTGGTGGTAATAACACTTAACAATCTTCAGAAGCAGAAACATAAAAGTAACAAAACATGGACATAAAGGTGGATGAAGCTCCTAACTCCTAGAATATACAATTGATCAAATGAAGACATGAACACATAAAACATAAGAAAATTAGGTCATTTCCAGTAGATAGACCTCTTTTCAAAATCATAATAAACACATATGTAACCTAAGCGTACATGTATCAATCTTAGAACCCCCCAAGTCTTATTATAATTAAATGTTCATATATTTGTCAATTATGTATCATAAAAACTGACACGTTCATTCTGTTCGTTGAAGTACATCTTCTGAGGAAATACTCAAACTAAATCCTTGCCTATAAAGATGATGCGAAACTTTTTTACACCAGATAAGAACCCATACCCACATAATTTTTATCTCAAGTATCTTCTCTAGAAATTGGTAAGTACTTTCTTTTTCTTCAACTTTTTTTAAAATACGAATCGACTTCATTTTACTTTTACCCATAGCAATCAAACATACACCCTGTTGAATGCTCGAACTAAAGAAGCAATTCGGAGAATGGGGCGCTTTAAATTGCTCTGAAGTTGACTTTAACAAGAAAATAAACAGAAAAAAAAAATACACAAGCAAAAAGCATGAGTTAGGGCTTTCGGAATTGACCTGGTAAATGACGAGTACAATTAAGGCAATGATGATAAAGAAGGAGATGAGCCACGCAAAGAGATCAGCCATGCTCCCTCTCTTCTCCTTTTTCTCCGGTTTTCGATTTCAGTTGCAGCACAACGCGTTCGAAACATGCGATGTTAATTGATGCGATGATAGCTACAAAGAGCTCGTGCGCAGGGTGCACCGCACGAGAAGGAACACAGGAAAGAAACCTCGGAGGGTTTGGATTCCGCAGACAGACACTCGGAGAAGCTAAGAATCGTGTGCCAACTTAACAATTAAAGGGTCCTTACCAGTCCAACCGAGAAAAGAAAGAAAATAGTAAACCCTTTTTAAAAAAGAAAAACTGAAAACCAAAGATAAATGCTCTTCAACTTTAATCGAAGTTACTACGTCATTTTTATATTTTGTTTACGTAGTTCTTGAACAAGAGACAAACAATTGTTTTTAAATTCATACCAATAAAAAATTGGTGAAAGAATTTATTAATTAACAATATTTGTTACTTTGATCGTTGTTTTTATTATTTTGATTGTTATTTTTATTACAATGAAGTTGCACAGGAAGATTTTGAATAAATGTTAGATATTATTATATATTATAAGATATTGTTAGATATTTTTATTTATGTAATGAGTTTAGTTTATATGTTTTTTTCTATATAAATATAATTTTATGTGTTCAACACCACCAACTCTTTAGGTGTATAGTTTAACCTTCGATAGTTGAACTTGACATTTCTATTGTCATTCATAAAGGTATATGTACTAACTGTAATCTTTTTTCACATTATAATATTTTGAGTTATCATAGACAATCTCAACATTTTTATACTTGTCTTTCGTCTATTTCTTTTGTATCCATTCCAAAATCATTAGGTGAGGCCTTAGCCCATCCTAGTTGGCTTCAGGCCATGCTTGATGAAATAAATGCGCTTCGGAATAATGGAACTTGGGAACTTGTTCCTTTACCTTATAGAAAAAATTTTGTTGGTTGCAATTGAATTTTTGCTATCAAAGTTTGTCCTGATGGTACTATTGATCGTCTCAAAGCTCGTCTTGTGCCTAAGGGTTATACCCAAGTTTTTGGTTTAGACTATGGTGATACTTTTTCTCCACGGAAAAATATGCCTTTTGTTTGCTTATTCATAGTCATGGATACTCTTCAACGATGGCCTCTTTATCAAATGGATGTCAAAAATGTCTTTCTTAATGTGGATTTGCATGAAGAAATTTATGTGGAGCAACCTCCCAGTTTTTTTTTTGCTCAGGGAGAGTCTTCTGGACTGTCTTCGCAAATCCTTATATGGCCTTAAGCAGTCTCCTAGGGCTTGGTTTGGAAAATTTAGCAATATTGTTCAACAGTTTGGTATGACTTGCAGTAAAACAGATCATTCATTTTTTTTATCGTCACTCAAGTGTTGATTGTATCTATATTGCAGTATATGTTGGTGACATTGTTCTTACAGGCAGTGATCACCATGTAAACACTTTCAGACCAAAGATCTTGAAAAACTCATATATTTCTTGGGGATTGTGGTAGCACAATCCAATATTGGTATTGTTATCTCTCAAAGAAAATATGCATTGGATGTTTTGGAAGAAATTGGGTTGATGAATTCGAATTTTGTTGATACTCACATGGATCCCAATGTCAAACTTCTATCCAATCAGGGAGAGTCTCTTTCAGATTCTAAGAAGTACAGAAGATTAGTTGGAAAATTGAACTATCTCACTGTTACTCATCTTGATATTACCTTTGTAGTCAGTGTGGTGAGTCAATTTCTTAATTCTCCATGTGAAGACCATTGGAATGGTGTTATCCATATACTAAAATACCATTAAAGGCTCTTATAGAAAAGGTTTGTTATATGGTCACAATAACTACACTAAAATTGTTTGTTATTCAAATGTTGATTGGGTAGGATCTCCATCTGATAGTAGAACAACTTTTGGTTATATTGTCTCCGTGATAACTTGATCTCTTGGAAGAGCAATAAACAAAGTATTGTGGCGAGATCTAGTGCAGAAACATAATATAGAGTTATGGTCTCGAATGCTTGTGAGCTTATTTGACTTAAACAGTTACTTAAAGAATAGCAAAAGGTCACTTAAATAACACTTATATGTGAATATCATGTTGCTCTTCATATTAGAGCAAATCTAGTTTTTGATGAAAGGACCTAACATATTGAGATTGATTGTCATTTCATTTGAGAAAAAATTATATCAATTGATATCAAGATTGAGTTTGTTAATTCAAATTATCAATTAGATGATATTTTTACTAAACCCTTAGGAGAACCTATGATTGATTACATTTTTGTAACAAACTGGTATATATGATTTATATACCTAAAAGAAGTGTTAGATATTATTATATATTATAAGATATTATATATATTGTTAGATATTTTTATTTATGCAATGGATAAAAGAGATTTATTACATTTTTCTTTTCATATTTTAACAAATAATGAAAAAAAAAATTACTTTCAAATAATTAGTCAATTATTTTATAAAGATAAATATTTTATCCCAATATAAATTACTTACAAAAAATACATATAATATTATAGTGTTATGTCATATGATTTAAAATTATGAAAAAAAAACTTAAGAAATGCGACGAAATGAAAAGATAAGACAGAGGTATAATAAAGATCAATTTTAAATAGATAAGGAAATAAAAAATTAATAAATTATTGATGTTTATTTTTTAATTTATTATAAATTTGTTTTACTAAGTTTCAGTTAATAATCAACATTTTGTTTTGTTATCAGACATAATTACAAAATAAATAAATAAAATTATGTAAAATAGTTTTAAGTGGTTTATTTCTTTTTAAGAATTTATAAAAAAAATATTTTTTTATAAAAAGGGCATATTGATAATATATAATCTGATATTTGAATATGTAATAGAAGTTTGGTAGGAATTTTTAAAGTGAACAAATTAAGTTTTTACTAACAAACATGTTATCTGAAGTTAAGGAGAAGATGTGTAAAGCAAATGGTAATTGATATAGATATGTCAAGTCAATATATATACATGAAAATCAGTGTATATTTATGTGAGCTTTGGTTGTCTCTAATGCACTGATAATAAAGTGCACCTTATTCAACTTCATTATTATTATTATTTATAAGCATGGAAACATGAAATTGTTGTTGAGAAAATTCATAATAATGAGACATAGAATTTTTAATGTGGGAAAACTTTCTTCAATTTGAGAAATAAAATCCACGAGATCTAGCATCTTATTAGGATCTTTAATCTCATTATTATGGTGACAACGTCTTCATTATGAAAGTGGGATTACAAAGTCTTTCTAACATCTCGCTAGGATTTCTATGTTGTTTTCTCACGACTTCATTGCTTCTTGCTTCATTCTCCATCTTCCTCATAAGTTCTCTTTATATAGAGAATGAGACGAAAGACTTCTTCATTAATGCTCGTTACATAGAGACTTCTTTATAAAAACCTTTTAATGGTCATCATTAAATATATTCAATAGATCAATTACCAATATTAATTGGTCATAATATCCCATTAAATTGTTGAAGATTCCCAACAATTCTCTCTCTTAATTGACTTAATTGAGGATAATTCAGCTCTCCACAATATTGTTACCAATATTCATTGGTCATAATTTTCCATAAAATTTAGTAGGGATCTCCAACAATGGTATGATTTATTGTTAAATTATTTTAGTGGTGTATGAGTTTATTCTTAACTTTGTTTTTGTTTAAAAATGACGGAAACATAATTTATATTTTTAGTTTTTTTTTTTTACTTTTAAACAAAAATGGTTTGGATTTTTTTTTTAAAAATTTATTTGGAAAAATCATTATATAAATATAATAATTTAGAAAAAATATTTATTTACAAAAACATATACTTTCAGAAATAATTATTTAGCAAAATAGGTAAATAATAATTATCAATTTTAAAATAATTTATTTTTTAAATTTTGGTTTGAAAATTTAATAGAAAAACGATTTTTTAAAAGAATAGTGGAAAATATTTTATATAATTTAAATTATTGATTTGTGGATAATAAATATAATAATTAAAATATTTATAAATGTAATAATTATGTTTGTAAATAATTGTTAAAAAAAGTAATAATTTATAAAAAAAATCTTTACAAATAGTAAGGTAAGGAAAGAGTCACCTTAGAGTCGTTAAATTAATCTTAATGGACTTGTGTCTATTTATTAATCTTTTATTTTATTTTTAAGCTATCTATTTTTTTGCATATTTTATTTTTGTTCTTCTATTATTTAATTTGATTTCACTCGTCTATTCTTATTTTGTATCTTTATTATTTAATTTATTTATTTTCTATATTTTATTGTTCTACAACTTAATTTAGTTATAGTTATCTGCGAGTTGTTTTATTAAGTTATATTTGTGATAATTAGATTTCCTTTTACTCGTTTTTTTAATTTATACTTATGTTATTTAATTTACGTTCATTTTCACTCAATAATATTTGTTATTAATTTATATTTATGTTATTTAATTTTTTTAGTTATGTATTAGTCTTATTTTAAGTTATATTTATATTATTTAATTTAGCATTAGTCTTTTTTATTTACTTACGTTTTTATTATTTAATTTACTTAAAGTGATATTATGACTCTTTTGTTTTTTTGTTTAATAATTTATTAATTACATAGTATATTTTTGTTATTTAACTTGTTTTTAATGATATATTGATTCATTTCTTTTAAGAAAAAAATTTGCTTATAATTATTATGTGCACAGCTTGAGAAGGATGTTCTCCTGATTAAAATCGTGTTCAGTGAGAACAACTTTCTTCACGCCAATTTCTCCAATTATAATTTTCACTATATAATCTCCACGAATATGATTAAAAAATGATATCACAATCCCAAATTTGGATTGATATTAATTTAAGCAAATTATAAATTAGGTATCAATCAATTATCTAAAAATTTCAAAAAAAAAATATATAATTAAGATCATATATAATAACGTTAAGGGTAGTTAAAAGAACAAAGGTAAGACATGAACTTCCATGAATAGCTGCCAATAAGTATACAAATTTAACTAGAAAATATTAAAAAAAAAAGAGTAAGTACCCCTTTGATATACTTGTAACACGTTCTTCAGAATCATTCAAAGTATACTAGATGTAACGAGAAAAAGGTAGTTGGAAAAAGAAGGAGCGTGTTGTTTATTAATGCCTATGCCCAATCTAAAGCAGAAGAGGAACGAACACCATCCATGAAAATGCAGAATCAATTACCATATTCTCTTTCTCAGAGTAAGAAGAAGACATGGGCCTTGAGCAAAGAAAAAAATTCCTTGATCCCAAGTTCATCAACTTTTCATCAACCTTCAAACCTGCACTTCAAATCAAAGAGCATGGTTATTCATCAGTTACTAAAAGTAGTTATAAAGAAGAGAAAGATAAGATAATTATTTACTTTGAAGGGCGAAAGAAGAGTAGTGAAGATCGTAGCACTTGGAATTATTGTTCTTCAAGAACGGCCTCCTCTTCTCCTTCTTGTAAGACGCCAACGCCGCTTTTATCAGATCGGCGACGGTGTCCTCAAGTGATATCACCACCTGCACCGCTCCCACGCACTTCTCCATGCTCACGTTCACCAACACCTTTGATGGTCGAGAAAAAGACTCACTGCTGCTATCCACCGGAACCTTCAGCGTCACTGCGAATCCGCCACCGTTCCAATGTTTCTCCGGCCGCTGCGAACTCGTCAGGTCCTTACCGGAGAATTTTCTCCGATGACCCGGTGACACTGAAGTCATGCTTATGAGGATAAGTATTTTGGCTTTCTCTCTATTCTCCTTGGTAGTTTTGCTTATAGATCACATAACATGAGATAGAGATGTTGGTCTGAGGGGTTTGAGAAGCAAAAGTAATGCTTAAGGAGAGAACAAAACTTGAAAGTAAGGACGCTGAGGGAAGCTTCTCTGAAAGTGCTCCACCTAACTTTTCTAATTGTGCTACTTCCGTGGAGCTGCTGCATTTTAACCTTTTGTTTATGAACAAATGTTTTTATTTTATACTCTTTCAAAAAATTAAAATTTTAAATTAAAAAATAAAATAAATATTATTTCTATTTAAGGATGTTAAAGTAAGTATTTTTTATTTCAAAAATGTTTGGTTAACTAACAAATACTTTACAACGCAGATGTAGCTTGGGTGAGGATGTGACAGTCATGTTTTTTTAATTTTAATGGGAGTGATGTGACAATTTTGTAAAAGTGTAAGAGTTTAGCGTTTGAGTGTGGGCGTGGGTGCGGACGCGGAAGCAGAAGAATTTCAAATGAAAGGAAAGGTCGAACGAAAGGGAGAAAGAAGCAATGACCTCGTCGGAGGAACAGGGAAAGAAGCAGCAAGAAGCACATATATTACAATCATCCTATAGAACTAGTTACCTAATCATGACACATGTAAAACTGGTTATCGGTATGCTTGTAAATGGTTACTTCAGTTTGAAAGGAGAAGAAACAATTTTGAAATTTAAAATTCAAATAAAAAATATTAAGACATGAAAGAATTTTAACAATATTTGTTTATTTTTTATCTAAATTAATTTTTAAGAAATCATTCTATTTTTTTCAATATATTTTACTTAAAGATAAAAAAATACATTTAATTGTTATTTAGGTTTTAAAAGTTAAGATTGAGATATTTTAAATTTTAATATTTTGTTACATTTTTTATATAAAATACATGAAATAAATCACAATACCTTCATGTAATACATCTCTTATTTCTAAACCCAAAATCTCAACGTTAATGTATATATTTTATATTTTGATTATGTTTCCAATAGATTTGTTTTATAAAGAAGTTAACTATGTAAAACCAAAACGAATGGTTTGCAAATATACTTTAAGAAAAATATTTTCAGAATTTTTACAATTTTAGAAAAATATTTTTCAAAACAAATGAAACTCACAAATTTAATTTTAAAATAATAAATTAATAGTCCTCTACATATAAATATTTAATTTGTATAACGATATTGTAAAATTTAAAAATTCCATATTATTATATGTGATATATTTCAATTTATTTCTATAAACAAATGTTTATGCAAATAAAACAACACAGAAATAATATTTTAATCTTCTTCAACTTTTGTTTTGTTGCAGGAGTCATAGGATACTTATTATTGGGCTTAGCCCGTGTTTTTAGTCTCAGTAGATTTCCCAAACTCCCTTATATTTAAGGGACGTTTCTTTTTCTTTTCTTTATTATTTTTTTTATACCATTGGTTTTGGTCTAATTTCTCCATTAGTCTGTATCAAATCTTGTTTTCTATACTAATATTTTGAGATTTTCTTTTGCACATAATTTATTAAAAAAAAATATTTTTCTTACTTCTTTTATAGTAACATATACTTTAAGAAAGTTATACTTATTTCCTTTATTTTATTTTATATAACATTTATATTCTCTCCAGTTTTAAAATAGACATTCAATTTTTATATTTTTAATAAAATATATTTCTCTTGTTTTTAATTTTTAAATAAATATCCACATGTTATATGTTTATAATAAATTATATTTATATTCTTTATATTTTAATCATGTCATAATTACTTTCCTTATTTTATCTAAATATATTATATTAACTATAAAAATTAAATATTTTTTATAGAAAAATGAATGATTTAAGTATAATAAGATGTCAGTGTCACATCACATTCCTAAAATATAAGAAAAATTAATATTATTTATTAAAAATCAATCTCTCTTTAAAAATTGAAAGTTGTTTTGAATATTATTACTAGAATTAGAATAGAAGAGACCATCTATTTTAAAATGAGAAAAAATTAAATATTATTTTATTAAAATTATAACAAAGATGATAATCTATTTTAGAATTACGAAGAATTTGAGTGTTATTTTACATTATTTAAGAAAATATAAGAGTAATTTCTCTTAAAAATGAGTTTTAAAAAGAACACATTATTTTTTGTGAGTTATAGACAAGTTGATATTTAAAATCACAAGTTATGTGTTTTTATTAAATAAATTATCTTCAATTGATAGCCAATTAATACCTCATTGTCAAGATATAATTTATCTTTTTTGTATCTAGAGTTAACTGGGCCACTTCTTTATGGGCTTTTATTGTATTCAAAAGTTATCCAAAAATCCAAATAGATTAACTACACTATGGATAGGTAAAAATGAATGATAAATTTAAAGGTTTAATTATATAGATTTTGAAATTTTCATTTCAGAATTTAAAGATGAATATTTTTTATATAAAATGTAAGAAAAGACACTTACTTTTATTTTAAGATCGTTATTTGAATAAAACTAAATATCTGATTCCCATATATACGCGTAGAAATATCGGGGAAAGTTTGTTATAAATATATATATATATATATATATATATATATATATAATACTTTTTATAATTATGCTAATAAATAATTGCTTTGCTGAAGATTGATCTTGAACGAAAAATCATATGTAAAGTAACGTTAAAAATATCTTAAATTTTAACTATGATATAATATTAATTTGAAAAAAGAAAACGATTTTAATTACTTTAAGTATAATTTTAAAAATAGTTGTTTAAAAAATCCATATTTTTTACTATACAAACCACGCTTTTTTGAATAAATTCAAGATTGGGTAATAATAAGAAACTTTTGCATTTCCAATATATTTAAATTTAATTAAAATATCATTTCAACACGTGTAAGTTAAATGAATTAGTAAAAGAAATTGTATTTTTTAAGGATAATAATTGTTATAATGATGATTAAAATCATGTTTTGCAATGATATTTTAGATTGTTACTGTAGCTCAAGGATTGTATTTCATGATTAAGAAACCATTTGCTTATTTGATCTAATCTGTAACAAATTTTAAACCACTTATTTTGTTTAATGAACACGTTACATGATTACATATATCGATCCTCATATTTGTTAATTGATTTGGAAGAAATTCACCATCAATCCACTCATAATACTTTGTTCTTATATTTAATTATATATTATAGAAAAATTTACTTACAAATGTAATAATCAGATCATATATTAATTCATGCAAAATTTTAAGATAGAGATATTTTTTTGGGCAACTTTCTCTATATTGTTAGACCTAGTTCGTCCCTGACTATGAGATACAATAAAATATATCCTAAGTTAAATTGATCGTTTATGTTCAAAAAAAAAATCACCAATTTATTATTCAATTTTGATTTATTCATTTCATTCAAACATTATAATGGATATTTATCGATACATTCCACATTAATATAATGATATTATTTTAAAATAAAAAATATAAATTTACATATTTAAATATAAATGTATGCTAAAATTAATTGAAGAAAATATTATTTGAAATATTTTACAACATCACATACATGATTCTTTAACTTCAAAATTTACATGCAATGTAAAACTTTTAAAATAAAAACTTTAATCAAATATCGCAATTAAAATAAAATAGCTTCATTTCATGTAATTATTAGATACATTTAAATGATATATATATATATATGTGTGTGAACATGCACTTAATTTATGTTCACAATGTTATAAAGTATTTTCCATTTAATAAATTATTGAGTTGTCTAATTTAGTGGCAGAATGTTCAGTTTATATATTTAGTTTGAATTATTTTTCTACTTTGATAAAGTTATAATAGAATTTATTTTTATCTCCTGCAAATATGATTCTATTTTTCAGCCCTTGCAAAATTATTTACTAATTTTAAATTCCTGATATTTTCTAATTATATTTTTTCTTATAATTAACTATAATCATTTTAATGCTAAAAATGAAAACTGTTAATTAAGATAACTAATATTAAAAAATATTTTAAATTAAGATAATTATATATTTTTAGACATAAAATTCAATTAAATAATATATTTCTTATTTACATTAATAATTTTTTTTTACTTTTTAATTAAATATTTATTTTTAATATTTTATTTTATTAAAAATAATTGTTTTTAAATCTTTTATTTGTACTTAGTGCTTAGGATTTATATTCTAAATATTGATTTTAATATTAATCAATATAAAATATTTTTTTCAATACATTATAAAAAAAATATTTTATATCTAAAGAAAAATAATAACTATATTTTATATTTTTAAAAATTATTATAATATATTAAAACTATATGTAATGTAAAAAAAATCTAATAATTTGTTATATACTTGCATTATTTAAAATGGTAAGAACCTACTTTTTGGTTTAAAAAGGATGATTTTAAAAAGATAAGTGTTAAATTTATAAGTTATGTTTAAGAATATAAATATAAAATTTAGCTAAATTTATTTTTTAAAAATTTTAAATTTTTTTATATTTATTTCTTTCATGTTCTCTCTCTATTTTCTTAAGATTCTGAAGTTATTTGCCATGTTTTTCTCAGAGTATTTTTTTAATTAGAATTGTTGAATAAAAAATATTTAAGTTTTAATTATCTTTTTAATCCTATATTAAGTATAGAAAATTAATTATATTTGTCTGATTATAAAAAATTGAATTCAACTATTTTAAAAAAAATTTAGTTTGATCTAAATTTTTTTTAAAAAAAAAACTAATGTGGTCCTAACTTTTTAAAATAATTCAATGTAGTGATCTCAATTTTTTTTTTTTTAAATAATTCAGTTTGATAATAATACATATAATGTTGAACACTACTATACTAAAGAGTATAAAATCCTTCGTAGCTAATATTATAAAGTGAACTTTAAAGTTAACTCAGCCCATAAAACCGACTCATGAGATGAGGTTTCCACACACTTATATACAATAAATTGTCTTCATCTCTAGTCGATGTGGGATCTCCAACACTAATTAGATAACAATTTAGAAATCATTTAACGAATAATAAAAACTAATTTAGAAACCAATTTTTATTTTAGTCTCCAAAATTGTCTATAATTTGGTCACTATAGCAACTAATTATTTTTTGTCTATAAAATTAGTTTATATTTAATGATTGTTTGTAGTGAAATTATTTAAAAAAAAATTAAGATCATATTAATTCTTTTTAAAAATCTCAATTGACTTTTGTCTCTTTAGGGACTAAAAGAATTAGTGTTTAATTTTCTCGTTTAGTTTTCATCTTTGTATTTCAATTTTTTTTATTCTTATATATTTTTATGAATTTAGGTTTTTATCTTTGTATTTTAGTTCTTACCTCTATACTTTAAAAGTTTAATTTGCATCATAATTTCCCACATGCATGAATTTGAATCATTTATTACAAATTTAGGTAAAAAAAAATTATTATTGATCATATACAAAGAACTAGTACACGGGACACACGACCTTCATATAAAGAGTGATTAACGTTAAAGTTGTACCACAAATTCACAATTCTACTTTCGATTGTATTACTTGTATCCTAAAATTGTGTAAGCTTCACATAAATCGTGAACATATTGTATTATTGACCTCTCTATATTGTATATATAACTTCAATGTTGACCTCTCTGTATGGAAGTCATGCATGACTTCATACTATAAAAGCCTTACCAGCAAGATACGACTTACCTAAATCATCAGTAATAATTTTAATTTTTCTTTTACCGAAATTAATAATAAAATTTTCAAATTGCAACATTTACTTGCAAAAAGCTCATGGTAATATATATAATTAACTCCATGCATAGCACACATTTCATGGCTTTGTCCTCTCTTTCAGGGGCGAATTCATATCATTGGTGCGTTGTAGTCAAGGACATATAATCCCTCTAGATTTGAACGCACTTACAAGGCTAACTGTGCGTGCTCTTTTGCTCAGGTAACTGGCAAAGTGAATCGATTGGATATATTGACCAGGTTCAAAAAACAATGAGTAGATCACACAGTGCGAGTTCAACTTGGTCAATAACCAAAAGTTCCATCGGTATCCAATTCGTTTCACGGCAAGATCAATTTTAAGACAAATTCAACAAAGAGGCATGCTAATATACATGCAAATTTTTGAGCAAGAAGACCCACATTGTAATTTGTAATGAATGGGTCCGCCATTGTTTAAAGCTCCTTTTTTAGAAAGCCAGATGGCCATTAACAGTCACCATTGTTTGTACATATATAGGCCACATGGTACTCGATGAATGCTTAACTCCGCATGCAAATCAGTTCTCACCACATGCATTACAGATCCTAAGTGATGTTAACATATTTTGTCAACATTTTACAGCTATAAGAAAGCACAAACATGCAACAGTTGGAGAATAATCTTTTTCAGTGGTCATTTTAGTCCACCCACCAAATCATTTGCACCCATCACATCATCGTCACTGCAAAGACCACTGATCCAATTCATGGGTGGGGGGCTCAACACCGCATCCAATCATCATCTCACTCCCAAAGCATCCATTCCCTGTCCCACCCCATCATTTTTTCTCACTTACTTACTAGCCCTACTGTTCAAAATTCTTTCTACAGTTAGAAGGAACGTGTTTCTCAGTATATAGCATGCACCAGTTAGATAGATGTCATATTTTAAGATATGAATCCTTAATTTTCTGCTACAAAATATTCAGTTAGAAAATAAAAGCACCTAATATTTAGGTTAAAGTATACTTCATGCAGTTGAGATTTATTACTGCAGCATAGACGTTTTAAAATTGTACTAGTGAAGTTTCATAGATCCAGGAAATTAAAGGCTGGGAGTAGGCATATCTATCTATCATTCTATTTGATGATGAAATATATTGCAGCTCTGATCTTACAATTATGGCACTTCGGGTTGCGTAATAAAAGTGGGGTTGAAATATCAATAGCATGCAGTGATTAGCTTGGGGTGATCACTTCTGCTTTTCACTTTGGAGTTTGCCAAAAGTTGCAGAAAAGGGGAAGGAATTGATTGATGGTAATTATAGTCAAACAAATAAGTGTAGAAGAAAAAAAGATTTGGTATGGCAGAAGGAACAATAGTGGTATTTTTATTACTAATGCTTCATTAGTTACTACCACTGTAGTTATAATCAATATTTTGAGTAACGTGAGCTAAGATAAGATAACACAATGGTTGTAGATGTTAATATATATGATTGAGAAATAATATTAATAACAGTGAATTTGTTTCATGAGCAAGTATATATGATATCTAGAACATAGCCATATAGATTATGATGAAGTTAAGTGTGAAAGTATATGACGGTGATAATCAGAATATGATAAGATGAAAAAATGAGAGTGAAAACCGATTGCAAAAGTACTATAGGAATAAGGTGAATAGAAGAACAGGAAGTAAGAGCGTGAAGGGAGCAAATGATTAAAAGATAGGGTTGCAAAGGCAAGATGGAAGATATTAATGATGGGTGTTAAGTCATGCTCCCGGTTGGGTCTACGAAGGAGTGGAGGTAACTCCTTTCCCATGACAAAAGGTAATCACACCTGGGTTCTGGCTTAATTGTCTAACATATAATTTGAAAACTTATTATAATGATGGTAATCTAGGTGTAACATGGAGCCAAAAATGAATAATTGACAAGTCCTGGCATTTTGGATTGGCATGAGAAACATTAGTTTTCACCTTTAGAAAGTGTGACCAGCAACAGGACCAGCTTTTCACAGTCTTATCTTGCTATATATCGATCCTATGTTTCTCCAATATATTAATTGATGTGGAATAGGTAGGAGTCAAAAAGAGGCACAGGAATTGTACTTTATTAATGGGGATGATAGATCCATGGTGACCTCAACTGTTGTAATTCATTTTTACCACCTCGCCCTTCTTTTTCATTATTTATACTTCTGCGATACATTCAAAAAGTACATCCCATGTGAACCCATCCTGTGAGACTACAGGATCTTAGACAAACCCACGTTTGTGTTTAATTTTATACATTCACATCTTTTCTATGTAATTTTTATATTAACTTTAATAAAGATATGGAGACTGGAAGCTAATATTAGATTTATTTTTTTAATTCTTAGTTATTTTTATTTGTATATATGTTTAGGTTTTATTTTATTTTTTTATTCTAGTTTTTAATGATTTTTTTATTTTATATTCTTTCTTTTTATCTAGACCTAGAATGAGTGTATTGCTTGTTTATATATAGTCAGACTCTTTGCTTTAATTTAAGTAAGAAAAATAAAATAGAAGAAATATTTATTCTCATATCCTTTGTCTTCCTTTTCTCTTTTGTTTATCTCGGTTGTTTTTTTTATAATTTGGTATGAGAGTTTTGTTTGCTATATTTACACATAACTGAAGTTTGTTGATCCCTTACAAAAATTGTCTTCTCCTTACCATGTTAGTTCATCTAATAATCCTTCATTTCTCATTGTTCCTATTATTCTTGAGGGACCAAAACTATCATCATTAGTCTCGTTTATTTCAAATGAGTCTCATTTCAAAGAACAAGATAGGTTTCATTGATGGAATCATAGAAGCTCCCACTCATACCAGCTTATTGTTTTCATACATAGCATCATCTGTATGGACAATGCCTTTAACATATGGAAGTATTTATAGGAGAGATTCTCATAAGGAGACATGATTCATATTTCTGATAGTCTAGAGATAATTTCTTCTTTCAAACAAGATTCTTATAATGATGAGCAAAATCATGAAAGTTCAAAGACAAGATTGCAGTCTCAGCAAATTGGTTTTACTCGTGAGCAATATCAAACATTGTTAGCTCTTTTACAACAGTTCAAATCCAATGACAATGTTTCTAATCAATTCTTTGTTATTCCTTCCAACATGATAACACAAAATGGTAATAAATTTCTTTTATCCTTCAGTTTTTGGATTCTTGATAGTGGTTACTGACCACATTTGTTCATCTCATTTCACTCCACATCATTAAATTAATCCTATTTATGTCAAATTACCAAATGGAAATAAAGTCATTGCCAATTATTTTGGAGGTGTTTTTTTCAATCAAAATCATGTCATATACAATGTTTTGTACATTCTTTGTTTCACTTTTAATCTTCTTTCAGTATCAAAATTGATTAATGATGTATCTTGTGTTCTTACCTTTGACTCTAATGGTTGTCACATTCAGGATAAGAACTCATTGAAAATGCAAGATACATCATTTATATTATTAATATTATTCATAATATAAATATTATTAATCATATTTTATATTATTAAATTATTAATTTTATAAATATTATTAATATAATTTATATTATTAATATTATTCATAATATAACTATTATTAATATTATTAATATCATTTATATTATTAATATTATTCATAATATAAATATTATTAATATTATTAAATATTGTTAATATTATTTAGTATAGTTAATAAATTTATTTATATTTAACACTATAATATTTTCTATTATATTTTTCAATTTTTTTTATTGTTTTTATTTATATTTTTATTATTAATTAATAATATTAATAATATATTTATATTATTAATAATAATAAGCATTATTTAATGCTTGTGTCAAAGTCTTCTTCTTTTGTAATTGAATAGTATAAGAGATCTTTTTATTTGAGAAACAACCTTGATGATCTTAGAGACATTCCCAATAAATTTGAAATGCAGAACTATAAGTACCCATTTTATAACATCCCAAAAAAAATATCCAACAATGCAAAGAGGAAACTAGTAGATCCGTGAAACTTTCAGCCAAGCACACCGCTAAAAAAAAAAAAATCAAACAACCCTGTCATGTGAAGAGTCTAGATAACCCAGCCACGTAAACACAATCCCACACAGCCATCGCCAAAAACTACAAATCGTCGCTTGAAGGACCACCAACCATGCATACCATGACTCACAGCCACGCTTCAAAAGCTCGTGCGCACACCCCAATCCTACGTGGAAAAATCTATCCAAAAGAAAATAGGTCTTAATAAGATTTTGCCAAGAAGGAATAGAATACATCATAGAACTTTTAAACCAATAATAGAAAGAAACTTAAAAATATATATTTTATTAAAAATTAGACTTTAAATTTAAAGACTTATTACTTTATATAATTTTAATATCATATTAAAAAAATAAATTTTAATTTTAATTTAACTTTGTAATATTAATTTATAAAAATGAGATTTGGACTTATATATTATTTTTTTATTTATTTATAGTAATATGAGATCTTTAATATATATTTTAATTTTTTAATTTAAACTTATTCCTCTATTTATTGCATTTTATTAACAAAAATTATATGGTGTTGGGCTGAGTTTACGTGCTTGTACCGAATAATAATAAGACAACAATAAGGCGTATATATTGCGCATCGCATAACACAATGCAGTGAATAAATGATACTTGGATATTTTAACAGGGATTCGTAACCCTTCGTTTATAATAGTACATTAAAGTATCTAACTTAGGCCTTTTGTCGATATCAAAACATTGCAACTTTGGAAGTTCTTTGACAGATTAAATTGTCCTTGTTCAAGAAAAAAAAGATGTTCTTAACAAAGGACAATAGACAATACTAATTTAATTGTAATATTAAGTAAACTTACACTATTAATGAATTGATAACTTGATTGATTAAATCGTTAATATAAATTAAAATCATTATTTTCTTCTCCTATAATATAAAAGGAAAAATAAAATAACAACATTGATAATTATGATTATGATTAATCTGACCTCATTAAAATTTATTTAATAATTATGATATGGTAGAGTATTTCCAACTCATCTTACTTAACTCTTCTTGTTATTTAATATTAATAACTTTTCTTAACTTTATACTATCATGTACAAAGCAATAATAAATATAATAATAAAGTAAATATTTAGTGAAATTGTAATTGGAGGTTTGATCTTCAAAATTCAAAAGAATATAAAAAAAAATCTTGTATTATTAACCATAATAAAATTTATTTACTGCAACTAATTACTATAAAATTAAATCAAATATTTCTAATAATATAAAAGAATAGAATTTATTGACCAAATTGTGGTGATACGCATGTGTATGTATTGTCTTTGTTTATAATATTAGATTACTTTACATTAATTATTCTCATTTTTCTATTTTTTCTTTTGTACGTACTAAAAAAATAGAAATATCAATTTAAATAAACAGAAACTCCAAAATTTTCAAATTTCTGTATCACAACAATTTTTTTAATTCTTTACTAATAAAAAAAACATTTTTTTCAGAAATCAACTCAAACACATACATCATTGTCAATTTTAATATATTTCTCCACATAGAATTCCTAATTATTTTGAAGGAACCAGTGGTACAAACTTTTTACATGCTTCCAACATCCATATCAACTTATCAACTCATTAATTAACCTGTTTTCACAAGTTATATAAAATAAGTAATAATATACATAAATGAAAAAGAAGTGTAAAAAAAATAAAACTTCTTACAAATATGTATATATACAAAAAAAGAATGTAAAAGTTATAAATTATATATATATATATATATATATATACTTTTATCTCATAATCTATTAAAATAACTACTTTTAACAACATGCAGAAAGGCACAGCTTGTGCCTTGTAGTAAGTTGTAACCTTTAAATTGTTTCTTTAAGCACAACTCAACACATTTATTTTTCTACCACATTAAAATTAACCACAAAAACTCTGGTGATGAATCATATATTTCTTAATTGTTACGTTGTGGCATTAGAAAATTTGTCATCTTTTTCTATAATATCATTGCAGAAGGGTAAGATTACGGAGAAGTGATAAAGACCATCATGGTACACTTGCTGGCAACGTCATAAAAAATAACTCATGATATTTCCTTACCTACAAGTAATTTTGGAAAATCATGTAAACAAGCAGCAAGCAATGATTGTTTTTTTTATCAAGAAAAAAACTAATAAATTAAATTGAGATATTGTAGAGATATCTCAAATCTTATACAAAGTCAACCAGAGACAATTCTAAAAAAAAATTACACAGACCATAACACATAAAACATAGGATCATAGCTGACAACTGTAAATAACCCCACAATTAAACATAAATCTTTAACCTTTTTTAACAGATCTCATACATACCAAAGGTTAAAGACATCAATTAGAATACGAAAAACTTATCCCGCTTTGAAATTCACCCATGACCATACCTTCACTTGCACTATGGTAAAAAATTCAATATGATATATCCTACCGCTTTTAAATATCTTCTTATTTCTATGTTTCCATAACTCAGTTACCACTACCCACATACAACCCCAAATTTGATTAACGTTTTTATTCATCCCACTAATCTTAAAGCTCAAAAAGTGCATTTTTGGCTCGCGATGCTCCGTCGATGTCACCCCCAACCACGCGTAGCACTTTGACCATATTAGCTAGGCAACTCTGCAAGTACAAAAGAGGTGGAGCTTAGTTTGCTCCTTTCCACACAGGCCACACATACTACTAATTCCTCTTCTCTCCAAATTCGCTTTAGACATTATCTTATCCTCCAGAACCCTCCATGCAGTGAGGAGAGTTGATGACTGAGCCTTTATCCTCCAAAAACCCACACCAATGCCCCTCATCCCCCTGGGCATCTCCCTTAAGGATTCTGTAAGCCGATTTGACAGTGAACATTTTGGTCTCACCATGTTTCCAGACCCATGTATCCTCCTTCTCCGCATTTCTTTCCAAAAGACTCATCAACGATCTTGTTCCTAAGTCTTCCCATTGGAATGAATTCCTTCTCCAATCACTCTTCCAAGCCCACTCTTGATTTTCTTTCATCTCCCCTCCTTGCTAAATAAGAGATTCCTTCTCAGAATAGATTGAGAAAAGTCTCAGAAATTTGACCTTGAGATTCACATTTCCCACCCATTTGTCCTCCCATAACCTTATCTTCTTGTCATTCCCGACCTCCCATGAATAGTTATCCTCAAAGTTGTATTTCCATCCCTCAGGCGCCCACACTTCCTTCAAATCCCTCCACCAATTTAAGAGAATCCTCCCTCTTCCTTTGGCTTACAAATATTTTTCCACAATATCCACGCTATCTTTCTTCCTTCCGAATTCCAATTTCACAATAAATTTATCTGTAATTTCACCTAACCATGCATTTTAAACAAGAACAATAAGACAAGGAATGATTGGTACTAAGGATTTTCAACTTCAATCTCAATTTCTTTGTTTTCTGATAATAAAAAATCTTCAATTTGTTTAACTGCAACCACATGCATCACACATATCCACAAAAATAAAGCTTACTCTCTCCTTCGAATAATAGTTGTTTTACTTACATTTGTTTATCAGTTGAAAGAGAGAAAAATGAGTAAGATTAAAAAATAGTAGTACTTTTGACAAATAAATTGATCATATATTATAATCGAAATGTTTATTTTCCGATAATGAAATTCTGAAAATGGATAATTATCGATATTTTCTAAAAGTATAATTTCAATTATGATAGTCTTTAAAAAAAATAAAGTTATTTTCAATTTTTAATACATTTAAACAAATATTTATATTAAAAAAATATGAATTAAACAAGTATATATTTATAAACTAATTTCACCTATGATATTATTCATACACACATTCTAATATTCTGGAAATTAATGCTTGCATTATATTTCTTATTTTATTAAAAATGTTTAATGCTTTATTCATACCATCTGTACTTATATATTCTCTTTTCTTATGACTTTTTCTTTCCTCCAATTTTGACTTATTATTTCAATTGCATTGATTAATGCTATAGCTTTTTAATATTGCCATCTCATAATTAAATTATTAGATTTTTTTTTAAAAATTTGATGTGATATGATTAAATGTTTTTTCGTCTATGTAATGCAAATTTTGTTTTCTCTTTAATTTAATCCAAGAAGTTTTAGACCAAATAACAAATATATTAAGAAAGTTATTATTAATATTTAGGTAATAAATGAATTTTTAATATTATAATATAATATTATAATTTCTATATCAACAATAAAAAATATTTTAACATTTTAGTCCACATTAAGTTAATATAAAAAATGGACTTATTCCATTGATAGAAATATTCATAAAATTTAAAATTTGAACTAAAAATAAAAATTAATTTAACATTAAAGTTGATGAGAAACATATTTAATCATTGTGATAAAACTTATACTCCAAACATTGAATGAAATTAATTATAATAATTTTACAATCTAAATGTTCAAAATATAAATTTGAAACATATTAAATAATATACTTTCATAAGTGATATAAATCTATGCTGAATCGGCATAATATTGTAGTATGCACAAATTGTTTTATCACGATGTGAATTTTATTATAATCAAATTGTGACATTTGTCCTACTATTATAACTATACTTTTCGGTCTATTAATGGCAGCTCCATCTAACACCTAGTCTTTTTCAGAAACTATTTTCATGAATTTGAATTTTAAAATGTTTATTTCTAAGCTTGTAATTATTTTTTCATAATTTAAAAAATACTTTTGTAAATATTTAAGAAAAAAATCATACCAATATACTCTTCATTAACAATAAATATTTCGTTATTTTATTAAATAAGAGATACATTGATGTATAATATGTTGTCCATTGCAGCTAATAATAATTTGTTGGCATGTTACGATATTTTTTGCACATATACAACAAATAATTCCATTAGGAAAGAACATATATTTTATCAGCCATAATAATTAATTTTTTAAGATTACATATGGCTACAGGCCCACAGTAAAGAGAAGAAAACAATAGGGCCAAATAAGAAAAAAGTTGTTTTTGGTTGAAGGGAGAGAAAAAACAAAAGGAAAAGAGATTAAGAAAACGAGTGGTAAGGACTAAATTCTTATGCATATGACGAAGCAAATTGTCTATGTTTTATTATTAGTGAACCCGTTAATCGTTGCACATAGTCATTACAAGAATATGCTAAACACAAAAAATATTTGCACGAAATTAGCTTCATAATTAGTTTGGTAAAAAATAAAAAAAGCCCAAGAAAAAGTTAGGCCGAAACTGAATTTATTATCTATGTGTGGAATAGCGTGTTTTAAATGAATAACTTGTTTGAATTAATGATGGATGATTAAAAACTATATTGAATTACCAATTAACTATATTTTAAGTAGACATCTTTTAAGTTCAGAATTAATTTTGAATTGAAATTATTTTAAGTAAATGTGACGTGGAAGATTTTTTTTTAAGTAGTAATTTAATTTTTTTAAAAATATTGTATTAAATTAGTTAATCGAAATAAATATTAGAAATGTAAGATATATAAAAAAAAAAAAAGTGATGAAAGGTAAATAGTAGTGGGAAAGAAAAGGGTAGAAGATTTGAGCATTGTCGATGTGTGTGATTCGTGTATAGAGAAGGTCTGGTATGACAGGGAAGGGAAGAGGTGTATTATGTTCTAAAAACAGTGTGGAAAAAGAGAGTTGGAGTCTATAAATACGGGTTGTCTGCATTTTGAAAATTCCCGCAAATATTTGCAACAGACAAACATCCAGCGCAGCATCCACCACGTCCCCTAGCCAAATCACGTCTCTCTCCCCTCTCTGCCTTCTCTCACCTCTCTCACTTCTCTCACCTCACCTTCCCAATCCCTATCGCAAACACAAAACATCCCTCCGCCGCCGGCAGTCTTAGGGTTCCCGTCAGAATGCTTCCCTACGCTTCCATTTCGGCGGTCGAGGCGGCGCTGGGGCGCAACCTCACCTTCGCCGAGACCCTCTGGTTCAACTACTCCGCCACCAAGTCCGATTACTTCCTCTACTGCCACAACATTCTCTTCCTCTTCCTCATCTTCTCCCTCGTCCCCATGCCCCTCGTCTTCCTTGAACTCAAGCGCTTCTCCTTCTTCGACTCATACAAGATCCAGCCCAAGGTTCGCTTATCCCTCGAAGAAATGTTCAGGTGCTACAAGGACGTCATGCGCATGTTCTTCTTCATTGTCGGTCCCCTCCAGCTCGTCTCTTATCCTACCATTCAGGTTTCACTCACTCTCACCCTCATCTTCACGGTTATATCCACTGATTTATTTATTTATTGCTTAATTTATTGTTTTTTTTTAATTTAATTTTCAGATGATTGGGATCAGGACTGGGTTGCCATTGCCGTCGGGGTGGGAGATCCTGGCGCAGCTGTTGGTGTACTTTCTGGTGGAGGATTACACCAATTATTGGATCCACAGGTTTCTGCATAACGGTTGGGGTTACGAGAAGATTCACCGCGTTCATCATGAGTACCCTGCTCCCATTGGATTCGCGGCGCCCTATGCCCACTGGGCTGAGATCTTGATCCTCGGGATTCCCTCCTTTCTCGGCCCTGCCATGGTCCCTGGCCACATTGTTACCTTTTGGTTGTGGATAGCCTTGCGTCAGATTGAGGCCATTGATACGCACAGCGGGTAACACTCCCTCACTCACCAAAATCTATTTTCGATCACTAATAGTGTCTTGCTTTTTCTCTGATTGTGATCCCATACGGGCCCTAGCATCTGTTTCACACCCTTCGCTCCTTTTCTTTTTCTTTGCTTTATTATAACCGGTCACATTTTATTTCTTTCTCTAAGAAGATTGCAAAATTTTCAGGAGGATAATTTTTTTTGTTCAATTTGTTTGCACTTACCACATTTATATATGTTGCTCCTGCTGCATTTATATATGTGGAGACGAGATTTTGTTTAGGCTGCACTTTCCTCACTAGAAAAGATCCTCTCCATTTCATTTATTTTCCGGAGACCTTAGTAATGGAGGAAATGGAGAGAATCTTGACTCTCTGCTCAAAGACAATCTGATATTTTTTGTTCTCCTTGGTCTCATTCCTAGTGGAAGAAAAATGTGTTATTTGGTTTTAACCTTGTGTTATTCATCCGTACCATATGTGCTATGAAACCAAAAGAGGTACGAAAACTTGAAACTGAATAGAGTAGTTTCTATGTGAATGTGAAAATTGGACCTGAATTTTAATTGTTTTGATGAGAAAAACAGACATGTTATAAATGTGTATTTAGAAACGGATTGTGGATTTGTATCTATCAAACTCTATCTTATTACTCACCTGTTTAGTAACGCATTTTGTACCATTGGATGTGAATATGCAAATGCAACTATATGTTATAACCCGCATTTTTTGGGAACAAATTTTGTTCCATTAGACGCCGAATGCGTCTATATACGTACGAACACGTCTATATGCAAATGCGTTTATATTTATACCAATGGATGTGGATATTTACAAACGGATCACAGATGTCTGTCTGCCAAACCTGATAACCTTATCTTATTATCCGCGTGTTTGGTAACACCTTTATACCAATGGATGTGGATATACAAGTGCAACTAAGTGTGTTTAGAAACAGATCATGGATGTGGTTTTTCTCATCGAAGTGAATGTTACTAGTCTTTTGCACTTTTCTCATTTTATAAATGATTTTTTGGTCTCAAAATGTGTTTCCAAACACGGTCTATTAGTTGCTTTTGAGTTGATCTATTAGTTAATTTTGGGTTGGTTCGGATGTGAATTTGTGGTGGGCGTGAATATGCAAATACAACTTAGTGTGTGTTTGGAAAAAGTTTTTTAACATCAAAGTGAATGCCACTAGTTCTAGATTTTGCATTTTCACAATGTAGACGTGTATTTTGACCTCAGAATGTGTTTCCAAACATGCAATTTCAATTGTTTTTGGGTTGGTTTGGAGGCGAATTTGTACTGGATGATGATAAAGCAAACATGAATAATAATATAGATTAAACATAGTGATATCCGAGCAGTTTGGGAGAAGGTTGACGAGCATTATATTTGTTGGTAATCATTTAATAGTGTGAAATTATTACATTTAGCTGTCACTACACTACTAAACAAGAAACTTGGTTATTAACTTGTTGGACCTCTGTAATTTAACAGGAAGCAAAATTTTATTGAAGGTTACTGTTGAGAATCTTTTGTTTGTTGTCATTGATCTGACAGCCAAAAGTTAAAATTGAAATTTTTTCTTGGATACATTTGCTAGTTTTTGTGTTGGTAATTTATAATGTTCTTAATCATGCCGACAAGTGGATCTTTCTGGTGTTTGCTGCCTCAACAATACGCCGATCAAGTTGTTATTTGTCAAACACAAACATTTGCTAACTTCTGCTCTGATAAACATCCAATAATGTTAGGACAATGGTTAATTTTGTTGAGATAGAATATTCTTGTGGAGTGTGTCCAACTTGAATTTTCTAATAATTGTCTTTAGGAATTTACCAGTAGCCACTCCTTCTTTGTCATTGATAAACACTAGCATACTCCCCTCCCCTCCTTTTCGTTTTCCCCTTTATGAGAAGTTAATCGTCATTCTTTAGTTCATGTATTGTAATTTTGGCATGTGGTGGGCTTTATATTATATTGCCTTTTTTTATCATATCTCAGGTATGACTTTCCTTGGAGTATCACAAAATATATTCCATTTTATGGTGGCGCTGAATATCACGATTACCATCATTATGTTGGAAAACAAAGTCATAGCAATTTTGCTTCAGTTTTCACATACTGTGATTACATCTATGGAACTGACAAGGTTATATCATCATTCTGGAATTATTTTGATGCATAAATACATGAATGGTCTTTCCAAATGTCATATTGATTTGGTATACTTCGATTGTCACAGGGATATAGGTATCAGAAGAAAATACTTCAGAAGGTAAATTTATAAAGCTTTGGCATTTGAAAAAATGTGATTGCATCCTGACACTTTAGTTACAACTACAATTTTATATTTTGCTCTGTTGACTCTTATCCTCTTGTTTTGGGCTTAGTTTTGTTGGGTATACAATATTGCAATGATTGACTCTCTTTTTTCCCATATCTGTTGCTTTGATTTAGTTGAAGGAAGATTTGACATATGGTGAGCAACAGAACGGAGGATCATACAAGACACAGCAGATTAAATCTGATTGAAAGAGACTGAAGTATCCTCTAGGTGGTTTCAGAATGTTTTGCTGACACTTTGGAACCACCAAAACACCTGTAGACATAAATCTCATGGTGGTAAAATGATTTCTTTGGTTTAGTAGAACGTAGTTTTATGATTTGTGATTGTGTTAGAAATCGATCGTTGGAGGAATTTATTCTATTGTCATGTTCTGGAATTCAAACATTTTGGTTTTGGTTCATGACCTTCAGAATGTTCCTTCGCTAATGAGTTGTAAATTCAGAAATATGAAATAGGCTTCCTCTGATGGGATGTAATTGAAAAATTATAATAATATCTGGAAGTCTATGAGATTGAAGTAAATGTCTACATGTAGTTCACAAAGGAATGTGCAACACGGTGGCGTTGTTTGCTAATTGGATAGAGTTCAGTGGGGTTGAGTAGTGCAAATATGCAGTTGATTTGGTATTGAAACTAGGCTAACCTGTTTGGATTGACACTTATTAATTGTCAAAACAATATTTTAAGAGTTGGTTTTCTGGAGTTAGGAAGGAAAAAACAGTTTACATGTTCAAACTTTATCATGTCTAGTCTATAGTCAATCTAGTACCAATCAGTTTAACGTTATTACTTTTTCTTGTCTATAGTGAATGTAGTGGTAGTCAGTTGAAAGTCACTTTATGTTTTAAAAAAATGGAAAGGAAGTTAGGCATATGCAGGCATAAATGATGACGATTGAGTTAAAAGTCCTCAATGAAAGTGGTGTGATTTAACAAACAACCTATTTAAAGGCCCAATCTAATGAATTGTTATTATATGAAAAAAAAATATCGTCCTTCAAATTAAGTATTATGTAAAAACAAGGTAAAAGATAATTTGAAGACCTTAATTAAGAAACTTAATTGAAATATATTCTTTTTCATATGAAAATTATAAAATGTTTTTCAATACAAAAATTCTTTTAAAACTCTAAAAGAAAACTTTAAATCAATTTTTGTTATAAAAGAAACTATAAAACATTTTTTAAAATTATTAAATATTTTATAATGAAAATAGTTAAATATAAATATGTTATGAGTTATTTTTATATAATTATTGACACAATCATAATTTCATTTTTCCTTCATATTTATAAACAAATTAAATTATTACATTCCAAATCTTTATTATCTTATTTTAATAAAGAAATATATTGTAAGAAAAATCAAATTAAATTAGAAAATAATTCTAAACATATTCATATATATATATATATATATTAATTTAAAATATATAATATTACATTTATATAAAAGAAAAGAAAATTTTCAATTTAGTTTGGTTTTTAAATTTTAATTTAAAAAATTGAACTAAACTATTTAACTTAAGAAAAATAATTTCAAAAACTTTAAAATTTTAATTTTATTAATTTTTGTTATTTCTTAAATCAGTTCTTTGAACACTTAACTATTGTGTTAACTAATCTCCTTATAATTAGAATTTAATAGAACTTGTTTGATTCCAAGGGGATAATTTAGAAATAGTAAATTCTATCAATATTTTTTTACTTTGACTGCTATCTGTTTTTATTGTATTTTATTTTCTAAATAAACACTTAAAAAAGTTACTTATTTTTATTAATATTCATCCTAGTTCTGAGCAGAAAGTATCAGGAAGATGGCAGGGGTACTAGGTGATAGGGTAGTCTCTTTCATAAGGAATAAAAATGGCCTTTCAGCTAACTGAGAGGATTCACAATCTCTGCTATTTCTGATCTTGTACTATGCACTTTCCCCAATACTTTCAATGATAAATGCACTATATCTTCATTTACTCCCAAAACAACAATACATTTCAAACTTTTCTCTTTTTCATATTGGATTTATAAATTTTATAAATATAATATGAATCAATATGAGAAGGATGGTTTAATTTAGTTGGTGGAGCGTGGTTTATTTAGTATCACGGTAGTGGGTTCCAAGCAAAGGTTACTATTTTGTTTTGTTTCTATTTTTTTTTCAAATACTTTTGAAGATTTTCTGAACTCAAACTCATGGCAATTGATTGCTATGCATCCAGCAAATTTAGACCTCCACCCAATTTGTGTTGGGAAAATATCTTATATAATTTTTAAATAGATATGACGTGTAACTCAAAATGTAATTCAGAAATTAATGATGCGAAATAATAAAAATATCTTATGTAACTTTTAAATAGATATGACTGGTGGTAACTCAAAATATATTTCAGAAATAATATTTTGAAATATATTCTTGGATTTGAGTTTTTGAAACATCTTTTGAATCTAAGAATCTCTCTTCTAAAATATATTTATTTATTTTAAAATTTTATTTGGAATGTATTTTTGTAGTGTGGAATTGCTTTTTTTTAGAATGAGATTTTAATTTTAGAAATTCATTTATGGATCATAAAAATTTATTATGAATTTTTTTTTTCTGGTATTTTTCAATTATGGATTTCTAATTTTGAAATGAGAAACACTTTTGGAATTTCAAAATTTAATGGGGTGTATATCTAAAATCATTGGATATAGGAAGCAATTGTCCAAACTCATTTGAGAAAGGGTTGTTTCTTCACGCACCTCTACAGTTTCTTCTGACATCCCATACTTTTTAAAATATAAAAAATACCTTTTATTTTATTGATGTTTCTTTTTTTAAATGGATGATATGGAAAAACTCAGAATTATAGAATTTTTAAGTTCCGAATTCTATGATCCAGGATGTGTTTCTTTAAAAAATTATAGAATTCGAAAGGTATTTTTAGAATTCTGTAATCTTAGGATATGTAAATTAAACAAAACACATTCCGAATTTTTTAAGGACAATATGATCATTTTGCCTGACCTATGGGGTGTTTGGAGAAGCTATAGAGGTGCTAGAAGAAGGCAATTTCTTCCTCCACCTACATAGTTTCTGCCTGCACCTCTATACTTTTGGTCAAAAGTCAGATTTACTCTTAATCAAATTAAAAATTAAACATAAATCCATGCACCCTCCATCATCTTCTTCATTCCAGTGTAGAAAGTATTTTGAATTATAAAATTTGAATTACAAAGTTAACTTCTGAATTTTACAATTTTAAATTTTGACTTTTGAATTATAATGGTTTTGTATTTTGCAATTTGAATTCTAAGAATTCAAAAAAGTCATTATGACTTTTGAATTGTAGAATTGAAATACAATTTGAAAATCATTTCTTAATCGAAAAAATATTTCAAATTATACAATTCAAAAAATTAACTTTATATTTTAAATTATACAATTTAAAATCATTTATGAATTCAGTTAATAACTTTCAAATTGGAAATTAAGAATATTTTTAAAATTACACTAATGGAGATGCAGGAAGAAATAGCCTTGAGAAAGGATTCTAGTTGTTTGTTATCCTTATCCGTGGTTGCTATTACCCAACTTATCTTACATTTGAATTGGCATTGAGACGATGAAGTTTCGTAGATTATTGAGGCCAACAATCACGTGGTGTTTGTGGCCAGCTGTTTCTCAACAAGTTTCATCTTTCAAAGTTTTCAGGATTTGTTGGCCCATTCTCGCTCTTTTACATATATGCTTTCTCATATTATAAGTGAATATAAGAATCACTAACTAATCATACTATGAATCCATAATTAAATTATTAGATAGTCTCCCCTTATTATCCTAACTAATATTTACATGACATTTAGTATTAATTTTTTAACTATGTAATAGTTTCTTCCCAATAACAAATTTTTCTTGGTCTTTAATCCTGCTATTGGTCAACATTAATTTCTTTGTTTCTATATTTGAATAATGAAGGGGGTGTTTACTTCATTTAAATAAAAAAAATCAGAAACAATAGAGTTTACAAAAGGTTAGACGTAAATTTTATTTTAAGATATATATTTTAAATATATAAAGAATTGAAAATTTACAAATAAAAGATAAATATTTATTCTTTGTTTTAAGAAAAATTACACAAGTACAAGATACTAAAGTAAGCATTCTCAATGGATAAACTCACGAGGTTTTAAGTTAGATTTAACTGAAATTGGATTTGTTTGGGAGACTAAGATTAGAGTTCTTAAAGAGATAAAAAAAAAAAAAAGAATGTTTGAGGTACACAACCATAATTGCTTTGGGAGCTTACGGTTTAATGTTCAATGCTTGATAATGTTTTGACAATGGCCGAGTGTTTGGAAAATTTACCGAATTCACTATTACATTTTGCAAATTAAAATTTTCAATTATTATTTTATCCCAATTATTTTTTATGGACATGTGTCATAAACTCATTAGAGTGTTATCTACCAAATTTTTTTAATAGATATCACAAACTTATGTAAAAAAAAATGTATATGTAATACTCATATATAAATCGTAATTTATCTACGAATCCAAACTTGTATGTAAATATGAGTAAGTAACTAACAAATTTCTTATAGTGGTGTATGATATGAAATGTATGTGTATACTTGATGGTGATATTTGTATGATATGTGTCATGTGAGGATGACCCCATATGGTAGATAATCCTTAGTAAAATGATTATATATATATATATATATATATATATATATAGTGATGAAAAATTTATATATGACCATTTATGGGTGAAACTTGTGAATGTATGTGACACTTTTAGGTGTATATTGTGTATGAGATACATTGGAATGATATCATGCTTTAGGTGGTGATACTAAGCATGTTAGATTATTAACTAAAGTAGATATCAATCGAGTGGATTAAATATCAAGTGGTGAGAAATTAAAGAAATTCATATATCTCAAGCTTAAATAAGTATATGTATGAACTATCATAATCTAAGACAAGTCTTGATATCTGATGAAACATATTCAATATAGATGTGAATATTTTAAAATGTAACATATTAGAATTACATCGTGAATTGAGATGTGACTTAAAATTCTAATATTTTTGTTATAATATTTTAGTTAAAACTATTTATTAGAGGTCTTTTGAGAAATACCTTCATTTAATTGAATATAACCATATAAAGTTGTGTATTGATAATCTTGTTGTTGATGTGTGTGTTGTTGTATCATGTTATGATTGAATTTTATGTAATGTATTATATTACATGTTGTAATACAATAATAGTTATTGAATGACATAAATTTTTATATTGCATTTTGTTGTATTACATAGAAATATTCATTTTGAGGATTAGATGTGAGTTGTATATATGAATATTATGTTTGTTTATAGCCGCAATGTACCTTTTCGAGATGCTACACAAAACCTTCGTTCCTGTTAATTAAATGTGAATCTTGCTTGATAAAGAAGAAATCGAAAGCATTTCCTTGTTCAAGATTAGAAGAAGTATATTCTGTGTATCACTAATTGGGTTTTTTTTTTGTACACTAGTCATGGATTCAAATTATAAAATTGAGATTCTCTAATAAGATGTGATTGGGTGCTTAAGTCAAGACACGTTATTACAAACTTTATACCCATCACTAGAACCCAGCTGAAATACAATTTTTTCCTTTAGTTATTAGATGTTATTTCAAATAGTTTTAACTGGTTATAAAGTTTGTGTAATTTTATTATTAATATTTTGTAAATGCATTTGTGATGCAGATTCAGGAGGATAAAGAAAAATACGTGTTTTAAAGAACATATCAATGTGATGACTTTTTCAAGATTAAATTCACTCTTCGAGGTTAAGAGTAAGTTGAATAAAAGTTTATTACAAGAGTGAAAAAAAGTTCATTAACACTTGAATTAACATATTAACACTTCAAATTAACATTATTGTTTTGTATGATTTTTTTTTCCCTCCGTCAATCTTCTACCGTTTATGGTTTTTAGTTTCATCACTGTTAACCTATTAGCATTTGTGTTTGGTAGACTGGTCACTATTGAATTTGTTCAAATTTTTCTCGACAGTTGATTTTAGTCAACAAATTTTAAATAATTATCATTTAGTGATAGTATATTTTACTCATTTTATGTCATATTATAACATTCATATATATATATATATATATATATATATATATATATATATATATATATATATATATATATATATATATATATATATATATATATATTATTAA
>Ga0123342_1001653_pt1 | contig 37515 bp, 22 predicted proteins | sample Turbeawhitnodule_FD_89960 | JGI IMG/M metagenome (GOLD analysis project Ga0123342, IMG submission 89960) | Root nodule microbial communities of legume samples collected from Mexico - Turtle bean Mexico white nodule | ecosystem: Host-associated > Plants > Roots > Nodule | place: Mexico: Nepantla...
ATATTCAATATAAAAAATATATATTTGTATTTGTATTATATTTAAAAATAAAAAAATATATATATATATATATATATATATATATATATATATATATATATATATATATATATATATATACAAATGCTATGTTATCTACAAATATCTCACGTAGTCGATCATATTGAAGGTTAAAAATATAATTAGCAATATTAATATTTATTCATTTTCTAATATAACAAGAATCTTCACTATAATAAAGGTTTTGGTACAAGAAATATGCTTAACTATACTAAATTTGATTCGACAAGAACTACATCATTGGATATTTGTCTTCTTGTGAATATTATGAATGGCCATATTCAATAGTGCAAAACATGTAACACATGAACAAATTTGAGATGGTGACTCACTGTAAAAATAAAAGCAAACCTTGTATTTCATTGTTCATACAAAGGGGTTTCATCAGCCTAGACCTAGCTTATATCAGTGAGTAAGCTTATAGTTTATTATAAAATTCCATTGATGGGATAAAATTTACACCATACATAATCTCATAAAGTTTGTATTAATATAATATGATTATTTGTAATCAATAAAGATTTAGTGAATTACCTTTACAAAGATGCATTGGAACTCATTCTCCTAATAAGTAAAAAGTACTTTTCGTGGGTCAAGTTGACCACTACAATAACTTGAAGGAACTGGAGATATTTCTTGTCTTCCTTTCCACTCTTCACCAGGTTTAAGAGTAATTGGATTTTCTATGCAAGCAGCTTGAACACAAAGCATATGCTTGTACTCACCATCCCCTAGATCAGATATGGTTTTCGCTTTCTTGTCCCATGGATTCCACACCACTGCAAAGAAAAAAAAAAAGAGTGATTTTTAATGGAGAATGATACGAGTGTTGTAAAAGAATCTCTGTAAAGTTTTTAAATAAAATTAAATTAAACCTTTTCCTTCTAATCCCTCCTTTCAAAAAAAATTTCAAATTAAAAATACATAATGTTTTATTCATCATTTGCAAGTTAAGTTTATAACTTGAATGAAACAATTCTTTAAATGACTTAATCAAGAATTTGCCAATGAAAAGCTATTTATTCTTAACTTGGACTCCCAAATTATGTGACATATCTTAGTGTTATGGAACAAATCGCTCTAGTCCATGTTTGAGATGGTTTTGGAAAAATAATAATTTATTTTTCATAAGTTTTCCTTGGGGATTGAAAACTCGAGTGATTATTCCTTATAAATAAATTGAATCAAACACATAGTTTTATCATGATTCATGAGACTAGCTATGATGACAAATGCATGCTAAGATATACATATTCATGCCACGAGTAACCAAAATAGGTTGCACAAATACTTGATCACTGTTTTTTTACCCTTGCATTCACAATATATCACGTTTCAACATGATCCATATGCATACAAAGGAAGGGTACCAAGATTAGAAAACTCACCAGCATCTGGAAGCCCGTCTTTTCGCAATACAAAAGTTCTCTTCCTTTCATGGTCTATGATAGCAATTTTTGTGGGAGTCCTTAAGTATACTTTGTCCACCTATGGTATAAAGAGACCAAAATAAAATAGTTATGCAGTTGAAGCAATAAAATATAAATAACAGAGAAAAAAACTATTCCATCGAAAATAAATATTAACTTCCGACTCAAATGTAATAGCATCCCCTTGTTCAGTAAATCGTTCTCTATTCTTCAAGTTGTCCAGATAATCTAGTGTCTCTAATCCTTCAATTCGCACTTCACTGCCCATACGAACGGTGACAATTATCTTACATACGACACAAGTCATAAATCCCAAAGCAATGTAATTCTATATCAGACAAGGTCACGGCCAAAAGCAAATACATGTTATCTTAATAAAACAAATTGTTATTCCAAAACAGAATAGACAGTGTGTGGTGCCATTTTACATTGTTTGAGATTTGAAGTTTCCAGAACTTTATGAAAAGTAAAATATACGCATGTTTCAGCAGTGGTGAAAATTTGAATTATGAGAAAAAGATTCATTCATGATACAAGACCGATATAGACCTGATGTCAGTAACAGAGAAGTATGTATTATAGGCAAATGTGAAGGTGAAGGATTTTCCATCAGTGTTTGTGTTTCGAATGCGAGATGTCATCAACAGATCTCCTGCAGGTCCCAAAGCTATCCTCAACCGGAACTCATATCTACAACAAATTATTAAAAAAATTCCCTCAATCCAACTTGTTAAATTGAACAGAATCATAATTATTTAAGCTAATTGTATACCTATGGGGCCAATTTTTCGCATCATCTTCAGAGTGCCTAAGAATCAAATCAATGAAAGCTCTGTTGGTGCTAGTGGTGGGAAACGGCGGGGGGTTAGGATCCAAGGCCCAAAACCTGTTCCTTGCAAATCCATGTTGCTGAAGAGAGCCATGAATCGAAAACTGCACAACACAAGATATCAGAAGTTCTTAAAAAAAAAATAAAAAATGCAAGAAAAGGAAAACAGGGAAAAGGATAGACACACATACTTGAGGAAAACATATAGGAATACCTCCACGTATGGAATTCGGAGGCTTGAAACTAGCCTGCAACAAAAATGGTGTGAAAAACGAAACATGAATTCTCTGAAAAAAAAAAAAAACGACGGAAGATGCGTGCATTTGGAAATTGAACTTGAACCTTACTACTGACAAAAAGCAATTCCTCCCCAAGATCATTCTTCCACGATATCACTTGACCACCGTATAGATAAATCTGCAGAAAATGAATGCAATTGATTGTAACAATAGATAATGAAGAAATCAAAATTCACAATGAATGATGAAAACGACGAAAACCTCCGCAGAGAAGCCGCGAACTTCTCTGAGAATGATTTTCTCGAGGCCATTGACACCGCTACAGTGCTGCACGTAAACCGTTTGTCGTGACATTTTCAGATTCAGAATTCAGAAATCCCAATTCACACAATTTTCACAATTTTCAGAATTCGCAATTCACAGAATTTTCACAATTTTCAGAATTCGCAATTCGCAATTCCTATTTATATTCGTCTTCCTCATTCATGATGATCATGAATTTGAGAGACTCAAGCCATGTTTATTTATAGTTTCATACATCTTCTATTAATACATTATAAGTAAATTCCACTAAATAATTTTTATATTTTTAAATGTGTAATTTAACGATTTTAAAAATGTATCTATATTAAAATATACCCTTTTCTTAATTTATTTTATGAAATTCAAAATTACAAATTCTGTAATAACATACCTTTACATAAATCAAATATGCATTTATGTAATTTTATCGTCATGCATGTGAAAAATGTATTATAAATTGAAATCTTAAATTAAGGAATTGAGTGATAAAAATTAATAAATGAAAAAGAATTAATACATAAAGTAAATTAAGTACACTTCAATTTTAAATAAATTGTTTTTTTAATCAATTTCATATATACCAGCGAAAATACAGTAGGTTACCTGTCTATTTACATTTCTATTACATTAAAATATATATAGTTTTATGAATAATTAATAAAAAAATAATAACATTAATATATATATATATAATTTTATAACAGATGTATTACAAAAATATGTAACCATTGTTTTAATTTATTTAATTATTTTGAAGCAAGGAATAGTTATTAATTTTTATAGTATCGAATAAATAATAATATTCATTCTTATCTGATAAATATATACAATATTTTAAAAAATAATTTGAATAAAAAATTAAATATACTACAATGTAATAAATTATATTAACTTAAACGTCTACATTTCAATTATTAAAAAATAAATTATATATATTAAAGGATAAATTATTATTATTATATATCTGTTATTTTTAAAAAGGATAAATAGTATTTTTTTAATTAATTACTAAAAGGGTAAATTATTATATATGTATCGGTTATATATACATAAATAAATTATTTTTATTTATTAAAAGGTATGTTATTATATATATATATATATTATTTTTTAAAAAGAGGAGTTATTTAGTATTTTGAAATAAAAATAAATTATTTTATTAAATAAATAAATAAGTAAATTACTTTTTGTTTATTTAAGGATAAATAATCTAAATACTGTGAATATATATAATTTTAAATTAAGTTGTAGTAGTTTTTGGGTTCTTTTTTTTAGTAAACAAGTGTGTTTTGACGTGGAATTAAATATTGACTTACGCTAAGTAAAGAACAAAAAGAACAAATATTCTTACAACTTACTTATTATAAAACCCGTTAAACTTACACAACAAGCCTATTAACTTTGACATCAGTTTCATACGACAAGATCACATATTTAGTCTTCTCTAATTTCTCTTATTTAGTTCATAGGACTATAATTTTTATGTTATTTTGAGAATATTTATTTAAATTATTTTTTAAGAAATAGTTTAGCTTTTAAAGTATCTTTTACACAAATATAAAAATATATTTAATTATTACTCAAATTTAGGAAGTTAGGATTGAGATATTGTTACTATTTAATATTTTACTACATTTTTACTTTATATGTGTAGAGTACATGAATAAAATAAATTGCAAACTTCTTCATATAATATATCTTTTATACATTTATAATTTATTTTTGTCAAAATTCTAAAAGTAACATAAAAGTCGTATTTTTATTATCTATAGAATATAAAAAGAGAAAAATTTATCGTTACAACATGTAAGTTACAAGAATAATGTTAAATTCTTGAAAGTCCTATCATAACAAAAAAAAAATGTAAAAAAAAAAATAAAGACAAAAGTAAAATCATGTTCTTACATTATCTAAAAATATAAAGAGAAACAAATGTTCCACAAGTCGTTGTTTCGCTCTTTGATGACGAAAGTTATAACATATAAGTTATTAGAATGAAGTTAGATTCCTAAAGTTTACATTTATTAACGTTGTCAAACGAAATTGAAATTAAAAAAACGATTATCTTCTTTCTCAATCGGTTTACCTGTTCTCCTTTTCTCTTGAAATGGTCACCATGCTCTCCTTCTACCTCACTATCTCGACTCATGGATAATATCTGTAAAAGTAAAACACACTCCAACGATCAAGTAAAATTTTAATTTCAGCACTTGGTGCTATTAGTACTGACGTACCTAATTCTTGTAATTTATATCTATTTATACGATTATCATGAACTTTTTGTTATCGAATCAGATTAGGAATTTAGATCCTGATTAAGAATATATTACCTAATGACTGACCATTGATTAGTCTCAATAATCCTCTATTTAGACATAATAATTTTGGTCTCGATCGATTTTGACTGAGTACTATGTACAGTTATAATTTCATCATATATTTTTTTTTTCTGAGGTATACCACATGACTTTTTATTTAAGAGTGAAACATTAAAAGAAAGGGCGAATTTAGAAGACATTTGTTATATATATTATTGTGTCTGCGAGTGTGTACTACATATGTTATTTCAAAATCAATTTGAATCACAATCAATTTTAGAAAATTATGTTGACAAAAAATCAAACTATATGAATGCACATTAAAACACAAATAGTTGGTGAAACGGTGAACGCTGTTGCTGCCATGTAATAGCACTTGATATAACTATAGTCAACTAACTGTCTCGCACTTTTCTCCACTTTGATCCACTTGTTATATACTATGAATGAAACTTTCAAAGTTTGTGCCTTTTCAAAGGGTGTTGCTCCTAACATTCAACTCTTTGACCTAAGGAAAATATTTTGAGTATTGATTTCAGATTCAAATCAGAATAAAATTTTAATGCAATCTTTTATTTAGGACGGGCATTGCAAGGACTTTGGAATTTTAAGCCAACCAACTACACCATTAAATTCAGCTTCATTCTCCATGTTTTGGTAGTGGAGATCTTTACCAACGTGTTTCAGATTCTTGCAATTCTTGAATAGCTAGCAAGCAGCAAGAACAAACACAATTTTGGGTATCTGATTCATCTCTTCATCATTGGTATGCTGTAAAAAGTGGATACATAATGCCATTTCTTCACCCACCTATTATTGCCATTGCCATTCACAGGTACCTCCCAATGGTACCTCCATTTCGAGTAATTTCTGGATTTGGGAAATACTGTGTTCTTTTTCTATTGAATTAACGTAACCCATAACTCACTAAGATGCAACCAAACCAAATGGAAGAACAAAGCCAAGTCTGGAAGAAGAAATTTGCAGAACCAGTATAGAAAAACACAGGGTTAAATCAAGGTAAAACAACTTCCTAACCTACAAGTTGTAGCAGAGGCAAAAAAACCTAGCGATTTTTTCTCCTTATATATAGAGTAGCTAGCCATCACACCAACAGAAGAAGAAATAAACCTGAGTCAAAACGTTTGAAAGGGCAAAAATCAGGTTCAATCTTTAATGTACTTTGTACTGTTACATAATCAAAGTAAGAAAAAAAAGTTTTCTTTTTATCTTTAAAACATTTTTTTATCGTATGAATAAGCAAAATAAAAACGAAAATATAAGTTTCATTGGATTTAAAATGAGAATAATTTGGGTAATCGATTTGAACCTACGAATTATAATATTTATATTTTGTAATACTATGTCAATGGTATGAACTTAAAGACCATGTTTAAGATACCAAAAACTTAGTTATAAGACCAGCTTTTGTTGTTGGTTATCTAAAAAATATACATTATAGTCATGCACGTGTAAACCTTATATTAACTTTGTGTTGACCTCTGCCGTGAAATTTGACTTAATTTCGTCAACAACGATGTTAAACGCTCTACCGACAGATTTGTGGCTGTTGAGAAACTTTTTGATAGTTTTACACCAACAATTTCTATCCTGTGGGAGTATATTACTTTACTGAACAACGTTTAAGACAGACACAGTTAACAAACGAATCAAAACAAAAATAAAAGGTTCTGGACAGAAGGGCCAAATAATAAAATGATCAAAAGGTATGAGAAGAGAACACCACCTACCTGAAACTGGGAAGAGTAACGACAACCATGGAAGTTCAAATTTCATATCCGGGTAACACAGTGAGAATTGAGAAGAGTCTCAATTACTCAAACAATAGCATCAGACAGACAAAGGAATACAAAAGGAACCAAACCAAAAGTGTCGCAACACAACAAGATTATGTCCCTTCTTTCATTTGTATGCAAGCAAAGCGACAGGTAAACTACCATAAATTCTATGTTCCACCTCACTACCAATCCAACCATGATCAATTTTCAGAAGTTGCTACCCATATTTCCTTATAATGCAATAAAATATCCCTTTTACTGATAAAAAAAACTCGTGTACAGCAACTGCAATTGAAAAAAAAAGGGTCTAAAGGTGCTTCATAGGGGTGAGAATCGATTTTAACAGAAAATAGGTAGCAATAGCAAGTATGAGGCGTAGAGAGACAAAAGTGATGTTTGTTTTAAGAAAATGAGAATGAGTAGAAGAGCAGCCAAATCCAAAATTGAAAAGGGAAGAAGGGAAAAATTGGCGACTCCACCACAACAAACACATACATAGATGGATAGATACATAGATAGATACATAGATTACCTATTAAAGAGAGGAGGCTGAGGCTGACGCCGAGTCCCACTTAGGTTCTGAAATAATCATACATAGATGAGCAGAATCTATTAGCACCAGTCTCAACCAGACTCATGCAAACACACCCATCATTCATTCGGTTGCCTCCAACACACCGTACTCAGAGAGGGCTTAAAAAAGATACGATAAGAAAAAAAGAAACAGAAGCAAAAAAGCAAAGCAAACAGGGCAGCATGTTATGGTAAGTAGAAAGAAAACATTGTAATGTATGGCTGAAAATGGAATATTGAAATTTGATTTGTATGAAAATGAAAACGAAAACAAAGCAGCAGAGCAACAGGGGTAGCTAGGCATGTGGCGGTGGGGGCATCCAGTGGTTCGTTCATCCATCGATCCATTGTGCGGGGAGGGAGGCATGTAGCATTGATTTGTAATAAATAAAAAATTACAAGGAAGAAGTAAGAGAGTAAGAGGGTTGCTAGGAGGGAAGAGGCCGGGGAGGAGGAGGGGGGAGGAGCTGGTGGAGATTGGGAGGAAGCTGATTGTGGTTGGAGTGGGGAGCGGCAATGAAGGGGTGTTCGAGCAGCTTTGAGGCAGACAAGCGGCGAGAGGGGTCGCGCTGGAGGCACCGGGAGATGAAATCCCTGAAGTGGAGGGAGGCAGAAGGAGGAGCCTCCGGCGGCTGAGACATACAGATGGCACACATGAGGCTGGCCCAATCGCCTTGCCTCCCCACAGCGAAGGGAAACCTGCCCATGTAGAACTCCAATATGCTAACCCCAAAGCTCCATATGTCGCCGGCGTAGGCGTCGTATTGCCCGTCGTTTATGTCCGTGTTGATCCTCTCGGGACTCATGTAGGCGATCGTTCCCACCGACGAATTGCACGGATCCATGGTCTGGTTCAGAATCCGACCCACGCCGAAGTCCGCAATCTTCACCTGCTTGCGCGAGTTTATCAGCAGATTAGAGGGCTTGATGTCGCGGTGCACGATGTGCCGCCGGTGCAGATACGCCAGCCCCCGCAGAATCTGCCTGGACAGATCTGCCAGCTGCTGCTCCTGCGGGATGTGCTTCCCCTCCAGAGATCCCCCGTCCATGAACTCCAGCAGCACCTGGATTTCGCTGTTCTGATCGTACATCTCGTGACACTTCACCACGTTCGGATCGTCCACGTCGCGCAGGATCTGGATTTCGCGGTGGATCTGCCGCCGCACCGACTCCTCGTGGTGGCCGTATATCACCTTCAGCGCGTACACGCGCCCGGTCGTTCGGTGGACCACCTTGTACACCGTCCCCCCGCTCCCGCTCCCGATTCGGTTCATCCTCTCCAGCTCCGCGAACGGGATCACCTGCTGCTGCTGCTGCTGCTGGCTGGCCCCGCCGCTGGCCTGGGCCGGCGCCGTGGACGGCGGAAGAGGAAGCGGCACCGCCAAATTAGTGTCGCGCTGCGGCAGCGGCAGCGTGAGATCCTTGCGGCGGCGCTGGGGACGCTGATCCTTGCTGTTGGCCGGTCCCGGAGCGGCGGCGGATGCGGAGGCGGAAGGCGGTGGGAGTTGCATCGGCCTCATCTCATGTCTCGAATCCAGTGTGAAAAAAAGAATATATAATAAATATTTGTGTTAAGAATAATATAATATTAATAAGAAAAACGAAGGAAAATTAAGTGCAGAGAAGGTTCGAGGAAGTTTGAGAGAGAAAATTTGGATGCAGAAGTTTTGTGTTGTGTTGAGTTGATTTGATTTCGTTCCTCTGCAACATACAACAAAAGGTTTTTGCTTTCCCAAACAAACAAATTTTAAAACAAACTTATTTTTTGATAAAGTAAATGCAGAGGTAGCTATCAAAAGAGGGAATCGAGATTTAAAAGGCATGGGGTCCACGCGCCTCCAGGGCCCGTGGGGAACGTGGACCAATTGCATTGCCATGTACCCTACACCGCACTTCTTCACACTCCACACTACAAACAAACACACCTTTTCTTTTTCTTCATTATTATTTTCTCACCAAACCAATCCCATTCGCAACACGCAACAACTGCATTCCCACGCTCTATTTTCATCTCTTCCTTTTATTTTTCTCCTCCACTCATTCCTTTCTACACCCCTTTTTTATCATACACTTTCCTACTTAATCACTCTTTTTCTTCTAATCTATTCTTAATCACTCCTTTCTTCTTTAATCAACTTCTTAACTCTATCTAATTAACCTCGTAAACTGCACTAACTAATTCATTTTGCCACGTCATTGTTAAATGAAGCGTGAAAACATAACAACTACCCTAACGCTAGATCTTCCGTGGACTTTTCAAGACAATAATAATGAAGCGTGAAAAAAAAAACAGATTTTAAGAAAATGTATCGTTTAATACATAAATTTCTCTACAGATATTATTTATAAAAAATTAAGTTTCTTATATATTTTTTTTTATAATTTGTGTTTAATCTGATGTATGAAAAATAAGTTTCAATGTGTATAATTCCATTACTCAATTTAAAGTTTTTTTTAATATTTTTTATAGAACAATTTTGTAAATGTATGAATTTCATATAAACTTGTATTTAAAATATATTATTATATCAAGTTTAATTATTAATCATTAAATATTACTACTTATTGTATTTATTAAATATACTATATAATTAATATTTCACACATTATTACTATAGCAATTATATAAATATTAAATAATACTTATTTTTGTATTTATTAAATATATTATATAATAATTAATAATGCACCATATGTATTTAATACATTATATAGTGTTGATGTTTTCATTTAAGTAATATTTAACACTGAATATGTGCTCCACTAATTTTTTTTTATTTGTATAAATATTTATATGTATTTTTAACATAAAATATAAATTGTATTCACATTATTTTCATTTTTGTATTATGAGGAAAATTTTAAATTCCATGGAAGATTTAGGGAGATACACATATCTTGAACACTCATGATATGTGGGGTTGCAATCCAAATACTAACTAAATGACAAAAGATGCACGTAGTATCATTCAATTAAGTGGGTTTTTAAGTTCTGAAAACGTTTATTATTTTTTAACAAAATCTTTTAATTGAAAATAATAAATAAATAAAAGTTAATTACAAAATGTGAGACTTTTAAAAGTTAAAAAAAATACTATTTATCATGTAATGCTTTGAATTTTAATTGGACACAATCCACTTACCATATGTGGTTATAAGCTCAACATAAGAAAATATAGTATTTCGTAGGAGATTAAAAAAAATTATTAAATAAAATAATTAGAGACAAAAGATAATTAATTATTATATTAATAAAATTATATACTATTTTAGAGTTTAAAAAAATATTAGTATTGAAATTAATTTTTATTATTGATAAATAATTTTTAAATTAGTATCTAGGTTTTATCTATTAACTATTTAAAGTTGATATTTAATTAAATACGATTTAGAAAATATTTATTAATAATAAAAACTAATTTATATATTAATAATTTTTGTAGTCACTAAAATAGTATCTAATTTTATTAATATAATAATTAATTATTATTTTTCTATAAAATTAGTTTTTATTTAATATTAATACAAATATATTAAAAAAAACTACTACAAGTTCAAAAAAAATCATAAGTTTTTAAGTTTTTTTATATGATGTTTATAAAAAGAATGTAAAGTAAATCAGATTGGTGTCAACTTATCATTATCAAAATATTAAATAATTATATAGTGGGTCTAATAGAATAATTAGTGTGTGCTCATATTTGATTTTTTTTTATTAAGTGAAGTTAAAGTTTTAGAAGTAAAAATGTTTATTTGTAATATCCATGAAAGTTTATTGTATATTTTGATGAAAGAGACTTTGAGAACTTAAAAGAGGAAAAAGTTTCTTCAAAAGGAATTAACACAAATAACTTAAAAGAGACTTTGTGTAATAATTCCAATGATACCATCTTAATAGGATTGTAAATTTCTCTCAATCACATTTTTAAGAAAAGTGTCAACTTCTAGGAAAATTATTTTGGGAATTTTCTTTAGTAAAGCTGAATTTTCCATCAATTTTCCTTGTGTTTTGGTGGTTTGTAGAAAAGGATATGAAAAATAAAGAAATTATTTTGGTATTGTTGTTCAAATGTGAAGTGAGCAATGGGTTTGAATAATCTTATGTTTTTGTCCTTAACCAAAAGAATGCTTTCATCTCTTAGTTGTGATAGTGATCATGAGATGAACTCAGTTTTACAAATAGAAATATGCATTGAAAAATTAATTATGTCTTTATTATTTCAAATCAAATCATTTTAATCTTCATCATTTTTTTATTCAATATTTCATTTCTAGAATAAGTGTTCATGTATTATTTATTAGTGAGCACGTAAGACTTTAATAGGGTTAATTGAACTTCCAACTCTTTGACAAGTTCCCAACCCAACTAAAATTAAATAAGTCAATTTTTTTTTAATTAACCTAATCATCCAACCCAATCAATTAAGGGGGTGGATCTATAAAGTTCGACACTCCTTTTAAATGACGTGTCGGTGTTCGATACTTGTATCGGACACCGACATTCGTATGACACATGTAAGACACGTATCCGTAAAGTATCCAATTTAAAAAGTATTTGTTAGATTTCTAACAATCTAATACGGTTTTAACACAATTCTAAAAAGGAAAAATACATTAATTTTCTAAAAATTCAAACTTTACTTTATTGTATAAATTGTTATTATGATTATAAAAATAAGAAACAAATCCTTATGAATCAGTTATGAAAAATATATTTTTACTCAAAAAATAATCTGAAACATACTTATACACATAAATCTTTATTATCAATTTATATAATTAATAATTATATAATCGTGTTCTCATATCCTACATTTTAAAAATATTACGTATATCCGTATCCATATTCGTATTGTGTGTGTCAGTGTTTCTGCTAGGTGAGATTAGTCCTATTTGAGGTCCATCTTGTCCTTTTACACTCCCATGTACAAACAAGAAAACAAAATGGAGTGAGTTGAAAAAAATTCATTTTAATTTTTTTAAATCTAAAAAGTTATTTAATCTATATCTAATTTAAATCTAGTTAAATAGATTCCTTTAAATATAAATCCATTTAAATTAACTTAAAAGAAGTAATATGGTTATGGATGTGTATTTGTTTGGCTAATTAGCCGTGATAAAAAATTGTGAAGCTTACAAAAGAAGGTTCTAAATTGGTTCTCTGCTACTCTCACTCACTCTTTCTCTTCTCAACAAGAAGCAAGAAGAAGAAACATGGAGCGACCCATAAGCTCTGTACATTTAGAGTATGTCGTCTTGTTCATATTGTGCACCACACTGTTTGCTTCCGCCACCACTTCTCAGCACCAAGAATCACAAACTCGACAACATAAAGGTGAATCACTGTTCCTATCTTAAAACTGCATTGCTTTGCTTTGCTTTGCCATGCTTTCATACTGTGTCATGTCATGTGATCAGAGCCCAGTTACCTGAAGATGGTGGTCAACGCCACCGAGTTGCCCGTTGAAGAATACTACGACTACATCATCGTGGGTGGCGGCACTGCGGGGTGCCCGCTGGCGGCGACGCTCTCGCAGTCGTTTAAAGTGCTTGTGCTTGAAAGAGGCGGCGCTGGGAGCGGGAACCCCAACCTGATGAACCAAGAAGGGTTCTTGACCAACCTCTTGAACGTTGAGACAGAGGACTCGCCCGCGCAGGCTTTCATTTCGGAGGAGGGAGTGCCCAACGCGCGTGGGCGGGTTCTTGGCGGCAGCAGCGCCATCAACGCGGGCTTCTACAGCCGAGCCCACCGGGATTTCTTCGAGAGGTCGGGCTTGCCGTGGGACCTGGCGCTGGTGAACCAGTCGTACCGGTGGGTGGAGAAGGAAATCGTGTTCAGACCCAAACTCAAGACGTGGCAATCCTCTGTTCGCGACGCCTTGCTGGAAACAGGGGTCACTCCCTACAACGGTTTCACTCTGGACCACGCCAAGGGGACCAAGATTGGCGGCTCCACGTTCGACAGCTCCGGCAGAAGACACACCTCTGCGGATCTTCTCAGACACGCTCGCCCATCCAACATCAAGGTCGCTGTTCACGCCACCGTGGAGAGGCTGCTTCTGGCGGGCTCCACCGCCATTGGAGCTCTGTTCCGCGACCAGAGAGGGAGGCACCACCGCGCATTTTTGCAGGAACACGGAGAGGTGATCCTCTCCGCCGGTGCCATTGGAAGCCCTCAGCTACTTCTTCTGAGCGGGATCGGTTCAAGGCCTTATCTCTCATCATGGGGGATCCCCGTGGCTCACCACCTCCCCTACGTGGGGCACTTCCTCTACGATAATCCCAGAAACGGAATCACCATTCTCCCCTCGCTTCCGCTCGACCATTCTCTCATCCAAGTCGTGGGGATTACCGATTCCGGCGCTTACATCGAGGCCGCATCCAACGTCGTGCCATTCATCTCCCCCCGCCACAACGCCTTCGTCCGCTCCCCGCTCTACCTCACCGTGGCCACGCTCATTTCCAAGATTTCCGGCCCTCTCTCCGCCGGCTTTCTGCGACTCGCCTCCACCGACGTCGACGCGAATCCCCGCGTGAGGTTCAACTACTTCGACAACCTCGTGGACCTTGAGCGCTGCGTGAACGGGAGCAGGAAGATAGCAGAAATCCTCAGGAGCAGGGCTTTGAAGGACTTTAAATTCTCGAACTGGTTCGGGGAAGCAGACTTCCGGTTCATAGGCCCCGCCCTGCCGCTTCACCAAACGGAGTTTCCTCGCATGGCGGATTTCTGCCGGCGGACTGTGAGCACCATCTGGCACTACCACGGCGGCTGCGTGGTTGGCAGGGTGGTTGATCCCCATCTGAAGGTCATCGGAGTGGATTCTCTTCGCATTGTTGACGGATCCGTCTTCAGCGTGTCGCCGGGAACCAATCCTCAGGCCACCCTGATGATGCTCGGACGGTATTTTGGGTTGAAGATGATCACAGAAAGGAACGATTACAAATGATGCTTGCATGCACCCATTCACCTTCTTCTCCATCTTTAGACCAACATTTTGGATTTTATAGTTTTTTTCATTCGCCAACTCACTTCTTTCACGTCCCATGTTCAAACTACCAGAATATAAAACTAACAATTATGTTCATTCACATTACTCCTTTTCTTATTCTCTATCTATTTTTTAATCCATTCACGTATATATCCATGTATTATGATGTCAAAATATAGTTGTTATCTTGGTTTCAAGTATGGTTGTAATTAATTTGAGAAAGAATTGGCGAGAAATTATTAATACTTTAGTGAGAAAGTTACTGTAATTTATTTATACGACTAAAATACTACCATACATGTGAGAAATAAGATTAAACTAGAGATGTGAAAATTTCTAAATTGACCAATCTAAAAATTGTGCAAAACATAATTTGGAAAACTGTCTTAAAACTGTTGTGAAATCCATTGCTATAAATAGTTATATTAGAATCAATTATTATAAGTTAAGTATGATATTTAATTTAATTAAAGTGTTTTTATATATTTGTAATAAGCACTCCAATTTATATGCATACAATTTAGTTTATAATAAATACTTTTTGTTTAATAATATAGTTAATCTAGGCTAAATGACATGAAATATAATGCATATATTAAAAAATATTGTATAATAAGCTTAGACAAAAGCACTTTAGCATGGAAGCAAGCAAGCCTATCCAATGGTCTACTAATTTGAGGAGATTCAATTGAACAAATTCATCTTATCTATTCTTAAAAAACAAATAATAGACACCACGAAATGTTTTTATTTTAATTTATTTAAATATATTTTTTATTACTTTAAATTGGACAGTTTTTCTTTTGATTTTCCCATTAATTTGTTAATCTTATTATTCTTTTAATCATCACAAATGTTATTTTTAATTCAACGTCACATTTCATCTCGAAAAGTGTAACTCTCACAAAGATTCTTTGAATTCAAGCTCCTCAAGTCTGGGACAAGTGTACAGATTGGGTCAGTAGGATACATGGAGGTTCAACATCCAATCAAAGCCGATCCATATTACTAAAACCATTATGTCCAAACAAAAGATTAACAAGACTAATAAGTGGTCAGACATTAGGTAACACACTCCTAATCAAGATCCAAATTTCTAATCTGACCCAATAACAAATGACCCATAATAATCATATTAATAGGCACAAATTCAAAATAATCGGATATGTCATAATCCAGTACTGATAACATCGAGTACCAAAATCTTACTATAACGTCATTTTACAGGTACCATTCGAGCTTAGAATTCACGGGAACAAAGAGTAATAAGGTAAAAGAAGAGTACTAAGACCATTTTTAGATGAAAGAGGTAGACTGGAATAATAATTTTCTTGTTTCAATCCTCTTCGACAACACCTATAAAGTGAAACCCTTTAACTGAAAAACCAACATAAAAAAATTAAAATTTAAAAGATTAAGAATATATTTAAATAACTTTAATCTACAATGTTTTGTATAAATAAGAATATTAATAAAAATAAAGAATGTAGTCTTAATATATTTACAGATTGCTTTTTAGGTAAGCATACCTTACTTATTATTCCTATTCTCTTGTCTGCGAAGCATTTTGCCTTAAACATGAACTTCAGAAATCAATCTATGTAGAATATATCGTCCCTACCCTGCAAATAAAAGGAACATAGTGGTGCTAAAGGTATAGTAATGTGTCTAATATGCCTCTTCTGTTCCATGATTACACTTCAAGCCATGCCTCACAGCTTCAGACTTTTCCACCGTCTCTGAAATGGCATCACTTTTTCTTATTCTGTCTCCACCAAATACTTCTCCTCCTAATACCCTGCATCACCATTCCTACTAAGTATGATCTCAAATGTGAATTCTCACCTTTACTTGGTGGAATAAATTAATAAAACCTATAAATACCATAACCCTCCCCAACACCACATGATTCAAAATCTGTCACCCTCACTTGTCCTAGCCTTTGGCACCCAACTGGTTTACAAAGAATCACCCTTGCCTTTCCCTACCATGGTGGTGAGATTCCTTGTTCTTTCCCTACTCATCTCAGGCATTCATGCCATATCAATTTCAGAAGGTAAAGGCCTGATCCAGAGCAATGGAGAAGCACAACAACTTCTTGGTACCCCCACTTCTTCAGCCTTTCAAAGTAATTGTTTTTTCTTTCACTTTAAACTAATGGTATTCGGTGTAGGGAAATTATATGGAATAAGCATGGAAGAGGCAAGAATTTTGAAAGAAAAAGTTGATGAAACTGAAAATGGGTGCAAAGACGAAGTAGTTAGTACTACAAGAATAGCACAAGGTGGAAGTTCAGGCGGTGGAGGAAAGAAAGGAAAGACAGGAACTGGGGGCAGTACAGATGTTACTCGCCGGCCACGCCAGAGTTCAGCACCCTCAAAGCCTCACTTTTGGGTCTCAACATTTAATCTATGCGTAAGCATGGCTATATCAGTCACATTATTTCCTTTCCACTGGATCTGATGAACTAATTCACGCAGAAAACAATGGTTACCACACGTTGCTCTTTTTCATTGCTGCTATATGATGCCTACTTCCTTTTTCAATACATACTTTGGTCTTCGCTTGCAGATCAGTTTGTGTCCTCCCTTTCAATATTCGTAGCTTCTCATCCATCATATCAATGAATAACAATGTAATATGAATGAATGAATATTTGAACCTTTGCCGGAAATTTTAGAGGGGGTGATGCAATTTGCAAAACATTCAAGGGTATATGTCGATGCAAAAATGGAAAGATTTAACTTGTGTTGGCTTTGGTTAGTACTGATAAGTGATGGTATAGAAGCAGAAAAGGAACCAATTTTACATTGCTCTGAATTCAATTATGTTAAATATCCGTTCTCTACAATGTTATTTTCAAGATCATTGCTTAAGACTTGTTTTTGAAGTTCTTATAACTTTCCCAGTTGTAAATTTATCTGATTTGCTTTTCTATCAAGTGTAATGTAGTTCTTTTCAGTTTACATTACTCTATAAAATGCACCTGACAGAGACGTGTGCAGACAATTCTGAAACAAGTCTTAATTGTTGGTGAAGTTCATAAATGGTTACAGAGTATAACACTTGTAAGAAAAATGTAGTCTATTGATAACTGAAATGGTTGGCATGAACAGTTGCATACCGTCTAGAGACAACAAAAGGTACCATGATTCCTCAAATGTCATACAAGTAATCCTTAAACACCTTCATATGGTCTGGCTGAAGAGCTATTGCCACAGACACGCTGCCATCATTGGTGGAGTTTGGGATTATGAAAGATAGCCCCTCGTAAGCAATTCCACCAGGTCCCATGAACACGGGCCTTCCCCAACCAAAGTCAGCATCATGGATCGGAAGCCTGGTCCAGCTAGTGATGCCAAGATTTGGACATTTGAAAGTGTGTGCACCACGAACAAGAGCTTTGAGATCAGGTTGGAGCTCTAGATAGTCAAGAGCGGATCTCAAATACTCGTTGTCCATTCGCAGCAAAGCATTGTGGATTCGGCTTGCAGCATACCATGTTGGTTTTGACATGAGATCACCAGCCACAGCTATAGGAGTGGTTGTGAAGATCACATTGCCAAAGTAACCTGGTGGTGGAGAAGGTTGCAGCCTTGACCTTCCGTCTGTTGCAATGTACAACTTGGTCTCTTGATCGTGAGGAAGTGCTCTGGCTTTGCACACACTTCTCCACACATGACCTGCCAGCATCTCGTAAGAGCTGTAGCTGATGGTGTTGCCATCTTCTTTGGACTTGGCTTTGAGGGTGCAGAGCTGGTCACGTGTGAGTTTGAAAATGGAGACATCTGCAGGTACAGTGTGAGAGTTTGTGGGGTGTTGTTGGGTGTTCATGGGTGGTGGTGGCTTGTATTCAATGTGGTCAAAGAGTGGTCGTGGTGGGTCTCTGGCACGGAGTATTGTTCTGTCAATGAATGGTGGAATTGAAACATCCAAGCCACGAGCCACATCGGACCATGTGTTGATGAAGTGAAGACCAGAGGCACCGTCTGCTACGTGATGTTGCATACCAACTCCCAGTGATGCTCCTCCACATTTGAAGTGCGTCACCTAAAATTTCTTAAAATCAAATTTCGAACATAAATAATTAAGCTAATAAGAAATAAAGAAACATTTTTTTTTAATTTATCATTTAGAAATACCTTTCTAGTTAAATAAATTAAATATGAATATAAATTTTTTATTATCGATTTATATAATTTATAATTAAAGCTTTAAAAGGAAAGATATTTCTATCCTCGGACCATGCCTCAAATGTCTAATTCACCAACCGCATTCATTAACCAGTAATTTGGGACCGTAGCACTCTTATTTTATATACAATTTGTAAGATAAATAAAAAATAATAAAAATCAAGGGTGAAAACGTACGGAAGATACGTAAAATCTTTAAAATGTAGGATACGGGACACAGATCTATATATTATATAATTATGAATTATATAAATTGACAATAAAGATTTATGTGTACAATTATGTTCCAGATTATGTTTTGGAGCGGAAATATGTTTTTTTATGACTGGTTCACAATGATTTGTTTCTTAGTTTTATAATCATAATAAAAATTTATACAATAAAGTTTGAATTTTGAGAAAATTAATGTATTTTTTCTTTTTAAAATTGTGTTAAAATCATACTAGAATTGTCAGAAATCTAACAAATACTTTTTGAATTGGATACTTTACGGATACGTGTCCTACATGTGTCAGTATCGATGTCCAACACGAGTATTGGACACCGACACGCTATTTAAGAGAAGTGTCTGAGAGTAAAAAGCTTTTATCAAAATTCACCTAATTTTATAAAATCTCACAAAAATAAAAAAAAAATTACATAATTTTTTCGATATAATAAAACCTAGATCAAGAGTTATTATTACAGCACATAATATTTTTACTTCAAAAGAGTTTTTTTTTTTTTTCCTGAAATTTCTTAGTTTATGGTTATTGCGTAACATACAGCCTTTTTTAGTTGTATTTCAATCAAAATTATGTTTCACCTTTCAGTTACCTTTAAATTTACAATTCCATAAATTATTATTTTAATATAATATTTTATTATGAAAAGTAATTATGAAATATAATTTTGAATTCATGTGACAACTATTTTTTTTATATTAAAATAATAATTGAAATATAAGATAAAATTGATGATGCGAAAGGAGCATCATCGTCCCTGCAAAAGGAAAACAGAGTAAGCATGGGTCGTGTTGACTCATACATAACTCAGATACTATTCTTATTATCTCTTCCAAATTCCATGACTTCCGATGACATTAAGGTCAATATACGTCGCATCGTTTGGTAAGTTAATCTTTGACTTATTTCCCGAATAGTTCAACAAAAAAAAGTTCAGCAAGAGAAGAAAAACGCACCTGTAACACCAAGAGCGGATAGGTTTCGATCCCCTGCGAATAATCCACGGCGGGGATGAGCTGCCGGAGCTCAAGCGTGGGTGCAAAGTCTCCGAAGTCGTCGATGACGGCACCGGTGTCGGCCTCCACGAAGAGAACGCCTTGACCGTCGCAGTCAATCTCCACGCGACCGTCTTCGTCCCGGCGGAGCCTCCCGGCCATTGGGTAGAAGGGCACCAGCACCCTGCTGAGGGCCTCCTTGAGAATGTTCCCGTCGAAGAAGTTGGACGCGCCGTTGGCTCTGTAGAAGTAGACGCTGGGAGTGTGGAAATTCGGCACCACGAGGTCGACGTTGGAGTTCCACAGCAGACGGCGGTGGAGCTCTTCCGCCGGGCGCACCATGGTCGATTCCTTGACGGTGATGATCATCTCTGTAATGAATGATAAGATGGTGTAATTGCGATGATGAGAGTGGGTGGGAAGTGAAGAAGGAGTCGTGGATTTTAAGGAAAGAGAGAAGGGTTGAGTGATTCACCAACCACGCCCACTGGGTCCACCAATGGAGAAACGCCACCTCATCAACCGCACCACCATGGTTTGGCATCAGAAGTTGGTGAGAATGAGACCTTCCTTTTTTTCCATTTTCTGTGTTCCCATAAATTCCTTTATCACGTTTTTTGTTATATAAAAAAGAAAAAAAAAAGAAAAAAAAGATTGATACGATGGTGTGATGAATGATTGAGGTTGGGGTATGGAGTGAGTCACCAACTCCTATCTAGAAAGAGAGAGTTGGGTTGGGTGGGTCCGGTTCTCTGTTCTGACTGCTCACGTCATCGACTCGCCACCCCTCACGCAACTCCACTCTTCATTCTCACATCTTTCATGCATAACACAGCATCCTCAAATTCAGGAGTAACAAAACAAACCATTCGAAATGTCTTCAAACCAGGTATTATGAGGTTGTCTTTTGGGTCATTTGTTTGTTAGTTATGTAAGTTACCCCTTAGACGATGTATAGGGTGGCCAGATTGGTGAGAATAACCTTTTTTTTATTGAATTTTTTTGGAACTTAAAGTAACCATGTTTTTGGATTTCAAAACTCTTTCTTTTTTTTGTGTGGTATAGTGTTTATTTTATTTCTCCAATTAGTTTTCTAAACTTAAATTGATGCTGTGAAGGTTATTAGGAGAAAAATTCTCTATAGATATGGTACGTGGTAGGGAGTAGGGGACTTGATTTTACTTGCTTAAAGTTGAACCTTAACAAATTGTGGGATTAGATAAAAAGAGAGTATATTGAAAAATATTTCAAGACTTCATAAAATACACAATAACATCATGAGAAATCATGGAGGTTAAAACCACCACAATATATGGTATCGAAAATCATACTCAGAACTACCTCAAAGTTTTTCGAGTTTAGATGTTGATCTAGGGTGAATCAGACGTTGTCCTATGTAACATGTTTGTGGGTATTTTTATGGAAACCGCCTTGTAGTGGTTTAGCATGATTCTTATTAGGCAATTACATCTTTCCAATTTTTTTTCCAAAATGTTCATGGAGGAGTTTACGGCCAAAAAAGTAAAGTCTTCTAGGATTGTAGACCTTTTTGACATAAAACAACAAGAGAAAGTGACGTTGAAGAACTATCTCCAGTACTTTATGATATCTTAGAACGAATTTATCAACCAAATTAGGAGATGTTTGTTGATGTCTTTGTAAAGGAGCTACAAGCCAACCCTTCATAATAAGGTTGAATCTATGGTTGAAATCCAAAGTAGATCATCATATCGAGGCAGAAGAGGTCTAAAGAAAAATGACAACAACTACCAAAGTACAAGGAGAATGACCTTGAATGGAGACTGAAAAAAGAAGAATGACCTTGATCGATGATATGTACCTTACGTGGCTTAAAAGCCACGAGAAGAGAAAGAAAGGCATAAAGTTTCTTGGAAACAAATCCTCACGGATGATGATATATCCAAAAAGATTACGGTTCCCTCGAAAGACCAAACATCTTCTTGGTCATATTCGGGATGCTTGGTGCAAATTCCAGTATGGTTATGATACAAATATATGTTTCGCCTTAATGACCTAACTCGCCAAACTAGTAAAGGAAGGTCATCTACGATACTATTGAGAGTCATTCTGATTGTTTGATCCCATCGAAAGTATCAATCCCCAAGCTATATCACTAAACACGAGATGTTTATTTTGGGATATTTCAACACAACATTCGGAGGATTCGTTGGAGGAGGGTTGACCAACTCAAGGTGGAAGCGGTACTCCTAGGACCTTCTGTTGCGACCAAACAGGAGGGTTCAATATGAATTTTGGTAGTAGATAAAACGACCAACTTAAAGGGCAGTGGGGCATGATTATTTTAGATGGGTCAAATGACATCCTCATTGATCAATCACTTGGATTCTCTTTTAGGATAATCAATGATAAATATGAAGTGTTAATCGATAAAATGTTTTTTTGGACTAAAGTCAGAGAGTGACGGCTAATAGTAACTCAGATTTTGAAATGATTTCTATTTAGCTCGATATTTGAGATAGGTTAGGATCTTATCTAAACTATTTAATTTATTTTGAACTTATATATAATCAATTCTCAAATCAAATTTCTAATATAAGTCTTAGATACTTGAATTTCCTTACTTAAGTCAAATTAATTAATGTAATATGATCATTGTAAGTCAAATTTACTTATAAATTGTACCTACCCATTTGTCTTTCTATAATACTTCTTTAGAAAGTAACATTACAAAATACTCATACTAATTTTCTAACCCCTTTTGTATGTTGGGTAAAGGAGAAACTCTTACCTTTGAATGGTTCTTGGAAAAGGATAGAGTAAGCTTTCTAGAATGTGAGGACTTATGTTCAAAGTCTTTATATATTACAAACAAAAAGTTGATCAGAATCTTACCAAGTACATTTTATTTACCATTATGATTATTCTATTTGGGAATACCATAAATCTGAATAGATTCCATTAAATGCAAGATTGTGCGTATTATAAGATTATATACTATTCTGTATTTAAATCAATGTACGATCAAATACAGATTTTTCGTATACATATTTTATAATTTTATTCTTATTTTTAGAACATTTCATAATAACTATTTTTGTATAAAAACTGTTACGTAACTATTTTAATTCAATCTTTCAACTCATGATCCATGAACCCAACTAGTTAAGAAATATGTTTTTTGGGTTGGTTAAAAAAATTATTAAATTGGGCACAATACTTTATAAAATTCATATATCTTTTAACATTTTACTCCTTGTGTATTTAAATTAAATGATGGTTTTTAAAATTATTTTTTGCTACAACAATTTAGTAAGTTAATACGTGGTGCGATTTTGATATTATGTTCAACTTAGTAGATTAAAATTATCTTTAAAACGTAATTTTTTATTTATTTTAATATTAAACTTACTAGACACGAATATAATTTTTTATTTACCCTTAAAATATAAAAAATTATTAATTTTTGAATATAAAGTCTCAATCGAATGTAATCGAAAAGATAAAAAAAAAGTATAATTAAAAATTAAAGTGTACTATATCGATGTCATAGTTTTGTTCTGAGCTTACTTTTGTGAAGCCCAATTTCAACTGCATAGACACAACTTTTGCTTGTTACACCCAATAAATTTCTATCAGCAGTCTCCTGTTTATGTTTTCAAATATGAGAATTTGTTTTTAGTCCAACCGTAAGCCCAAAAACGACTATAAACTAAACTATTTATATTTTTTACACCCCTCGGCATACTATACTCACTCCTCCATTTTAAGATAACTACCATCCTTTCATAAAACCAAAAACTAATCCACAAAACTCACACATATCTTAAACAGAATTAATTATATTAAAAATTAATCTTATATTAAATTTAATTATCATTTCTGAATTACTTAATACACTTATTTTAGCACATAAAACACATATCCTTACATAAATTACTTTAATACATAAAATTAATCCGCTATTAATATTATCACATAAACACACTTATTTGTACGGTTTTGATGCTATCAATATGATGGCTACATGTGCGCCACGTGTATGCTGACTAGGACTTGCTATCCACTTTTCAGACACCCAATGTTCTTATCCCTTTTCCCTACATATTATTTATCAGGCTTTTCGGTTTTTAAGAAAAATAGTTTCACAAATTAAATGATATTTCTTCCAGAAAAAAACTTCAAAAACAAATCTTAATTATAAATGGTTATTTATGGTGGTTTTCTTATAATAATTATTTCAAACATATTTCAAATAATTTCAAATTAATATATAATTTAAATTTTTATATCTATATAATAGATTTTAAAAATATTTACCAAAAACTTATAATTTTAATCTCAAATTAAGAATATAAAATATAGTCAAATATTCTACCTAAAACATAATTTTATATTTTTAAATAATTTTCTGACACTTCCATATCTTTATTCTAGCCGTATATCTTCCTTTTAGTCTTTTCCTATCACATTGTTCGAAAGAACAGTTTCATCTGAACTTTAGTGAGAGTGTTGATGTTCGTTGTATTCAACGTTTTTCGATATAATTTTTTTTTTTCAACTTTATACTTTATTTTTGCAACTCATTAATTTTATTTTTCTAAATTTTATTTTTATGAGCCACTACAAATAACCATTGGCACATTAATATAAAAAAGAATAATTAGTCTAAAATATATATACCTATTTCTTTAACTTCAAATAAATCGTATGGTCTTCCATCCCAATAATTTTTCAAATTGATAGGGCTCTTGGGCCCAACTTGAAGCATATAGTTTTTTCTTAGAAATTGCGATTGAAAATCATTACAACTTGCGTTGCTAGTTATTATTGGATACATCAATTAAATTAATCCGAATTAGAAACTATAAACAAAAAATATAATTGACATTTTCTTTTGTCTGCGATAAGAGATGTGACATGTATAAAAAAGTCAAAGGAAGCAACACGCTAAATCCCATAAATAGATTTAATAGATTGGTTGTTTTAAAGGAAACATTTAATATATTAATTATTGATCTATAACTAACATATTTGATATGTGTATGAAAATCTAAGAATATTTTGGTCTTTTTATTATTTGTAAGATGGGAAAATTTGTTTATCTTCATCTCCTTATCTATTTAAAGATATTTTTTAAACACCATCATCGTTGTGTTGTGAAAAAGGAGAGTGACGTGTCACATAATCAAAATAGACAAAACATGAAAAACTAAAAATGGGTTCAATATTAAGTGAAGTTGGAGGGTTGAAGAACCACATTACAAAAGGTGAAAGGATATCCACTCGCATATGCCTTCAAGATAAGCTCATTTATTTTTATCATCAACTAATATTTTTTTTAATTAAAAAAAACTTGCCCTCATAATTTGATAATAAAAGTAATTTATATATTGATAACAAAATTAGATTGTACGAAAAGGGGTGTTGACTAATTAGCATATATACGAGTGGTACGAGATATAAAAATATGTATAATTTTTTAAAATATTGGACATGACCACGAATATATATATCATATAATTATGAATTATATAAATTGACAATAAAAATTTATGTGCATAAATATTTTTTAACAGAAAAGATATTTCTCATGACTGTTCAAAATGATTTGTTTCTTATTTTTATAATCATAATAAATTTTTTTACAATAAATTTAAATTTTTTTAAAAATAATATATATATATTTTTAAAATTATGTTAAAATCGTACTAGAATTATTATAAATCTAATTAATATTTTTTAATAGTACTTCATTATACGTGTTCTATAAGTATTATACAAATATTGATGTCTGACACAGATACACCATTTAAACACAGATACACCATTTAAGAGAGATATTCGAACCTCGTTGGTTAATTAAGATTAACCGTGGGTTAAATTGGGAAGAAATTAAAAGAAGGGTCATGAAATAAGAGCAAGTAAAAGCTAAAAATAATAAGGAATAGTTGAAAAGAATTAACTAACAGTGATTGGAAGTATTTAAAAAAAGAGGTGTTGAGGCTAAAATTGGAAGAAACGAAAGGGTTATGAATTGGGACCAAGTAAAAATGTAAAAAGACAACGTTAAGATAAGCGTAACAATGTGTCTTTCTGAGACTCTCCTTTTCTGTCTTCTACCTCTAAATCCGAACATCCACGTCACCTTGACTCAATGGATAAGAACAATGAATTGCTCCCACCTCAGATTCTCCCATTTCACCATTCATTTCTTTTCTATATAAATCTCTTTCATTCACTTTATTTTCTATCCTTTAATCTGCTCTACAATTATTCAAATTCACTAACCAAAATCAACCCAATATTTTAGCTTCCCACAGATTCCCCGTCAATTCAACTTGCCGTGCACATTCATCCATCCTAAACAATATCTCCCTTCATCAAATCACCAAAGCTTCAATATTTATCGCCAGATCCTTTCTGGGTGCTTCTGACTTTTTCCTTTTAGATATTTCGTTTTGTGAGATTAAGCCCCTTTTGAAAATGGCTGCTGCGACTGCTGGGGTTGTTGGGGGTAATGCTTCTTCTGCTTCTTGGATGCAATTCAGAGGCAGGGAAAGGAAGCATACCAAGAAGAACAGATCTGGGGTTTTTTGCTCTTATTCTTCCCCTTCTGTCATCAATTCTTACAAGACCTTGAGAGTGCAAACGGGCGCTTCTGAATCTGAAGTCAGGAAGGCTTTCCGACAGCTTGCTCTGCAGGTTTCAATCCCAACCTTAAATTCCCCTTTTGCGTGTCTTTGCCATGTTTTTTTTTTGTTTTATCCCCATGGATTGGATTCATGTTTGGTTTAGCTGTTTTGATCTTGATTTTCACAAACTGTGTGGTGTTTGTGCCATTATTATTATTTTTTAATCATCCCAGTATTAATTAGTTGATGTTGTATTGTGTTTGTTCCAGTATCATCCAGATGTGTGCAGAGGGAACAATTGCACGGTGCAATTTCACGAAATCAACCAGGCTTATGATGTAAGTTATTTTCCCCTTCTCTAGATTTCAATTGCATAGTTACCTTAAACACAGAATGAAAACTTGTTTAAAATTAAAACTGCTGGTTTTTCTAGACTCTCAGAACTTGCTGGTTTTTCTATGCTGTTCAATCATTGCTATCTTTTCCTCCCCAACAAAAGTAATATACACAGTTCATAATAAAAGCTGTTAAAAGTGTGAGCAATAATTGAAATTACACCCACAATTGCACCAAAAGCAATAGTTTAATTTGTCTGATAATACATCTGAAAGTGGGGCAATAATATGATATGGGCCATACCATAGTTTTGAAGTTTTTTGAGAAGGTTGCTAATTGGGATATGGATGTTGATTATTGGATTGCAGACAGTGATGGCGAGCTTGAGAGGAGAATTAAATGGGGCACTAACATACGAGGCTATTTATGATGGTGACACAGATGAGCCAGTGGGAGAAATGAACGAACCAGATTGCGACCTATGGGAGGAGTGGATGGGGTGGGAAGGAGCAGGAATCCGTGACTACTCTTCTTTCATTAATCCTTACAACTGAATGTTTTGAGGAACTGTGTTCATAATTATAAGCCTTCTGAATAAGCATATGATCCCCACCTAATGGTGTGGTTAGTGTGCTCTCTGTATATAGTCCAAGTTCAACTCAATGTAAAGTCCTCTATGTATCATTGGAGCTGAGGAAAACAAACTAATACCATGATGACCTTCACTAATCACAAAAAAGGTCACTATTTAAGCAGTAAAATAAATACAAATGTATTGCATATAACTCCATGCCATCTTTTCCTTGTTATTCTATCCCTACACGTCTTTCAAAATTTGAGGGCCAACTTTGTGGTCATATATTTGTATGTATTCAAAAAAGGTTCCCACAACGAAAGAGAAGTGGTTGAAGGCGTGCACAATGTGCAGTGTGCTATCTTCACATATTTATCACAGAAAAGAGGTTTTTGTTTGGTATCATATCAGGTCATTGCCAGTGATACGTCACACCCTAACCTTGTTATTTCTCCCAAATGCCCTTAAGAGCCCCATTTGTAGGGTAGTTTGCCCGTCACAATCTGTCCATACTTTGTTTTTATGTTATTCAAACAAAATGAAATTGATATTTTGATATATAAATTACAATAAACTTATGTTTGGATTCATGGCCGTCTAAATCTGATGCACGACAGAAACACAAGGAATCAAAATAACTTATTTATACCTAAAAGATATCAAACGACCTCACAAATGTTATTATCTTATTTTAAGTAATCAAAATATAAGCTAGCTATTTTATTGATATTTTGACTATATCTTCTATCTAAAAGAAATTCTTTCTTATAAAATCTTCTGATGATTAAATCTTCTCTGTTTTGTATGTGAATTAGTAAGTCGAAGTTTGTAAGGTTGATATATGTTTGAAGTTTGGTTTTTAAGAATTGTCCATAGTTTCAGTAACATTTACCTACTTTTAAAACAAGAAACTGAGCTCTGCGAATTTTTCACATAGCAAGGTTGCCGTAGTTTCTTATTTGCTTCAATCCTCTTTCTTTTGGAATCAAGAACGTGTACTGTTTTTCACAAAAAAAGTAGTTGAATTAAATATGTGGACGTGTGTTCATATTGAGCAATCGAAACAGTACGAGAAGACCTGGCATGGACAGATGACAATGTCGTTGGTGAGGAACTTGTGGCGATTTTCTTCTTGACAAAGTATTGTTGAATACAACTAAAATTATGGAAATCATCCCGATTGTACAATGCAGAAGGTTCTTTTTAAGAAAAACTAAATTGTGTGATTCAAAAGCAAAAAAAATGACTTCTGAATTGCAGAGTCCAAAAGAGACATTTTGACTTTCACACTGCACAATTCAAGAAGACTAAAGTAAATTTTCATATACATAGGATGTAGGAGAGATGCATGGAGGTGGAGAAAGAAATGCTCTGCTTTGGATTACTTCAAAACTGCTGCTTGGCATGCATTGGTATTTGGTCACATTCTTCTTTTATCCGCTAATGATTTTGATCAACCACACAACAACATAAGAGTATGTTACAACAAACACTGCACTGAATTGCCGATGCTTATATGCAAATGCCACATATTCTGCGAGTGCACACACTTGACGAGAAGTTTCCCTATCCATTAACTATGCTTCAAACAGGTAAATCATACCTAACAAATTTTATTATATAAGGAAAATTTCTTATACATCATTAGTTCTTTTTTTCCCAAATGAAAAGACCGATTTATCAGTACAGGACAACGCCAAAATGAAAATGGATCTCCATCCCAAAAGAATAAAACTAGAGACAAAAGGGCATTCAACAAACATATGTAATGCCTTTTCACTTTAGTGTACCTGGAAAAGAATGCTAACGAAGATCATTTAGCAGAAGCAGAACTGGATGAAAGCCTTTCGCTCCTTGCTTTATCAGCTTTTTCCAAGTAATCTTGGTGAGACTGGTGTTTACTCCCTGCAAGGAAACAAGAAGTTCAAAAGATTAAGTAATTAAACGGCCGCAATGAAATGGAGATATATAAGAAAATTCTAAATCTAAAACACTTTTACACTGTCTGCGTGTGACAATCTAGAGATACGAATCAAAAAGAAAAACATCATTGAAGGTACTACAGTAATTGTTTAGGAAATCTAACTTTGTTTCTGGATTTTAAACAATAAAACGATGCAATAAATAACAGCATGGGTGAAATGCATTTATGTCAGGATAGTTTTAATTGTATGGACATGCCATGTCATAGCATGCACATGAACATAATAGATCTACCAAACTGTTTTGGTATTTGACCAGGATATCCCTAGCATGCATTGATGTGACGCTAATCACTCAGAAGCTCAGACAATGGAGCAATTTTAGAGGAGCCTTTTAACAATTGCCTTTCTTAGGATCTGAACAATCCCACTACACATCCAGTTTTTGTTCAACAGACCAATTACTGGCAACTAAAAGGGGATGAAGGAGAAACAGAGGAGCAAATTACATGAAAAACAATCTTTTCATTCATGCATCTTCCTCCACTTTACATACACTGTTTTTCTCAGAGCAGGTCTTAGACTTTCTTTTGAATACAGAGGAAGAGGGAAAGAGGCGTTGAGAGTTAAGACTTAAGTACACGAGAAGAATACAACCGCAGGTCTCAAAGCTCAAGTATCATACCAAAAATTTATTTGTTTTACTTAAAGTGACTTACAAGACCTTCCTTTGAGAATTGATGTTCATATGGGGGCTTTCACTCTATCGACATCAATATTGACCTTGACCCGATGATAAGAAGGTGGCCTTTTTTTCTGACAGGTTCACTTACCTATCAATATTCGGTTGACACCTTCATCTATAGCTTATAAGCAGTCCTTCTATAACCCAATTCTCAATGGAAGTATCAATTGTTAGGAATTAAGCATTAGAGAAGAATCCAACTCAAAAGACTAGTGTACTAGGTAGGAGAGTCTCAAACCTTAAGTATCACAGTATCATATCAAATAGTTTATTCTACTGACTGCGGAACTCCTAAGATTGAGGAACTCCTAAGATTGAGAAATGTAATCAAAACCTCAGTTTAAAAACCTACATGTAAAAGTTTGCTGGTACGAAATGCCAAACCACCATTGCCAGAACTTTCTATGTTCGTGAATCCTACACAAGGTGCTAGCAATATCCCTCTGACATAAATTTACATTATTCAATTTAAGCAGCAAAAGGGCACATATAATATTACAACATCAATAAGAACATACACAACCACTTTGGTGAAGCAAAATATCTGAGATATCCAGCTAATATGTGAGTACCACACCTTTCAATCAACATAGAAGATCAAATGCAAGCCACTAGCTCCACCAAGTTTAATTAAACTAAACATTTTTTTCCTTTTCCTTTTCAATTCTGAACCATCAATTGAAGATTTGCTTACCCCTAATTAGACTTGGAAACTTTATTCAACAACCTCCAAACCCGACCACTTGCAAAGGAAAAGGTGAAATTTTGTGTACATTGGAAATGCTATCTTAGAAGGCTAAAATATCATACAAGTTCAAATCCTAAGAAAATCAATAACACTAAGATTAGAGCTTTACAAATAACAGTGCTACAGAAGCAACCCATTGATAATGTAAAGGGAAAGTTCAAAACTTTGTCAGCGATCTCAAATTTAAACTGAAGGGAAACTGATAATATTTATAAAAGAAACCAATTAGAATAAAAAAAAAAAAGGTGTACCTCGGTTCATAAGGAACCATGGGATGGTAAAAACAGCGGTGATGAGAGTTAAACCAACGAAAACATGCTTCTTCTCACCGCTATGGAGATAGTGATTCACCTTCGACCTGAATCCTCCTCCGCCGTTGCCACCGCCGTTGGTTTTCGTGTCGCTGCTCATCTTCCCTTCGCAACTTCCCCTCTCAGCTCAGGCCACTCACAGAGCCCTAATTTCCTTTTATTAAAAAAAACTAAGTTTTTTTTTTCCTTTAGTTCATTCACTATAAATTCTAATTAAACTTTTCAAATATAATTTTTTCTTTTCTTGATTGTAGGCTTTATTTTAATAAGTTGAAAAATATTTAATAAAATCATAAAACACTTCTATTAATTTAAATAAATTCTTTTACATTTTTTTAAATAGTTTTTTTTATGGTGAATAAAGTGAAATGATAATAAGATAAAATTCTGTTAATCCTTAAACAACATAACGTGTTATAAGGTGAAAATGTTAAAAAAAAGTTGCACCAAGAAAAACAAACATTTTTTAAGTTTGTGTTAATGGATAATCAAACATACATAAAACCCTTTATTATTGTTAAGAGTGTTTAGCACTCAAGAATGAAAAAAAAACACAATTTTTATTCAAAAGATTTGATTCAAATGAAATAACAATAATTAAAAGTTTACTATTTTTGTAATAATAATTAGTATATACATTCACATACTAAACATAAATACACATTATCATTTACTTATAAATTATTATATATATATATTACATTTCTTATTTTTGTAATAATTATTTAAAATTTTATTATAATAATAAAAACTTTGAATTATTTTACAATGTAAATTTTTTTATATCCACACTCACTATTTTTTAAAAGAAAAAACATGTGATTTTTACTGACCACTCAACTTATACCTCCAATAAATGCTATTCATTAATATTTCGTACCTAAAGAAAATATCAAGCTTCAATTTTTAATTGAAAGACCCAAGTTTTAACCATTAATATAAATAAAAACACTCTTTTTCTTATATTAAAGGTTTTGTATTCAACAATAAAAAAATATTCCAGAAATAATTTTGATAAGTTAGAAGTATTATTAGTGTAAGTTTTATAAAGAGTGACACTAAAACAGAGTAGTGTATGCTGCCAAAGGTCCAACTTTGTTTGGCCCAAATGCAATAATTGCTGTCTTCTACCCTTCAGCTCTGTTTCACACAACACAGAACAAAACAGAACAGAGAAGAGATGGGAGGCTCATGGAAACTCACATGTGCCCTCTTGCTACTCATCTCCGCCGCAGCCACCGCCACTGACCACATTGTGGGTGCCAATCGTGGGTGGAACCCTAACATCAACTACACTCTCTGGGCCAACAACCACACTTTCTATGTCGGCGACCTTATCTGTTAGTCAAACTCTCTCTTTCTCAATTTTACCTTTCTACCAACACTCTGCTTGTATAGTTACGCCAGATCCTTCACTTAACCTTACAGATCTGGAAAACTTTCTTACATCTTCACTTCACCTTACAGATCTAGACACACTTTCTATTTTCAACATGGTTCCTCTGTTTTTCCTCACTAAAACAGAACACAGTGAGACAGTAGCATAACTGGTATTATTTTTTGACTTTCCATGCTTTGTTAACAGCATTCAGGTACCAGAAAAACCAATACAATGTGTTTGAGGTGAACCAAACTGGGTATGACAACTGCACCACAGAAGGGGCAGTGGGGAATTGGACCAGTGGCAAGGATTTCATACCCCTGAATAAGGCCAAGAGATATTACTTCATTTGTGGGAATGGCCAATGCTTCAGTGGAATGAAGGTGTCTGTTATTGTCCATCCTCTGCCACCACCTCCCACCTCTGCTCTTGCTGCTGAACATTCAACTCCAAACTCAGCTTCTCCTCTGCTCTTCAAACGCTCTCTGCTGCTGTCCTCTGTTTTGGCTTGCTTTGGATTTGTTTGGATGTAGCAGCTGTTGCTCATTCTTTTCTCCTTTCTTCTCTATTCATCGTTGTATCTTCCTTGTTTTTTTCTGATTCACGTCTTTCTAAGCCAAATGTAAGCTTGTTTTGTTAGTGCTGAAATTAAATGTCTCCAATTCTGGGTACAAGAGTCTCCTCTGTAGTTTCGATGCAGAACAAAGAGAATAGGTTTTCTTGACACCTCTGTAGTACTAGAAAAAAAAATCTGTTTTAGAGTTAAAGTTCCTGCACAAATTTAACATCTTTATGTTTTTGTTTGACTACAAAATTAAATGTGTTTGATTTATGTCAGTATCAGATTATGAAAAAAACAACAACATTGTCAATCATAGTACTTTCTATGTTTAGATGAGAAAGATGCAGAAAAAAGAAAAGAAAACTCGAAGAAACTATCGCTTACTCTAACACGTGTCTTAAATGGTGTGTCTGAACAGATCTTCATACTTGTACAATATTAATAAAAATATGTAGTTAAATTCAAAAAATATTTAATAAAGCTTTAACCATTCTAATACAATTTTAACATAATTTTTTTTAAATTACATTAATTTTTTAAAATACTTTAATTTTTATTATAATTATAAAAATAAAGAATAAATTATTTTAAAAAAAATTATACCTATTTCCATATTCATATAGTATGAATCTTCATATTAAATGTGAAACTCTATTCAGTTAGTTCCAACAAGTTTGGATAAATCAGCTCTCCAAAACAAAGTCTTTAGCACTAGAATCATTACAAAATAGATTTTGCTCCTTTGTTGTTTATTTTGAATCTTTGCATCATAACCATATTAAAAAGAAGATTTAGTATGTGATGTTATTTTTTAAATTATCAATAATTACAAGTAATCTTATATTATAATTTAATTTATTCAACAAAATCCAAACTAGAAAGCCATTATTTGTTATAAATTTTAGTTATAGTAAAATTTCTTATAAATATTTATTTGTTATATTTTAATTTCGTAAAATAAATATTTATTTTCTACTTTACATAAATTAAAATACTAAATATTGTTGGAGATCCCACATCGACTAGAAATTAGAGCCTTTCATTGTATATAAGTGGGTGCAAATCTCAATCCTATGAGCCGGTTTTATGAGGTTGAGTTGGACTTAAAGTTCACTCTACCGTAATATGGTATCAGAGCCATTTCGAGCTTACCAAAGTCCACTCTCTTTCGTAATAAATATTATTCATAACTTAAAATCTTCTCACAATGCCAACCACATTTTTCATACTTAAAAGTGTTTTATATATAAGCCTTAAAAAAACACAAAACTTTTCAAGACATATGTCAAGTTAATATTAGTTTTTTTCTATAAGAATAAAAGATAAAGAAATGATATATAGTCATTGATAAAGTATTTAATCATTTTTAGTCTAACAATTATTATTTGTAAATTTTTCTTAACCATCTTTATATATAAAAGAAACTACTTGTGTTAATAATAAAAAATAGCGAACATATATTTTCTCGTTCAAAGTAGAAGTAAAACTAGTATTTCAATATAATATATTACAATGTTCAAATAATTTATTCATATTATTTTGATAAATTTTCGAAACAAAAAGTATTACATTAAACAAATGTCAACATAAAATTAAATAAATTCGAAAATATGTTCGATACAAAGAATAGAAGCACTATATCACAACGATTTTTTTTTATAATTCTTATAAATAAATGTAGTGTTGTGCTTAACAGTTTATTGAATCAATAAACATAATACACTAAAAAAACAAGCATACGATTCTTTCATTCTTTTTAGCTTATAAAGGTTTAACAACAAAATTATGTTAAATTATAAAAGAAAAGTGTTATATTTGTAAAAAAATTATTGTAGTTTCTAAGTACAAGATACTTAAAGTATTTTTAAAAATTATGTGATCATCTACATTATTACTTTAACAATCACCATTAGTTTCATTGTTGTAAAAAAAAAAAAAAGTCACCGCTTTCATAATTTTTAAAAAAAACCTCCACCATTTTCACCATTATTGTAACGTTTTGATAGGGTCAGACATAAGTGGTCGGACATACGTAACCGGTTATCACCCGAAAGATGATATTTAGTCGTTGATTTTGAAGAGATTGACCCTTCAAATCTCTTGAGCACATTTTTATGGGTCCAATCGAGAATCTCAAGAATCAACCAACTAATATGTGATTTTTGAAAAATCATTTTTCACTATTCCATATACTGTGAAATTGTTTTCTCCTATAATAAGAAAGTGAATTAAATTTGTACTTATTTGTGACTAGTTCAAGCATAAAAAGAGAGAACTTCTTCATGTTATACATATAACCCATAAATACCTTTGAACCAAAATAATTATAACACCGTTATTATCATTTTTGTCATCACTATCCTTACATCATCTTTATATTAGAAAGTATGCGTTATTGTTGTATTGACTTTATTCTTCTCAATATTTAATAATGTCATTATGATTATCATTATTATTTCATTATTTATATTGTCGTTATCTCTTCTTATTGTCGCATTCTCGTAACTCTCTTAATTATTATTATCACCCTACTATTATCATCATCATTACTGTTATTCATATATGATTATTTAGTATTTGTGATTTTCCACTCTAAAACATTACATCTATAACAAAACAATACATAATAAGATCCTCCTCCTATGTACACATTTTTTTCAATGTTACATGTGAATAAATAATAATTAGTTTACTTTAATGATTTTTTTCCCCAAATTTTATCCTTGAAAGAATAACAATTATCAATTTAATAACTTATCTTTTCCTTAACCTTATAAGTTACAACATTTTTTCAAATAACTTATACCAAACACTACAAGAAAATCATTAAATAGTAACCAAATTTAAAAACAAAAAATAATTAATCACTATATTACTAAATTAGATATTAATTTAGAGACTAAAAAAACTATTGATATCTAATGTGATTTTTATTATTAATAAAATATTATAAAATAGTTTCTAAATTGCTAACTCCCAAAATTTTAGCTACTAATATTTTATATTTTAAATTAGTCTCTAAAAGATTAGTAGAGGCCAATTTAGAACATAAGTAGTTAATTACTAAAACTTTGGTAGCTAATAGTTAGATACCAATTTAGAAACAATTTTATAAATTTTTAATTGTAAAAACTATTTTAAATACTAATAATTTTTTAGTTTAAAAAATGGTCTCCAATCTAGTTAATATAGTAACTAATTATTTTGGTATCTAAAATTAGTATTTTAATGGGTAATGATACATTGTTAACTCCAATTTTTTATACAACCAGATTACAACTTTCAATATTATTATATTTCATATCATTTAATTATAAATTTACCCTTTATTATATATATTTATTTATAAACCTATTTCATCAAGAGTTATATACAACTTCAAAGAGTTGTGAAACTATCATTTTTCTTTTTCAATAAATATTGTTATTTAATTTTTCTTTAAAAAAAATCTTTCATTTAATTTAATCTACATAATTGAATGAAAGCAGTTTCTTAGAATTCTTTATGAATAAGTATAATGTATCCATGTATCAGTTTTATTAACATATGAGTTTGCTATAGTCTTCCATATTTTTGTATTTTTTTTAATAATACTTTTTTTTCACATGACAGCAGATGATTTTTGTTACTTGAAGTATCAACTTAACTGAAATATCAAGCTGAGATATCATGCACATTTGAAGAAGAATAAGCTGAGAAAAGCATAAAAAGGTGAAGAATGTGGAGAGGAATGAAGAGTGTTAAGACCAAACCAAGAATTGACTAGCTCATTCTTTCTTCCTTTCTTTCTCCCTGCCTCAACAGTGTAGCGTCACCTCTGGTTTGTGTGGAAAACCATTAGAATTCATCACTATTCAGAACTGCATTTGTTCGTGTGTGTTGAATTCATTGTCTATTCTCATGGCTCATATCTCATTCTCCTCATCGTCAAAGAACTCTTCTTGTTCGTTGACCAACATAGACAACTTACCTGATGATCTGTTGAGAGAAATACTGATTCTGATGCCATTTAGATCCATTGCCAAATCTAAGTGTGTGTGCAAACGTTGGCTGAGAATGCTCTCAAGTCCTTCTTTCCCAACAGAATTTGTGTCTCGCCAACACTCTCTCTTCAGCACCTACCTCACCTTCATTTCATCCCACCACCTCATGCTCGGTTTCTTCCCCAAAGATTCAATCTTGAAATTCAATACCCACCGGGCTCCTCTATTGCCGGACACCATCATGAAGGGGAGCTTGTGTGGCTATTCAAACGGCTTGTTCTTGTTGTGCAGTAACAGATACACAACTGGGCGTGGCTACTTTGTGTACGATCCACTCACCAAGCAATGCACCCATTTACCTTCTTTTTCTGATGGAGATAGGGGACA
>Ga0123342_1001654_pt1 | contig 37511 bp, 21 predicted proteins | sample Turbeawhitnodule_FD_89960 | JGI IMG/M metagenome (GOLD analysis project Ga0123342, IMG submission 89960) | Root nodule microbial communities of legume samples collected from Mexico - Turtle bean Mexico white nodule | ecosystem: Host-associated > Plants > Roots > Nodule | place: Mexico: Nepantla...
AATCCAATGTCATTTATGCAGTATTATCGACCAACAATGCCTTCACAAGTGTCCGCAAATCAGAGTGATGACAATGAAATCGAAGACACTGACGATGACATTCCACCTCCGTCCCCTCCTACCCTTCCATCTGAACAACAACCACAAGGACGACCACGAAGACAACAAAGAAGACCACCATGTGGCACAACTCCTCATAGATGACAACTTTTACTATATTTCTATTTTCTAATCATGTATAATATCATTTTATAAATATTGTTTAAACGCTATCCTTTTTATTTATAATTGTATCAACTATAAACGTTATTTCACGAATATAATTTCAATTTTTTAAAAACAACAAAAATATTTTTAATTTTAATAATATTTAAAAGGTACTAAATATTTTAAATTTATTACACAACCTATTTTAAATCCAACTTAATTTTAGGTAACTTTATTTTTTGTGAAAACAAAATTTAGTTTAATTTTTTAATATTAATTATCTATAAAAATACAAATTTTCTCAATATTCTTATTCTTATTCACTTCATGTAATTTTAAATAATTTTTAAATTATTATTATATAGATCTTTTAATTTTAAAAAATATTAAGAAGTTATCAATCCGGTTGGAAACTCTAATTAAAAGAAGAAAAGTAGGGAAATTAATGAATTTAATTGATATTGACTACACCATTGACAACTTTGACTAAGAATTGTCCATTCTTGTAATTTTTATTTTATTTTGCCCATTTAGGTAAATCTAAAAAAATAAAAATTGCACCATTTTGGTAAAAAATCCTTCTTTGGCACAAGAAGTTTGAGTTAGACATTTCAAAATTTATTTGCATAAAAAAACTTGTTATGATTATACTTAGAGGTTATATCAAGCTTCAAGTTTTCATTGTAACTCTTGAGGTTTGTCTTGTACATCCTTTTTATGTACGTAAAAAATATTCTTTTATTTATTATTATTTCTCATTTACTGCTAGAGATCCTAAGAAGGATTTGTTACTCATTGTATCATTGGAAAAAAGTTAGATGTTGTTAAAGAAACCTTTGTTTATACTTCTATATGCAAAAAAGGGTTAAAGCTTTAAGAAATATCAAAATCTTTAACAAAATAGAGGTAGAAGTAGATATTTTAATAAAACCTTGTATCCTAGAAAAGTCAATCTGTAAAGATGCACTTAACCTTTTAAAAAAGAAATTTCATTACAACACCCAAATAGTTAAACCTTTGTTTAAGCATTTAATATATTATGTACTCGCTTTAACATTGTTCCAACTTCTAATATATTATTTTTCTTCTTTGAGTTTAAGTAATTTTGATGGGTGAAGTTTACTACCTTTGTTTCAATAATCTAATTAAGCTTTCAAATATAAGTTTGTAAAAATTCAATCTCCTTCTCATAATCCAACATTGCTTTATTAGGTTTTTTCTTAATATTGTACTTAAAACCCCATACCTAGAGTTTAAAAAACTGACAATTTATTCAAAGAGGAACTCAATTTTTTTTTTTATTTATGTAAAGAGCAAACTGTGAAAATAAATAAATGATGTAGCACATGATAGAGTTGGTTGCTAAGGAAGCCTAAAAAGTTGTTGGTGGTGTGGGTACAAGCAATCTTCACTCACAACAAGCTCCAATATTGAAGTTTACCTCAAATTTATATAAAAAAGTGATCGATTTGATTATGTAAAAGGGAACTAAGGATTAGTCATTACTAATTGAAGAACCAATAAGTTGAATCGAATAAGAATATGAAAAATCACGTCATTAAACATTCTGAGCTAAGTGGTAAAACTCCTATCATACTGATAGGAGATATTTGGGACTCAACCAAGTAAGGTAACCCGATGCATCAAGGTAAGTCTTGTTTTAGTGAAGATTCAACATTTGTCCTTTTGAGAGTGGTGATTTGTATCTTTAAAAATGGTGGTAACATTTTGTTTTCGAACGGGACTGGAATCAAGAAAATGATTGTCTGTCTTCTCAGTTTGTCGGTTAGTCTGTCTCTCCTCTCTTTCTGGAATGGTCTTCGTGCTCTCCCTTCACTTCCTTTCTTGTTCTCTTTACAAACTCCAAGTTCGGATGGTACCAAAAACACTCTGATGCTCGAGTGAGATTTGGGTGTTTGACACTCTGTGCTATTAGTACTGGATGATGATGTACCTTATTCTAGAAATTTGTGCATATTTATATGATTATGATGGGCCCTTTATTATTAGGATGGATTAGGATTTTGAACTGTGATTAAAAGTGTATTACCTAATGGTTGATTACTGATTAGTCTCATTAATCTTATGTTAGGTATAATGAATTCAGTTGTGTCGGTCGGCTCAGATCAGATGTTGATGTCAATGACCTATCATACGGTCCAAACTGGTACACTTTTCAAAAAAATTTTTTTTTAAGTTATTCTAGTATTTCGATGACACCTTCTTTATAATATCTTGATTCCTTCTCGAGGTTCTTTATTTTTGTTGCTTCAAATCATTCATTATATCCACCATTTGATGCATTTATACTCATGTGATATTTTGTTTATTGATAATCTTGTTCTCTCGTGTATTTATCTCACAAATCTTTGATAAGATGTATCCAAATAAATAACACAGTTTTATAAACTAATGCTTGCATTTTTTATCAGCTAAAAATAAATGAATTAATTGGATCATTTAAGGGATGTTCCAAACATATATACAAAAAAACAAAAGTAGGATACCTCAGTACCCCAAAACACCTTTAAACACTTTAAAGGTAAACCACCTACATTAGTTAAGGTGACATCTAAAAAACAAACCAACCCTTAACCAATAAACCAACAAAAAAAAACTAGAACATCCTTACACTAACCAAACCAACAAAAAAAAACTAGAACATCCTTACACTAACCAAACCAACAAGGTTCTATACTTTACCCTCAGACAAGCTCTTTCAAGCCTAAAATACCACCATTTACAATTAAGGAACGAATAAACTTTTACCTCCTTACATCAGAGCACCTTCACCTTGTTCATTGAGGGAGAACTTCGTGGTTGTCCATGGTGAAGTTGTCATAGACTCAAATTTCAATTTTCTTTAAAAAAAATATATGTTCTCTTTTGTCTCCTCAAGTCATCTTAAAAGCAAATTTGATGGTTCAAAAAACTCGAAACAACTTGAGAATTAATCGTCTGTTTGTTTCCAACGATAAAAACATGTAAAACAATGAAAATAGTGAAAAATTCGAAGAACTAGATGAAAAATTACAAAAAATGAGAAAAAAATATCTTGTCAAACTTTCTCTTCTCAACTGCGAAGAAAGTTCATTTTTAATAATTTAAGTTAATTAATTATTATTAAATAAAATATAACAAATATTATTTTTAATTATAAATATATAATAATAAAATAAAATAAATTTCATATTTCATTACTATATGTTTTATGTTAAATAAAATAAAATATTAAATTAATAAATAAAATAAAACTAATTAAATTTTAATGATTTATTTTAATATACTTTTATTTTAAAATATTATTTTTTTATTTATTAAGGTTTTATAATAATTTTTTAATTTAAAATTTATTTTAACTTTAATTTATATTTTTTTAAAAATTTATTAAATATATTATATGTTTTATTCTATTTATGTTTATACTTATTATATTAAATATATATTATATTTGTATATTATTATTTCATTAATATTTATATTTATATTATAATAAAATAATAATAATTAATTATATAATAAAAATATTAATAATAAATTTATAAGATAATAATAATAAAATAATTAAAAATAATAAAAATATAATTTTTTGTCGTATGACTCACAATCCAATTAACCCACTTTCTTCACATTTTTCCTCTTAATTTACTCTCTCAAATTATCTCTTTAATTAAAATATATAAAAAAAAATCCATGTGTCACATCCATTCATCTATCTATATCCTATCAACCCACCAAACCGACAAAATAAAGTATAAATACCCTAAATTCTTACAAGTTGCTACACGTATTCAACCAAACTAATGCATGCATAAACAAACTAATGCATGACATGATTAGATAGTTAGATCAATATCTCAAATAGGTAATTCATTGGAACTATATATGAATTCACATTGCACTCAATTATATAAATGTTATCAACACTTTTTTTACTTTATGCATCTGAATCAATAGTTCTCATACATCTCCCATGAACTGTCTCCTCTAATTCAGGGATTCTGAATTTTACAGAAAATAGTGTGAAGATATAGTTTCTCAGAAGATAAGAGAGAAGCTACGCAACAAAGAAAAAGAGAGTTGTGTCGGAATACTCCACTCACACTACACCTTCCACCCAATCAATTTCTTACATTCTTTATCATTTTCCTCCATCCACCGTCATCAAAATCAACTCAATAGAAAAATGTTAAAACAATTTTTGCTTTTCTAAACAGAGTAACTATATTAATTAAAGTCTTTTAGATATTATAAATCTGCAATTTGAATTTGTATATTTCAACAACAGTTTATTTCTCAAGTATATATTAATTGGTTAATAATATGTGTGAGAAATTAAATTATATAATTATAATGATTGATGCTATAAAAAAATAGTTAGACAAAAATACGATTAAGTGTAAACAAAAATCTGGAGTTTAGCATTTCGATGTTCTTTATTGGTGAAGTGCATGAAATAAAGGGAAAAACAACTTTTCATTTCCAATTGTTTATAAGTTTTTTTAAGAAAATAACTCAAAAACTAAAATTAATTTATGTATAAAATAATTTATAGAATTTTTTCATGTCATTTTTTAAATTTTTTAATAACTTAAAGTTAATAATATTAAGAACTTTTATTATTAATTTTAAAGTAGTGTTTAAAATCCTTATTTTATTTTTTGAAATTACAAAAATAATAATATTATATTAAACAATATATACCCCATGTCAAGAGGTTTTATCTATCAATACAATTATTTAAAATTTATAATTTTTAGAAAAAAATAGATATTAGATTGAATAAAAATAAAGTGTATTAATTAATTAATAAAGAAACGATTAAAGAAAGAAATAAATCATAAAAGTAGTTGAAATTTTTTTATTAAAAACTTGTAATTTGTTTGAAAGGACGTGTGTGCTAAGTTGACTAATTTAAGATTTATTCATAGATAATCATTTTATTGGTATAATAAGTTTCTTTATGAATATGTATAGTCTACCTATGTATTGTTTTTGTTAAAATATGAGTTTTTGTCTAATTCTTCCATATTTTTGTATTTTCATTCTTTTTTATAATAATTTTTTTTTCATGTAATGATAGATGGTTGTTGTTACTTGAGATGTCCGTCTAACTGATATGTCAACATAGTAATACCTAACACAAACACTTTTATATAAAAAAAATAGTTAAAAAATACAACTAACATTTGTTTTCAAAATTATTTTTACTCTGTTTTTCTTAATCAAACAACTCAGCTTACTTATATTACTTTCTTTCTTCCATTTTTTCAACAACAAAAAGCAAATAGTTGAATTTTAAAGTATAACTACTATTGGCATCACTTCTTTAAAAAGAAGAACGAAAGTCTAAAATTCGTCCTTTGACATTTTAAAAATAGACATATTTACTTTTTTATTTACAGAAAAACCTATCCATTTTTAATTAAATATATTTAATTTACAGAAAAACCTATCTATCTTTAGCATAATGTGACAACAACTCTAGATTTTATTATTATTAAAAAGTAGTAAAAAAAAATTAATTTCAAAAATTAGATCCTAATAACAAAAGAAAAACTTTAAATGTTGCATCAGTTTATTTTTAAAAAATAATTATAATATATTAAACTAGTATATATATATATATATATATATATATTTAATCACACAGTTTAAACCTGTTTAAAAGGCTATATATACCTGTTCATACCAGAAATGGACTCGAAGGGTACCTCGGTGAAGACTATGTGTTCCTCGAGGAACAAGCTTTCAATTGGGGTCTCCGATGAGAGGGGGAGGTTCACTAAAGAGCTAAGAGTATAGTATAGAGTTCAGTATGTTCTCTTACCGAGAGAGTCATCACCTATTTATAGGTCTCATTGGACTCATACCATTAAAAAAAATTGAATGGTTATCATGAGATATAAATGGATTTTATAGTAGTAACCTATAACCGCTAGTAACTTATAATCGATTTATGGTCTGATTTATGTATCTTGAATATAATATTAAACGAGTAGTTATTGTTTGATTTATGTGTCTTAAATATTATAATAAATGAGCGGTTATTGATCTGAATGTACTCGGTCGTAATTGGGGGGTATGTACATAAGTCCCCCTACTTGGAATCTGAGAAGATGTACAGGTGGATCAATTTGAAGGATGAACGAGTTAAGCTTGGACCCATTTGGATTTGGTTTTTAGCTATACTCGTGGTTCAACATGCTTCATTCTTGATTGAGTTTGCATTATTTCACTTTGCTCTTGGTTGAGCATTTCTAGTTCTTGATTGAACTTGTATTATTTTTGCTTTGCTCTTTGTTAAGCGAATTGTTATACTCTCAGTTGAGCGTTTTTAGTTCTTGATTGAACTTGCATTATTTTGCTTTGCTCTTGGTTGAACGAGTTGTTATGCTCTTGGTTGAACGTTTTTAGTTCTTGATTGAACTTGCGCTTCGCTCTTGGTTAAACAAGTTGTTGTGCTCTTGGTTGAGCGTTTTTAGTTCTTGATTGAACTTGCATTGTTTTGCTTTGCTCTTGGTTGAACGAGTTGTTGTGCTCTTGGTTGAGTGTTTTTAGTTTTTTATTGAACTTGCATTATTTTGCTTCGCTCTTTGTTGAACGAGTTGTTGTGCTCTTGGTTGAACGTTTTTAGTTCTTGATTGAACTTGCGCTCCGCTCTTGGTTGAATGAGTTGTTGTGCTCTTGGTTGAGCGTTTTTAGTTCTTGATTGAACTTGCATTATTTTCCTTCGCTTTTGGTTGAACGAGTTGTTGTGCTCTTGGTTGAGCGTTTTTAGTTCTTAATTGAACTTGCATTATTTTGCTTTGCTCTTGGTTAAGCATGTTGTTGTGCTCTTGGTTGAGTGTTTTTAGTTTTTTTATTGAACTTGCATTATTTTGCTTTGCTCTTGGTTAAGCGTGTTGTTGTACTCTTGGTTGAGCGTGTTGTTGTTCTCTTGGTTGAACTTGTATTATTTTTGCTTCACTCTTAGTTGAGTGAGTTGTTGTGTTCTTGGTTGAGTGTTTTTAGTTCTTGATTGAACTTGACGAGATTGTACCGAGAAAAAAAATGACTTTATTCTGTCGAGCTTGCCTGCTTGCTTGGTAAAACCCTCCTTAGGGAAAAAAACCCCGAACAAAGGAAAAAGAGTACAAGTTCTCGATTTTCAACTATGACTCAGTCTAATGTATGAAGCGGTTTAAGGCCTCTAATTGGACCAACTTCTCTAAAAGATCCCTTTTCTTAAAGCACTCCTTCGTGCTATGACCAGAAGGATTGTTGGGGCTCAGTGTTGACAGACATACGAGTTTTAAGTTGCAGGCCTCTCATAGCACAATCTCCCTGAAAGTGTTCAAGGGGGTATAATTTGTAAATCTCCCCTGCTTCCTTTTTTTGTGGGTATGAGAAAGTCGTTGTGGTCAGCGTCTTCATTACCTTCTTTCATGCATCGACATTTTCTTCAATGCTCATGTACTTTGCTGCTTTGGCCTGCAACTGATTCATATCCTCGGGAAGTTCTACATACAGGGTGTCCAAGAATTTTTCTAAGCGTAGCCCCACCAGCAGTGCGTGCATGGATACCACCGGGTGCAAGTTAGGAATGTTTAAAGTGGCCCGAGCAAATCGAGCCACGAGCTGTCTCAAGCTTTCTGCCTCCCCCTGCATGACATTATGCAAGGATTTATGTATATGTTGATTTGTGTTTTCTTGTTGGATACTCATATTGAGAGTGTATGCCCAAAATTCTGTAGTGGACGTGGAAAAAGTTTTACAAGGGCCCCACGGTGAACGCCAAATGTTCATACAAAAAATGGACTCGGAGGGTACTTCGGTGAAGACTGCGTGTTCCTCAGGGAATGAGCTTTCAATTGGTCTCCGATGAGAGGAGGAGGTTCACCTGCAAAAGAAGACTTTCCAATGCTTATGTTAGTATGAGCACAAAGATGATGATAAATTCTTAACAAAGAACTAAGAGTAAGAGTATAGAGTTCAGTATGTCCTCTTACTGAGATAGTCATCACTTATTTATAGGTCTTGTTGGACTCGGACCATTAAGAAAAACATTGAATGGTGTTATCATGAGATATAAATAGATTTTATAACAATAACTTTTAATCACTAGTAACTTATAATTGATTTATGTGTCTTAAATATAATATTAAACAGACAGTTATTGTCTGATTTATGAGTGTTAACACTACAAGAAATTAGTTGCTATAGTGACTAAATTAGAGACCGTTTTAGAGACTAAAAAATTTGTGATTTCTAAATTAGTTTCTATTATTGTTAAATGGTTTCTAAATTGGTGTCTAATTAGCAACCAAGGTTTTTGCTACCAAATTTAGAATCTAAATAGTTGGTAGCAAAAACTTCGGTCGCTAATTACACATTAATTTAGAAATCATTTAACAAAAATAGAAACTAATTTATAAATCAAAAAAATTTTAGTCTCTAATTTAGTGACTATAACAACTCATTATTTTTTTGTCTAAAAATTAGTTTTTATTTCATAATTTTCTTATATTATAAATATTATATTAAAAAAACGATTATTACTCTCAGTCTACTCTATTGTAATAATTGAGTTATGTTATATTGTAATAATTGAGTTATGTAAAATAGCTAGATTGATTTTTATATGGTTAGTATAAAAGGGTTTATTCAAAATCACAATAAAAATTCAATTATTATCAGTTATTTTTTCTTTAAATGTAATTTTTGGTTTCAATATTTTACAAAATCCTGCATTTATTACTCCTGCTTCTCCTTCTTTTGGTAAAACTTTTGCTTATAGATTTTCGTAAATTTGAAGTTTTACATCCCTATCCCATTTTTATTCCCAAATTATAAACATGGACCAAATCATTGGCGTTAATGATATTTTTCTTCTTCATTTTCATATGTATGCATTTGAGAGTTTTACATAATTGTGATTGAAATCATATGAACAAATTAAAGTACAAAACAGAGTCAATAGATAATAAATGATCGTATGAAAATTACTTGATATTTTATTTCATTATCAACAAGAGATGCAATACAATGATGTGCAACCATAAAAGTAAAGGAGGTAGCATAAATTAAAGAAGCATTTGCCACATCATTTATTCCTCTTCTCACAAACTTTACATTAATGTTTGGATAAGAAACCAACAATAATGCCAACACAAAACCAATATAGTCAATACGAAATTAATCAAAATTTATTTAAATATTTTTCATAATTAAATATTTCTTTTTTTTTTTAAACTCAAAAAAAAATAATTGTTATTTAACAAACAAACTATACTTTCAAAATTGAAAATTGTTTTAAATATTTTTTAAAATAAAAAAATTAACCTTGTAATATACTAATTCTGGTTCTGTACGTAAAAATGAATACAATTAACATATAACCACTTTCAAATACATTAATGATTAATATTTTTTATACATTAATTTGTAGTGAAGTTTGTTAATAAAGTATCCATGCATTTCTCATTAAAGTTTATGCATTCATTAAATTATTAACAAAATAAGTTGTTATGCTGTAAAAAAACAATATAAGTAGTCCTAACAGTTAAAGAAAAGTCAGTCATCACTAAAACTATTTAGTTTTACAGATATATTTGAAATGAAATATTTATTAATAATAGAAATTATTTTAAGATATATATAGAGGATAAAAATAATATTTAAAACACTTTAATACCTAAACTTAAGAGTGAAGGTTGTGTAAGAAAGTTTACGTAGATTGCGATGAGACATAAGAAGCAGAGGCTAATCCGAAGAAAGAATAAAGAAGGAAGGGAAGAGATCCGAAATGTGTGATTCTGAAAAGCAATAAAGCCAAAAGGGAGGTGCTTTAGAGAAGAAGTTGCGATACTGCTAAAACAAAACGCGTTTACAGCTTGTTCTTATGCCGTTTTGCTTTAGCATTATTCTATAACAAACAAGCCTAATAAATAATAGTGGTAAAGGAAAAAGAGAAAAAGATCAAAACGCGGAATTTGAGCTTTCAAGATCTATTTCTTGATGATATGCACCACATAGTCAAGAATCTCAGAAAAGAAGAATAAACAGGGGAATTTGACTTGGCCTTTGGATTTCGGATTTGGATTTTGAACATGCTGTCTGCAATTTTAAACAGAGAAACTTTCGGTATCGTGGCCCTTCACACATTTATAGCAATCACAGGTATTCGGATTTATTCCAATTTCAATGTCAAATCATGTCAAGTTTCTCTAAGTTGAATGTATTATTCAAGATGTAAATACTTTTACATTATTATTTGATTATAAAATGTTATATATTAATTGAATTTAAATGAGAAAGACATAACTTGAAAACACCCTTGTTGAATGTCAAGAATACATATGATTTACTATTTTAACTTTACCTTAAAATGTAATATGCAACAAAAATTCGATGCTGCGAAAAAACTTATAATTTATATGTTCACACAATCGATTATATTATAATATAACGGATTATATAATATAATAATAAATAATATTAGAGAAACAAATATTAAATAAATAATATATAAATAAATTCATATAATACAAGTATTTAATAATATCACTAATAAAATAATAAATAATAATAGTTAAAAAAAATAAAAAAATTATAATAATAATAATAAATATCATTATTTATAATATAATAACAAAAATAAATTATTACTATTATAATAAGAAAAATAAATATAAATTACATTTAAAAAATAATATTTTATTATTTATAATTATAAGAATAACTTAATCATTTATAAATATATTATTTAAAAATATTAAAAACAAAAATATTAAAAATAATAAAATTATAGAATAATAGTAGTAATAAAAATAAGAATAATAAAATTAAAAATAATAATAATAGTTAAAATAATTTTTTTAAATAATAATAAAAATATAAAGAATGATAACTTTATTTGAGTTTAAATGTTATTTTCTTAAAAAAATCTACATTTTGGATGTACTAATTTATAGTTTTTTTTCAACCGAGTTCATACCAAAATAATGCTTCAATCAAAAAGCGAATAAGTATAAATAATAGTTTATCATTAATTCTAAATTTATTTTAAACCCAAGGTGAAAATAGTAATTTTATAATTTTAATACTTAGACCATTTTATTATTTATCACGCCTATCAAATTACTTCCAAAATTTTATAAATTATTCTTTAATTTTTTTTTCAATAAAACTTTATGTTAAACATCTTATCATTATATGAAAAAATATTATTAAAAAAAATTAGACTAAAATTCATACATAAAAAAAAATTAAAATCTAGACCAATTAAAACATAGATTTTTAACACCTAATAAAAAATAACCCAAATGAGAAATTACGAAAAAAAAAAAAACTATCATTCCTTATTAACACATATCTTAACACTTTTTCTTTTACTTCTCACTTTCTTTCCATTAATTCAACCAACCTTATTTTTCTCATGTTCTGTTTTTTTATTTCCACCATTTTAGGCTTCTTAAAATAAACAAAGCATTAGCGTGTCCTTTCGGCAAAATGGCATACAATTAAATCCAAACCTATTTAGATATACTATATAATACAACCAGAAATGATTGTGTATTAACTTTGTGAACATAAAAACATTAGCTAATCACAAGTTGTTACGTTGATAAATTTCCGTGTTAGGTAAGGAGTGTGACTTAATGAAAAGCATGTGAAGCAATTAATGAGATGTGAATGCATATCATGCTATTTCAAAGATCTTGTACATTGTTTTGTAAGCATTATGAAGTGGTGCAGAGTATGAAAGATTTGCATGGAGACATTATTGTGTTGCATGGTTTCCACAGTACGAAAGAGAAATATGAGGGAAACATGTTTGCATGAATACCCACTTCAGTGCCACCGACTCTCGAAACACTCTGAAAAAGGGTACTTTGCTGATTGCGACCATATACTGTTTTATGCAAGGACAAACCTCATTCATAAGGGTACCCTCAACCACATTTCAATCTTGTAATACTATTATAATGCAAGAACCATTTTTTCTCTTTAATTTTTTTATTTTGATAACAAATATTTTATCATACCTTATACCTTCTGTTTCCTGAATGTTCTCTCCATTCAGGTATACTTCGTTTGTAAAGCTTATAAATTAAATTATATAAAATTTAAGAGTTTATACATACAAGAAATTAAAAATTTACATACCGATTATTACATACATATTCATATTAAAATAAAAATTACATATAAATATTTACATACAGATCTCTAAATAGATATTATTGTATTAAATATAATATGTATGTAATTTTGACGTCATGAAACAGAAATCCTTACATAGTATTAAAATTTTATTAAAAAAACAGAAACTCTTACATACCGATAAAATTTGTATGTAATCTATTACAAACATAAATAAAAAAACAAAAATTGTTATATGCAGATATAATTTGTACGTAAAGTATTAAAAATTTAAATAAAAAATCTCTACATACGGATAAAATCTAACATATTACAAATATAATTAAATAAAAAAAAAGTACATAGGGATAAATCCATATGTAATGTGGGGTGCAGGAAGAAAAAGGTAGGAGTGTAGGAAGAAACTGCAGCCCATATTGTATTCTGCAACCTACCTTCACCTCAATTAAGAATAAATTTTATTTGGAGCCCTTCTTCCCCCAATAAACAAGAAAAAAACCTTATAACCTAAATCATAAAGACAGCCTAATTCCACACCACCCAACGGTACCGTCGACCACCGCACAAACGGCCACTACTGTGCGTCTGCCCAATCGCCACCACGTGTCACTTGCTCCGCTTAAATATTTGGATATAGTATTGTATTATCTCATGTTTCAATTTATAATACTTCTGGTACCAGTGCTATCAAATATATATAAAAAATATCTTGTAGTGATAATGAGGTCATAAATTACTTCTAATACTTAAAAATATAATATCTTGTGTTATTTTTTTTTATTTTAACTACTTAAACTCTCATTAATATAATATTTTTTTGATAACAAATATTTTTCTATGCAACTGTTTTAAAAATTCATGTTGGAATAAAGATACATATTAAAAAAAATTGTAAGCAAACTTACTAATAATTTTTTATAACAAACTCTCCAAAACACACTAGATACGTTCTATAAGAGAATTTGTGTCCAGAACATATTAGATAAGTTTTATAAGAGAATTTGTGGAACGATTTCCAAAACAAGATTTTAAGAACATATATACAATATTTTTTAAAATTAGAAATGATAAATGAACTCATCCCATAGTCTCAATCTTAACAGGAAATTCCAGATTTTTATATATCACATCCTCATTCCATACTCATCCCAATATATACTCATTCTCATTTTAAATTATTCAAATATATTTAATTTATTAGAAAATTTAAAAAACTTATATCAACTTTTATTTTTAGTTTGGTAACTTACTTTTATATCATACATTTAATTATTCTTACTCTATTCTATAATTATTTGACTTTAATTCAACTATTATTTGATATGTATATAACTATAATTTTTTTTATTAATATTTGATATAGAAATAAAAAAAAAATGTGTATCTTTTTAACATTAAATATTTGATAAATAATTATTTTACTATAATTTTTATTTTTTAAAAATTATTTAATTAATATTTAGAACTAAAATGCAATGAGTACAAGATAGAGACGAGACAATGAACTCGTGTTGGCCTACCCAATTGGCATCTCTATCGAGAACGAGTTTTTTTCCTATCTCTCTTCTTCTCCCTCTTGAAGAGTACAAGAGTGATGGAGAATGAAGATGTTGTTCGATGTGTAGCGGTGGCGTGATGGAGCAATTGTACCGATCGGTACCGAGCGGACTAGTCTCGGTCCATATAACCGACCGTTCAAGTTGAAGGACATAAACGTGATAAGTAGCAACAATTATGATGACGTTGAATGAGTTAACCCATAGTCTGAAATATACGAAAAATATTTCTAACAGATAAAACTGATTAACTGAGATATACATGTTCCTAGTATTAAGGGATCACTATGTGTAAGTTCATAACTGACATTCGACCCATCAAAGTTAGGGCTCATGAACCAATACTATAAATAGAGCTCTTTGTTGAGGAATAAGGTACGTTTCTTACATTCTGCTAAGATACACCTAAATCAAAGCATTGACTTGAGCGTCGGAGTGCAATCATAGGTACTCCCCCGACCGACCGAGCATCAATATTGAAGGAAGGAGGCTTAAAGAAATTTGGAGATCGTCGTCACGTCAACAATTGTACATCTAGTCACGAGTACTATCTGGGCCCATCAGCCTATACAGGTACAGTTGGCGCACACCATGGGGTCGTGGTAGCATTCAACTTTCAGTGGCAAGTAACAACCAACACCGATGGTGTCAACAAGGAATAATGCTAACAACGACCGCATGGCAGATGAGTAGACAACTATGATCTAGGCCCTCTAGACACAAATGGAGGAATTACGACAAAAAGGCATTGCTGATCAATTACGCAATGAGGAGAATCGACGCCGATATGAGGAGGAGATGTCTCTTTTGAAAGAGCAAAATAAGTATTTACTGTTAGAATTGTAGGCCTTAAACAAGAGGGGGGTGAATTGTTTTTGAAAGATTTTCGCAAGTTTTGAAGGTATAGTGAAAGCCAATGAGAATCAATCAATTAGAAATTTGTTAAGCTAAATTAAAAATTGTTTTTCACTTAACAGGAGAAAATCGACCAGTTGTTTTTGCGAAATAATCGATTGTTTATAGTAGCAGTTATAAACTTCAAGCAAAAACATAATTAAAGAGGTAAGGGATAGAAAGATTCACTCTGGAAATTTATATTGGTTAACTCTTAGTTAAGAGCTACATCCAGTCCCCAGAAAACCTCTGAGTATTCCAATAAGCAATCAAACACTCTGATTACAACACACACTAAAATGGTGATCTTGAACCCTTCAAGAACACACCACCTTTGGCAATCACACCATAGAATTCAGAACACTCTCTGAATCTGCACACCAACAGTTCTTACAAAAATACAATGGTCAAGAGAGAAAGGGAATGATAACACTTTATACAAGCTCATATTGAATAGAAGAAGTACAAAGCAAACATATTCCACTCTTAGAAAGAATTTAAAGCTTGAAGCAATCTTGGAAAAAATTGATTTGAAAAGTATTCTCATGAAATCAATAACAACCAAGAGCATAAAACAAATTATATATACTCCAATCAGTTGTTAAAATATTTAATGCAAAAGCCAAATCAGTTTTAAAATAAACATAACATATTAAATCAGTCCAACTGAATTTTGTTAAGAATTTTCAAAAATCAACAGATTGAAAACACGAAACAATCGGTTGAATTGGCTTGACAACAAAGTCAACCAATTGCAAGCTTTTTTAATTTCTTTTCAAAAACACTAAGTGTAAAACAATCGGTTGAAACGACAATTCAACAAGTTGATTTTCCACTTTCTTTAGAAAACATCTTTATTCAAAAGAACTTGAATCAAACAACCTTGGATCAAATCTATGAGTGGATTTAATTCAAACTACACAAAACCCACACACAAAGCAGCAACAAAGTCTTCAAGCAATCTTCTTGAATTTGGAGACATCAAAGCCTATATTCAACATTTACAACAAATGGACAGGAACAAGAAGAACAATCCCAAGCATCGTCGACCGTCCCTCAAACACATCAAACCCATCCAACTCCTCAAACCCACCAACCTCCTCCCACTCTTCAAACTCATCAAACTCATTAAAGTTCCATTAACAATCCTGCCTTAGACGATGAAGAGGACCCGAGAGGACACCCATTCATAGATGAGATAATCGACACACCACTTCCTCCCAAGTGGAAAGGGCTAGCTATTAAACTATATGATGGTTCCACCGATCCGGACGAACAATTGAATGTCTTTAAGACGCATATGTCCTTATACACAACCAACAAGTCAGTATGGTGTAAGCTCTTCCCTACCTCTCAACAAGAGGGACTACTAGGTCGGTTCACTGGTCTTCCTCCCAACTCCATGGGAAATTTTAAAGTCTTAACACTGAAGTTCATTATGTAATATGCAACGAGCCGACCACATCACACTTCATTTATGTCCCTTCTTAATGTGAAACAAGAAAATGGGGAGTCCTTACAAGCATTCATGGATAGATTCAACAAAGTATGCATGGGTATTAGAAATTTGATGCCCGAGATAGCCATGCATCATCTGGTCGGGGCAATCCTTCCTGGACGATTTATCGAAAGCTTAATAAAGCGACCAACCAAAAATATAGACGAGTTGAGGAACCGTGTCACTAAATTCATGCAAATAGAGGAACATATTGATTATCACAAAAGTCATCAATCTAAAGGTGCCAAGAAAGGGAAAGAAAAGGAAAAAGACAAAAGCAATTGACCCCTACCAAGTTGGTCCGATCGAACAGATTTAGAGAAAATCAGGGTCCCCGATTTCTTACACCTTTTACCGTCCCGAGGAGACGAATCTTGGACGAGGCATTGCAGGTCGAGCTCATCTCGACCCACAAACAATCACAAACTCCAAAAAATGCAGATACTTCTAAACGTTGCCAGTACCACGGTAACTACGACCATACGAATGAAGGGTGCTAGGCATTGAAAGATAAAATAGAAGAACTTTTACCGACAATACGAATGAAGGGTGCTAGCCATTTTCAAAGATTCATCAAGACTGATATCAGCATGTATCGATCCCCACAGAGGGATCGGTATCCACCTAAAGGGCAAAGAGAAAACTATGATCGGTCCGGACGGGGAGACTCAAGCCTACGTGATGACAACCAACGTCCAATGAGACAAAGACGAAGTGAAAGTCCAGTAAAGAGGACGCGACCACAAAGTGAAAGTTCTGAAAGGAACAACCGGACCAGATGTAGGGTCCAAAAGGTTATTAACACTATTTCTAGAGGTTTTGCAGGAGGCGAATGCTCTAACTCTACTAGAAAGAAGCACCTTTGGGCCATCCAGTCGGCCCATTCCACATCCACCTGGAACCGACCAAGGATGGCCTCGATTACTTTTACCAACAATGATTTCATTGCAATAGACCCAGCACAGGACGATGCCATGGTAATCATAGTAGAAATAGACAAGTTTGCAATCACTAAGGTCCTAATGGATCAAGGTAGCTCGGTAGATATCCTTTACTGGAGAACTTTTAAGAAGATGAGGATTCCAGAAACAGAAATCCAACCGTATGACGAACAGATTGTCAGATTCTCAAGCGAACATGTGGATACCAGAGGATTCATTGACCTATGCACTATATTCGGGGAAGAGGGGAGTTTGAGCAAAACCAAAAAGATTAGGTATTTGTTGGTTAATGCAAATACATCTTATAACATATTGCTTGGACGGTCGTCCATAAAGCGTCTTAAGGCGATAGTCTCCACTCTTCACTTAGCTATGAAATTTCCATCAACGGCTGGAGATATCGTCACGATCCATGTAGATCATAAAGTTGCTCGTGAATGTTATGTCGCAAGTCTAAAAGTCAAACCTACTCGACTATTATATAGAGCAACGCCACGCGACCGATCTTGTAAAAGAGAGAGATGGTCGACCGAAAGACGGTCTTATGACAGAAGAATGAGAGAGCATATGATCGCACTTGTTGATTTAGACCCCCAGCTTGATGAATCCTGTTTAGAGCCAGTCGAGAACCTTTGTCCCCTACCTCTTCGAGATGACGATCACAAGACACACATTGGAACATCCTTGAAACCGGACGACAACAAGGCGGTAAGTCAGACTTTGATTGATAATATTGATTTTTTTTTGTGGATAGCTGCTGATATGCCCGATGTTAGCCTGGATATCATTACACACCTTCTCTCCATTTATAAAGAGGCCAGATCGGTAGTCCAAAAAAAAATGAAAGATGGGTGAAGAAAAGCGTGATGTCACACGAAAAGAAATTGAAAAATTAATGCAAGTCGACTTCATCAGAAAAGCACACTATACAACATTGTTGGCCAACGTCGTCATGGTCAAGAAGTCAAACAACAAGTAGAGGATGTGTGTAGATTACATCGATCTTAACAAAGCATGCCCTAAAGATTTTTATCCCCTTGTCGATCATACTATCTTGAGTTTTTTAGATGCGTACTCTGGATATAATCAAATCCAAATGCATCCAAGAGACAAAGAAAAATACTTCAAAATATTCGTAGAGCCGGAAGACCGAGATTATTTTTATGATACAGAAGGGCGAACAAAATTCTCTTTTCATTGGATCCAAAATCCAACCCAACTTGCTACCTAGCCGAGGTCATCTATGTCACCGCTGGGCCAGTTGATTTTTGTTGTTTTTGATCAACTTCCGTATAAGTTACCTACTCGGGAGCTGATAGCATTATACGGGTCATCCAATAAGTGGACGGATTTTAATGGTACGTAGATTTCTTATGCTTAAGGTTATATTTATTATGTTGATATTGTTTAATTTCATTTGTGTCTTGCTGCTATCATAACTCGGATGAATCCATCTTTGGGAAATTTTATGAGTAGCCTGAGATGTCAGGCAGCCAATAGGAAGATAGGCAGTTTTGAGGCAATTGGGAGGGACAACCCAGTCGTTCCGGTTGATGTGATTCCTCCTATCATCTTTATTTTAGTCTTTTTCTTTTGAGTTGCATTTAGTAATTATGAGAGTGCAGGAATCAAAAGCCTAAAAGAGAATAGAAGATTAAACCCATCCCTCAAATTTGGACCAACCCAACGTTGGTTTTGATGGGCTTAAAGTTTAGAAAATGGATTTCTTGTAATTTGAATACAGGTTCAAGAAATTCCAACTGGAAACCAATGTCTTAAATTCTTTTTAAAATACAGTTTTTTTAAAAAAAATTATGTATTAAAAAAATAATTTAATAGACATATTTTTCGTATGGTATTATATTTTTAAAGATGGACTTTTAAAATTTGAAACATATATTATAAAATATCCCTAAATTTAAGTTTCATACTTTTTAATTTCACAACGTAACAATATATAATACCAAGAATAATATCTTTACCATAACATGTGATGCTGATACGATCTTGATCCTAAACTTACCAGATTTTGATGGATCGTTTAGGATTTAAACAAACCCTAACAATTTATTTGAAATATGATAGAGACATTGGTATTTTTTTAAAACTACTTCATGTTTACACTAATCAATATCAACTTCTAGACTACTATCAATCAGTGTTCGTAATAGTAACTCATTGACACTTATCTCAGTGGTCTAAGGTTTGAATTTTTGTGCTATCACTTTAAATATAAAATAAATATGTTGAAGTGGGGTTTTTTGACATTTGCTATTATGTTAATAATTTAATTTGAATAAATAATTTATGCCAAAGAAAAAGATAAATTACTTGTTAAGAAAAAATAGTAGATAGATTAGATGATGACAAGAGCCGAATCCATAAAGGTCATAAAAAATAGCTTTATAAAAATAGTAGGATAGTTTAGGATTAGTTAATAAATTAACTTAATTAAAGTTAAGCTCCATTAGGGTTACTATATGTTTGATTTTTTATTTTTAGAATTTTCAATAGAATTTATTAAAAATCACATTTTGAATATGGTATGAATTAATGACAAATAGATTAATCACTGCAGTATTTATTTGATTTCCTTGGAATGATAGTTGGTGGGTTTTTTTTCCTCTTGTAATGATTGGTGGGTTGGGTTGTTTATAAATTAGAGGACTTAAAAATAGTAAGCAAACACCTTCACATAAGGCCTTAGGGTCCACTGAGTCTGAGAGTCTCATCAGAAGCACGTTAGAAAGAATCAGAATCTGCCACCTCCATTTTTTTTCTTCATAACTATAAACCTCCCACTATTTTGAGGTGAAAGAAAACGAGGAAAGATAAATGGTTGAGTAAAATAAGAAAGAAGAGAATTTTTTTTTTCTTCTTACACCTTCGTAATTTTTTTTTATTAATTTTAAAAATATTCTTTGAGTATGATGAAAAATGTGGTGTATTTTTCTTTATTTTTAAATGGTGGTTGATCGTTGATGTAAGTTTTGTGATATTTTTATTTATAGTGGTTGTATTTTCATTTGCTTAATGTACAATCGAAAAGTCACAAAATTAAAAACAAAAAAAATTAACGATGCAAAAATGGAGTAAAAAAAAAATCGCAATATAAAAGAAACTTTTGGTTTTGAGGACTCACAATTTGCTTAAAATTGTAATAACAGTCCACTCCACTGCAACTATTGCAAGTACAACAATAGTTATTTTTTTGATATATAATTTATGTTATGTTGTCTAAGGAAAAAACTTATAACTACGAGAGATCCAAGTAAATTTATCTTATGGAGTAAATTAAAACATCTTAAAAGATGAATTTTTTTTCTCAAAAGATGCGGCTGAAGAATTATGAAAGTGATGGGCTGGAAGAGAAATATGGAATGTAAGATGCAACTGAGATTATTTAAGAATATGAAATTATGCTTCATTTAAAATTTTAAAAATTCTTAAAATATGGTTAAAACTTACTTCGGAGGCAGAATTTGCTAAAAAGTTGATTAGTTGTTTTTTCTTAGCAAATAAAGTTCCATGTTATCATTGTTAAGCCTTTTCCAAAGCCCATTAAGAGTGGGGCCTTGGGTTGGAAGGTCACATTTGGGTTTAAAAGAGAAAAGAAAAGGAGGTAGCTTCCCATTTGTTGTTTTTATGATTGAAAAATGTTGAAATAAAATAAAACATTGAAAAGAAAAGTGAGATGTATGCATAATATTTTAGTAAGGGTATCTTCAATTGTTGTAGTGAGAAAGAAAGAGGGAGAATGATTCCAAAACATTCTGTGGAAATTATTAATAAGCAAAAGGTATGGTCGTTAGATGCGACAGCCACACTCCTATATAAAATTAAGTAAATTGGATTCGTATCCAAAAAAAAAGAACAAGAATGAGGAGACATCACCATATCATTGAGTATGGCTATAATAACATGATAAGACCATTCTTTTTAAAATTCATTCCAATACTTCCAACCACTACACTACTCCAATGTATTTTCTTTTCCAATTTCATATTTCTTTTGAGAATAAATGAGTTTGGGTGAGTAATATATAAATAAGTATATACAACTATATAACACTAAATTCTCAAAATAATATTTACAACATAATAACAATAAATATTGTCATCATTTGTTAGTACTCTTGTTATCACATGCAATATATTTTTTTTTACCATGTTCGTAACAATCCATAAACAAAAATACGATGATTAATTAATTTAATTTTAAACATCTTATACATTATATATAACAAGATACATCATGTATATACATCCTATTTAATGCACATCGCACAAATTTAATTACTCTATTGACAACAAAATAAAGATATCTTGTTACAACAACTATCAACAAAAATTTCAACTAAACAATGTTAATAAAATGTCTAAATTTTTAGTGACATCCCATCACAAGATGCATTTCAAAATATACATTGGTATTAAGCACATTTCACAAAATACTAACACTTGCACCAAACTAGGATAATTCATGTACATAGTTATCTAAGTGTTTTTACAATGTGAGACCAAATATCCCATATTGAGTCTGCTTCCTCTTTTCTCTAGTTCCAGCTGTCTTCCTTGTAGGTCCGTGGGGTGAGGTACTAGCAAAGATATTCCAACGCTTAAGTTAGATGAGAAATTTTAGTTGTTCAATTATGAGTTTTACCAAAAAATTACCTTTTATCATGAGGGTCTTCCTTTATTTATAGTTTTCCATTGGATCTTCCCTCTTAATGATGTTGGTCCAAGCCCAATAACTTCTTAATGATGCTTTGTGACCCTTAATTTAGATTAGTCTAATTAATTAGTAGGATTTTCGTTTTGTAGCTTTTGTCGAGAGGCCGTGTTACTTGTCGACCATTCGGTCTTTCGATTCTGGGTAGGACACTTAGCATGATCACCTCATGCACATATTACTCAAATGTTCAACATAATGATTGAGCATCCAATATAACATTTGAGTAATATGCCTTCAAATGAGAGGATTGTCTTAGCTTTTTCCTTGCTCAAGCTACACATGTCATTGCTTGAGCATTCGTATTGACACTTGAATAATGATAGTCAATATGATCATTACGTATCACTTAAGCAATACTCAACCCCAATCAAATAGAAAAATACATAATAATGAAAATTCATACAAATATTTATTCTCGTGCCACAATTACCTCTTTTACATTGATTTCCATTTCTCAAATAACTATAAGATGTGTTTTCCAATTCATACTAGTTCATGTTCAAAGATATTCATATAACCATTTCTATATGCATACATCCAACATTTCAATCAAATCATACCCCCACACACTTCTAAACAAACCATACCATTAAATATAGGTGAATATTAACTCCTTTTACTTTGATTGAAATAAACCCATAATTTTCCTCAACACTTTCAAAAATCCAAAACAATTCAAAAAACCAAATCCTACTTGAGTAGCATATCTTATTAACAGTCCACTCAAATAAGAGAAGAGAAGAAATTAAAATCTTAGTAGAGAATAATTTATTTACCAAAACTAAACTTGTCAAAATATGGTGAGTGCCATCCTAAGTGAGGAAACACTTTAAGAAAGGATATTAAATTATATTGCTTATAGAAGGTCATAACACTTATATAAAAGATGTGTCAATACAACCATGTAAAGATATGGTGAGTGGTCATGAGAAAAGAAACACTTTAAGAAATGATATTAAATGATATTGCTTAAAGAATGTACATACCACTTATATAAAAGATGTGACTATACAAAAATCACGTGACTAACTCATTAAAAAAAAATACAATCTATTTATAAAAATATTTATCTTTCTACGTATTCTTTGTTAAATCTAATAAAACAACAACAATCATAATATTCTTTAAAGTTACAAAGAGTTCAAATAAAAAACTTAATAAGATATATTTTTAAAATAAAATAAAATGTCCAACGTATAAATTTTATTTATAGATTTTCAAATTTTAATTTATTTATTGGTAAAAGTTTAGTTTTCAATACCTTTTGCGATAACTATGACGACTTTAGTGTGTGTGTATATATATATATATATATTTTTTATTTTTTTTTATTTTTTTTTATTTTTACTTAATATGAAGTTGTTTTAATTTAGTGTGAGAAGTGGATTAATTTTTATTTCACTTTACTTTAATTTTTGTATGTTGAAATATGTAATAATATTTTTAAAAATTAAGTATAATTTTTTATTGATGTAAAATAAATAAAATGAATTTAAAAAAATATTTTGGTTGATTTATTCAACTACAACATATAATTTATTCCAAACAAACATATTTGTAGTTAAATAAATTATTTTTTATTTTATTTTAAATTAATAATAAATTATAGTTAAAAATTATACTTTTTTATTTTATTTTAAAGCTAGTTATTACCATAATATATTTTATAAGGGTGCTCAAAACCATACTAATAAAAAAAATCGCAAAATAAACTGAAAGTTGATCTAAATTGAATATTTTTTAGATTTTAAATTTAAAATAAAGAATCAAACCAAGTCAAATAAAATTATTTATTATATTTAAATATAATTATATATTTAAATTTAAATAGCAACTAATAAACATATAAAAGTATGTCTTTTAAATGTCATTTTGTGGTTAATTGTATTTTATTTATAATACATTTATACTTATCACAACATATTAGAAAATTTATATTATAATTTTTAATAATTTATTTATTAATATGAGAAAAAGCAAACTAAAAAAATCATTTGAATAAGTGATACTTATTTTAATTTAATTCTTATATTGTTTAAGTCTATCAAAAGTTTGCATTATTAAAAAGATTAAAGAATAATTTTTGTCTTTAGATTTCAATTATTTAGTTTTTTTTTCCATATGCAATTGCATAAAATATTACACCAATTATATTTACACTACATAAATTGTCTGACAGAGATTAACATTACATCAACATGATTGTTGACGTACTAATGTAACAGTTACGTCACATGATATTAATAATTGTTTAGTAATGAAAGGGTGATTAATATTATAACGTATGTTATATTATAATTTATTTTATATCAAAAGTAATAATTCGAATCAATATTATTTGGTTAGATATGGAAACTGTTAAATCAATGTTGTATAGGAAGAGCTTAAATCATTAATTTTCATTGAACATATATTTTTAAAATAATTAATATTATTTATGATTTATTTCTTTAACATTTACAACTTCAATCACAATATTTCATTAAAATATTACTAATTTTAATAATAGAGAAATTGATTTTTTATTTTTTTTATTTTTTGTGAATATTTAGGAAGAAGTTTATTTTAAAAATGTTGTTGTTTAATGTTGTTTATTGATTCAGTGTGTAATGTTATTTTAAGAAATACACGTCAGGTGTCTATCCAGAGCATGTTTTTCAACTCCAGTGAATGACTACGTTACGTATGTATGTTTGGTAAAGACGTGGCATCAACATGGCTCTCTAACCATTTCTATTTATTATTTTCCTTTGTCTGAGGAGTCATCGTCCATCACGAGGTTAATATGAAAATTTTAGCACATTGTTATTTATTTCTGCATTTAGATAAGACTCAGCTAATTTAGAACAAAAAACAAACAGAAAATGACAACGTAGGAAAAGGGTAGGATCCACTTCCCATTCTTACAGTGTCGTGTGTGCCTAACTCTGCTGTCATAGTACAGGTCATGTGCACAGTTCAACCTTTTTAAATGTTACAAGATTTGTTACAACTTACAATATTGTTTTGCTGACATGACCGCAACCAAAGAACGAACTTGACAACTTGGTACGTGTTTGTTTTCTGTTCTAAGTTCTCGTAGTTCAAAACACCTTCAACTCAATCCACCTTTCATATTGATTTGGCATTGATTGTGATTCAATGAAATACAAACACAGCCGTCCTGTCTGAAATCACTTCTCTTATTCTTGTTTGTTCCTCACCTTTTCTCTTCTCTAACTCAGTTTCAATCATAATCCATTGCAAAAAACGTGTTCAACATCTGATATTGGGGGTGAGCTTTATTTATTTATTTATTTATGAATATGATAAGGCTTTTGAGTTATGTTGTGAATGGTTGAAGAGTTGGGACCTTTGGGTGTGTTGAAACAGGTAAAAGGATCATGCTTGGGAACGGGGTTGTTGGGATATTGGCAGAATCTGTGAATAAATGGGAAAGAAGGGCACCTTTGACACCATCACACTGTGCTCGATTACTTCATGGTAGGACAGGTGTTTCTAGAATCATTGTGCAGCCTTCCACTAAGAGAATACACCATGATGCTCTCTATGAAGAAGTTGGCGCTGAAATATCAGAAGACCTGTCACAATGTGGTCTCATCCTTGGCATTAAGCAACCAAAGGTTCGTATTTCTTTTATTTTATCTTGGTTTTTTAAATTCTTATTTTCCTGCTAGAGTCTGTTCAGTTGACCGGAGAATTTTAATGATTTACATGACATTGATGCAGCTGGAAATGATATTGCCAGATAGAGCTTATGCCTTCTTCTCCCACACCCATAAAGCACAGAAAGAGAACATGCCTTTGCTGGATAAGGTGTTAAGATTATGTATAAAGTTCAACTATTCAGTTTGTCTCTGTAGTTGTCTTCATTTTATGTTTTAGCCTCCTATGCGAGAAAACTGTAAGTTTTAGTCTTCTACATGCAAAAGAGAAGAATTTCTGGTATTGTAAAACTGCTAGAAATTTTTTCTGGCAGTGATAATCTGTTACAAAATGGGGACAACCATGGAAACCAAGAGTATAATTCTTCATGTTTGAAATATGGCTTCATTTTTTGTTGTGGTTTCTTGGCCCTTCTAACTTGTTTTTGTTATTTTCCCCAACCTTAGATTCTAGCTGAGAGGGCATCGTTATTTGACTATGAGTTAATTGTTGGGGACAACGGGAAAAGGTTACTTGCATTTGGAAAATTTGCTGGTAGAGTTGGAATGATTGACTTCTTGCGTGGATTAGGACAGCGTAAGTTTCTAATTGTAGCAGTTTTAGTTTATTGTGTCCATGTTGAATGGCATTGTCTAGAGTGTGATTTCAAACTAAACATCTTATCTGTTTTATTGTTCCAGGGTTTCTAAGTCTTGGATACTCAACACCTTTCTTGTCACTGGGATCATCTTACATGTACCCTTCCCTGGCTGCTGCTAAGGCTGCTGTGATTTCTGTTGGTGAAGAAATAGCGACGCAGGGATTGCCATTGGGGATTTGTCCCCTGGTTTTTGTATTTACTGGATCAGGAAATGGTATGGTGTTAGGAAATGATACATTATTTTTATGTCCCATCCTTTCTGAAATCTCATTTACGTTAGCCCAATCAATGTTGAGAAGTAAGGCTTATGCTAACTTTTGATTTCTTCCTTTCTTGTAGTTTGTTCTGGTGCAAAAGAGATATTTAGGCTCCTTCCTCATACATTCGTAGATCCATCTAGACTAAGTGACCTACATAGAAAGGTAATTTTCTGTTCAATTGAGTGTTTTTAGGTTCACCTTGTGTTAGTTAGTTGTACTACACTTGTGCTTGTCCTAGATTATCAGCATAAAGAAGCCATTAGTAGGTCTGTTTCATATCATAACATAATGATGATTCAGAGTCTTATCACTCAATTCTAGAACTCTTTTTCCTGTAACTTTGACAGCATTCAATGCGGTACAAGATCAAGGTTCATCAAAATTTTAGACTTCAGTATAATAGATAATTCTTCCTAACCATTCCTTGCCTCTAAGTTAGACAACAGAGTGACAGGGTAACACATTAAGTTTCTCATAATCAGGATGCATAATGTGACACCTGGAAGAAAATTTCTTTTCACAGTCTCCTAGAATCGTCTTTAGTTTGGACTGATTATTGTGAAATTTCAAAAAGTCAGGGAAGTATGAAGAGATAAAGAATGCAAAACTTTGCTAGAAATTCATCACAGTAATAATAGTATAAAAATAAAAAAAGTGTATACAAAACATCTATTACTGTTACAAATAAATGAAATTATAATGAACTCAAGTTCAAATTTGATTAAAAAAATAAAGTAATAGAATATTGAAATGTTATCAGCTATGTGATTGTTGCTTTTGAGATATCTAGCAAATGTCTTATACTTTGCCCTGAATATAATTTGTTTAACAGGACGCAAATCAACCAAGGCATGCTTCGAAAAGAGTTTTCCAAGTTTATGGTTGTGTGGTGACTGCCCAAGACATGGTTGAACCCAAAGATCCCATGAAAGTGTTTGATAAAGTTAGTTGATCTTGATCTTGAGTTTTGAGATCTCCTCATCTATTTGCCTGCTAAAAATAGCTCTTTGATAAGTAGCAAAATAATTGTCATTTTATTTGGGATCTGAAACCTGTCGTGATAATTTATAGTTACAGCATTTTCTGACTCACGTCACGAGATTCATATGAAGGTTTATTTCAACATAAACAATAAAATAAATTATGAAGGGTTACTTTGGCATGGTTTTTCAGATATGAAAAACTAATTTGTGATGAATACTTCAAATACACGATAAACTTCTTTAAATGATCTTAAAAACAACAAATTCCCATTTTATAGCATAGTAGCATGTGTGATTTGGAAGCCATTTCAGAAGGAATGTAAAAATTCAAAATCATCATGTTATTTATGTGGAGTAATTTTGAAAATTCCTCACTATGCTATAAAATAAGGACATTAAGTCAAAGTGTTTTCATTTTACAAGAGCAGAGTTGATGGGCTAATGAATTGTAACTACTGCAATAATCAGCATTACCCTTTGCATCCTTATGGATTGTTCATGATATTCTGACAAAAAAAAAAAAATACTTTGAACATAATTTCTTGAAACTCCTGGAAGCTCACTTAATTCTTCTCATTCATACTCTCATAGTTTTCCTATTGAATATTCTTTATATTTTTTTTGTTGGATATGTAACTAACCTTTCTTCTACAAGTTCAAGGTACAATTGATTTAGTTAAATCTGGTTTCATTATATATATATATATATCTTTCTATTTTTTTAATGTAATGCTTTTTTTAGTTTTACTTTTTTTCCTCTTCCCAATTTATTTTCATCTATTGATTCTATTACATTGGTCTCTTCAATGTAAAGCAGGGGTATCTATTATAACTAGTACACTAACATGATATGATAATTTCAGGCAGACTACTATGCACATCCTGAGCATTACAATCCCACTTTCCATGAAAAAATAGCACCATATGCATCTGTTATTGGTAGGTCCTTCGTACTTGTTACTAAGTACTGATATTGGAGCAAATTATATGCTACTATTTATCACATTGCAGTTTTAAGGGTAGTAGTTTTATTTTTTCTTGACCTTGCTTTGTCATGCGTTACTAAAATGATTTCAAGTCCTTTAGATTTCTAGTTCCTGACATTTGAAATTTTCTTTCTCATATATCAGAAAGAAACGCTAAACAAAAGCCACCTAATTTTTTACCAAGTATTTTGTGTTCTTCCATGAAGATATATCTAATTCACATGTTACCATATCAAGAAAAAATTTAATAGTTGTCAAGTTTCACTATATATATTAGTAATTCTGTTCTCATCAAATTTTTCTTGATAAACTGAGTTTTCTTATTAAGCACCATTACTCACATTTACTTATCTTAGTCAATTGCATGTATTGGGAGAAAAGATTTCCTCAATTGTTGAGCTATAAGCAGATGCAAGACTTAATGGGCCAGGGGTGCCCCCTTGTGGGAATAGCAGACATAACATGCGATATAGGGGGCTCACTTGAGTTTGTTAACCACACTACCTCAATTGATTCACCCTTTTTCAGGTATAAAATGTCACTAGTTTGGGAAAATTAATTTACTTTTAGTCTCATCTACACTATTGTACCATGGAATTTATCTTAGAAAGAGATTATACTTTTGTTTTGGAGTTCATGAATATTGCACTGTTTCAAGCACTTTGCATGGGTAACACATGTTAAGAAATGTACATGGCCCAAGTTGATATCATGATAATGTACGCTTCATGGTCATATTTTCTGCTTAAAACAAGCAAGAAATATAAAAAAGAAACACAAATATAAGATTCTTTGTCAAAGTACCTTTTTCTGCTTCTGGTAATGCTTTATTTGGAAGGTCAGAAAAATGTGTATGATGCTGCTGGTCTACCTCTGTTAAACATAAAAGCTTGGATTTTATTCACCACGAGGCCTTAACAAACTGCTTCATTATGCACAACACGGTATATCCCTACTTATGTCACATAAAAAGCATAAAATCTCTGTCTTTCTAGCTCCACATGTTGGGGCATATAAAAGAAAAGGGATAAGCCCTATAAAGGATGAAATACAATATAATACTTGATTGTGCGATTTAGAAGCTATAAGAATTGTAGGTGATACTCTGCTGCAATATCTTGCCTTACATTACCATATAACTTTCAGTTTAATTGCAAATATTTACGTTACAGTTTTTTTCCCTAGTATGATGTAATCTTTAAACATTTTTGTTAGGTATGATCCCATAACAAATTCCTACCATGATGATATGGACGGCGATGGTGTGATATGTTTAGCTGTTGACATCCTTCCTACAGAATTTGCAAAGGAGGTAGGTTTCTTCTTATTTGTTACTTACTATGCTTCTGTTTGATAAGAGAATAGTATTTTGGAATGGAGAATGATGACATATGCAATTTCATTATGGCTAGGCTTCTCAACATTTTGGAAACATACTTTCCCAATTTGTCGTAAATTTGGCTTTGGCTACAGACATTACAAAGTTGCCTGCTCACTTAAAGAGAGCTTGCATAGTCCATAGAGGAGTTCTAACCTCCTTATATGATTATATCCCACGCATGCGGCATTCTGATTCAGAGTATGTGTCTCATCTATATTTCATTCTTTGTAATATTATTTTCTTCATTCACTTTGTTGAATAATGTGCCACTTTCATAGTTTCTTGGTATTTTCCCATATATTATAACAGGGACATTCTTTCTTTTTGGTTTGCAGGGAAGCATCAGAAAACTCGGAAAATTCTCTATCCAACCAAAGGAAGTACAATATATCGGTGCGTTCTTCAGTTTCAAATATTATTGTCCATTGTTCTAACCCTACATACTTAGATTAACTTGTGTACAACAGTATATGTTTTTGCATACCCTTGCACCTTATACAAGCACTCAAGACAAGACAGCTTTAATTTTACTCTAAAATGTTTTTGCACATATAGAATATCAATGCATAACAAGTCCAACAAAAATGCGAAAAACAAATAGGAACATGCAAAACTAATACCTAAGACTAATTGTGCAACTAATTCAAACTAAAATGACACCTAAAAATAAACTAAAATACAACACATCAATAATCCTACTAGTTGCTAGTTAATCTTCTGATTGAAATTGCTGAATATAACTGGCAGGTATCTCTGAGTGGTCACTTATTTGATCAGTTTCTTATAAACGAGGCCTTAGATATTATTGAAGCTGCAGGAGGCACCTTCCACTTAGTCAACTGCCATGTGGGTCAGAGTGTTAAAGCTGTATCATTCTCTGAACTTGAAGTAAGTAGTCCTGTATTTCAAACTCAAATATTTATGTATGTCCCTCTGAAATGTTCTTTCTCTTTATTTCGATGTATGATAGTAAAAGACAGAATAATTCAATTTCTTTTCTCTAAGACTTGTTAAATATGGTTATGAACACTTTATTTGTAATGATGGAATGTCTTTCATTGTTCGAGTCAAGGTAATAATGATTTCTCAGCAGGAAGGGTACCACACCCTAAGTAATTCACTATAAGAAGGCTACTTTTCCCACTCATCATACCTTGTTTCCTATTCTGGAAACATTGTAACTTGTCTTCTGTTAGATGTTTCAATCCCATTCTGAGGGGTGTCAATTCTTTTTAATGTCAGGTCTAGCTAGCTATCTGTCCCTGTGTGCTATGTTTTCTATCATTTTTGTTATTGAAATTACTTTTTAAACTGTGACTTTTGTGCCAACCTAGTGAATTTATTAGAATGAAGGAGGTATTGACATTTTGGGTTCTGAGCAGGTTGGTGCAGATGATAGGGCTGTTCTGGATCAAATCATTGATTCTTTAACTGCTATTGCAAAAGCACCTGAAAATGATAGATTTTCAAATCAAGATTCCAGTAAAATTTCTCTGAAGCTTGGTAAAGTAGAAGAGAATGGCACAGAGAAGGGGTTGGGTTCCAAAAGGAAGGCTGCGGTTTTAATTCTTGGTGCTGGTCGGGTCTGTCAACCAGCTGCTGAAATGTTATCCTCATTTGGAAGGCCATCATCGAGTGAATGGTATAAAACATTGTTGGAAGATGATTTTGAATGTCAACCTGATGTAGAAGTCATTGTGGGATCTCTGTACCTGAAGGATGTAGAGCAGGTATTTATACTGATATTTTGTTTTCACATGATAATTTCTTGATTTCTCCTAGATTTGACATTAGAATATCAACGCAGATAGCTGAGGGCATTCCAAATGTAACTGGAATCCAGCTTGATGTGACGGATCATGAGAGTTTGTGTAAATACATATCACAGGTGCGTTTGTCTCTTGGCAACTAAATTTTGCATATATCTTAATTGATTCTTTGGAAAGCAACTCAAAATGACTTCATTTAAGCCTACAAGAAATGGATATGGGTTTTGGCTGGCACAAGCAATTTGAGTATTATTAACCTATAAATTTACTTATAATATTGAATTTTCCATCTTGAAATATCATGCAACATGTGACCTATGCTTTGTGTGTTCTTAGGGCCTTAATAGCAGTGGCAGCCTTATCTTAACTTTTTCTTTTCTTTTCTTTTTCTGCAGGTTGACGTTGTTATAAGTTTGCTGTTCCCTAGTTATCACATTATCGTAGCAAATGCTTGCATTGAGGTGCTTCACATTATTTTATGTTGTCGTTTAATATTTATTGAAAGGAAAGGATATATATTTAGAAAAAATAAAATAAAATGACAGGATTTTGGACAAAGTATATCTAGAATAGATCATAGGTAAAGACTGCAACAACTGTAAAATTATTAAAGTATTGAATTGAACTTATAAATTCTTGCATTAATACATAAATCAAGTTAAAGATTGGTCAACTGTGGGTAAAAAAAAGAGATCATGAAAGTAATCTAGGAAATTGTTGATCCTTTGTAAACCAATGCTTGCTTGAATTCCCGATTCTCATAAATAACATCTATGCAGATTTCTTTTTTAGTAAGAATTGTAAACAATAGTAAAGAATGTGTTCCTTAATGCAGCTGAAAAAACATCTTGTCACTGCTAGCTATGTTGATAGCTCCATGTCAATGCTAGATGATAAGGCTAAAGATGCTGGTATAACAATTCTTGGAGAGATGGGTTTGGACCCAGGGATTGGTAAGAATTATTCTGATAATTATTGATTGGTTTTGTGACTTTTGAAGAACAACATATTTTCTTTAAATTTATGTTCTCTGCTTTGCACCTTTTTAAGTATTGCTTATGTTTATTTCCTGAATGGATGCATGGCCAACCTATGATAATTTTCTTCCGAGAAAGTTTGGAATTTTTTTGAGTTTAATAGAAATCAACTATAAGTGTAAAAGTATTTACATTGTTGAATAATCAAAATATTATCAACATGACTTTCAAATCATTATGAAAATCAACAAGCTTATTATATGACTGTTTGTGATTAGTGGAATCACTTCAGAAATACTTCTTTACATTTTTATCCCAAAGCATTGGCTGAAACCAGCTTCTGTCTTGCAATAAGATTGTATTTGTTTGATGACCCAGATCATATGATGGCAATGAAAATGATCAACCAAGCTCATTCGCGTAAGGGTAAAATAAAGTCTTTCACTTCTTATTGCGGTGGACTTCCATCACCTGAAGCTGCTAACAATCCATTAGCATATAAATTCAGGTACTTTCTTGGAATGTCTTTGTCAAAATAAAGAGTAAACAAGCTGAATTTGTTACTGGAAATGGTATGGTTTAGGCCAAAATTACAGTACAAGACAAGGCAGCAGAGAGTTTCAACAGGAGTCTTCTCTTTTTTGCATCCAGCATTAGTAAATTTGAGGCTGTGAATTTTCTTTCAAAAGACTGCCACTTATTGATTTGATGTGATTTTTTTTATGAAAAGGTATTGTCATGCTAAGCATCATTGTGAAACCAAGACATTCCAACTAAGTTGACACTCCTTAGCTCATCCATCATTTGTAGCATATAAAAAATAGAATAAAAAAAGAAAAAAGAAACATCATGAAAAAAGGGCTGGACCAAAAATCATGATACAAAGAAAGCTAAACAAACCTAAAGTTAGGTAAACCACACTTATTTTTATAAAAGTCATACCTAATAAAATAACCCCACTAACTTATATGGGCAATTTATATGCAACATGAATGTTTTGTACGACAGCATACTCATTACTATTTCTAGAAATAAGATGTCATTTTTATTCAGTGATAGACTTTTATAGTTTAGGAAGAAGCTTGAAAATCAAATAACATGAGAAGGTGCATGGCACATCTCTCAGACGACAATACCAATCCTGTTATCACCTATTGCTTCTTCTCCATATTTACACATTTAAAATATAACTCAAATATCTTCAAACTTTGCTTGGCCTCAGTTATTAGCTACTGGTGTACATGCAAAATGTACATGGAATATCGGTCTTCATTCAGGGAAAACTTGTAATAGAGTTACTCGGGTTTCTATTTTGTTTCCCTTAAAACCCTCCTAAGAGATCACATAACAAAATATTTTGACTTGGAACACTTTTTTGGATAAATGTTTGTATATGGATGTTAGTGTAAGTTTCCAAAGCTTTGTTTTTAAACTTTGTTTGTAGTATTTCATCTTGCTATCATTTAACTGTGGTAGGTCACAGTCATTTTCATTATCCAGTAAACTTTATGATTGTAGCTAGAAGAACTCATTGGTTATCCATTATTTCAGTTGGAATCCTGCAGGGGCCATCCGAGCTGGGCGCAATCCTGCCACTTACAAATGGGGTGGTGAAATTGTACATATTGATGGTAAGCTTTTAATCATTTGGGAATATAATTTCAGGTAAACAACAATCAGGATATGTTCTCCATTCCCATTTTGGGGTAACTTGCCTCCACAACATGTATGCATGCATGCATCCATTTTTTTGGAGATCTCACATCGACTTGAGATTAAAACATTTCATAGTATATAAGTGGGTGCAAACTTCACCTTATAAGTCAGTTTTATGAGATTGACTTAGGTTTAAAGTTCATTTTTAAATGTTATCAAAGTCATTTAAAGTCCATCCTAACGAGAGTTTGTGTCTTATCACGCCACCTTTGACCACCCATAAATATATAAAATCCCACCAAAGTCCACTTTTCAATAATTTTCAAGGTCTAATAGCATTTGCGTTGTCATAAGCTTACTGCTTCACTTTTGGTTTTTGAACAGGGAACGATCTTTATGATTCAGCTACAAGACTAAGGCTCCCAGAACTTCCTGCTTTTTCTTTGGAATGTCTCCCAAATCGTAATTCATTACTTTATGGGGATTTATATGGAATAGCTTCTGAAGCATCAACCATTTTCCGTGGAACCCTCCGCTATGAAGGCACGGTGTACAAATGTTTCTATTACTTTTCAGGCTAATATTTGGCAGCGATCATTTCCGTAGCCTATAACATTTTTAAACTATAATAATCAATATTTGGTGAAGTGGTACCATCCTCTGAGTCATGTTAAAATTAATCAATGTTATATGTATGGTGTGTTTGTGCATTTATGGTTTACTTAATCTTTCTGATACTTGTAGTAACTTGGTGTGCAGGATTTAGTGAGATCATGGGGACACTGTCTAGGATTGGATTATTTAACGATGAAGCTCATTCTTTGCTAACGGATGAACAGAGACCAACTTTCAGAAAATTCTTATTTGAACTTCTCAAAGTTGTTAGTGCAGATCTAGATGGACCATTAATAGGAGAGAATGACATCATGGAACGAATATTGGCACAAGGGCACTGCAAAGATCGAAAAACTGCTAGGAAGACAGCAAAAACAATCATGTACACCATTTACCCTTCTCTTGTACTTTCATTTAGAAAATTGTTGTCTTAACCTCACTGTCTTTTTTCATATAGATTCTTGGGACTTCTTGAGCAAACAGAAATCCCTGCTTTCTGCAAAAGTGCTTTTGATGTTGCTAGTTTCCGCATGGAGGAGAGGTTATCATATACTAGCACAGAAAAGGTATGTTTCTATCATAAAGAAATGCTAGCAACACATTCTATTAAAAATTGTATTGCTAGCACTCATCTCCTATTAGTTTATATGTGAAATGCATAGTGCTTCCATCACGTAAGTCTCCATCTAACATTATATAAACTAAATGTTGGAACAACAAAAACATGACTGCTTAATTTAATTTTTTCCAAAATCCAGCAAAAACATGTTATTCTATCCACATATCACATTAAATACCGCTGAAGCAACTTAGTTATAGGAATGTTCAGTGATTACATAATAAAACATACATTTAGTATGAGTGCCTTAACTTTTGCTTGCTTTGTAAGCAGGACATGGTGCTTTTGCACCATGAAGTGGAAATAGAATACCCAGATAGCCAAAATACAGAGAAGCATGCAGCTACTTTACTTCAATTTGGGAAGACTGTCAATGGAAACACCACAACTGCCATGGCCCTCACTGTTGGTGTTCCGGCTGCTGTTGGAGCTCTGGTACTTTCCATACCTTTCTATTCTTGTGTTACATTCCAAGCAAATGCTGTTAGTAAATTGTATCTGTTTTTGCAGCTCTTATTGACAAACAAAATTCAGACAAGAGGAGTTTTGAGGCCAATCGAACCTGAAGTATACACTCCAGGTGAGCCATGATATCTAGTTTTTCTCATGCATAATCAGCATACTTGGCAGTCACATGGTCAAACAATTGCAAACAATTGTGTTATTTGAATTTTAGGAAAGTTTTTTTGCATCAGATAAATATTGTGTCATTGATTATTATTAACATGACGTATATTATGAAACTATGGAACTATATCAAGAAATTGTATATTGTGGCATTTGCAGCACTAGATATTATAGAAGCTTATGGCATAAAGTTGGTAGAAAAGACGGAGTAATCTGCATCAGTATAGCATGCAATGTTGGGTGGGAATAAGATATACGAGTGTCAGAAATGGAAATGGAGCAGATGGTACCATCTCAGCTAAAAACACTTTTACAGAGAAGCTGAGGCCAATTTCAATTGCAGCATTCATTTCTACCACTCATGATGTATGATTCTAGAATAGATATTAGTTGGTGTCAATCCAACTATATTATTAATATATTAATTTAATTATGTTTTTAATTTCTCCGATTATATTATTAATAGATTAAAAATGAATATCTTTTAATTTTTTTTCTCTCTCTCTCTAGCGTTAACAAATTCTTGACATAAATGGTGGAGGTTATGTGAATAATTATTACGTGGAATTTAACAACACAATAATAATAGTATTGTAAAATATATTTTGTCCTTCAAATTTAGATGATTTTTTTTTTATCCCCCAGATTTTTATTTTTTATAAAAAGCTTTTATGTTAGGCATCACTACACCTCAAGTAACAACAATCATTTGTCCTCACGTGAAAAAAGTATTATTAAAAAAAATACAAAAATATGGGGGAACTAGACCAAAATCCATATGTTAACAAAAACGATGTTGTAAAACAGAACCTAATATAGCAAAACAAAAACGAAAAACAGAGTGTGTGAAACGAAAATCAGGTTGTGTGTGGAAAACCCTAGTTTTTCGATTCCGTTGGAGGAGATCTCGGAAGTGCAGTAGAGACTGGAACTTACCGAGATATTCGCGCTCGTTGCCCTCTCCCCCTGGATCGTGGCCGCATGACTGGGAAAGCACTGCCTTGCCCTTTGAAAGTTGAAGAACGTTGCTCCGCTTCCGCACTCGCAGTGCCTAGTCCTTCGGGATTTTAGAACGTTGCCGCCGCAGTTGCGATGTTGGACAGAAGCACGTGGGTCTGGAAGTTACAACAGACTCTTGGATCCTCTCCCTATATAAAGAGAGCTCCACCCCCTTCAGAAAACGCATCAAATCACTCACCTCTTCATCTTCTTCAAACCCTCCATTCACCATTTTCTTCCTTCTCCATTTTCCCTTTTCAATTTCTCTCTCCTCATTATTTTATTATTATAATATTTCTGGGTTCTATTTGGGTATTACTCTTTTAAAGAGAAACTTGCTAGTTCTGATCCTCGGA
>Ga0123342_1001655_pt1 | contig 37509 bp, 24 predicted proteins | sample Turbeawhitnodule_FD_89960 | JGI IMG/M metagenome (GOLD analysis project Ga0123342, IMG submission 89960) | Root nodule microbial communities of legume samples collected from Mexico - Turtle bean Mexico white nodule | ecosystem: Host-associated > Plants > Roots > Nodule | place: Mexico: Nepantla...
ATTGTTGGAGATCCCACATCGACTAGAGATTAGAGCCTTTCATTGTATATAAGTGGGTGCAAACCTCAACCCTATGAGCCGGTTTTATGGGATTGAGTTAGGCTTAAAGTCCACTTTGTAATAAGTATCATTGTCCCCTCCAATCCATTTAACTAAGATTTGTGGAACGCATGCTCCTTGCGTTGTTACGTCATGTCTATCCAAAATTTCTTTTGGATAGAGGTTCGCAGCCTATCCCTGAAATTCTTGAGGCAATTCCGAATATATTTGGTGTTGTCCCACTGCCAACTTGAGTTGAGACACATGAAAAACCGAGTGTATTCAAGCTTGTTCCGGTAATTGTAGTCGAAAAGCCACCGGACCCACTTTTGCTATAATTGAAAAAGGCCCATAATATCTAGCTGCCAATTTAGGATGCAATCGACTAGGCATAGATAGTTGTCAATGCGGACAAATTTTCAAGTATACCATATCTCCCACTTTAATTGGGGAACTTTTCCTGTGGCGATTAGCGAACTTGGACATTTGATCCTGCGCTCTTCTTAAATGAAATCTGAGTTGAGTAAGGGCCTCATCCCTATTCATTAAATCTTGTGCCACCGCCTCCACCATCATTTCCCCTGGAACAAAATGAGCCAGAGAAGGAGGAGGTTGTCCATACACCACTTCAAAAGGTGTACACCTTGCTGCCCCATGAAAACTGGTGTTATACCAATATTCTGCCCTAGGAAGGAAAAGTGCCCACATTTTGGGCTGCTCTGAGCTAAAGCAACGAAGGTACGTTTCCAACGTTCTATTCAACACCTCCGGTTGACCATCTATTTTTGGATGATACACTAAACTCATCCTCAACGTCGTCCCCTGTAACTTGAATAATTCCTTCCAAAACAGACTTAGAAACGTTGAGTCTCTATCACTGACAATGGAGGCTGGAATGCCATGTAATCTCACCACCTCTTTGACAAACACATCTGCGACTGATCTAGCCAAATACGGATGCTTAAGAGGAATGAAATGTCCATACTTACTAAGACGATCCACTACCACCAAAATCGCATCCTTCCCACCAAATTTAGGTAGTCTAACAATGAATTCCATATTTATCTCTTCCCAAATTGCTTTTGGAATCGGCAACGGTTGGAGCAAACCGTGTGGGGAGCATGCTTGATACTTGTTCTGCTGGCACATCACACAGGCCTGGAGATATTCCGTGACGGTCTTCTTCATGCACATCCAATGCAAGGACTGAGCTATTCTTCTGTAGGTGCGGAAAATTCATGAATGTCCTCCCATAGGCGTAGTGTGGTATTCTTGGAGCAGTTTGGGAATCCAACTCGAAGATGATGATAAAACCATCCTGCCCTTGTAATGGAGTTTTCCATTTTCCAAGGTATAATTCCCATGTGACTTCGGATTTCTCCTTAATTCTTCCATGATTTTCTTTAAAGTCGGATCTTGCTGATTTTCTGCCTTTACTAATTCAACATCCTGCCAGTAAGGTTTGTATAACACATTGATCTCCACCCCTCCATCCTCTTCCTCCTCCAGCCTTTGAGATAACGCATTTGCCACCTTATTAGACGCTCCCGGTTTATACAAATTATCAAATTCATCTCCCAACAATTTGGCTAACCAATTTTGTTGGTTCTGGGAGGTGATTCTTTGTTCCAGTAAATACCTTAGACTATTCTGATCCGTGTAAACCGTAAATTTCTGGTCTATCATGTAAGGCCACCAATGCTGAATCGCTAATACCAAGGCCATTAATTCCTTCTCATACATAGACTTTATCAACAAAGTCTCTGCCAAAGCCTTGCTGAAAAACGTAATAGGTTTTCTATTTTGGGACAATACCGCTCCCAACCCAATGCCTGAAGCATCGCAGTCAATGCAAAATGGTTGGCTGAAATCTGGCATCATTAACACCGGAGCATTAGTGACCGCATTCTTTAACTACTGCATGGCATTAGTACTATCCTCCGTCCACTCAAACTTCCCCTTTTTCAACAACTGTGTTAGGGTCTCGCCATTCTTCCATAGTTATGGATGAATCTTCTATAATAACCCGTGAGGCCTAAAAATCCTCTCAACGCCTTCAATGATTTGGGCGTGGGTCATTGCATGATAATTGAAATCTTCTCACGATCCATCTGAACTCCCTCTCCTGAAATTACATGACTTCTCGTTTACCAAACTCGCATTTTTTGTGATTTGTGTAAAATTGGTGCTGGGTGAGAGTCTTTAGAACCTGTTTCAACTGTGTAACATGCTCCTCCCAAGTTCTGTTGTTTATCAAAATATCATCTAAGAAAACCAGCACAAACTTCCTCAAGTATGAATGAGGAATGTTATTCATGGTGCATTGAAAGGTAGTCAGAGCATTGGTTAGCCCAAACGGCATAACTAGCGATTCATAATGGCCAACCCGTAAATCCACCTTAGAGAAGTACTGTGCCCCAAACAATTTGTCCAACAATTCCTCTATTACAGAAATTGGAAATTTATCCGGAATTGTTGCCTTATTCAAGGCCCTATAATCCACACAAAACATCCAGCTGCCATCCTTCTTTTTTACTAGGATCACAAGGCTTGAATACGGGCTGTTGTTGGGTCTGATTATCCCTGCCTTCAGCATTTCATCAACCTATTTCTCTATCTCCGTTTTTAGCAAATGTGGGTACCTATACGGTCTCACATTAATCGGATCTATCCCAGCTCTAATTGGGATTTTATGATCAATCTCCCTATTGGGTGTCAATTGCTTGGTTTCTTCAAAAACCCCTACACATTTCTTCAAAACATCTTTTAATTGTGTTGTTTGCTTCCCCGTTAGCCCCATAGTCTTCTTGTCACTCTCGATCTGATATGCGTTGGGCTGGTCAGCGCTCTCTCTTCCCCATATGAGGGACACCACTTCGATCTCCGTCTCCATTTTTAAAGCTTTAGGAGTCACCAAAGTCCTAGATAACTTGGGATCTACTCTAATTTGCACCTGCTGGCCGTTAATGCTGAAATTCATTGTCAACATTTTCCAATTGACTTTCACATCACCCAATGTTGCCAACCATGCTACTCCCAAGATCACATCCACCCCTCCTAACTCAAAAAAGGAAAAAGGTCTTGTCAAACCTATAATTTCCCAGCTTCACCTTCACACCTTGACAGCACCCACTCGCCCTTTTCTTATGGCCATCACCTAACCTCACATTATACAACGGTGTGGACTCAACTGGTAATCCCAATTGGCTAACCAACTAGGCAAATATGAAATTGTGGCTAGCCCCACTATCAATCAACACCAGCGCTATACTTTCCTTCACTTCCCCTTGTAACTTCATAGTGTTGGGTTGTGTTAGAAACCCCAGCAGAAAAAATGGATAAATCCATTTGTAGATACTCCCTCTCCTCTTCTTCTTTCTCCAAATTTTCCTCAATCTGTCCCAACACACAATGATCCACCTCTGTAGGGCCTCCTCATCTTCTGCGCAAATGATTACCCTCAAATTCTTTTCAGGGCAGCGAAGCCCGAGACCGTACATCCCTCCATAATGGAAACATCTTCCCTCTCCCCTCCTTCTCCTGGCTGAAACTCTCTATTGGAGGAAGAAGACTCCTTCCTTGCAGTGCTAGCCAAACTTGACGAGATTGGCCCACTATTTCCCTTATGCAAATCTGTGTTGCCTGTTATCCCGGTACCTCCTTGATAACGCCCAAAAGAAGCATTATTCCTATACCCAATGCTACCAGTTTTTTCTTCTTTGAATGACTCCTCAACATCCAGCGCAATCTCCATGGCTCTCCTCAAGTCTTTGGGGTCATGCGGTCTGATTTGGTTACAAATCTTGGACTGTAACTTAGCAAAAAAATAACCCAGTAGTTGTTCCTTCCTTGCTTGTGGTGCTTGTGACACTAACAGCTCAAAATCTTGAATGTATTCATCAATTCTTCCATTCTGTTTGATCTTTGCCAGCTTTTCAAAAACAGAACTCCTCTTCTTTCCCCCAAACCTCCTATTCACGCCATGGAAAACTCTTCCCAAGAAGGATTCTTGGAGTTGTTTCTCCTTTCTCCAAAAACTGAACCAAGGACTGGCACTTCCCTCCATAGTGATGAAGGCCAGTTTTAATCTTTCCCTAGCTGTCACATTCTGCACGTCGAAAAAATTTTCAGCTTTGGCTAGCCAACCCATTGGGTCCACGCCCTCAAAAACCGGTAGTTCCACTCTCCTAGTCCACGGCTTCATCTCTCCTTCATTCTCCTTATCCCACTAGTTATCCTGTCTTGATTGTTCCTCCCCTCTTTCATCACCATTCTCCGAACTCTCTCCCCCTTCTGACCTTCTGTCTCCTTTCTTGAGATCCTGTAACATTTCTTTCAACTCCAGCATGCCTTTTTTCAACCCCAAAATTTCTGCTCTTATTTCAGAATTCCATTTCCCTTGTTCGCTGGTAAATTTCTCTACTGCTGCCATCCTCTGTTCCATCTTTTCTTCCTCCCTCTCTGTTTTTCAGATCCGGCAGGTCGGACCAAACTGTTAGGTTCCCAAACAGTAAACCCATAATCCCTCCCAAACACAGCAAGAAGAAAGAAAACTCTGTTTTATTACAGTACATAACAAAACTCCCAAAAGAGTTACAAAGGAGAATAACTCCTTTCACACAGGTTTATTCCGGTCAACTTTACACAACAAATCAGCTAACCCTTCCCCACAACAGGTTGGTCTTTATTTAAAGACCCCCTCCCAACAACTAACTAACCCGCTCAACCCTTATTTTTAAATTTCCTTCTATGATAAACCTTTCAAGTGTTGTCCTTATTTTCCTGCCTAACAGTAGATCTTAGTGGCTTTTTCAAGATTACTTTTTTATAAGTTCAATTTTTTTTTCTGGAATTTTTTTTCCACAAGCTTCTACACTGTCTTAGTGGAAGTTTTTTTTTTTTATATCTCTAATCAACAATGTTTATTCTTAAATCCTTCTTTTCTTTAAGGAGAACTTAATTTTGTTGGTTCAGATTTAAATATTTTCCTTTTTGGCGTCCATCTTTCTGTTTCGTATGATCTATTCTCTTTTTTGTTTGATTTGAAATCATTTTTGCGGATTAATTTTGTTGGCTTTTCTTACCTAGAACTAAAGGTGAATTGATGAAATCCATGTAGGGAGATGGGAGGTTGATTCTCACAGTTCAGAAGTTAAGTCATGTTCCAACACTTACAAACATGTCCCAGAAAATTTGGGCACCAAGGTTTTTTGGATGAAGAAAAATAATAATAGTTCTCAGGTGAGAAATGTATGATCAAACTTGGAAAATGTATAGATTTGTTATAGTAACTGTGTTATTTTCATCTGATTAACCCTTCTGTTTATGCTTCATATATACCTATTTCAATTTTCTTTTCAAACATGTGTTCAAGGTTGTATTTGATGATGGATGTTATTTATTGTTAAATTGTTAATATTACCGAATTTTCTCCTTTTCCTTATTTTGAGGCATGTTGTGCATGAGAAGAACAACTATATTTCAGTCACTGAAAGTCCTTTACATTATTCTTGTCAATAGTGCTTGACAATGGGGTAAGTAAAATCGATGATAGTGATATTGGCTAAAAGAAAATCCTTGTAAGATTGCTTGTTAAATATATTCCGTGAATCACTGTTTCGTTTGTGCAAGTAAGGATTTTTGAAATAAGTTTTCTACAGATTATTTGTCTATGTCAATATCATGGTTTTATCATGGTCAAATGTGTTGGATAAATTGATGTATTATTTAATTTGGCTGGCTAGACTTTGCAGCACTTAGTGCTAACTAAATCTCTCAAAATACAATATGTGCTGCAGGGTCCACAGGCTAGAAGCATGATACAAATTATGTCTTTTTACATCATTCTGAGATTGACCCATAAGCAGTTGTGTGATCTGATGATAAAAGCTGGCCATGCACTTCTTCCATATGTGTGTCAGACTAATATTGCAATGAGCTTGCCTCTTGCTTGTGTTTCTAATGCCTTGAATAAACCTAAGCCTCTTAATTTAGATGTGTCCTTGCCTTCTTTTCATGATATTAGATGGAGCTTAGCACGGTTGTTATACTTATTTAACATACAGCTTGAAAGAAATGTTGCCACGTAAGTCAATCACTTCATTTATTTGTCTTTGATCTTTCTGTTTTACTGGTTAATAAATTTGAAGCTCCTCACTTGATTAAAGCCTTTAAGTAGAATTGATTACATATTTTAGTGTGTTTGTCTTGGTATGAGATGAATATATATATATATATATGAAGTCTACCATTTTATCATTAGTTTTGGTGAATAATGTTCACAAATTTACTCTAAACAGAATCCAACTTTCTCTGAAATCTTTTGGGATTTATGGTCATCTATTCTTGCATTAATTGTTAATCTTGGTGGATTTGAAATAGCTAGTTTGTTTTATATTATAAGAAAGTTTACTGGCAGCTTTTAGTAAAACCGTTGAGCTCTTAGGGGAAGAAAGCTGGATATTCTCGAGGAACATGATTAGTTTTCAGGGATTTAGTGCATATGGTTAGGGATGGAGAGGAACACAATTGTTGAAGGAACTATTCATTCTTCAAAAATAGGGTAGGAAATTTTGCATTGCTTCCTTGGGTGCTATGGTTTTGAACACCCTCATTACTTTACTACAGCTATCCAAAGGACTAAGGAGCTTATTTATTTGTGGCCAAGAAGGCTAACTGGAAAATTTTCTGAACACTTTCCAAAGTATGAAAATTGAGTGACTTCATTCTATGAATGGAGCTAGTGGGTCTTGTTTACGTTACAAACTATTTACAGGTATTTAAAAAACTAATGATATGTACATACTTGTTTGAAACAATCATATGGACTCTTTCAGGTTCTTAGTGGTGCTCCTAGTGGCATGCTTCTCATTTGTTATTGTTGGTGGTGTCATGTTCTTCAAGTTAAGGTAATCATAGATTGGTCACTGTTATAAGAGTGTTCTGACTTCCAAGTTCAATTTTTATTTCTCTCCTTTGCCAACAACTGTATTAGATCATGTCATGACAGCTTAAATTATGAACTATTATCTATTGTTCTTATCTATGCTTGTTAATCTAGGTCATTTTAAATTATCCAGGGGTAATAAAAATTCTCTGGAAGATTGTCTCTGGGAAGCCTGGGCATGTCTTTGTTCATCATCTACTCATTTAAAAGTATGTTGGCTTTGTTGTGGACTTTATAATCTGAGTTTTTATTCACCCCTTTTACATTGTTTATAAGCCTTTAATGTGTAACCAAATAACATACTTTTTGTTGATCTGCAGCAATCAACACGTGTTGAGCGTGTTATTGGTCTTCTTCTGGCAATATGGGGTATATTGTTCTACTCTCGACTTCTAAGTACGATGACTGAACAATTTAGGGTAAATCCTGAAGCATTAAGCATTCATTAAGCAATATTTTTTGTGTGCTAATAGTTTTCAGTCTTCTTAACAGAGTAATATGCAAAAGCTCAGGGAGGGTGCCCAAATGCAAGTTCTGGAGACTGACCATATCATTATCTGTGGGATGAATAGTCATCTTCCCTTCATATTAAAGCAGTTAAATAAGTATCATGAGTTTGCTGTTCGCTTAGGCACAGCTACAGCTAGGTAAATGGTTCAGACAAGGTAGTTGCCCATTGCCCTTATCTTGTGTCCTGATTGCTGGCTTCTGCAATATGGTTTTTCATCTCTATGCAGGAGGCAGAGAATCCTTCTTATGTCTGATCTTCCAAGAAAACAGATTGATAGAATAGCTGACAATATTGCAAAAGATTTAAATCATATTGATGTCCTTAGCAAGAGGTATTCATGCTGGGTAATTTCGTATTTTAATCATGGAAACACCTTTTGTAGAATTACAATTTGTTTCTGCTCTTAACCCAGCCAAAGGCTTTTCTGCTCTATTTGATTGATCTTGGTAAATGTTCCATTTAGAGAACGAAAAGTAGAGTGGGAAAGTGTGTCTTAAGATTATAAGATTATTATTTGTGTTTAATTCCATATTATTATGAGAGCAACTTAGTTCCTTTAGAAACAATTTTCAATTAGAGAAGTCAAGGTCATAGACACAATAATATTCTGCCTTTTGCACTTCCACTGATATCTGATTGAGAGATTAGAGCACCAAAGAGAAGCTATTAACATTATTATATCTCATCACCACAGTAAGAAGAACGAAGTACCCTAGAAAATCCAAGCAGTCTGCAATAATCATATGCACCAAAGAACCACAGAAACACTGCACCATCATGGAACTTTCCTTTTCTGGCAATTCCAATTCAAGCCTTTCAAAGTTAATTAATGAGTATTAAGAACTGTATTAAACAATTCAATGGATACTTCACAAATCGTACATTTAGAAAAGCTCTCAATTTTGTCCACATGTGGTCACAGAACTACGTAAATTTGTGAGTGTTTATTACTGTTATGTAAAAGCAAAAGTAATGAGTCGTCTATATGTTGAGTTGATTTAAAACTTATTTTCTTTCATGTCTCAACTCAAATGTTAATTAAACTAATGAACACATCATAATAGTTAAATTTTACTAGAATAGTATGGTTTATATAGACCACATTTCTAGAACTTTAATCATTCAGACCCCTAACTTCCTAAATAACTACCTAAAGACAAATATTGCACAAAGGCTAATATTTTGGGCTTACTGAGTCTTGGATTGCTTCTTATCCCTTCTCACATAAATTTTTATTGAAAGTTTTTGGCTTTACAGTTGCAGTCTTAGTTTAACAAAATCATTTGAAAGAGCAGCAGCCAACAAGGCACGTGCAATAATTATACTGCCAACAAAAGGTGATAGGTAAGAGTTGATCTACTTAGCTTGTTATTGTCAGGTGGTTATAGAGCAGCTTAAATTGAAATCAGTAGATTTGTTTCCACGAATTTATTATTGAAAAGTGTTTGGGTAGATAATGATGTTAGAGAAAATTGTTATTTTTAATTTTACCATAAATATCTTAGGCATTGTGGTTACTGGTTTGAATTTTAATTATTAGTGACTGCTAAAGTAATTATTGGGGAAAGGGTGAGAAAGATCCGAGGGAGAGAGAGAGACATCTGAAAGAGGGAATAATCACTAATTTGAATGATTAGGCACCATGGGTATGTCTTACTTTATGCATAGAGCTAGAGTCACTAGTTATATGTATGCCCAGCAGCACATATCCTGATGAATCAGGGACTAATTTGAACATTTCTTCCCAAGCTAGATCATAAATGTTGGTCAAGCATTGCTTGTTCCATCTAAACTAGTTCTAATTCTAGAGAAAGACTTTGTAAACAATTTTTTCAGTTGCTTGATTGCTAGATATTTTTTAGCAGCCTGATTATCGCTGCATATTTACACTTGTAAGGTGTTGGAAGAAAATGAATCAACATCAGCTCACAAGTTGTTTTTGCCATAGTATTATATTCAGCTAGCACTATACCAAGCACTGATTTTTTTGGTGCACAGGATATGTTACTAGTGAGTTCGAGATTTTGACTGGGTTGTCGATGGTGAAGACGTTACTGGGAAAATAATGTCTGACCAGATAACTGTCAAATTACTCAAATTTTTCTTAAGCCTTCATGTATTTCTTTTGGTCACTAAGTTCTGTCTCATTATCTGCTGTAAGTTTCACATGTGGTTTTGTTAGTATCTCGGAAACTATGTTTTTCAAATCATTTCAATAATGTGACATAAGCATGGTATTTATTCTTCATATTCGGCTACAGATACAAATTTTGTTGAGGAGTTTGTCAATGGATCTTTAATCAATGAGAAAATAGTGAGAATTGAACAGTTTGTAAATTCGTTTTGTTAGATAGTTATATTAAGAGTGTTGTACTTATTTACCCAGACTTGTACTAACTGTAAGACACTTGTACTACACCTTATTTATTAGTATAAATACATACATGGTGTACATTAACTATCAAGTTACTGCATCCTCCTGCATATGGCGATTCTATTCCTCTTTCTAATGTGCACACTTCAAATGGCTAAGCAGGTTAACCTTTGTCGTAGTAGTTGAGAAGCTTTTTCTCTGACTTTTCTATCTATTCAATGCGGACAAATTACATGCCACACAAAGTTCATTTGTTCATATAGATAGCACCATTTTAGTAGAATAACTACTTTTTACTTGGCTTTTGTCAAGTGCTGAGTTTCACTTTAACAAAGCTAATGGATTTCAGATTGTTTGTATGTTAGGTATGAAGTTGACACAGATGCATTTCTTTCTGTTTTAGCCCTTCAATCAATTCCGAACATGGATTCTGTCCCCACTATAGTTGAGGTTTGTTACTTATGAGCAGCTTTGTGTGAAACTAAAAAAAAACAGGGCATTAACTATTTGAGAATTTATTAATTAATGAATATAGGTTTCAAGTTCCAAGACATGTGAGTTGATGAAGTCAATCACAGCATTGAAAGTAGAGCCAGTAGAAAATGTTGCATCCAAACTATTTGTTCAATGCTCTCGGCATAAGGGACTTATAAAGATCTACAGGCACTTGCTGAATTATCGAAGTACTGCAATTATGCTCTCTAAATTTCATGCTTGTCATGTTCATACAGATTGCTTCTTTTCCTATTTCTTTAATGTTTATTTTGTATTTTTTTTATGTTCTGCCAAAATAATTCAGAATAGATTTTTACATAAATTAAAAATGTTTTTTGATAGTTTGTGAATTGGCCTAGCAACTACCAAATTATACATTTAGCAGGTTTCTATTTTTTAATTAGTTGTTATCAATGAAAATGAACTGTTGGAAAGTTTCCTGCATTGTTGGTACTCTTAATCTTCCTAAATTGAGGTATCTTTGGGGATTGCTTTAATTGCAGTTTTCAAGGGATTTGTTTAGTCTAACCATGCTTAGAGTATATGACTTAAATAGAGTGAATAAAGTTTAAGCTATTATCACCTTATAATCCAATTTTATGGAGTTAAGCTCAAAACCCAAATTCTAAGATGATATTGGAGTCTATATTATATCCATTGCTGGACCACTCATATTGCTATACCCCAGCTTCTAAGACGATATTTTAACATGAGGTGGTAATTGTGGTTTCTTTGGGTACCTTAATTGCAGTCTCAAGGGAGGTGTTTAGTTCCACATTACTAAGATATCCGACTTAAACAGAGTTTATAAAGCTCGAACAACCCTTATTTTTTATAAGTTGGTTTTGAAAATTGATTTTGACTCTAATTTCAAATTCTAAGATAAGATGAACATATTAAAGTGTACTTTATTTTTTTTATTTTTTTTTCCTCTAATTTGGTTTGGAGTTCCATTTCCTAGTTTACTTGGTATTGCACTAAAGTAGACTGAGATATTTTCCTTATATTTGAAAAATGGTTAAACCTTCTATGATATTTTTCAGTTGATTTACATGTGTTTATTCTTAAATTCTGATTTTTAGTTCCACTTGCAGAAAATGTATTCAATCTTTGCAGCTTGCCTAACCTTGAAGGAATGACTTATGGGCAAATAAGACAGAGTTTTGAAGAAGTAATTACTTTATTCAAATGTAATTTCTTGACAGAAGTAATTACATTATAGATTGTTTAAGCTTTTCTACCTTGATACTATTTCAGGTCGTTGTATGTGGTATTTACCGGAGTGGGAAAATACACTTTCACCCAAACGATGGTGAAATTCTGCAGCAAACTGACAAAGTATGTAGACTAATACATAACTCAGTCTAATTCTCGTATATATGATATCTTTCCCCTTTTTGTGATGAAATTTATGAGAGTTTCATGGTTAATGGCCCATTTGTTATTAAAGCTTAAATGTGACTCTGATACTTTTTCTTAAACTACTAATTTTCACTTATGAGAAAACACTAAGCAAATTATTTTTCTTAAAAAAATTATGCAAGCATTATAACTACTTTTAAACATATCCTTTTGTTGAAAGAAAACTTATTCTTCAAAAAAATAACTTTAACAAATGGTTGTTCTTCTAATAAACAAGAGTGTTAGAATATATAAATTATGATAGAATATATTATATTTTTCTTTAGTATTAGATTTTTATTTCCTATCTCCTAGGATTGGTAACCATATTTTCTGATCTCACAATTTGCTTCCATTTTAGTTAGGATTGCGATTAGAACAAATAAGAGTTAGTGCACTAGGTTTTACAATCTTATCATGGCATACTGTAATACATCACATCATATCAAATCAATCTCGTGGTATTTGTTCTCTATTCTCTCATTTCGCTTCCTCTTTTCTTAAAACTACATAATTTCAACAAAAGGGACAGGTTATTGTTCCATACCTTTTTCACCAACAATTATGCGCAGAAGTTGCAATAACAAGAAATTCAATGATCAAATAGCTGGTAAACTGGAAGAAGAGAGTTGGCGTTAGAAATTGGACTAGTTTAGGACACAGTGCATTTTATGTCCCTGACTCCTTGGTATGAACGAAAAATTTGTTAACTTTTTTGACAATTTCACCTAGGTTGGCATGTTTATTACAAATTAACTTTGCTCTATCTATATTGTATAAATATGTAAGGAGAGTGGGAGAGTGTTGACTCATTTATATGTTATGATTAGAGTTGTCAAATTGGTCTGATCCAAATGGATCAACGTTTAAATTTTTAAACTAGAAGGAGCTAAACTCTAATTATGTCTAAGTTACTCTGTGCATGACAATTTAAACCCTAATCTGTCTTTGGGTTTTAGAAATGTATTTTTGTGAGCTTCATGTCATATTTTACTATAGATTTTTCTTTTTCCAGTACATCCGGTCATATAGAAGTGAAAAATAATTGAGTTTATCTTAAAATTTATTTTTCCTAAATCTTCATTGCTTTAGGTTACATCCTAATTCAGTAGATTCTTGCAGTTCAAACATTTTAATTCAGTAGATTCATGTAGTTCCAATCGGATAGTAATCTCTATTGATTTCATGAGCAAAGATGCGTGTTACAGATACTATTTTCAAACTTAACTGTTGCTTACCTGAAATACTGGCTGGATATCAGGGAAGGGGATAGGGAAGAGAGAATATGTAAGGGAAAAATTGTCAATGGCTGGGGCAAACCTGATCACTGCCAGAAGCCATCCAGTCGACTTACAGGACAATGACATGTTGAATAAATTTTATTTTACATTAGTCAATTGTCAAAGCTTACAAGCATACATTATCATACCGCTTACCTCTTTTGGTAGGTATTGTTTATTGGATCCCTTCAGAATGCTAAAAATCCAGAAGTAACCCTAAATGCGAAAGAAGGAACACGTGTAATTCAGAATGAGCACATACCTGAAAAGGATGAGGAACATGCCATCAAAATGAGTAAATTTAGACTTGCTAATATTGTAAAACGTCCTAATAGATCAGGTTCCAAGGTATGGCACTTCCTGTTCTCTGTTGTGTACATTTTTGACTGAGCATGATACCATATGTACTATTTGAAATGTCAACCTTTATTGGTTATTGTCATGTAGGCATCAGAAGGGAATGTTGGCCCAAAAGAATGCATTCTTTTACTTGGATGGCGCCCAGATGCTGTAGAAATGATCCAAGAGTATGATAACTATCTTGGTCCTGGAAGTGTTTTGGTATGTCCTTAAATATCTGAGAATCTTTGTTGATTATACTTTTGTTTCTAATTTGGGAGAAAAAAACATAAATATTCTTCCCCATACCCCATCCCTCGAACAATAATAATAATAATGAATGACTAATCTTGATATAGCCTGGAATGTTTTGGTATATTCCATATATTTGAATCTCTAACATGGATAAGAAAACTGAATACAATTTTATAATATTTTGTAATATTTCCAGTACAAGCTCTAATCTATATTGATAGGCTAAACTTATTTAAGGAAAAAAGAAAATGAAAAAACATAAAATCTATCCTGATAATAACAAATATAATTTTGAAATTTTGAATATATACCAGGAATAGTCTATCCTAAATTAATACCTATTTACAAAACCCTCTGATGGAGCTTGCTCCATACTTAGATGTGTTTTGCACCAAAGAATGGAAGAGGAATGACAGCGGAAGGTTTGGTTTGAAATGGAAGTAGTTTGCATGGAGCAAATGTAAGGTTGCTTCGTGTTGAAGCTACTTGGAGAAGAGATTCTTCTTCTCGGCACCCTAGGCTAGGAAGTGAGCTTCAAGCAAGGATTAGAATGAGACTAAGGAGTGTTTGAATCTGTATTTTGACAGAGGTTCATTACTCAATATAAGTCTGAATACACAAGTGGTATAGGACTCTATTTATAGCCATGGAGGAGGAGTGGACGTGCAAGGTAGCTTCCCTAACCCTAGCTTGCATGGCAAGTTAGGGTTTGTAAAGGTGGCTGTTCACGTCCTCTTATCCCTAGGTTTAGAGTTTGCTTTCTATTGTACTCTTCACCCAAAATACAAGGTGGAAAAGGAAATTCCCTATTTCTACTTTTTACATTTTATACAAGGCTTAAGAAAAAAAAAATATTCTTTTGTGGTGGTTGGCTTTGTCTGAGATGGATCTCCATCACCCTCTCAAGTTGGTGAATGAATGTCGAACATTCCCCACTTGCTAGCAAGTTCTTGGAACCTCACTGTGGTTGATGAATACATCTACCAATTTAGACCATGTGATTCTAAGGTGTGTGTTTGCCATTATCCTCTTCTGTTGCACCATTTCGGTAGAACTAAACAGTTCTATTTTCCAACATTTGGTCTTATTAAGGAGGAAAGAAATAAAAGAATTCATTGAATCAAGATGTATGTTTGCAGAGAAGAGAGGGCTATATATAATAGTATGAACTAACAAACTGAACTGTAAAGAAAACAGAATAATTGGTTATATATAATATCTAATTGTATTTGATTCTAGTATGTCCTTTTCGAAAAAACATATAGTATAACCCATGTAATATGTTCCAATCCCATTCTAATATGTCTGCCAAATGCTGCATGTGTTGCACATTGATTTTGCGAATCAAGTTGGAGTTTCACTTTTAAGGATCTAAGCCGGTTTAGTGCTACTATATTTATGTTAATCTAAAATGCATTATCTCTCCAAACTACATACCTGTGCTGCTGACGTGTATTCATCTTGAGATTGAACTACCAGAAGATTCATGACATTGGAGATTGTTTAGGGTGTAAGATACCGTTTGTGGTGTTATTTTTACGTTTTCCTTCTTTCTACGTTATATAGGCATTCTCTTGGAAATTCAATATTTACCATTTCTGGCTGCAAATAATATGCAGGAAGTGTTATCAGACACACCATTAGATGAAAGGATCACTAAGGCGAGCAACATCAATGGTCATAACAAACTCAAGAATGTCCGAGTTTCTCACAGGGTATTTTTTTGTGCTGTCAATTAATGTATTCAAATTTCTTTCAGTGTGGTGCTGTTTTACGAGATCTGTCACTTCTTTCAATTTTGGCAGATTGGAAATCCCATGGACTATGACACCTTAAAGGAAACCATTTTGAATATTCAGAATTCTTTGAAGTATGATGACCTTCCTTTATCGGTTGCTGTCATATCTGACAGAGAATGGCTTCTTGGAGGTAATTATGCATAAAATTGTGACTGAAAATGGCCTATGATTGACCAATATGACTATTTTTTTCAGATCCATCTAAGGCAGACAAGCTGTCTGCTTACTCTCTTCTCCTTGCTGAAAATATCTGCAACAAACTTGGAGTTAAGGTGATATTTTTGCCTTCTATTTTTTGTGCTGACAGCAAATGTTCATTTTGAAATATTTGTTATTGCAAGATGGATAGTTGGGTTGAATTGGATGTTTTGTAGGTGCAAAATCTAGTTGCGGAAATTGTTGATTCAAAATTGGGGAAACAAGTAATTCTTTTGTTTTGTTTAACCTTTCAAATTTATATTGTGGTATCTTTTGACTATGACACTGTATAAAATGCTGCAGATTAGTAGAATCAAGCCATCAGTGACTTACATTGCAGCAGAGGAAATAATGAGCCTTGTAACAGCACAAGGTCATTAATCTTTAATCTCTTTTTGGTTTTGTTTGAGTATATGTTATCAATTTTAAATTTATTTTTCAAACTTGAATATCAGTGGCCGAGAACAGTGAACTAAATGAAGTTTGGAAAGACGTATTAGATGCAGATGGAGACGAAATATATGTCAAGGTAATGTTTGTTCATGTTGTGATACTTCTTTTATGTAAACATTCCTCCCAATAAAGGTAATACGTATGTGATGTTGGTGTCATGCTTTCTTTGAATTTTCCTTCCTAAATAATGCATCTTACGAAATGAAATGATATAAATTGATTTTTTTCCCAGTTTGCTTACAGCATCAACCAATGTGTATGAGATAGACATTTTATTATAAAAGTATCTGGGTTTTAAATGAGAACATGAGCGTCAACCGACTCTATAAAAAACAAACAGAAAAGCAATGCAGTTGACTCTTTGTTTTTTCATTGCAGAGTATTGGCCTATACATGAAAGAAGGAGAGAATCCATCATTTTATGAGCTTTCTGAGAGAGCATATTTGCGGAGAGAAATAGCCATAGGATATGTGAAGAACAAAAAGAATGTATGCCAACAATAGTACAAATTTAATTTTAGTATTTCATTTGAATCAACATGCTACTCACAAAACCCTTTTCCACTTTCAGGTAATCAATCCAGTTCCCAAGTCTGAATCTCTCTCTCTTGAAATGACTGACTCCTTGATAGTCATATCTGAACTTGAAGGAGAGCAACCAGTTGTTTTGTAATGCTGAATCATTTTTTTTTTTAATTCTTGTCCCCAAAATTTGGGTCCATTGATTCAGTGATTGCATCCACGTGAATGATTGCTATTGAATAAATGGACTTAGTTCATAGTTTTTGTAATGTTATTCTGATATTATTTTCATCTATAAATAAACAACCGTTTTTGTTATGTTATTTTATTATTATTTTTATCTATAAATAAATAACTTTATGTTTATATTTTACACAAGTAAATATTCTTTTATTTTTAATAATTGATAATGAGGATGATTGAATAGTAATGTGTTGTAGGATTTGACTAATAGTGTCACGTTCTAGGAAATAGAAGGAAATTGAAAAATGTCTGTTCTTTGTGTTGGATCAACTTCTTTGTGTTGGACCAACTTTTGAAGACGAACTAGTCCTATGGTTATAAATGGATCATGGAAATGCAACACGAGTTTAGGTTTGAGTTTAGCTGGAAGGATCATGGAATAACTTATTAGCTTAGATACTCAACTTTTAAGTCAGAACATCTGGGGGAATCGAATCCACCACCACAATTGGCTCGGCTCGAATTGAAGCGTACCTAAAATGGGCAATTGCAAGTAAGAAATGAAGTGAAATAGCAAAGGGTTTTGGCAGAGGAGCAAGTAAGGAAGAAGGGAAGTGAAGGGAGAGATAACGAAGCACTCAAGCAAATGAAGCAATTATAGCAATTGTCATTACTATACAGAAAAAGAACCTGGTAAGGCACGATGATTTGAAGGGTTTAAACATTGAAAGAACGGATATGGAATGTGTTAGAATGGAATTAAGCCTTTTTGCCTCGTGATTGCCTCAAGGCTTGGGACTGTAAACCTCTGTAGTACAGGATGCTCAAACTTAAGTCAATCATCTTTCTCTCCACCAACTTCTTTGTGTCCAACCAATCCATCAATATCCCTATAGGCCAAAGGTTCATCTCAGTCTTTGATTCATCATATTTGTAACAACTCAAATCAATTTTATGTACCCATTGTTACAAATATAATCAATCATTGAATTATGTAAGGATTTAGTAAACATATTTGTTAATTGATTATTTGAATTAACAAATTCAGTTTTGATATTTATTGATAATTTTTTTTCGAATAAAATGACAATTCATTTCAATATATTGGTCATTTCATAAAAAACTGAATTGAGCTAATATGGAGAACAAGAAACAAAGTGTTGAGGCGAGACCTAGTGCAGAAGTAAAATATAGAGTTATAATTTTAGAATGACACTTATATGTGATGTGACCAAACATATTGAATTTGATTGTCATTTTATTTGAGAAAAGATTGTATCGAAAGAAATCAAAATTAATTTGTTAATTCAAATGACAATTTACCGCTATTTTTACTAAATTCTTACATAGATCTAGGATTGATTTTATTTGTAACAAGCTAAATACATATATAGGAATGTTATATATTGTAAGATATTATGAGATATTATTAAATATTATAAATATTTCTGTAATGAGCTTAAACCATATATTTTATATTTTCTCTATATATAAACATAATCTTATAAATTTAATATATACAATAGATTTATCCTATTTCTCTTTTTCTTTATTTTAATAGTTATAAATTGATCACAGAAAGGCAATTTGTTAGTAAATTTTTCAGGATTAACAAAATAAAAGCTAAAAATGTCTCCAAAAAATCATGAATTATTGTTTTAATTTAGGGTTTTAGGTTTTGCTTAAGATGATTTTGTTTTAATTTTTAAATGGAAAACTGCTTCTATTTTTTATTTGTAGTTTATTTTAAAATTTTAAAATTTGTCGTAAATTTTAAAATTTTATTTATGAAAGTTCACTAAAATGATGTAAGATTTTTTTTCACTATAAATAAGGAAAAACAAAAGACAAAAATTAAAACATTTTAAAAAAACTTCATCCAGTTAGGACTTTTAAAATGATCTCAAGCCTGATGAAATTCTAGGCTGTACGAGTTTTTTAGCCTAATAATTTTTTCATCTCTAAAAAGTAAGTTAAATTAGTTTAAAATCATTTAAACATATTTTATTTAATAAGATTTGTCTTTAAAGTTATATTTGAAAGGAAAAATAAGGAACTCAATTTTATTAGTTTTTTTTAATAAATTTTAATTAGTAATAACAATTACCGCGTTAAAAAATTAGTATTATTGAGATTTCTATTATTAAAAACAAAAACCTTGTAACTTATTAGGTTGAAAAAGAAATATTAAATTTGTAAAACGTTACATATAAAATTGAATCTGAAATTTCAGACCGAATCCCTCCATGAGGGTTGAGCGTGCAAGATAAGAGGGAGTCGAGACTATAAAAACAAGATAAACAACAACACTCAGAAAAGAGAAATGGCTCACGGCGCTTACAGCAAGCGGCGCGTGAGCGCAACGCGCCGATCCAACTCCAAGCCTCTCGGGGTTGCCAAGAAACCCAAGGCCTCCGTTTCCCTCAAAAACCAGATTCGATCCTTAGAGCGCATGCTCCGAAAGGTAACCCTAACCCTATTCCTATCCCTATTTCATCTTGTTGATTCGTTTCGATTCATTATCGGAATTGGTGAAGCAGAATCTGCCTCCCGAGGTGAGAGAGGCGCAGGAACAAAAATTGGAAGCACTGAAGAAGCAGCAGGAGATTCACACGCGCCTCGCCGCGGAACGCAAGATTTTTTTACGTGACCGGAAGATCAAGTTCTTCGAGAGGAGAAAAATTGAAAGGCGAATCAGACGCCTCGAGAAACTGCACCGTGCTTCTTCTTCATCTTCTTCTTCTGCCCAACCTTACTCTGACCAGCTTTCCGCTCTAAAACAAGATCTTCAATATGTCATGGTCCGTGTTCTGTGCTCTCTCTTTTTTCTTGCGTTGACATCACGAAGAATATTGACCGAAAAAAATATTGTTATTCTTGAATCAATTTCAATTTGCAGTACTTTCCAAAGAATGAAAAATATGTTCCCTTGTTTACCGGCGGTGATGATTCGGAGATAGTTGACAGGAGGAATGGACTGCGCAAGCAGATTGAAGATAGGCTGGTTGCAGCTGCTGCAAGTGGCAAGGATTTAGAAGGTTCATTAATTGTGAATTTTTTTAATACTTATTGTCATCATTTATATGAGTTTAGAATGTTGGCGCTCTTCAAGAGCTTGGTTTTAGCTGTGTGAGACCTTTTGACTACGAGTTGTCAATAAATAAGGAAAACTAGGTTGAACTCTGCTTTATATTTTTTAATGTCTTTTATTTATGCCACATTTGTGTCCAATCAAATGCCAACAAGATTCGTGTTGCTGTGGCAGAGACTGGCAGTGAGGATGACGGTCTGTTGGATCTGAGTGATGATGATTTTTTCCTTGCTGGGAGTTCTAGTGATGAAGCAGATGCAGATGATGAATGGACAGACAAAAGTGCAAGGTCAGTGGAGGGTATCGATGAGAATTCGTATATACACTGTGTGCATGATGGGGATTAGAATGTTAGGAGAGTAGTAGAATCAACCTTCGTTGTTTGTGATGTTGGTATTGGTAATGGTGAAGAGGAAGCCAGGCTTTCTGCTGTGAAGCCTCCGGCATTTGTGCAACATTATGCCAGGGAATTTGCAATTAATCATTAAGATGCTGCAAGCATGTTTTATTTTGATGAAATCTACTAATATTAAATTTTTTTGTTGGTTGCAGAGAGCAGGCTTCTAGTGCTTCTGGGAAAGGTGTGTCTGGCATGTCCAGTGATGAGAAAAATCAGGTCTGTAGTAAGAGTAGTAATTTTGTTTGTTTTAATTTGCAATATTGCATACCATGAAATAGATAGTGACAAACTATTTTCAAATTTTGAATATCTCGGCCCTTTTTTATAGAGGCAGATTTCTGCTAGAGCTTTGATGCCTCCTCCTCGCCCTTCAAATATGAAATTGTCAAGGTTTGGGTCATCTTCTGGCCAAAATTCATCTATACAGAGATCTGATATTTCCACATCAAGCAACACGTCAAATAGCAAAAGCAGCTCAGACTTCAAAAGGGGACCCTCAAGATCAGGGACAGGCCACGGAAGTAGTTTAAGCTCCAACTCTGATGCTCACAAGCCTCGAAGGAAGAGAAGACCTAAGAAGAAAAAGAAGCAGGTTTATTACCTATGCCTAGTCTTGGGTTTTATTAACCTTGGTCATTTATAGCAAATTATCCTCTTATTCATTTGCTGATTGGTAGGTTTGGAAGCATCTTTACACACACACTCTTTAGTCTTTCACGCCTATTTAGTTTCTTCTCTTGCACATATTCAGCAAGTCTGATTATAGTTGCCAATTATGGTGCTATCACACTGCCACTGCGAGTTGCACACATCCCTCCCCTCAAGTCATGTTATGATGGAGTGTAGGCAGGAATTGCAGCAAACTGCCGTATCGCACCAATTTGGGGCGTAAAAACTCACTTTGTCGATCTATTTGCTATGTCCCTTAACAATTTCTCTGCCTCAATTTTGAACTTCCAGCAGAAAACCCCTCCTAATTCCAGCAGCAGGCTGGTCTCCTGGCTGAGTGAGCCTGACATTTTTCTTTTTAGTTTCTAATTATCTGGCTGTGAGCATTTTTTTGTCAGATAATTCTCAGATTATCTGCAGGCTGCAACCCACTGATTGCTTTTCACCCTCTGCTGCTTATTCACACAATATCAGACTGGTTTGGTTCTGATTATAGTTGTTCTCTGCTCCCTTATCTGTCGTAGGTCTGATTCATATACATCTCAGTTTTGTGTTGTGTTCGTCACAGTTCACAGCTCAATAATTTTGAGGTCATGATTTCATTATTTTTCCCCTCATAAATTTCCTCCTGTATTCCTTCCTCTCCTCTTTTATGCCCTTGACCTCTGTTGTGGTTAACTTGTTAATCGTGCTCTAGATTGATTGTGGTTGTCTGTATAAATCATTACTTTTTTACTATAAATGAGAATATGCATTTGATTTTGATTGTTCAGTTTTAGAACACAGCCATTCTACTGGCGTTAAGATTGATAACCTTGTTCCTATCAGGGAATACTCTTCAAATAAGTATAGGATAATAAAATGATGCATTATAGCATCAGTGTATGCGAATGATGTCTTGTGCAAGTAGTTTGTTGATCATCAAATAATTATGCAATATTTACTTTCCTTTGTCTTCATTCTGTCTCTAATAGTGATAAGTGGTTTTTTCTCCAGCTGTAGGTGCGGTGAGCATCACCATCAGCAATTGGATTTGTCATCACATTAATTCGTTATCTTATCTGGTGGGGAGCCTGTTCCACACTGGTCAATATGATGATCATTTATGTATTGACTTGTTAGTTTAGATACAAAATTGTTACTGTAGATCTTTTTTCTGTTGTCTCTTCATATTTAATCGTGACATACTGTAAATTATATTGAGTTTCTGATTTATCTAGGGATAATATTTTATCTTTTCGACGTACTGTCTCGTTGGCATTTCGCAAATATGGTGTGAAACAAAATTGGTGCGAAGATAATGGTACTATGTTTTAGTTTAGGCTTAAAATACAATTTGTTTTAATAGTAATTTTTTCTTTTTTTTTCTTCATTGTCCTGAACTACACTATTTTTTATACGAATGGTTGTTCTGCAAAGTAATGAATCAACTGGAATTTTGACACGGAGCAAACTATGATTGTCATATAAAAGTTTCAATTACAAGGCTAATGGCAGCACTAAAACTTTCCAATTTTAATATAGTATTATGGATTAAATGAAATTTTGATTGGAATGAAAGACATAACTATAGGGTAGTATTGTGTTCTGGAAATTCAAAACTATTTAGATTTAGGATAATATGTTATTAATTTATCAGTTAACTAACACTAACAGAATTTAATGATTTTAACAATACATCTAATATATATGTATTTTAAGTATAAAACACCGTGTGTTAATCAGAAATATTTTTTAAATAAGTTTAATATCTATAATCATTAACTGAATGTTTGTGTATATAATTTTTTTTTTCATTTTATCCATTTAGTATATTTCATTGTATTATTTTATAAAAAATATTTGGTTATTTAGTCATTACCCTAACAAAATCACATTTTATTACTATTTTGAAGTTAGGTTTGGCCGAATGAAAGTGTGGGAAAGAAAATGGAAAAATATAAGGAACCTTAATCTTTTTCTCACGCTTCCTTCTCTTTTTTGGTGTCGATCTTCGATTCAATTTTCAGACTAAGATCAGAAACCTTAATCTTTTCAATTCACAAAATGTCAAAACATTGTAAAGGTAATCACAAAACCGCATTCATATTCAAATTAAAACCCACTAATAATTGCATTCGTTTCTTTGTTTTTCTTCTGTTGCAGTCTCTCTATATTCAGTGCTCAGATTAGATGCTGGAGTTTTCTTTTACAAAATCGAATTCTAAGGTTTGGGTTTTAATTTCAGTGTAGAGCTATGGAAGTTGCAGTGGTCGACCTCCTTAAAGTCGGTTTTGCAATTCTCGATCAACCGCCATAGTATGGTGTGAATTCTCACCTGCAAATATTTTTTCCCCTTTGCTTCTGTTTTCATTTCTCAACAAAAAATATACCCAATGTATGTTATCGAGCCTCTCTTTATTCTATATTTTAAATTAAATAAATATTTTGACTTTTGTCTTCCGGTTACTCTAATTGTTATTTTTTTCATCTTTTTCTCTAAGTTTCTTTATAATACCGAAGTTTTTACATACAACTAAATTATTTTTCCTTCTTCTATGTGATTTTTTTAATCCCAATTTACTGAGATTTTCACTTTTTTAAATGGAATGCATTTTAATCTTTTAATTTTATTTTTGGTTGTAAAGATCTCAAAAATGAAAACTTTTCTTGATTTTTAAAGAATTTTTGCTAATGTCATTTTTCTTACTCTTTTGTTTGAGTTTTAATTTTTAATTTGAATGTTATAAGAAAAATTGAGGTGATCCTATCATTTAAAAATTAAAAGCTATATTAGGTTTTAAGGTGAATATTTAATTATAATTAAAAACTACTATGGAAAGTAAAATATTCAAAATTGAATCAATTCAAAAAGAGAAATATTTTAAAACATTTTAAATACTAATATATTATGATTGACCACAATAGCTGATAAAAAAATATTGACCAAAATAGGTATTAATATAATGATTCATCATATATTATTTTTTACAATTAGCAATTAGTGCTTACAATAAATTTCGCATTTAAATATTTTACTATAAATTATAATAAAATTAAATGACTTAACGTAATATTTTATTATTATTTTTTACTTTAAATACACAATAATTAAATTTCATACTATTACCTACATTTCAAAAATTTATAACTGCAACAAATAAAAAAATGCAAAAAATATTAATAAGCAATATTTCATTCTTTTCTCTAATTAAAAATTTTGTCATTTTTGCTTTTTTTATTTTTTTATAATTGTTTTCATTAACTGTCATCAATTATATTAATTAATATCAATCAATTAGATTAATGAATAGTAACTAATAAAAATTTAAAGATCACTAGCTGTTACCAAAATACCTCAACATGTTTTTGTCAAATTTTAACCATTAAACTAATGAACTTGCCAAATTTCAACTATTAAACCAATGACTTATTCTTGCATCACGAAACCATCAATTGTTGTACCATAGTTCAAATAATCAAATGTACCACGATCCAATTAAGAAATAAACTAAATGCACCATGGTCACCCAACTCGTTTACAACTCCTAAAAAAGAAGTTGAATTTTTAAATCAACTGGACTTGTGTAGGAGAAACACGTTTTTTCGAAACTTGGAGTCATTCTGCAAGTCCGCGACTTCAATTAATTAATTTCTAAACATAACAAACTCGTGTACCCCCACAACTTAATAATAATAATCAAAATCATTCTTCTATCTAATGACTTCGTTCTCGTAGATATGAGATCATACGAGTTTGAAACAATTTCACTAAATAAAGTTGTTTCCTATACCCACAACTTACCTATATACATAATAAAAAAAATACCCATGAATAACAAAAGTAAATTGCACCATTAACGTAAATTTTTTTTATATGACATGGTTAATTCATATGACTTGCCATATCAAATTATTTTTCAAACCGCAGACAAAGTCATATGAACTTCCTTCGACTCTGACCACCTGAATAATAGAGTCAAGATCGTTACTTTCATAGAGTACTCACAAAGCAATATACCCTCCTAATAGTCTCAACAAACTATTTCCTTTCATGAAAATTCTATGTATCGATTACAAATTTTACATCTCACTTTATCCAAAATCACACCATTTAATCACACTAAAGCTAAGAAAGCAAACAACCCAATACATAAAAATTAAAGAATTTTCAATTAACTATATAATTAAAATTCACATAGAAATTAATTTAAAACAATAAACAATAATAAACCGAAACACATAAGCAAAATTTAAGGTTTTTTATTAAATTTTTTTGGCTTGAGCAAAAATAATCTCATTTGAGTGAAAATGGATCTGAGAGCATCCTATTTTTCACCATTATCTCAAGCGAAAATAGGTATGGAACTCACGATAATATTTTGCTTAAGCCAAAATATCTCGCTTGAGTAAAAAATGCAGAGTAAAATTGCTCAAAACTTATATATGCATGATCACACTACAATATTTACATTTTAACTTTGGTTTCATAAGACCTATCATATTAGAATATCAATTCAGTTTCCTCAAAGTTGTACAAGTACTTTCAATGAGTTCCTATGTCAACCTATACTCAACCATTTATAATTTTCTAAATCAATTTCAATATTCAAATTCAACTATTAATATCTATCAATGTTTACACTTCAAATGCATCATAATACAACTCAAATCATTCATACACTTCCAATCTCAATCAAAACACATTCAATAAATTATTCACAACAAAATCAATATATAATATACAAAATACCCAAAATAAACCATTTTATAATTTAAAATTCAATCAATATACTATTTCACTAAAAAACAAACAATCCTCCAAGAAAATTGAATCCGTTGACCACGTCATCCCTACATCTAGATCTTATAAGCTAGGATTTTATTTAGAATAAAATTAGTTTTCCTTACTTGAGAATAAGTAAATATGCTCACAAAGAGCTCCAATCCTACAAACTCCAAAGGTGGCTTAACCAATTTCATATGGTTTTGATGAAAGATCTAACTATATCAGTGAGATTTTGAACTAACATAGACTAATCTTGAAGGTAGAAACACCACATGCAAAGTACATACAAAAAATAATCTAATAAGTTCAAAACTAACTAAAAAAAAGAAAGAACAAAAATGAATTTACTCGGTTTAAAACTCTAATCAGAATAGTCTTATAGTATTCGCAATTAGGAATTCAATGACGGACTCCGATCGTTAGTTTGATGACAGGGGATTCAGAAAATTAGACAAAAGACAAAAAAAAATTAAAAAAAAGTTTAAAAAGATAATGTTTCTTTTAAAATGAAACCCGAATAATTGATTTTTTTAAGGATTTAAGGTTTATATATATATATATATATATATATATATATATATTTTACTTTAATAATAAAATATTTAGGTATCATTTAAAATATACTAATTCTAAAGTTATTTTCTAGGTCCACACACATACACATATATTAAATTATATTATTTTAATATTTTTAGTTATTTTTTCATAAAAATAGTAAACTTATATAGTTTTAATATAATAAAAATATAAATATACATGCGTGAAAATAAATATTTTTGAAAAATATATAATATTCTTTATATTATTTTTATAAAATTATAAATATGTATATATATATTAAATTGTATTATTTTTATATTTTTAAATAATTATTCATGAAAATAATAAAATTTAATTATTTTAATATAAGAAATATGAATACACATGCTTAAAAGTATATATATTTTTTCTATGAAAAATAATAAAATAATTATATATATATATATATATATTAATATAATAAAAATGTAAATATATATGTGGAGAAGTTTATGTGTTTATGAAAGTTATATAATTTTTATATAATTATACTTATATGTGTATATATATATTAAATTGATTATTTATATATTTTTAATTAATTGCTCATAAATATAATAAATATATATTATTTTAATATTATAAAAATAAAAATAGATGTATTTTTCCTACTAAAAATAATAAAATTATATTTTTTAATACAATAAAAATGTAAATATTTACGCGGGTGTTTAGCTAATAATAATAATTTTTACATATTTTTTTTATCATGAAAAAAAAAAAGCTGAAGTTGTTTGTACCCTAATTGTCATAAAAATTACCAAAGATCACAAAACACATTGCATTCGGTTTTTATTTGTTAACATTTATGTTCGACTGTTAATTTATCCTACAATAAAAGACTGTGAATTTGACCTGATTCAGTGGAAAAGTTTGATGTTAAGAAAAGGGGTGTTTATTGGTCTGTAATTGGTTGTGGAGGGTTTAGGATTAGATGAAACAAAGAGTAAGAAATTGAGTAGAAAAGGAGAGGGAGAAAGAGAAGGAACGGAGACTAAACAAAGAAGAATAGTTAGTAGTAAAGTAGTTAGGAAGTAAGTTGATAGATGTATCTGATGATGATGATAGAATTGAATTGATTGAAGTGCAGTTAGCTTAGCATAGCATAGCTTACGAGCGGTGGAGGGAGCGGCGGAGGAAGCGGTGGAGGAGAAATGAGAGGGACTCAGATCCGCTCAGTGTTGCTATTCTTATTATTATTCTTAGCAGTTTATGTCTCTCTCGGCGACGGCATATCTCCGGAAGAGGCGAAAGAACTGCGAGAAGAGGCTCGTGAAATGTTTTATCATGCTTTTAATGGCTACATGGACAACGCTTTCCCCCTCGATGAATTGAGGCCCCTTTCATGTGCAGGAGAAGATACGCTCGGTGGCTATGCCTTAACATTGGTTCCTATTCCCATTCAATCGCTAATCAAATCTCTTATTCTCTTCCTTTTTTTATTTTATTCTAATTCTAATTCTAATTCTAATGTATTCATGACATCAGATTGATTCCTTAGACACTTTGGCTTTACTTGGAGACCGCCAACGCTTCGCAACCTCCGTTGAATGGCTTGGTAAAAATCTTCGCTTTGATATAGTGAGTAGTCACCCCCATCCAATCAAAATCCAACAACTTTTTTTTAATTTTTAGGCAAATGCTAACAGGTGCCATTGCCCTTAAGGAGAAAGCTTTCATATAATGTTTTTATTTGCTTATGATTTATTCTACTTTTGGTTGGGTTGCAGAATAAAACTGTTTCTGTGTTTGAGACTACTATTAGGGTTCTCGGAGGATTACTTTCCGCACATCTTATTGCCTCTGATTATGCTACGGTTAGTATTTCAATGTCAAATTTTGTACAATACACATGATTGCATTTAAAATTCATGCATATCTTATATTTTGTAAAATTTTAAAAGTGAATGGTGAGGACACTTTAGGTTGATGTTGTTGTCAGTCGGATGTTGTTGGTAGGAAACTTCTATAGAAGGATCAGATTGGATGAGGTTATCTATTTTATAAATGTTTGCTCTTCTGTTGTTCTCAACTGCTTTCATGATATTTATTTTGAAAAAGAATTTTGGTTAGATGGTCTGGTGATTCTGACCCTGAGTAATTAGATTTTTTCTGCTTTCTTCTTGTGAAAGTAATTAGTTTTTCACCTATTAAATATTCATGGATTTTATTTTTTGGCTGTTTTTATCATAGAATTTTGGGAGCTTGAGCTAAAAGAAGTGTTATAAGTCAGGGTGTCTGGGGTTAGTGTTGGAGTCATAGGTGGTTTGGATATGTTTGGAGAAGAGCTGTAGTTTCTCTACTAAAGCGAGTAGATCAGATGGAAGGTATGCTGTATGCCTGCTGCTAGAGGTAAAGGGAGACAAAAGACTATACGGATAACCGTTGAGAGGTTCAAGAGGTCATTGGTTTGTTTATAGATATGATTCACCATTGAAAATATGTTTACAGATTTGATCCATGTGGCCTACTCCATTTAATGGGAAAAGGCTTGATTGCTGGTGCTGTAATATCTATGCATTCCCCGCATTCTGATTTGGCATCTCATGTCATGACTCATTTTTCCTACTAATTCATATTAGAATATATTTGTACATAGTGCTCTACAGTCATCAACAGTTATCTTCACATTTGTTGTCTGCAGGGCATGAGAGTTCCGTCATATGATAATCAGTTACTAAACTTAGCTGAAGATCTTGCCAGGAGATTGTTACCTGCATTTGATACCCCAACAGGTATTACTCAATCATACACAATTATGCTTGTCTTTTAGTCACTTTGCTCTCGTAATCATCTTTCTCAATCCAAAAAGGATTAAGTGGAACGTTTTTAGAATTCAGTATATTATCTTTTAAATTCTCACTTTTGATGGAGTTTTATACCACCACACCAGTTTTATCAATTATGAATTACGGAAAATGGCGGAAAACCATTATACCATTGAGGGAATAGCGTTGCGGGCAATTAGTAGAAGTAGCTTAGAAGTTGAAATATATGGCATATATCAATTAGACATGCAACAAATTATGTTAAATGTAAATAAAAGTAGAATGCATAAAAATTGGGGTAATATTACCTTGGAAGTTCATTTGGATGGAGACTTGCCGGAGATAACAAGAGGATGACTGCTGCAACCATGACTTTGACACCTATAGCAGCTGCAATCGCAAAAAGTTGCAAACTTGCAGTTGTCCAAGGAATTCTGCAATTCAATTATTCTATAGTTCTGCTATTGCAGCTATTTAACAACACTGACATGCGTGGTAAGAATGATTTGTGGAGATAATACTGTGAGTTTATATGATGTTTAAATTACAAGGATTGAAGTTTGGCATGAATTTTTTGAAAGAGAAAATTTTAATCAGGGAAAAATCAGGCAAGTACAGTGAAGGTGTGTAAGTTATACTGCAAATTACAAAACATTTAAAAAAAAAAAGAGAACTAATAATTCACCAAGGCTCCTTATCTTTGCGGAAAGAAGAAATAGCCATGGGAAGAACATCAAATAGAAGCTCCAAGCATAATTCTATTCCATAACAGCAAATTTAATAAAACACCCTTAAATATCCTTGCTTTCTGCTTCAACCAAGTGTACCAAATTTCATAAACTGCACATCGTATCAGGATTTTTTCTTCGTTGTTTCTAATATGACTTACATACCGACCTCCCTAGAAGGAAATAACTAGAAAATATTTTTTTTATTTTGTTCACCCACAACAGATCATTGGAAAGCCCTCATAATTCTTAAGACCAGATATAGCTTCAACAAACTAAAACATTGAACATTCACAAAAAAATGTTGCTATCCTTCTGCGAGAAGAGAGAGGCATCATTCAGTAAATTGAAGGTTGAGCTCTCATCTTATTCTTATCAACTCTAGTACCTGTAATGAGATCCTTATCTAGAAAGCATTTGACTTAGAATAAAAAAGGGACATCTTTTCTCCTGCATATGCCATACCTGAAACCAAGATTTTCACTATCTGCAGTCACAGTGTGATGAAGTGCAGTGAAGAGGCAACCTAAATCACAATCCAAGCTATTTACTTATCTTGATGCAAAATTGCTCACTTTTAGCTTAGCTTGTTAGAGAATGTTGTTTTAGACCCCACCCCTATGTTTGGATAGAGGAAAGGAATCAGGAAGGAAAGTTTTTCTTAAATTTATAAACTTATGTTCTTTGGTTGAAGAGGCAGAAGAGAGAAAAATGGACTTTAAGAAACAAATTTCAATTTTGTTTTCTACTTATTTCCTGTCATTCAAATTTCATTTTTTTTTTCTACTTATTTCCTGTCATTTAAATTTCAAATTTGTATCCTCTCCCTTATTTCCCTCCCTCATTTGAACAAAGGGTAATAATAGTTCATCGTATGTTGACTTTCATGTGCTATGGTTTTTTTTTATCAGGAATTCCATTTGGATCTGTAAATTTGTTACATGGAGTTGATAAACATGAAAGTAAGGTAAAACAACCTTCTCCTATATACTTATTACTTTTAGAATATGTGGGTCTTCAACCTAGAACCGATCTGCTGCCTTAGCTGATAATTTCAAATGATATATTAGAAACAAAATGGGCAAAAATTAGCTCAGAGGTGGTTTAGGATCTGTTGCTCCACTATTTTCTTTTTGAAAAACAGAGAATATGTCCTGAGTTCTGTTCTCTCATCTTGTTTTCTTTATCGGATGTCTTCAACCTATTTTTGAGTTTGTATTGTGTTAAAATTAGTACTTCTGTGCTTTAGATAACCTCAACAGCAGGTGGTGGGACCTTGACTCTTGAATTTGGTGTTCTAAGTCGTCTAACAAATGATCCTAGTAAGTTTACCATTTTCCTTTTGGTCTATTACATGATGCAAGGAGTGTGAGTTATTGTCATTGAGAAGATATATGAACTAAAGTTCTAAACAAATGAGAACTGAAGGACCAACGAAGTGCAATCTTGTATCCACTGTGAAAATAACTCTAAAAGTTATCAAAGATATTCACAAGTAAAAATATGATTAAAGTAAGGTCAACAAATGACAGGATTGTATTGATGGCTTTTGTTTAGTGTTCTAATCTTATTTCTGCAGGGTTGCTGTATGTTTGCAGTTGCGTTTTCCTTTTGTTATAAAGAAAACAATGCGAGAGAATGGAACAACTATATTTTGTAGCACAAAATTTATTCCTACTCCTCTTTCTCTTTTGATAGGAAAAAAGTTATTACTACTCTTCTCTCTCTTCTGATAGCAAAACAATTATTTTCAAGCCATTTTGCTTTATTCCGTTCTAACTCATCCACGGAGCAAGCATATATGGTCCAGAAGTTGTATTTCATCTCTTCCTTCTTGTATTCTGGGGGCTGAATGGGGGAGAGTATTGTTAGTCATTTATATGGTAGATCATGTGGGAAATAATAACATGATTAAAGGGGTAGATGAGGGATTTTGGTTTGATGAACCTTGCTTTTGTAATAAAGAGGTTAGGAGGGAAGGGAAACTGTTAGAGGCAAGGATACAAGGGAGAGAAAGGGGTAAAGGCAGGCATTCACTTTTGTAGTTTTGGGTGTCTGTTGTCATAGGCAGAGAAGGCATCCATCTCTTGATATTTTCTTTTCTATTGCTGCATTTTGCTTCTTCATTTTCCAACTATGGTTTTACTATATGCTTTGAATTTTAGCCTTGTATTTTTTACTCTATCATCAATTTTTTCTAGTCTTCACTTTCTTGGGTAAGGTTTACATGCCAATATGGTCTTATTACTTATAATCCTATCTGTTTGTTTCTTTCACATGCAGTTTTTGAACAAGTCACCAAACATGCAGTACGTGGACTTTGGGCACGGCGTTCAAAGCTTAATCTGGTTGGTGCTCATATTAATGTTTTTACAGGTGAATGGACACAAAAGGTACAAAGTATAATTTATTTGTTGAAATATTCATATACAAATACATACTTACATATTTCTGTGTGTGTGTGTGTAATGACACTTTCTTATCTGTTGTGGCCTTGTTTCTTTTTTCAGAGAGCAATTTTTTAAAAATGATAGAGCCATGAAATACACAGAATGTGATGCTCTACTTTCTGTACCAATCATAGTGCCTATTATTTGTACTTGTGTTTTAGCTAAATGTGTACTACCCTGTAAAACACTTATACATGCTCTATTCCTCTGATCTAAATAAATAAAAAGGGACCCTAAGGCCAACCTAAAGCTATGTTAGTGATTTCTGTATAATTTTCTCTCTCTCTCTGTGTCATCCTGGTGTCAACTCTCAGGGGATGATGGGTAGTCAACTTTGAATTAAACCCTATTTCTTCAGCCTTCTACTAAAAGATATTGTAAATAAATTATTTTCTAGACTATGGATGCGCTTCCCATGCGTTGTGAGTTGATGGATTCTTTCTAAGGAGTTGAGGTTTGACTCAGGTAGAAGTGTGGTGCAACTTGGCTAGGTGACTCGTCAAGCATTGCCAAGCGTGATGAAGTCCACATAAGTTTGGTTTTAGCTGATTTTGTGTTGCTGTACCCCTGGCTTAATTAATTTGATGTTTTCCCTCATCCAAATTGTTTCCACTGTTTAGAGGAGTGTTACCATTCTGGATAGCTCAATTTTTTTTTATTTGGTAGTGTAAGACTGAAATAATTGAGACAGGTAAGTGGGAGGATACTCAACGCTATATGTCTAGTATACAGTGATGATTAACATCATCTTGCCTATGATCAATCAATGTTAATCATCAGTGTTAGCGTGTTAGACACATAGTCAATATCCTCCCATTTAGATGTCTCAATTGTTGACAAATTCTGTCACTGAACATTGTAATACAGTTACAGAATTGTGGTAGGGTTTGTAGTTTTGATGTCGTAACAAACATGATTTAGAGAAAACATAAGCAGCCCGCTCCTTAGTCTTGACGTGACGAAGAAATAAGTCTTTTGTCAGAATTGTTTATGAACAAAATTTAGACCAGTTTTAATATGCTTTGTGGAGAGTTGCTTGATTGTCACACCACAATCAGTCTCAATATTCTTATCAAGTACTGACAAAATCATATCAACTCCCTTGTAGTGTGAGCAATAACTATGTCTTAGACTCTCACTCAATATAGCCACTGCACCTTGCTTCTTAATCCTTCTTAAAACCTAGTTACCCCCCATCAAGGACACAATAACTTGAAGAAGGCCTCCTATCTGGGTGACGTTGCAACAAACTATGTAACATAACATCATCCACTGAAGTTTATACATTCAGGGGAGTGTTAAGGATATAATGTAATTACAAGGGAAATGTTTTCTTGGTTTAATGATTAGTTTCTTCTAGTGCGGTGAAAGAAGAGTATAGGAGTCATTATGTACTTTGAGTATAGTAATGGTTTAGCTTTGGCTTGTGTATTCTATTATTTAGAGCCATTGATGAGTGAACTTTCTCCTGCTATCTTGAACTAGAGGGGCCTTGATATGAAAAATTAATGATAAAGGTGAATGATAAATGCTCTAAACAGTATTTGTTTGTTTGAATTTTTTAGATATGTTAGGATCCTATAGATATTCATCAAATGCCTTCTGGGTTTCTCTCTTCTCAACTGTGTTATTATTTGTTAGAGGCAAACTACCTCAATATATTCAAGACATATATGGCTGAAATTCTTCTATAATTAAGCAGAGTGATTATAAAATGAAGGTGTAAAAAAAATAGCTGACATTATTTCTCTTAAAACGGAGAAGAAATTGCAGCAAAAGGTAATAAGATTATAAAATGTGCATAATATTAATGATTGTAGGATTCACGTTGAGCTTAAAAAAGGTTGCTATTGATGATGGTTGACTTTCCTCATGTTCTCAAGTCTTGATATTGTTATTACTAATTTCTTTGGCAAGTAAATTACTTAATTTGCAGGGTTTGTGTTGCTTCTCAACTAGATATTGCCTTAATAAGTTATTGCAGCATTTCATTTGTATATGTTAAATAATTATTTATTGTTTCCTATCTTTAATTTGTATATGCGAAGAAGCTAAAAGTAGGAAAAATGTGAAATTAATGTTCTTTTACAGTTTATATATTTCACATTCGTGTCTCTTTGTCCCACTGGCCTTTCTCTGCCTAAACATAAGGACGCAGATTCTTCTAATTTTTGTGTATCCATCAACAGCTACTGCATTAATCTCTGTCTTTTTGCAGGATGCTGGAATAGGAACTAGTATTGACTCTTTCTATGAGTATCTGTTGAAGGTTAGTATCAGATAGTAAGTTGGAGTCACCATGGATCTATTTGTATTGAAAAGTTAATTCCTAAGCTCCTATGATTAGGCATGAGAACAAGCGTTGATTTAATTTTCTTAGAATTTGGGCTTAGGACCTAATTCTATCATACAAAACCGGCATGTAAGATAAGAACTAAGTTTTATAAGCTTTATTAAGTCGTATCGTTAGTCATGACTCATGAGACTAAATCGCCAATCTTGAGGCTACAAATAAGGCAACCAGGTGGATTAATTTTGTATGGAATTCCTTTTCTTTTTTTTGTCATTTTCCCCTTTTGGGGCATTACTTTATTAGTTGATATACATCAAGTTCTCTGATTTCTTTTTCCGTGCAAATAATGACCTTCAGGCATATTTATTATTTGGAGATGAAGAGTACTTGTATATATTCCAAGAAGCTTATGCTGCTGCTATGCATTATCTTTACCATGACCCTTGGTAAAAGCTTTTGGCTATGTGTGCCACCCTGTAAATATATTTGACTACTATTTTTCTTTGAAATGCATCAGTATGTATTTTTTTTAAATGTATTTCAAGTTTGAAACTCAGATTTTTGTTTATGCTTCAAGGTATGTAGAAGTGAATATGGATTCTGCTGCTATTGTGTGGCCATTATTTAATAGCCTGCAGGCATTTTGGCCCGGTCTTCAGGTTTCCTTTTGCTTGTTTTTTATATATAATAGTGTTTTTACTGTGGATATAATAACATCATGGAGGGGCTAATTGAAAATGTGTATTTTTGCAAGGTTTTAGCTGGAGATATCAATCCTGCAATTCGCACCCATGCTGCCTTCTTGAGTGTCTGGAGAAGATATGGTTTTACCCCTGAGGGCTTTAATCTTGCTAGTCTCAGTGTTCAGGTATAGTATAAGTATTCCTAACACCTGGAGGCCATATAACTGTAAAAATGATGCTTAATTATAGCTTCAGCCTTCTTTCTATTAGTTGCATTTTTAGGGTAGAGTAATTGATGGTTTGTTGCACCCAAATTTAGTCCTCTTAAATGCCTTATATCTCAAAATCTCTATTCTTGTTATAAATCTCGTTAGAGAGACAATAGGAAAAAGTCTCCGTGGGGATATCCTCCAAATAGAAATGTCATGATGAAAAGGGAAATTAAAAATCAGAATACGACAATGCTGTCCATGCTGTGTAAGAAATTAGATGCTCTTCTTGGAAAAGCACAAACAGGGCTCTGAAGAAAAGCAATGAACTAAATTCTATCCACAAGTGTAAAGCCAATTCTTAGACAGCGTTAAGATGTCCCACATTGGCAAAGAACATGGTTGAAATACTTCTTTTAAGACTTGGATAATTTTCCTCCCCTCTGTTAGCTTTTAGGGTCAGTTGATTTTTGGTCAGGTATAAGAGCGTGTCCAGTCTTGATGCGTTAGCTTGTGAAGTTGAGTCACACTTTGTGCTCTAGTTGTCTAGTCCTAGGTGTAAGGTGTGTGCTTTAAGATGGCTTACACTGGCTAGGAATATGGGCATAACACCTTTTGCAAGATATAGGCAATTGTCCCCTTTGAGCTAGTATTGGAGTTGAGTTGGGCTAAAGTCCATATTTAAACTGCAACTTGTAAAGCATTTGAAATGAATCATAAAGAACTTATATGTAACAAGACACACCCTTTGATTATCAGGAGGCATGAAATAATTGTTCCATGGGAATATAGAATACTTACTATGATCTTTTTTGGTAACCATTTAGTTGATCATCCCTAATATGAACTTTATATATGTATTTTTCTCGCATTATATCAGCATGGGCAAAAGAGTTACCCGTTGCGGCCAGAGCTAATTGAGAGCACGTATTGGCTATACAAAGCTACCAGAGATCCTAGGTTTGCTTATACATTCCTTTAAATTGTGTCATGATTATAAAATTTGGTTCCTCATTTCTGATTTGGTAATATTATTTTACAGCTATATATAGCCCTGTTTTCTCTCTCTAAAGATCTTCTTTGTTGCTTACTTCTAAATTCTAATACTTTTTCCTCCCTTTTCTTTGAAAAGAAATAGGAAATTGGGATTACTTTTCTTGTCAAACTTCTGTGAATCTTTTGCTGATAGTTTTGATGTAAGTTTTATTAGCAACTTTGGCTGACAATTTAACAAAAAACTTGATTCTTCGTCGGTGTTTCTTTGTAGATATCTTGATGCTGGGAGGGACATGATCGCTAGTTTGCAGTATGGAACACGATGCCCTTGTGGATACTGTCACATTTCAGATGTTGAGCAACACAAACAAGAAGATCACATGGAGAGCTTCTTCCTAGCTGAGACAGTAAGAATAAATTCATGACATATTTTGAGAACACAAGCCCTAAACCTTAACAAAAGAACACAATCTCGTCAGTTGTATTTTATTGAAGTCTGTTGTAATGTGTAACTATGTATAGAATATTTCCTTATTATTAGGATAATGTTTTCCTAAATTCCCTTACATATTACTATGTATTCGTTTGAAGCCCAAAATCTATTGGTTTGCATTCTTCATTTATTTTTGTTGTGTGTGTGTGTGTGTATATATATATATACATCTGTTGTAAATAATCAGAAAGTTAGATTGATTTTTATTTAGGGCTCCAAACAGTCTCTCTAATAAGATCGACAATTGTATGGGATATATGATTTTGGATGAGGCTCTTATATTATGTCAAGGACCATGTTTCTTGGAAGCTTAAGCTGTCAAGTGGAAGTCTGGGAATGGGTTTTATGTCTATCAATTTCATTTTGTTCAGTTTATGCTTTTCTTTCTTTTATCAACTATGCCTCTTCCAACCATTAACATTTCTTTTCTTGCCTTTCATATTTTGTCTTCCCCCCCCCCCCCCCCCCCCCCCCCCCCCTCTCCTTTTCTTCTTTCACTCACTTCTTCCCCACCAATCTTCTACATTATATCATAATTTTCTTTTTGCATTGTTTTTTTTTTTTTGTGTTTGTTGAGTTTTTGTTTA
>Ga0123342_1001656_pt1 | contig 37504 bp, 27 predicted proteins | sample Turbeawhitnodule_FD_89960 | JGI IMG/M metagenome (GOLD analysis project Ga0123342, IMG submission 89960) | Root nodule microbial communities of legume samples collected from Mexico - Turtle bean Mexico white nodule | ecosystem: Host-associated > Plants > Roots > Nodule | place: Mexico: Nepantla...
CAATCCAAATACTACCCCAAAATGATATTGTAAATAATTACTACAGAGATTATCTTTGATGTACTTACAAGGAAGAAAACTCAATAAAAAATTATGGTTATGTTTTGATAGAGCTGATACATGCAAGCTGAATAAAATCAAACATCATGACCATCCAAAAAACTTGAGATATAAAAACTCAACATTGGTGTGTTTGAAGAACCTTGCTACTCCATTTAAAAAAATTATTCCCACCACAAAGTTGGTCTTGGAGTTGACCCTTTGCATGACACTGACATAGATGGTAAAACTTTGAAAGCAATTAGATCCCAAAAAGACAATATCTTGATAAAACATTCCACTAAGAATACCCACCCTTTACCCACACAAACAAAAAAACCAACATAATGAATATCTTTAATCGGGTTTGTGGCCAATGACTCACTATATGAAAAAAGATAAAATACTAAATAAATATTATTCTTCATAATGACATACATAAAACCTCAAATTAGCATTTTCAAAATATATATAGTGTTTAATACTTGCTCCTAAGAATCAACAATATTGACACAGACTATGATCTACATCCAATGCATGAGATAATAGCCACATTCAAAAATTCATTTCTGCTTATTGCACTAATATATGAAATTCAACGAAGTTAATTTATTGAAAAACTACAAAAACAAGAATTTTATAACTTCAATGCGAAGAACCAAAATTTCACAAAAATAAGTTATGTGATTAAAGTTCACTTTTTAATATGGTATTAGAGTCATTTAAAACCTATCATAACGAGAGTTTGTTGAGCTTATCAGACCATCTGCTGTCGGACCACCCATAAATATATAGTCTCACGGCATGAGGAGGTGTTTCATAATATATAAGTGGAGTAAACCTCATATTATAAGTCGATTTTATAAAATTAAATTAGAGTTAAAGTCATTTTTTAATAGTTTCAATAAATTTGTAACATATAAAAAAAACACTATATACTTAGCTTAATAAATTTTAACTTTTAGTCTAATCATTTTTCACGTTTTAGCACGATAGCACGTTTTGACAACTTAATTTTTATATACCTATCAAGATATCTTGTTTTTCTTTATCGCCCTCTTTTTTATCAGAACATGTATTATCATATCAATTCTTTTCTCCTTTTTATCTCCATTAGGTGTTGAATAACTTATAAGTTACATAAAAATATTTTTTAGCATAAAATAAGTGTTACACAAAATGATCCTCCAAAATATCATACTTGCCAACATATTGTTTCTTTGCACATAATCTGTTCTGAATAGAATTGAAAAGAAAAAAAAAACGACAGAAAAAGAGAAAGTGAAAAATTGATATTTTGATCTGAAATAAAAGAATAAGACATTAAAACGAAGATTCTGACATGAAAAATGTTGGCATGCAAATTTATTATATATTATGGTAAAGAAAAGCATTTGGAATGCATAAAATAGAGGGAAAAAGAAAAATGCAGAGTTAGGAAAGCTGCAGTTGGAATATTTGGTTCTCTCTTGGACTGAAACTTGTTATGCCACACGCCACAACAAAACACAGCTACAACAAAATCAAGTAACATGCGATTGAAAAAGGAGCAATGAGTCTATACTAATTTGACCAATAAAGTAAAGCTACAAAAAGTAAATTAAGCATAAAAAAGTAGAAAACACAGAAAATAAATTAGATCATTCTGTAAACATGTTAGATTGTGTGGGCATTCAATATTCTTGTCCATGATTGCTAATGCCAAAAACCCCTGCATTCACTATTCTTCTTCTTCTCCAAATTTCAAAACTTTCTTTCAAATAAGGTGAAAATGTTTTGATATTGGTTTTCTACAAATTCATGTTGCACTAGTAATACTATAAATTTAATCTTCATTGCACTACAAGATTGGTAGATTACCCACTATAATATTTAACACAAAAAAATCTCTTCTTTCTCTCTCTTCCTCGCTTTTCTCAAATCCTGTACTTTCAACACTTATTCATCAAAGTGTGTTGCAATCTTTAAATACCATATATGCTCATCTAAAAAATCAAAAATAAAAACAGTAATGGCCCACATACATATATGCTTTAATATATCTTCTGAATCACTCCTATTTGCGGCTGCAAATTTTATATACTTGTACTGTTATATATTTCACGTAAAGGGTGTTCTGTATAAGGATGTGTCTACCATAAATTAAAGATGAACATATACGTAATGAAGTGTTAACATGTTTTCATAAATGGACATCTATTTCTCATAAAATGACGAGGTTTGGTTATGAAATGATGATAAAATATGTAGAAAATTAAAAGATGATGATAAAATATACGTAAAATAGATGGTAAAATATGGAAATTTTGCTTTAACGTTTTGGAGAGATTAGCATTAAGAAGATTCGTTGCAAAAGAAACCATAGAATATTACAAACAGAAGCTGGTTCCTTTGAACGAGGGCTGTGATTAGGGGAATATATATGGCACGTCCCACATCTTAATACTCCTTTATGGCTGAAGAATATGGCACATTTTGTCTTATCCATTGTGCATGAATCTTACAATAATGAAAAACCAAAAGTGATTTTTGTTGGAGAATCCAATGCTTTTTACTGTAATATCTTCACGTTGAAGACAGAGAGAGGATATAACTTAGTTATGCATAGCAGCAAGTGATGGATTACTACTATACTCTAACAAGCTTTAGGAACTGATGCTTTTGCCTATGGCACATGTTTGAGGTGTGGAATATCATTACATATACATGTATTTGACACTTGACAGTGATTTATACCTGCGGATATCTACCAAAGTTAATCAATTCAAGAGGCTAAGGTACACAGATAGCCTCCTTAAGCTCATTTGCTCATTGCAGACAACTTTTTGAACTTGTCCCACAAAAGATGGCTAATATCTCTGGGTTGCACGAATATTTCATCAGTAAAAAAAATAGTGACTAGTTCATCTAGAAGATGACCACATACTACATGAGATATATTCTTTTTCAAAAGGTTTAGGTGTTAGCATTTTCACTCAGAGGGACCATTTATTCTAAAATTATATCAAATTGGTTTTCAACCATTCAACGTAATTGATATATATATATATACTCTGTTGAAATTGGCCTTGTAGTGTTATTCAATTTTACATCAAAATCTATGAGACACTGTATCCCATAAATAGGTAGACAAATTAATACGTTTGGAATAATATATTCTTCTACCACATATAATATTATAAGCATATCCCCATCAAAAAAGTAAGTTTTTTTTTTATTATTATAAAGCTTTAGTGTTAGGAATTATTATATCTTGATATTTAGCTAACACATGACATTATTATTTAACTGATATCTTAGTTATGCTGACCCTCAAGTAACAATAATCATATGCCATCACATGAAAAAAAATATTATTAAAAAAAAATAAAAAAAATACAATAAAACTATGGGAGGACTAGACCAAAACTCACATGTTAACAAAAACGATACATGGGTAAACTATACTTATTCATAAAGAATTCTAAGAACAGACTAGATGGAAGTCTATTATACCAATGAAATGATTTTCTATGAATAAATCCTAAATTAGCCAACTTATCAGCACACACATTTCCTTCACAAAAAATGAGTAATCCTAAACTTGATTTTTCCACAACAATTAAGACAAGTATTCCATCAATTACGAAGCATCCACGGAATAGTAGTCCTAGCAGTAAACGCAACACAAAGCAAGGCAAAATCACATTCAAGGCATACATTAGTAAATCCCATCTTTTGAACTTCCTCCAAAGCATATATAACTCCATAAAACTCAACAACCAAAGTAGTCTAAACATGAAGAAATGCAAAGAAACGCCAATAAACTCTCTCATACTCCCACGAAAAATACCTCCAGAAGTAGCAAGACTAGGATATCCCCTAGCAGCCCCATCAGTGTTAATTTTAACCCACCCCGGCGATGAGAACTCCCATCTAACAGGAAGAGGAGAAAAAACTGTACCAGTACGAGTATTAATACCCAAAAATTTAATGACGTTGAAATCCAACATATCATTCTTTATTGAAGCTTTAATTAGACGAATTTCCCACGAGACAAGTTAAATCTTTAATTACCGAAATAGGTTGAGAAACATCAATCTTATCCTGAAAGCTAGTATATTCTTCATACGCCATATCATCAAAATAGAAAAAGTTATTACAACAAACTTAAGCAATTTAACCAAAGAACTACATCACTCTTAATAACAAAAAGAAGATTTGATGATTACAAAAGGGGGTGACTCCTAATCAAATTTCTTGTAATGAATTCCTTGATTGGATTAATACTAATGATCTTACTTGTATACCTTTTACTAGATCTTGTTATACTTGGTGTAATGGGAGGAGAGGGTTACACAAAATTCATAGAAAACTAGATTGGACTTTATGTAATGGAGTGTGCCTGGATGAATGAGATTCTTATATTTATCAGGTTATTGTTAAAAATTGTTCTGACCATTCCCTTATTATTTCTAGTCTTGATAGTAATTGTTTAAGGAGGTTAACAATTTTCGTTTCTTTTCTATGTGGCTTCAGGACAGTTCTCGTATAAAGCTTATTCATGACTCCTGGGCTAATACGGTTGTTGGTTGTCCTATGTTTATTTTGCAACATAAGTTAAAAGGGTTGGAAATTGAGTTCCGAGCCCAAAATAAAAATTCTTTAGGTAATGTTCAGAATGCAGTGCTTCTTAAGCAGGGTCTACTCCTTGGTATTCAACAAACCTTAAAGACTGCTAGTTTTTTTTATATTGATGGGCTTCTCTGTCAAGAAAAGATTGTTAAGGAGGAGCTTGATCATATTCTTCACTGTCAATATTTGTTTTGGAAAGAAAGAGCTAGGATGCTATGGTTTAAAGATGAGGATAGAAATAGTATTTTTTTTCCATGTTGTGATTAAGAGGAGAAATAATTCTAGTGGAATTCATCGCCTACAAATTGATAATGAGGTTGTTGAGGATCCTCAACTCATTGATGGTCATATTTTGAATTTTTATAAAAATCTTTATGCTGAATTTATTTCTAATGATCAGGATATATTATAGATACATAGAGAAAACATGACACATGTACAACCAATATAAGTATTTTTTTGACAAAAGTTTAGTGATAAATGTAAAACATGTTACTATTTATCTATTATTTGTGATTATGTTTTTTTTATTATCACTAATATTGTCTATAACAGTAAAAAAATTTTTAAAAAATCACAATAATTATATTCAAAAATTAAGAACGTATACCATAAATAATTACTAAAACATTATATAAAAAAATTATTTTTCTTAAATTAAGAATATAATTAATATAAAAGTTATTAAATATTTATAAATTACCTTATTTATTATGAATTTATTAGTTTGTTAAAATATGTGATAATTTTTTATATTTAATAATTACAAGTAAATATATTTATATTAGTAGTAAAAATATTAAATTTATCTTACTTTTTCTTTAAATTTTTTATTTTTTAAAGTTAATATTATTATTATTTTATGACAATTTATACATTATTTGTGAATATTTTTTAATTTAACACAAAAGACACACACAACTAATATATTTGTATATTAATTGGGACTATATTTTAATATTTTTACTATTTTTATATTAATTATGACTATTTTTAATTTGACATTATATATATATTAATTGTAATTATTTTTATTTTGTCACAATTTTTTATTAAAAATTAAAAATATGCATGTCACAAATAATTATTCATTAATATAAAATATTATATATAATAAATTTATTCTTTAGATAAGAATATAATTAATATTTAATGCTTATAAATTAATAAGGATCATATAATATAAATTTTTATTATTATTATTATTTCACTGGTAATTGTTAAAAAACATTATTTTTTTTACTTTAAATTTGAACATGACCTTTTATTCAACAAACAACTTTACTTTTATTGTGCCACTTTACAATTACATTACTTATTTTTTATACTTTCACTACAAGAAAAAATGGTTTTAGTGGAGGTTAATATAACCTTAAAAATTGATTTAATTAACAGAGATTTTTTTTAACCTCCGTTAAGTTCCAAAGGTTATTCTAAAACCTCAACAAAATAACCAAGATTTTTTTAACCTTCATTAAATTTCAAAGTTTTATTTTAAAACCTCAGGAAAATAATAGAGGTTTTTTTAACCTTCGTTAAATTCTAAAGGTTTATTCTAAAACCTCTACAAAATAACGGAGGTTTGTTTAACCTTCATTAAATTTCAAAGGCTTATCATAAAATCTCAGTAAAATAACAGAGTTTTTTTAACCTTCACTAAATTTCAAAGGTTTATTTTAAAACCTCAAGAATATAAGTGAAGTTTTTTTTAACTTTCGTTAAATTCCAAACGTTTATTCTAAAACCTCAGCAAAATAACAGAGGATTTTTTAACCTTCGTTAAATTTCAAAGATTTATTGTAGAACCTCAATAAAACACTCCAAAATTTTCAAATTTCAATAAATAAATATAATTAAATCTATTTATAAATAAATAATTAAACTATATATTTTTAATATATTTTATAACTAATTTCTCTAAAAGTTTGAAAGTGTAACTTTACATTACAAATAAGTTTTCTAAAGTTTCAAAATTTTATTTTAAAAACTCACCAAAATAATCTTGGATAATAAGAATTTCAACAACTAATCTTGGATAATAAGTACTTCAATAGTATTTGCATATTTCTTAAGATTGATGGTAGTTGATTTATATAATTTCTAGTTTTTTTTTACAAGCTCATACTTCAAAAAACCTGACTTATTTTGTTTTAGTTTTTGATGTACATATTTTTTATGCGCAAATTTAGTTGTAGTCATAATTGTTAATATTTAAGTCTCATAATTTTGAAATATTTTAAATTAAGGCCTTTATTTTAAAATGCATCCAATAATTAATTCACTGTAGAAGTAAGAAGTGATAAAGTTAATTTCTCTTCACAATATGTTCTTGCACTATTTGAAGCCCTTGTAGCCAAGAACACACATGGATTTGAAGCTCACATATGAAAGATAATGTGATTGTTTGGGATATAAAACAGTGATAAACATCAGTGCCGAGCTAGGTAACAATGGTTTGTAACCCGAGTGGGGCAATAAGGTGATGGAAGAAGCAATGATAGTGCCTTTTTTAGTGTTCATTCTCCTTAGATATAATAGCATAGGTGTGACTGAATTATGATTCCTTGTAAGGATTGTCGTCGGCGACCATTGAGCTTGTGTAAGAGAGCAGTGTGTCTATGGTGGAAGAGAGAAATCAAGAGGATTGTTAGAGATGGTGGAAAATCGGGTTGAAGGTTATTTCAGACGACAAGTCATTTTACGAAAATTTTGAAACTCATGGTATTTTACAAAGATTCTTAACCCTACGGTATTTATCGGAGGTTTTGAAACTCATGGTATTTTACGAAGTTTTTTAAACCCATAGTATTTTATGGAGGTTTTTAAACCCATGGTATTTAACGGAGGTTTTTAAACCCATTGTATTTTACGGAGATTTTGAAACCCATGATATTTTACGAAGGTTCTTAAACCCATGGTATATAACAGGGGTTCTGCAAGACTTTTCCTGAGGTTTAAAAAAGCCCCGGGGAACACCTTCCCCAAGGATGGTTTAGTAGAGGAAACTGCAACTTTTAGTAAATGACTTAATAAAGGTTTTAACCCTAGATAATGTAAAAATAAGCTCCCATTAAAACCATTTTTTCTTGTAGTGTTTTATCCATCTATTCTTACTTTTATACCTTTATACTTTTTATTATGATATTAGTAAATAATATATTCACTTCAAACTTAAATTCAAAATATAAAATTTAAACAGTCTAAACTATTTTTTTCTCTCTCTAATATATATTTAGTATATATATATATATATATATATATATATATAAATTCATTTTAATATTGATCATTAAAAAGACTAAAGATAACTAGTAACAAAGTTTATTATACAAAATGATATAAAAAAAACTCTATTATCGTTACTATCATCTTCATCATTAATATTGTTTTCTTCATCATCATCTGTTACATCAATACTTGCACCATCACTTTCTTCTTCATCATCATCATCATCAATAATTTCCATAAGCATCATTGAATTTTTATTAGTTATGGATTTTCCTAAGTCATTTCTATTCAATGAGAACTTATGTTCATTATTTGATGCACTAGATGTAAATGAAACTGAGTCAATGTCTTCATTTTCTTGACACACCTCATTTATAGCTTTCTTTGGCATATCATACCAATCTCGAGGCTTTGTTTTCACTACTACTAGCCATTAGGATTTTTGGTGTCTTTAACACAATACATTTGTTAAGCTTGACTAGCTAAGACATATTAGTCTTCAATTTACGTTTAGTATTAATAAGAATAAATCCATATTTATATTCTTTGTATGCTCCCCTTGGAATACACATCCCACCAATCACATTTAAATAAAACAACATTATTTCCATCAGAGTAACTTAATTTAATAATATTTTTCAAGAAACCAAAGTAATCTAAATTGCCTGTATTCTCATAACCTCCAATTAAAATTCTACTCTCATAACCTCCAACTAAAATTCTACTATTTTGTGATTTCAAGTACATATCTCAATCCTTTACATTAAACCTCCAACCATTTATCAAATAACTTGTACATTGAAAAACACGTGAATCTAGACCACATGCCAAGTGGAATAATAACTCATTTATTCTTATGTTGTCTCCTCTTTTTCAAAAGTGAAATATATTGAAAAAATAATAAGATAAATATGCTTAATCTATATAATAATAATAAAACAAATTTAGTTAATTCTTACATATTGGACCATTGAAAATTTTCATTTTAATGTCTTTGTTTCATATTTTGTGAATTTGCCTTTTCCAATTCTTGTTTGGGCAACATGATGACAAAATACACAATTATAAAAATTATATATAATGATAATAATATAAATGTGTAATTTATCAATTTTGTTTTAAAAAATATAGAATAAAGCTTGTTATTAACATTGTAATATACAATTATATAATTATAATTTTTATATTGATTTTGTACACCATAATATATTAAAATAATAAACAATAAAATAAAAATATAATCATATTTAATTTAATATATAATCAACAACTACTTATAAATAAAAGAAAATAAAAAAAATATTATTTTATTAAAAAATATAAATATAATTTATTAGCATAGAACAACATAAATCGTTAAATAAATTATATATCAAATTAAATTATATAAAATGTTAAACTACAACTGAGTATCAAACCGTATTTGCGTAACTATAAGAAAAGTATAAACGTAAACAAAACACTCAATAACATTACCATTTGAATTATATATCAAATTATATCTATAAAATTATATATTTATCTCTTTTCGTTACATAAAATTATATATTTATTATTGTTAAATAATAAAATATAATGATACATTAAATTTTATTTATTAAATTAAATTAATAAATATAATTTTATATTATTATAGTAATTAATTTTTTAATATAAAATATTTTTACACGCATTTATTTGGAGTTCTTGAAAATGTGGTAGTTTTCACTTTTTGGGATGTTCTAAGGTTGTAGTTGCTTATGAACCATAACAGATTCACTCTGAAGGTCTTCTTCCTCCTCACGTATCAAAATATGTGAACAAGGTGTAAGCCATCTTCCTTCTTTTAATTTTCTCATAGGTTAGGATTTTTATTATGAAATTTGGGATTTAAATCTATTTAGGGTTTAACGGTGGACTTCCTTTGATTTTGTTTAACAAGTTCAGTAGCATTATGTGGGGTTTATGGTTTCAAATGAAGTAAAATTTTTCTATTTCCTGTTTTTTAGTTTCAATTTGAACTTTCAATTACTATTTTTTTTCTATTTTTTATTTATTTTTGTACATGTTTTGTTTCTAATTCATTTTTTTTATATTGAAATTAATGTTCGTAAAATACCGCGGTGTTTTTCCATTAAGGATTGGCTTTGTTGTAATCCTTTTTGCATTATCAATGATTTGAGAACAAATTATGTTATGGACCTTTCATTTGGTAGTGTTGTTGATCTTTCTCTATCTACTTCAATTCTTTTTCCATCAATTATGCCATGTGGATTGTCAAAAGAATGTGTCATGTTCTACCAATCAAAAATCACTTTTCTATAAGTTTCTGATTCACATTATCATCTTCGATTTTAATTTTCTTAATTCTTACTATTAATGTTTTCTTAATCCTCACTACCATTGTTACCTAGAAGTCTGTTCTATTTAAGTTTAGTGATCAATGTGGATATATTGTGGGTGATGCTGCAACTTGTTTAAGCTATATTAATTTTAAAATGTAGCTACTGTAAAAAAAAAAATGTGTAGGACACACATACTAAAGGGTTAAATCAAAAGTGGTGCTTGGTAGAGTAGTATGGGTAGAAAAAGGAGGAAGCGTGCCACATAATAGAAGACAAAAGAGAATATAGGGATAAAGATGATATATTAGACCTTATTTGATACAAACCAAGCCAATAAGGAGATGACCAAGGATGCAAATAAAAGTGAAGACCTCACCAGAAGGAGAAATGGACAAAGACCAGAGCATCTAATGTTCTTCCTGCTGGTCTTCTTAAGAATAAAACACGTTGTAAATAAATTGGGCTCTCTTTAGGGGCCCAAATAGCAAGATAGGATAAAATATGTGCCTTTAACATAAATAGGAGTGCTCATAGCGAAATAGGCTTGTTTCAAGTCCACTTTTTCATGACAATGCATCTAGGTTTAGGATTTTTGACCTATCTTCTAGAAGTTTAGGTTTATGTTGCAGTTTTGACTTGGTCAATGCTAGGGCCGCACCTTTTCATTAGCTTTTCCCATTCTATCCTTGCTTCTTGTTTTCTAAGGCACCATCTCCTATAAATACGGTGTCTTACTCCTTGTATTTGGACATGTTGAATTTGAATGGAAAAGTTACTTTTCATAAATTGTGTGAGGTGTTTGTGAGGCTTGTGTCCTCTTAGCATTAGGTCTCATCTTGAGTGATTGGAGAGCTCTCAAGTGGCGATCCTCTACAATTATCTTGGAGGAAACCACACTCCAAGTGATGTGTCCAACTCTCTTCTATCACCATAAGCTTTTCCTTCCTTCATCTCTTCTTCCATTTTTCCATTACTCCATTTATCTTTGTGATTTTATGTTCTTATTTTCCTCCATTTTCAATTTGGTTTCTGTCATGCTTTTATGTTTCCTTCCTTGTTCATTTAATTTCCATCCTTCATCATCAATCACCATATACTTGAATTTTTTCTTTGCCCTCTAGAAGTGAACATTCACACTTACTTAACCACTTGGTTAAGTTCGTGTCCTGTGGGGATCTTCTTTGGGTTCTCACCATATAATTGCTAAAAATCTCAATCATAAGTAAAATGTCACCTCTAAAATGGAACCATCTAAAATCAACTCACATCATTATTTGTTCATGGTCTTTTATGTGTCTCTCACATTAGATTGATTACGGTTTATTATACTCTCGAGGCATTTGACTTTGATCACATTGTACATACTAATTGTTGGTTCTTGAATAATTTAAGGTGTGAATTTCAAGATAATTTTTTTTACAGTTGGTAGTAAAAGATTGAAGTTCACTATTTAGGAAATAGGTAACAAATCTATATTTCTAATCATATTTTCTATTATTTATTTGTTTTATCTAAAGGATTTTATCTTACATATTATGAAGTTAAAAAATTTCCTTTTACTACCTCAATTTTCTACTCACTAGGAACATTATTGTAATGATAATATTACTTACCATGTGGTTAAGAATTAGATCCTCAAGTTTGTGAGTATGGAATAATATTTGTTGAGAGAGGCTAGCTCCTTAAATTAAATATTATTTCAATATTTTGAGGGATTATTCTTATAATTTTGGCTCAGGGGTACATTAGTTCATAAAAATAATTGTTTTCTTGTCTTTTTTCATATATAAATTGATTACTTGTATAATGTATCTATGAAGTGGTTGCTTTCAGTAAAAAAAATTAGAGAAGAAAAAAGTTTCTAACTTAAGTGTCATGTGAACATGTTCTCAAGATAGCCAAGAAAAAAGGCTAATAAAATCTCCAAGATTTGGTGCTTCTTGTCTAAAAGATCTGATTTAGGAATTTGATGGGATGGACTAACTTTCATCAAAAAATCTCACCTATTGATTTTCAGTGACTCAAGTTGGCTTATTTATTTTAGCTTAATTTATTATTTGGCATGAAAAAGTTTGACTTGGCCAAATATAAGCTAAAATTCATTTCAACATAGATCCCTCTTCAAGTGAGAAAACATTCTAACTTTTTTGTTCACGAGAGACATGTCTAAATATGAAAAGCAAAGGTTACAAAGAATTGCAGAAAACAAAGCAAAACTAGAGGCTTTGGGATATAGCTTATTCTTTGAAAGTCCCAACTCAAAATACCAAGAACAATAAGAGAAAAGAAAGAGATGAAGAGCATGATGAAAAGTATAGACCCAAAGAGTTATAAGAGTTTCAATATTCAAGTGAAGATGAAAAATACAATAAAAAGGGTATGTAATGAGATTCTTAAAATGTATAAATGTTTGTGTTTAGTTTAATTACACAAGTAACATGTATCTAATTTAATTTGATGGTGGAACTCATTCTTAAACTTTTGTGATTATTTACTTTTGTATTTTGTAGATAACAAGACTATTAAAATTAAATTCTAAAAGGATCAATGCCTCTAAGTTGGTTAATGTTGAGCAAGTACAAGTATTTGTATAACATGTTTGTTTAGATTGAATAAATAATTATTGAAATTGGTATTGATTTATTTCCCTAATTTAACTAAGGTCAACATGTTAAGAAGCGACATGGGCATACGATTAATGCAAAATTCTCAAAGAAAAGAGAAAAGTTAATGGCAATGGGAAATACTTTTAACATCCAATTTCCCCCTCCTTATTTTAAGCTTTGTGGAAAATATGCAAAATATTTCAAGGCTGAAACAACTGTGTGTATATGTCAAAAGGCTCATTTACAAGTTAAAACTTGGAAGGAGATATCTGAAGATGATTTAACTCTAATGTGAAAACATATGAAGGTTAGTAGTACTCTATTCATGTAAGTGTACTCAATTAATTTTTATTTATATATTTAATCTATTTTGATTATTTGGTACTATTTTTTAACTTAACGGCTTTAGGATGCATTATGTTTGATGGAAGAGGATAAAGAACATGAAATGAAACAGTTGCAAAAGCAATATAGAAATAAACATCACCATTTACATCAAACATACATCCAAACACAAAGGTAGGCCACATGATGTACTACACGAAGATTGAAACTGGTTAATACATAAAAATTCAATGATTTGAAATTTATAGTAAAGTTACTTTATTAGTACATCTATATCTTAAATTTGAACTATATTTTTTATGTATTATAATATTTAATTATTTCTACTTTTATAGGAAAGGAGCTTGAAAAATAAAGCTAATTAAAGTAAACAAGAAATTAAAAAAGTTATTGACACAAAATCAATTGTCCAAGAGACATTTGAAATGGTAATGTTACTTTTATGTTTCATATATACAAATTTGTGCAAATTTTATATAGGTTTTATATAATTTATTTATGTTTCACATATACAAGTTTGTTTTTGTTCTTTAATTTAATGTATCATTATATTACCTTATTTCTTTGTTTTCAATAGAAAGAAGAATTAAAAAGTGAGGAATGACCGAATGCAATGGAAGTATGTAAGGCTACACGTATAAGATCTGATGACACTTGGTGTATTCCTAATAGAGAAGAAATTATGGTAAGTAAAAAAAGTACTTTCACTTTTATTTTAATAGATTTAAAAATTATATTTTTTCTTGTTAAGTTTTACAATTTTAGTATAGATATTTGAATTGTGGATATAAATTGTAAGTTGAAATATGTAACTTAATTGTTGCATACTTGAATTAGTATGTTACTTAGTATGAAACTTAATTGTTGCGCACTAGAATTATAGCACAAATGGGTTAGATCATCTTCAAATTTTGTTTCTAGTGATGCCATCTAGCCAGAAGTTTGAATGTAATGATCAAGAATTTAAAACTTATTTCTATAGTAGTGTAATGATTTAATGCAATGCTAGTTGCCAATGTTAATTATGTTGTGTTAACATTGTGTAGGAAAAATTGAAAAATATGGGTGAAGTGTATGGAGAAAAAAATTTCAAAAACACTTGTGCCATTGGTTAAACATTTTGTATATGTACTAGGAACAAAACCAAATCACTCACAAGGTATAGGAAGTGTATCAATGGAAAAAAGAAATGTAGAGAGACAATTTGTTCAAAGTCAAGGATTTAAAGTTAGAAGTGCAAAATTTGACTAGCATAATTCCAAAGCAAGAAGAGGCTAATATTCAACTTCAAAGTGCATTGCAATCTCAACGTCAATTAATTGAAGATAAAAAAATTTCTATGAAAACTCAATATGACCAAATGAAACAAGAAATTAAGTGGGGAGGAAGTCGGGTGAACCAGGTGAAAGCTCCTCCTTTCAAGGAGGTAGAGAAAAATCAACACATAACGACGTCGTCCATGGTATACAAACTCAGGTGGTGTAGATATCAACATGTTCATTTAGGTTGATTGTCCCATTATATCGGTCTACGTTCAAACCTTTCCAACTTGAGGGTAGTAGTTGACTTCCATAATTTCTTCGACAAAAAGGTGTCGGTAGGTCCTTCCCAATGTTCTAGATGTGTGTGCCAAGGTGTTCAAAAGCTATCGATCTTATGGATTTCAGCCCCTAGTGGTTGGGGTCATTATTCATGGGAAGTAGACTAGTGGTGGTACATTCTTGGCGGGGAACCCTGTTCATATTCAAGGCTCTGAGGTGCAAGAACTTTGTTTGCTAGCTTTCCCCTCATTTCTTCAATCTTTTATTTGAGGATGCAAATTTTCTCCGCATTTTTCTGCTTGATCTCGGTCATCTCTCGGCAGCCAGGAGAAGGGCCATTTGGTTAGTTTAAGCTACTCTTAAATCGGTTGTCCTTTGATTGTTTGTCATGTTTCTTGTAGTTATAATAAATCATCCCAAGTCCTTTTTGATCCCACAATGAACATCAATTGTTCTTGTATGGGTTGAGAAGGTTATTTCTTTGTCGTTGCATGTACTTTTCGTACTTTTTGGACTTCTTAGTGTTGACTCCTAACAGTTCTTGGCGTTGGGTCCTCAATCAAGAGAGGGAGGATACTTGCAAAAGATTATTCGACACTCAAGTTCGATATTTGTTGATTAAGAATAATAAATAATATTAAATGCATACATTATCTTGACATTGGTCAACCTATTTATAGATATGTGTTGAGTCATCATGGTGAACATAGATTAACATGGATATCACAATTAATTCTCATATTAGTCCGATATTCCATACAAATTCTCTACAAATTTCATGTTTAAGTGACATCTCCCTTACATCTTCGAGATGTTTTCAGACTATGCATAGGACACCATTTTAAATACATATTATAATCCTTTTAATAAATTTTTGAGAGTATTCTACCCAATTAAGCAAAAGATAAGACCCGGCTCTCTCAAATCCCAATATTTCTTAATTGAGTCTCTAAGTTGACCACTAAAGGAAATGTGTTGGAAATACATACCAAACAAGGAATATCAGTCCATGAGTAATGCAGATGGTTCATTACAGCATAAAGGTGATGAGGGTTTGACTAAGCAGGTGGACGACTAGGCTTGTATGGAAAAGAGGGAGAGATTGTTGGATGTCAGACTTGCATTTGAGAAGCCAAATTGAAGATCTACCATTTTAGTGTTGATGCAACAATATGCAATAAAGAGGGAGTGAAGGAACATTTTGCAGGGTCTATGGTTTGTTCTTTAGACGATTTATCTTATATGCTTTGCTGTGTTTTCTAGTCATAGCAAAATGTCATTGTCTTAGTTAAAGGCTAGGAAATGTTATTTCATATGTGCAGGTTGTGAAGGATTGGAAGGATGAACTCGAGAAGCAAGATGGAAGAAGCAATAAAAATAAGTAGATGCAAGGATAAAAAATTTGTCTACAAAGGAAATGATCTTTGTCAAAAAGGAAGGAAGACCAGAGCTTCAGAATGCAAGGCATAGAAAAGCATTCTGAATTTGCTATGCATTATTCGACACAGTGGAGCCTAAAGTGAAAGAGGTTAGGCGGAGGAAGGCAGAAGGCAGGGAGTATTAGACTGCATGACTCGTAGGTGAGAAGTCAAAAAGAATAAACATCCTTTAGGCTTATATGTGGAAGGATGAGGATGTTCTGGAGGAAGGAAGAATGTCCACATGTTGCAAGATCAGTGTTGCTATCATGCAACTTCTATGAAGGCTAGTAGGTATGTGGTAAGTGAACTTTATGCGAAGGTATGTATGTAGAACAAATTGTTGTTGGCAATTATGCCTTAATATCACCCACGAGCAAAGTTGGTTTGCTGCACAATTTTGAAAAGGGATTCTGCATACTTATGCAATGTGGCACAATAGTTTCAATATTGTGTTACCCTATCTTGATTGTTAACCGGGCAGCATAGGTATGGGTGTCATGGAGTTTTTTTAGGGACAACATTTGGGTTTGTTCTGTTATTTTGTGTAAGGATTATGGCACAGTAGTAGATGCAGAGTTGTTGCTGGTTTTAATATGTTAATTCTGGTGGTATGTAATGGTTTTGGATTGAAAGCTAGGTGATAGGTTTTATTACTACTTGTATAAGGGTTGAGACACTCCTGAAATGTCTCCTTTAATTCATTTATTCTTTGTTGATAAAAAAAAGGTCAAACAAAATTTTGTATAACAGATAAAGAGTGGACAAGGTATTAAATTATTGATATGAGTAGCTTTTAAAAAATTATGTAAATAGGTAAGATGTGTGTGGAAACATAATTTTCCAAAATAACTAGTCCTATGTTTTCAAACATGAATTTGCTTTTTTATTTTTATTTTGATGTAGAAGTTGTGTTAGTTAATTTACTTTTTTTTTAATTAACGTAACAGTTGTGCTTAGAAATAAATTTATAATTAAGGTGAAGTCTTGTAAATGCAATTTTAGTGTAACTAAATTTGTAATTGAACTTATTTTTTATACAGGTAGACATTGTTATTTTAAAATGGTTAATCTATTTAATTATAAATGGAAGTAGTAATTAATCCTTTTGATTGTTGTCATAGATATTAGAGTCAGAGTTTATATATAAATGTAGATCATGAAACTAAAAGTTCATAAACTTTATTAATCCTCAGAACAAGAATGTTAAAAGCCTGAAACTCAGGAAAATCACATCACCTATAATTTAATTGATTGTATAGTCGATTGTTCATGTGGAGATTTACTAGCTTTTGAACACCACACTCACAATTTTCTAAATTGTACTTTTAGACTTAATACATGTGTGCATATCATTCACTTTCTTTTACCAATTTAAGTATTTCTTTAAGATACTCATGTCTTACTCACAACATAGAGTGTGATTTCACGTCTTTCAATCTAAATTAAAAAATTATCATAGAAAAAAAAATCAAAATTACGCTTACAAACATGACTTAACTCTAATTAAAAAAAATACCTACTAGTTCTACTTTAATTCAAACAAAAATTGATTTAACTAATGATATAAAACATGAATTCTTCATTAAAAGAAATAGTCATATTTGGAAACACAATTTCCTTTGTGACTCATTTACATAACCTTTATAAAATTTACTTATAAGTTGAAATAAAGTACACTATTTTAAGGTTTGACCTATAAAATGAATGTACAAATTAATTTTAATTATAACTTATTCCATGCCAGAGGAAATTAAATATAGAAGTTTGTTTATGAAATGAGCTCTAAATTTTTGAAACAATATTGGGATTCTAGAGAACAGGATCATTTTGAATTCAGCACCAATCAAGTCAAATGAACTTTTGAATTGACTAAATCCTGCATTTTCCTTATTCAGTCTATACGAATCTTGAGTGTTATCAGTATCTTACAGTAGAGGCTATAACCAACAAGGTCACTAGGTTATTTCATATATCAATTTCAATTTCAACTCACATAACACTTTTTCTTTAGTTTATATATAACTAAGCTACACTTGTCCCCTACCTTTCATATATATATATAGCAACTGGTTAAAGTCTAATGCGATCAAATTGTTGAGTGTAAAGCTAGATCAATTGAATTTGGCTAACTAGATACCATGTTTTATTGAGTGAGTTTAATTATTGTGTCTTCTCTATAATCTCTATTTAAGAAATCTTTGTGTTTGTAATAAAATTGTAACAAACAGAATAAAAACCTAATTAGTTGTCTATGGACTTAGGTTGTAGATTGACGACCGAACCATGTTAAATTCTATGTTGTTTATTTTCTGCAGTTGATTCGTGATTGTGTGTTGCTTCCGCGTGCGTTTTTTCCATCACAAATGGCGTAAGGTATGTGGATATTAATCACCTTTATGTAATTTTTGTGAGTTTGTAACTATCATCATGTGTTGATTTCCTCAAGAACATATCGTCCACTGTATATATTACAATCTGCCTTCTGAATATATTTAATACAATTACATATTCGAGACGCAAACTAAAAAAATTTACTTGTTTATAAACTAATATTCTTCCGTGACTTGATGCACGTTTCTGTTAGTATCATCTCTTTTAAGTTGAAAGCAGATACCCATTTTTGAGGAATTAATAGTATTATGTGATGCTGAAAAGATACATGAAAATACATTAGTTATTAGTCTTCATTACAAAAGATTTGTAAAAATAGAGTGCTGCTAGCTAGAATTGCCGTCAACTCAAATATCAGAATTGTGTATTGCTGCTATATTTTACAATTGTGTCCAATAGCTGGAACTCTGCAATCTAGTTTCTTAAGGTGAATAGTATATTTTCTGCATCTGTTATGGAAGAGATGGGAAATATTATCAGAGTGTGCTTTTTTGGAACGTGGCATACTTGGTTTCATTGTTTTTCTCATGTCTTTTTACTGTTGTTTTTGCTGTTGCTGATTAAAAAAAAGCAAAAGATTTGTAAAATGATGCATGTAACAAAATAATGGTTTTGTACAAGTTTTGATGTTTAAATAGAGTATAGTTAGCTATTGGGCAATGAATCTATAACAATACGATGTTAGCACCAAAATCAAATCAAAGAGTTGAAGAAAGTGATGATGAAGAGAATATATGGTGGAAGTGGGTAATGGAAGATATTTAATGCAAGTCTGGCAAACATAGTGAGACAGTGGAAGCCAAAGATGATCTCTACATTACTGGATTTTCCGTATCTTAGTGGATTTGTTATGAAAAGGCTAATCTTTTTGCATCTATGGCTAGATCGTGACTGCGCTCAACTCATAAACCATTGCTTTCATTTCCAAGGTTGGATTCGACGAATGAAACAAAAATTAATTATTCAGCTTCATACTTTCATTTTCTGCTCATCAATGACTTTATTCATCATACATTGTAATAAACTAAACATTAATCAAATAATTTGATGATTTATTTTCACTCTAGACTTTGATTTTTTTTTCAAACATTTAATGTACTTACTTTTATCTACATGGTGTTAATTAGACATAAAGTTATTGTTTAGTTAACACCCTCTGTCCACTAACGCAGACTTGACGCCGCAGACGTGACATTGGGTGAGAATGTGACAGTGAGGTTTTTTTGTAATTCTGATGCGAGTGATGTGATAATTTTGTAAGAGTGTAAGGATTTAACGTTTGAGTGCGGGTGCGGAAGCGAAAGACTTTCGAACAAAAGGGAGAAAGAAGCAGCGGCCTCGTCGGAGGGAGGGAGAAAGAAGCACTGAGAAGCATGGACCAAGCAGTAGAAAAATCGAAACACAAACCATAAACGTCTTTCTTGTGCGGTCGTCGTTGCTTCATTGTTTGTTGTTCAAGTGTTCAACGTCATTGGGCCATATATTACACCGGTTAGATGGCTTAACCGTGTAATATGGACCATATATTACACTAGTTTGATGACTTAACCGGTGTAATATGGGTGTTCCTCCACATGTACTGGCACACGCAAAACTGGTTACTCGTGTGCCTGTAAGTGATTACTTATGTAACATTTATGGTCACCCACTCTTCATGAAAAAAAAAATATTTTTTTTAATATGGGTGATATATTACATCAGTTAGACGGCTTAACCAGTGTAATATGGGTCATATATTACTCCAATGGCAGAACTCGACACCTACCCTACCAGAACTGGTTACCCACCTTATCAGAACTGGTTGTTACCCAATCACAGGTTCCTCCACATGTATTGATACACACAAAACTGATTACCTGTGTGCCTATAAATGGTTACTTATGTGTGTATGATCACTCACTCTTCATGAAAATATTTAAAAAGTTTTTGAATATGGGTCATATATTACACGGTTTAACCGGTGTAATATGAGCCATTCTGAGTAAAAAAAAATATTACACTGGTTGTTACTAAGAACCGGTGTAATATATTATTTTTTACCCTATTTTGAAGTTCGCGCCTCACTGCTCATTCGCGTTACTATTCTATTTTGAACTTATCACCTCATCAAACACAATCTCACTCTGTTACGTCATTGCTATGTTTGTAATGTCAAATGTGTGCATACGGTCTCAATATATCATAACTCTAAAGTTATATGGCAAGATCTCTTTGCTTTTGGAATAGGGCAGGGATAATGGAGAAGAGTGTTTAACAACTTTAAAAATAAAAATAAAAAACTCAAGGGCGATAATATTAATGCAACCCAATATAGCATGAGGAGGCAACATATTTTAGCTTGCATGAGTGTGTTCTTCTTTTATGGATTCGTACACTAAAACTTTGTTAAACGCTCCCCTACAGTTAGATGTTTGCTCTGCGAATAAGTGTGACATGTGTCACAAAAACAAGGGTCATAAGGAACTCCAAAAGAATTTTGGGTACAAAAAGAATGCACTCAATCCATAATCACCCATCACCCAAATATGCCCACAGTACTAAAAGTGGCACTTGGGAACATCATTCTCTTGCAAGCTTCTTTCATTATACAAAGCTTCACCTTCCTTATCTAAGCCGCTATATCAACATTATTAATTAACTAATTAATAAATCATAATAAATGTTAATCTTAATAATTTACTAACTGTTTTTTATCGAAAAGATTAACTTAATTATTATTGATAATTAGGTGTAATCCATATGAGAACTAGCACCGTACTTTTGTAAAGATTAAAATGAATTTTTTGAGTTTTGTAGATAAAAAAAAATATTTTTATCTTAATATTAACGTTACAAAATGTTATGAATTACACTTGATCAAAATCCACGCCGTTATTGAAAAAGTTAATACCGATTTGTTCAAAGTTAAAGGATGTAGATGCTTAACAACTGATATATGAAAAGGTGTATCACTCAGTCAAGATGGTAATTCATGTATTATATGCTGAATAGATTAGATTTTAATGAGAATGAGTTAGTTGAATAAAGGATTGCATGGAATCATCTTTGGGATAATGGAAGTCCCACTACAGAGTTCAAACATATTACGGGGTTGAGACAATGGAGATCCAACACATTTCCATTTTCTAGTCTGACAAGCAACAAATCAAAATTTATTACAAGGAGTAAAAATAGGTAAACATCAAGTTGAAGTCAATTTATTACAATTTGTTGATGATACATTGCTTTGTTGCGAAACTAACCACCAAAACGTCTTTAGAGTATGCCTGGTAAAATCTATTTTCACTATCTTACCTCTTTGTTATTTTTATTTAAATCTCCAATATCTGTTTGTCAAATTATTACAAAGAAACTTTTTGTGGGACTGGGAGAGTGAAAGTAAAGATAGCTTGATTAGATGGGAAATCTTGTGTATGCCTAAACATGAGGGAGGGTTAAGTATAAGGGGTTTGAGTAGGTTTAACACAACCCTTCTTGCAAAGTGAAAATGGAGAATGAGGGTCAAGTCCACATGAAAATGGAGAAATATTCTCTTGTCTAGATATGGTAACCCAATTGACCAAAATCAACATTGTGCAGTTAAGTCCCAGTCTTAGTGGTGGAGGGACATGTAAAGTTTGTGGGGAAGATGACACTAAAAGTTGGTTTCATGACCAGATTGTATGAAAAGTTGGGTCAGGGAATACGATTAAATTCTAGGAGGACAAATGGTTAGGCGAGGGGACCTTAAACACTTATTTCATAAGTTGTTTTCTATTTCAAATAGTGAAAGAAAAATAATAGGGCAAGTAGGAAGCTTGACGGAAAATGGATGTGAGTGAAACTTAGACTGGACAAGGGAGATGTTTGAATGGGAGAGAGAACAAATAATACAATTACCAGAAGATATTAACACAATTGAATTACAAAGAGATATTAAAGACAATTGGCAATGGAAAGGAGAAAAGGGTGAAACTTACTATGTCAAGTCAATTAGAGAATAATTGTTTAAGTGAAAACAATACTTTCTTGAATATGTTTTGGAATGTCCAGGAACTAATTAATGCTCAAACCTTTGTTGGGAGGGTTGTTATCACAATTCGCTCAATGGCAAGTGTACCCATCGCATAGTAACAAGTAGCAACTTGTGCAATATAGGACAATAATTTCAATTGATAACTAAATTGGACAAAAAAAATATTTCCATAAATTGTGTAGGTATTCAAGAAACTAAAATTGTGCAAAAAAAATTAAAACTCTTTTTGGGATTTTCTCAAACACTTATAATGCATAATATATTAGAAATGATAGGGTATGTTATTGTTAGGGGTAGAATTCACAAAACCTCACTCTCATGCATCTTACCATTCAACTTCTTTCCAATTTATTATTAAAGTCAACCCACAAGTATACTCAAACCCTAATTTCTTAGTAGAATGAGCCTGAGTTTCCCTAATAAGAGTCAATTCCTTCAGTACTTAATAAGCAAACTTATTTTCACCACAAGGGTTTAAGACAACTAATGAGTCAAGTTCCATTCCTAGATACAAGCTTCATTAGGTATTTTGATTCATTTTTAGATTACAAAAGATTTCCAATACCTAAAGAATATAATATCAAACTATGGATGATCAAACCAGAACAAGCATTAAGCATAGAAACAAAATACTAACATTGAATGGAAAGACATATATCAAAATAAACAATACCAATTACAAGAGAGATTAGTTGGTAACATCTAACCCTAACAAATGGGTTTAACTCTTCATTGTCACGAAGAACCCAAAAGGCAAAGATGAACAATGGAAGATGATGGAAAACGAAAGAGAAGAAAGGAAGACTCCCAAACCTTAACAAAGCTCTCTATCTCCAAAATGTGTCTTTTTTCTTCCAAAAAAAAAACTCTCTTTCACTTGAAGAAGAAGGGATAAACAAGTCTATGTTTCAATGTCAACAAAACCAGTGCCAAACGCAGGACATTGCATGTTGAGCTCAACAACTAGGAGTACCTCTCGGTCCAATTGTCGCTCAACGTAACTCAATCCACACTGGGCGAAATCACAATGAATAACTTTAAACAACATATTTTGTCATTAAGCATTTGTAATTCTCAAAACAATGAATTACCCAATGCCCAATCCAAATACAACATCAAGGTAGATAATCGATTCATTATAACAAGTATTGACATATTTTATTTTTAGTACGATAAAAAAAAGGCATACTTTTAGTACAAACATTTAATTTCGTTAGCTTTGTTTTTGAACTTCGTTAATGGTTAATCTTGTGTTTGGATAAGGAATTTCATAATTTTAAAGACATTCAAATATATTGAATTTGAATTGATCTCATTTAAAATTATTTCATTTTTCAAATTTTTTATTTGAAAAAGGAAATTCAAACTTAGTGAATTTTAATTTACTTGTTTAGAGAAAGTATTTTAGTTACCATCATATTAAAAAAATTATTTAAATATCAAATAATTGTAAAGATTTAAAAATATTAATCGTGACAATCTTTTGTAGTAGATCTTGATTGATGTTATTTTTTGACAAAGTTCTTCCATATTTTTACATTTTATATTCACAACACATTTTTCTCAATTCATGTTAAACAAGATTATTTTCAAATTATGAAATGTTAGATTAGGCCAAACTCAAGTAAGATAGCATTGAGTTACGCTCATATAAGATCAAGTTGAGTAAGTTCATATCAGAGTCAGCTTGGGTTTGAGTCAAGAAAATTTGACCCGAGTCAAGGTTGAGTCGAGTCGGTTTGGGCCCAAGTCGAGTTGATTCGGTTTGGCCCAAGTTGAGCCGAGTAGGACCAAGACTAGGTCAAGTTGAGTCAACTCAGGCCTAGGTCAAGCCATGTTGACCTGTGCCGAGGTGGAGTTGAGTTAACCCGAAGCTGAGTAAGGTTGGACCAAGGTCAAGTTGATTCAGCCTAAGCTCAGGTCGAGTTGATTTAGCTTGAGCCTAGATTATTCAGCTTGAGCCCATATCGAGTTGATTTGGTCTTGGCCTAATTCGAGGCGAGTTAGTTTGGCCCTGGTTGAGTCAAGTTGGTCCAGGCCCTAATCAAGCCAAGTCAAGACAAACCCATATTTAATCTTGCAGGACAAGTACACATTCATCCTAGTTGGGTAAACCCACATTCAACCGAGTTGAGTCTGGCCAAGCCTAGGTAGAGACGAGTTGACTCAACCCCGATCGATTTGAGTTGGCTCAGGTCAAGGTTGATAGGTCGAGTCGAGTTGGAGCAAGCCCATATTTAGTTGAGTTAGGGTGAGTCCACATTCATCAGAGTTGGAGATGACACTCGTTTAACTAAGTTAGGCTAGATTTAGGTTGGTCCTAAATTGATCAAGACTAGGTTGTGTCTAGCCAATAAAGACTAGGTCAAGCTAGGTCAAGCCGAGTCTGCCCATACCCAGCTCCATTCGAGCTTGTCCGGGCAAGCTGAGTTAGTTCGGATAAGTCAAGTCGGCCCAGGCGAGTTGAGTCGACTTGGTTGAGTCAAGTCGCCCCAAATGAATTGACTCAACCCGAGCAATATGAGTCAACCCAAACCAAGTTTGAGATAAATTGACCTAGGCCCAGGTTGAGGCAAGTCAGGACAAGCCCACAATCACTCAAGTTGAGGCAGGTCCATGTTCATCCGAGTCGAGTCGATCCATGTTCAGCAGAGTTGGGCAAAGCCTAGGTGAGTCTTAGTCTGATCAAGACCAAGTCGAGCCTAACCTATCAAGACCAGGTCAGGTTGAGTCCAAGTCGAGCTGAGTCAGCTCGAGCTTAGGTTGAGCTGAGTTTGTCAAGCTTGATCGAGCCTTATTTGTTCGGGTTTAAGTTGAGCAAAGCCGACTGATGACTCTTTAACGACAACGACAAGTGTACCACGTCAGAAGTAATAATTTGTCTCTAAGGAAAGATATCGAACACACAAGGAACAATTCAATTATCAAGTATAAGATTCACTAAATAGAAAACAAAAATAATAAAGTTTATTGGAAGTTTGTTGATTATGAGTGCAAGAATTGAAAAGAAAGCAAGTTAAAGAGTTTTTTTGTTCAATTGGAAAAATTGGGATTGGAGTGATGTATCTTAAATACTTGTTAGTTTGAGATTTGGTTTAGGAACCATTATCCATCTACATATTTCACTTCCTAATCTTAAAATCAAATTGATAATAAATTAAATTGATAATGTAATAAACCTAAATTATAAAAGTAATATTCTCATTTTTATTATTTATACTTAATCTTAAAATTTTAGAATAAAATTTTAAATTATTTCTAATTTTTCTTTGTCTAACTTCGTAATTTTTATTTTTTTACAGAAATAGGCAACACGAGTTCACTCTTTTTGAGGTTGTCATCTACCAAGACACTGTTATTTCAAATTAAAAGTTACACTAAATCATTATGAGTTCTCATGACTTTGGTTAAAAACAAGACTTTAATTAAGTATTAAAACGCTGAGTTCATAATTACACAGGAGTTGCCATGTAAGTAAATGGCTTCACATCAGGAAAACAATAATCCTTGAAGAAGTCATTCATTAGCATACCCTGCGACTTTCATGGTTTGAAATCGTGATGGCGTCATAGGAACTTCTTCTATGTGTTTGAAGTCGTCATTTATATTGAATAATTCAGCTTGTGTTATTTGATTTTTTCTATGGATTGCAGTGACATCAATGCTCGCACGACTTTTGCCTAAAAATTTAAGAATGAAAGCTCTAAACAATTTGAGTGTAATATTTTATCTGAAATGGAAGTCTTCTGAGTGAAAGCGTGCAGTTGGAGTGATTATGGTAAATTTTGGTGATGCATGTGCATGCAGGACCCACCTTCGTCCTTCACCCCTCTTCATTTTCCACCATACACTCAACTCACCAAACCTCACTTTACTTCAACCACGGGATCCAATGCCTTCGGAGACTGACGTCACCATCTCCTCTTTCCGGCTCCGCTGGGACGTCTTTCTCAGCTTCCGGGCCACCGACACGGGTCACGCCTTCACCATGGGCCTCTACCACGCGCTCCACAGCCGCGGCGTTCGCGTCTTCCGAAACGACGATGGGTTGGAGCGCGACGATGAGATCCAGAAGAAGCTTCTAGAAGCCGTGGAAGACTCTGCCGCCGCCGTCATCGTTATCTCTCCCGATTACGCATCCTCGCACTGGTGCCTGGAAGAGCTCTCGAAGATTTGCGAGAGTGGGAGGCTGATCCTCCCGGTTTTCTACTGGGTGGATCCTTCGCACGTGCGAAAGCAAGAGGGTCCCTTCCAGGAGTGCTTCGTGCGGCATGCAGAGAGGTTTCCGAAAGAGAGGGTTGAGCAGTGGAGGGATGCGATGAAGAAAGTGGGTGGACTCGCTGGTTTTGTTTTGGATGAGAAAAGGTGCATGCACCATGGTGCTTTGTTAATTGCTTTTACTTCATTAACGGTAATGATATATTCATATCCTATTTTTTATAGAACTACATTACAATCTCAAACCAAACATACACATGTTCCGTGTCTGTGAACTATGTTGTCTTTTTATTGCCTTTGTTTTGCTTTTCAGCAGCGTGTGATGGTTTTGAACAATGTGGTTTCTTTCCAAATTTCTTTCTTGGTGACAGGGACAAGAGTGATAGACTCATTCAGATTTTGGTGCAAACGCTTATGAAGCAGCTGAGGAACACACCACTGACAGTGGCTCCATACACAGTAGGTCTGGATGATAGAGTTGAAGTGTTGAAAAAAGTGTTAGAGTTAAAATCCAACGACGTAAGGATTTTGGGGTTGTATGGAATGGGTGGAGTTGGTAAGACAACTCTAGCCAAGAGCCTCTTCAACAATCTTGTTGTTCATAATTTTGAGCGACGCAGTTTCATTCCAAATGTTAGATCACAAGTCTCCAAACACAATGGTTTGGTTTCTCTTCAAAACAAAATCCGTGGTGATCTTAGTGGAAGAAAAGAGGATCTAATCAACGATATTAGCGATGGCATTTCTGCTATAAGAGAATTAGTGCAAGAGAAACGAGTTTTGTTGATCCTAGATGATGTTGATGATGTGGAGCAGCTTAAGTTTTTGATGGGTAAGAGGGAATGGTTTTACAAGGGAAGCCGTGTTGTGATAACCACAAGGGATAAAGAAATTTTGACAGAGAGTTATGTTGATGTGCATTATGAGGTGAAGGAATTGGAATTCTCTCAAGGAATGGAACTGTTTTGCTTCCATGCAATCAGAAGAAAGGAACCTGCAGAGGGATTTTTGGATCTTTCAAAGCAAATTGTGGAGAAGACAGGAGGGTTGCCTTTGGCTTTGGAAGTTTTTGGCTCTTTTCTGTTTGACAAGAGGAGCACGAGGGAATGGAAAGATGCTTTGGAGAAGCTGAAGCAGATTCGTCCTGCATGTCTTCAAGATGTACTGAAAATAAGTTTTGATGCGTTGGATGAAGAAGAACAGTGTATATTCCTTGACATTGCTTGTTTGTTTGTGCAAATGGAAATGAAGAGAGATGATGTGGTTGACATATTGAATGGATGTGATTTTAGAGGAGAGATAGCAGTAGCTGTGCTCACTGCAAGATGTCTAATTAAGATTAGAGATGGAAAATTGTGGATGCATGATCAACTTAGAGACATGGGAAGGCAAATTGTTCACAGTGAAAGCCTTACAGATCCTGGTCTTCGAAGCAGGCTCTGGGATCGTCATGAAATCTTGACTGTCTTGAAGAATATGAAGGTAAATATTGTAGCATCGTTTCTTTTGATAATCTCATATAAAAACTAGAAGTATCAAAACGTAAAGAAGAAAAGTTTAATCAAATCTATAAATTAGTTCTCTAAAAAGTAAAACATAACAAAAGAGTAATTTAGTAACATCTCTTTTAAAGTGCCGTAAACAGAAAATATAACTTTTATTTTCAGTGTTGGGTTAAGAATACGATCCTTCTAAATAGTCTTACAATAAATTTTTCAAATTTTACATTCTCTCTATAAAATTTATACTATAAATTAGAGTATAAATGACATTCAAAAGTAGAATTAAAAGTAATAATTATTGACTATTCAAATTTCAAAATAAAATTGATGATGATTTTGAGTTTAATGCTAACAAATTCCCCTTTTAGACTCAAACATTTCATATTCTTCATTTAGTTTCACCCACATTTCCAATTTTATATTTTTTTCCTTACCCCAACTGCGTTTAATATTTTTCTAGTAGTCACCATACTCTTCTGGATTAGAAGTAACCTCAGTTTTCTTCAGTGCATCAATCCACGCAGAATTTTGAATTGAATTACTTTTAATTTCCCAAACAAAATCTTCTCCACTTTTACCTTGGAATTTAAAGGATTTAAGGAAGGTTCTGACTTCAATGAGTTTGGAACATAATGATTTGACCATATATCCTTTTCACATAATGCCTCAACATTCTCCCAAATCAAAACCACTATTTTCAAGTAGAACACATGAACCAAGTTTCTTATTGTCATAAAGAACTTTATTGTATCCTACACTCTTATCAACAATAACAAAAGATGGAAAATACTTGTCATTAACCTTTGGTTCTGCCTCCAGCTTCTTCTTAGCTTCAAGAGCATTAGTAAACTTTTACGGGGCTTCTAATTTGAATTGTAATTCATTCACCTTTTCTTTTTGTGCCAAAAGCAACAAATGGAGTTCTTCTACTTGATTGACTCTACTTTCTTTGTCTTTCTCCATATTAACATATTTTTCTTCCAATTTTGTAAACCTTCTTTCAATTGAGATATCATGACACTCCTTTCATTTAGAAGAATATGCTTTTCACTAGTCAATAAATTGCACAATTCTTCCAAGCTACTTGATTTTTCCCTTAAACCCTTCAAGCTCAATTTTTTTTCATCACAAAAGGACTTCTCTGGCAATGTACTCTTTAAGTTGAGTTTGAACATTTGATTCTTCGTCATCTCCATATTTGCAAGAACTCGTCCATTTTTGTCCTTCAAGTGCAAAATTTGGTCTTTCATGAAAATAGAATAACCTTTCTCCAATAATTGCCTCATACTGAGAATATTACTCTTCAAGTTAGGTACATAATAAACATCCTCCATTGTACCTTGTTTTCCACCCTTTTAAGAAAAACATATTTTTCTCAGACCTTTGATGGGAACCTCTGTTGAGTCTCCAAAAGACACATGTCCATCTTCTATCTCTTGTATATCAAGAAAGAGATGTTTGTGCCCACACATGTGATTACTAGCACCAATGTTTAGATACCATATCATGTCACTATCCAGAGTGATGTCTTCATTGACCATCATGAGAATTCCTTCATCTTTCGTCTCATCTTTGTTGGGTTTAATAGTGCCAAAGTTCAAGAGGGGAGGTCAATTGATCTTTGAAACCTTTCTCGCAGAATCAGTATTTATCACAGTGTACAAAAAAAAAATCGATTTATTTGAAATTGAACAGATTTATTTTGGCACTGTTTGTGTTTGAAAAACGTTTATATAGTCAAGTTAATCACAAGATTAGGCAGATTAATTTGGAAGTCACACACACACTGATATTAGGAAGAAAACAGTGAATCACAAAACAGCAAGCTTCGATTTTAAGCAAGTGATTAAGGTTCAATTGATAGCTTGACACTTAATTGAGAAACCTATTACAAACAACCTGTTCCAGTGGCTTTTAACAGATTATAGATGTTCTTTTCAGAATCTACCAGTTTTTCCAGAAATTAAGAACAGTATGAACCGAGCCCAGAAAGAACAGATTTATTATTGATTGAACAGATTTATTTCTTGACAGTTTAACACATATGCAGAAATTTAAGTGCAGAGATTAAGGGAGAATGAACACAAGGCAATTATACTGGTTCACTCAACTGAGCTACATCCAGTTTTCACCTAAACCAAGGTGAAATTCACTAAATCACACTTCAAACAAACACAAATCCCACTGTTCTTGAACCTACAAGAACTTAGGTACACTTGCTGAAAAACCCTATTTCAGCACACACACTCTCCAAGAAACCCTATCAAGAAGAGTGTACAACCAAACTTTTACAAGAAAAGAAATGTGAAACGACTACACCTGATTGAGGATGCAGAAATCTGCCTTAAACAAGTAGAACAGATTGCTAGAACAGTAGCAGCACCTCTCACCAAGCTTTTGGAGCCAAACAAGAACAAACTCTTTTTGATTTTCGAAATCTTTCAAGAACAGATGTTAATTCCTTGTAAATCCTCAATTCTCTTATGCAAAACTTGTTTTTACAATTGTATGATCGATTTTTAAACTCAGAAACAAGTTTTCATTTTATAGAAAATCAACTTATAACAGACTTCTGAAAAACAGTTAAAGCTATTATAAAATGAACAGATTTATTTTCAAAAGCAGTTAGAGAATTTGTTATGTGAGGAGACTTAGTCTGCCATTCTGGTGCAGGAACAAAACTGAAAACCGTTTAAGCTAGACATGGCACCAGAGACAAAAAAGAATCTATTCATTTACAGATGAACATATTTATTTTTCAAAACGAACACAGAAAAAGCTTAACTATTTAAAACACAGTCGTTTTGAAAGGTAGAAGACTTAGTCAAAATACTTGATGCACAAAATCTAATTTTCACAAGACTTAGCCAAGGCATCAGTTTAAAAATAATGAATCTGTTTATTTAGAAAAGAACAGATTTATTTTTATGCAGTAAACGTATTTTTTCTAAAACATGTGAAAAACAGTTTAAGAAACCTTATGCTTGTTCTTATCACATGGCCAGTGGTTAGGAGGTGAGTTACCCAACAAAAAGCCTACTTTTAAACAACCTCTCAACTCTACCTAAGACATTCTTAAAGCAAAAGGAAATATACATGTATTGTACATATAAGTCTTCATCAAACACATGTCTTGAAGGGGTAGCAACCATCTTCAACAATCTTCCTCCACTAAATGTGCACTTTCTTCCACTATTTTCTTGACATAGCACTCCTTTGTATAATGTCCATATTTTTCGCAATTGTAACATTCAACATTTGAACAATGTGAACGACCACCACGAGCACGACCTTGTCCACACCAATTTTGTGGTTCATTTGTAACCTCTCTTTATTGTTGTTTCCATGACCACGACCTCCATGTCCATGTCCTTTTCCTCAGTTATGTTGAGCGTACATCCTCTTGTCTTCCTTGATGGTAATATTTGTTTGTAAGGTTTCCTCCAATACTTCTTGTTTCTTTTTCTTCTATCGTTGTTCATGTGCTTCAAGAGAACCTGCGAGATCATCAATGGTCATCTCTTCCATGTTTCTTGACTCCTCGATTGCACATTTTCAAATTCATCGATCAATGATCGTAGAATTTTCTCCACAACCCTTGCATCCGTGAGAGTAGTTTCTCCATTTTGTTTAAGTTGATTGGCTACTGTTTGCACACAAGTGATGTAACTAGATACATCTTCTGAATCTTTCATCTTCATGGCCTCCAACTCACCTCGTAGAGTTTGAAAATGCATTTATTTAACTCGAAGTGCACCCTTGAACACATTTTCCAAGATGTCTCATGCTTGTCTCAAAAATTGCCTCATCAACAGCTTTACACAACCTGTACAAAGTTGTCTTATCTTTCAATCGTGTCTCTTTCAATACTTTAATTTGGGTCGCCGAGTAACCAGTGGTACTTTCTGGTTATTTTAAACTTTCTTGAACCACCTCCCAAAAATCTGAAGATCCTAGATCCTGGAAGGGTTTTTATTTGGATGCTCCAATTGTCATAGTTGGTCATCTTTGTTAATCGAGGCAGGGACAATTTGTGAACAGAGAATATAATTTTTATTTCATTTTTCAAATGAGAATACAAACCTCTAAATAGTCTTACAATAGACTTTTCAAATTCTACCTTCTCTCTTATAAAATCTATACTATAAATTACATTTAAAATCATAGTATAAATGACATTCAAAACTAGAATTAAAGGCAATAATTATTGACTATTCAAATTTCAAAATAAAACCGATAACGGCCTTGAGTTTAATACTAACATAAAGAACTTGTTTTCTGATAATTAATTATTCAGTAACATCATAATTGTGGATCCTCACTCTGAATTCAAAGGTAGAAATTTTGGAATTTTCTTTTACTTTTTTCAGCGATTATAAAATATCATTTCCAGAACCTCTCATGTATGGTTTTTCTTTAATTATCTTGAGATCCATCTCAGACTTGTATATGGTCCTGCCATCAATACTTCCTTCATCACAAAGTACATCAGCACTTATAATCATCAAATCATATCAGTTCATGTTCATAGAATGCTTCATAAAAGCGTTTGAGAATCAAAATGGAATTCCAAAGCGTGCGCCTTGCATAGGATTGCAGTAATAGTAGTGGTGTAGAAATTCCATCCCGTGAGCCTTGACAAAGTCAAAAACAGAATTTGGTGTGAAGTTATTCTTCCATTGCAGATAATAAAACTAGGTGATTTCCCCTTCCATGGAGGAACCTTCATACATTTTATCAGAGTAAAATCAACCAATTTTTAGAATTCCATATTCTAATTAAATTCATTTTATATTGTGCATTTCACTTCTTGACAATTTTAACAAAGAAGGGTACGTGCAGGGAACGAGAAATGTTCAAGGAATTGTCCTAGATTGTGTGAAGAGAAGAATGTCCACTCCCAGAAATCGCTCAGCAGACGAAATTACTTGGGAAAATTTTCGACTTAAGCCCAGTTGCAAATCTGCATTAGAATATATTAAAGAGAGGTATAAAAAGTATGTAGAGGATAGAAAAGAGAAAGCAAAAGAGGTTATCCTTCAGCCCAAGCACTTTCAACCAATGGTTTCCTTGAGAATGCTTCAGATTAATTATTCCAGATTGGAAGGACAATTTAGATGTCTTCCTCCAAGACTCAAGTGGTTACAATGGAAACAGTGTCCATTAAGGTATATGCCTTCAAGCTATAATCCTATGGAACTTGCAGTCATGGATCTTTCTGAAAGTCAGATTGAAACCTTGTGGAAGGGACGCAGTAACAAGGTTTGCTTTCTTAATTATTACCTAATGAACTCACTATTTTGAAAAAATAAAGTGTCATCAATGAGTTCTAGAACTAGAACTGTGTGTTTTACACATATTTTTTCTGAATGATGATATTTGTTGGAGATCCGTATAATATAAGTGTGTAAATCTCAAACTTATAAATAGTTCACTTCTTAATAATATTTATTTCGCAGGTCGCTGAGCACTTGATGGTTTTAAACCTCTCCAATTGCCACCATTTGACAGCAACTCCTGATTTAACTGGCTATGTATCTCTCAAAAAACTAATTTTGGAACAGTGTTCTCATTTAACTAGGATTCATGAAACATTAGGGAATCTAAATTCCTTAGTTCACCTGAACTTGCACCTCTGCCATAACCTTATCCAACTACCTGGTGATGTCACTGGGCTGAAACATCTCGAGGACCTTATTCTTTCCGACTGCAGGAAATTGAAAGCATTACCAAGAGACTTGAGCTGCATGGTTTCTTTAAGACAGCTACTTCTTGATAGAACTTCTATATCTGAGCTTCCTGAGTCCATCCTCCATCTCACAAAACTTGAAAAGCTGAGTGCAAATGGATGCCACTTTCTGAAGAGGTTACCTACCTGCACTGGGAAACTCTGCTCCCTGCAGGAATTGTCACTCGACCATACAGCATTGGAGGAATTGCCAGATTCAGTTGGTTCTTTGGAAAAACTTGAGATGCTTAGTTTGATGGGGTGTAAGTCACTCTCAGTGATTCCTAACTCTGCTGGGAAACTAATTTCATTGACTCAATTGTTTTTGAACGGCAGTGGAATCAAAGAATTGCCAGCTTCTATTGGTTCTTTGTCATATTTAAGGAAGCTGAATGTTGGAGACTGTACTTCTCTTGACAACTTTCCTGTCTCAATGGAAGCATTAGTTTCAATTGTTGAACTTAATTTGAATGGCACAAAAGTTACCAATTTTCCAGATGAAATATTTGTGGGCATGAAAATGCTTGAAAAGCTGGAGATGAGAAAATTTCAGCATCTGAGGTTTCTACCAGTATCATTTGGCTGCCTGACAGCTCTTACCAGTTTGGACATGCATGAGGCAAACATTACTGAATTGCCAGAATCAATAGGGATGTTGGAAAATCTTATTCGGTTGAGGTTAGACTGGTGCAAACAGCTCCAAAGACTTCCAGACTCCGTTGGAAATTTGAAGTCTTTGAGATGCTTAATGATGAAGGAAACAGCAGTTACACGACTACCAGATAGCTTTGGGATGCTTAGAAACCTGGAAGAACTAAACATGGAAAGAAGGCTCTATCTTAATGGGGCTGGAAACAACGTGTCCACCGGGATGATAATACAAGGAGAACCTAATTCAGAGGCAATATTAACTTCTTTTTGCAGTCTAACCTTGCTGGAAAAGCTAAATGTTCATGGATGGGGAATATATGGAAAAATTCCGGATGAGTTTGAAAAGCTATCATCACTAGAAACTTTAAGCTTAGGTCACAACAATATTTGCAGTCTTCCAGCCAGCATGATGGAACTCTCCTATCTGAAAAAGCTTTTATTGTCAGATTGCAGGGAGCTCATGTTTCTGCCTCCTCTTCCCTCTAGCCTAGAAGTTCTTAATCTTGAAAACTGTGCAGCATTGCAGTACATAGAGGATATTTCAAACTTGGAGCGCTTGGAGGAGTTCAACCTAACAAATTGTGAAAAGGTGGTGGATGTCCCAGGTCTTGAACATTTGAAGTCCTTAAGAAGGTTGTACATGAGTGGTTGCATTGGATGCTCCCTTGCCGTAAAGAGAAGATTTTCCAAGGTTTGTCATTTCTTTGTTTCCTCCACACCCCAAAATTCCAATAATCTCTGACTTATAAATTAGAGGTTTTGTCCCAGGTTCTACTTAAAAAGTTAGAGATTTTGATTATGCCTGGAAGCAGGGTCCCGGATTGGTTTACAGAAGAACCAGTAGTGTTTTCCAAGAGAAGGAACAGTGAGCTTAAAGGTATTATTTGTTTTGGTGTTCTCTCTTTCAAGAATGTACCTGAAAATCAAAGGGAAGGACTACAGTTAGAGGATGTTCAAGGAAAAATCCTTAATTTGACGAGTGAAGTATTTAGAACAACGTTTCGGCTGCTAGGAGCACCTAGGAGGAATGAAGAGCACATATTTTTGCGCAGATTTGGAGGCAGGACACCATTATTGTTTGAGTTAAAAGATAGGTATAGCTTGCATTTGCAAAGGCGAAACCCTCCTCGTATTGAGGGGATGGAGGTGAATAACTGCAGAATTCTTTTAGTTTTTTGTGGTGATGATGATTATGAAGGAGATGAAGAATCACTAGATGAAACTCAGTACTCTGTTTCACAAAAATTAGCCAAGTTCTTCAACTTTGCTGATGTGTGAATAAAGCGGTGGAGACTATCGTGCCATGTAATATCTTTTTGACTGGGTGAAAGGGTGTCATTCTCTGGTTTTGCAATTCTCTGTTTTTGCATGACTATGTTGGAATTTCGTAAGTATATTATCTAAATGAATAAAAAAAATTATTACAGTTTTGGTCCAAGTCATGTTTTTTTTTTTGAATTTTTTCTCAATAGCACAGATTTGGGACATGCTGAGAAAGTTTTCAGAAAATCGAATTCTTACTTTTAGTTTTCATTTGCGGAAAAAAAAATCTCTTAAAATTTGGTTTCCGAGAAGTTGAATTCTAAGAGTATTTTCTTCAATGATAGCGAAAAAAAATTGTTCAATTGATGATTGAAATTTGGTTTGTGGAAAATATAATTTTGATTTTTAATTTTCGACTTTGTGTTGATTTTTCTCGACAAGTGTATGGAATCAACGTAATATAGTACTCTTTAAAGTACGAATGTCGAACTTACATAAAACAATTTTATTTAAGATATTCTATTATAAAACCCATCAAGTATAGAAAATAATTTTGAGAACTTTTTCATAAACAAATTAAAGATTTCACAAGTAACTCAAAGATTTAGGATTTGATTCAACCAAAAACAAAACTAACTTATCAAATATAAAGAAAGATACTTGGAATTGAATTGTGTCTATATCAATCATCTGTATTTTTTAATAATACAATATATAATACTCAAAACTACTTATTCTTGATGCTTAATTTAAAGTCATTCACCTTGACTCACAGATGAAATTCCATCCCAAGTTAGAAATACATTTGAACAAAATACATTACATTCAATCCCAAGTTAGAAAGCTCTTAGCCACTCATGACAGCTCCTTCAATCTTCATTCTTAATCTGGATTGCATAAAAAGGATTGATCTGAGCAAGTTCTTCTCCTAAGAACAAAGGTTTTCTTCTCTTTCTCTCACTAGCTTCTCTCTAAAAATCACTTCTTGTTTCCACCGCTCTGTTTTGAGTTGTGTTTCAAAATTTATATAATGAACTTTAGCTTAAGCTAGCCAATTTAGCTTAAGCTAGATCTTTCGGTGCATTTTTAGCTTGAGCTAGCAATTCTAGCCTGGGCTAGATTAGTACTGCACCTTTAATCAACTCTGGACAGATTTATCTTGAGCTAAATCCTCTAGCTTGAGCTAAATCTTCTAGCTTGAGCTAAATCCTCTTGTGATCCAATTAAGTTTTTGCTTTCTTTCTGTCAATGCTTCATATCATCTGCAATTTACACAAAAATTGAGATTAAATTTCTTCATTTGTTTCTTAGTTCAAAATATATAATCGGATTCAATAATTCTCAGATTAGGGTAATTTTCTTACATTAAGCAACAATTAAGTTCCAAAGTGTTCAATTTTCTCAATCATAAAAACTACACATTGGCACTTATCACTTTGGCGTAAGAATGTTCATCCAAAACTAATTATGCGATAACTAAATGTTGTTAGAAAATATGGCTTTAAACTAGAGGGGGGGTGAATGGTTTAAAGGGGTTTTCGCAAACTTTTCAAAGCTAGAATGAACTTATTTCAGAAATCAAATGATTAAGCAATTCAGTTAGCCAAAACAGCAAGCA